>Ga0209647_1004447_pt1 | contig 10555 bp, 8 predicted proteins | sample GraSoi_2013_60cm_FD_185827 | JGI IMG/M metagenome (GOLD analysis project Ga0209647, IMG submission 185827) | Grasslands soil microbial communities from the Angelo Coastal Reserve, California, USA - Sample 9_17_2013_60cm (SPAdes) (version 2) | ecosystem: Environmental > Terrestrial > Soil >...
GTTTCGACTCAATAGGGATGCGGGAAATTTGTTCCTTCATGACGTGGTCGTCTTGACCTGCTGCGGCGGCGAGGCCTAGACTCGTGCCATCCTCGCTGAGCAAAAAAATCCGAGCGTGATACAAGTTAAAGCGCTCTTTGGTAAGTTCAACCACCACACGCAAGAGTTGATCCAGATCAAGAATGCTGGTCGTTGTGGCCGATACCTGAACCACAGTCTCCAATTCGACGGTACGCTGCTGAACCCGTTCATCCAGCGTATCATAAATATTTTTCAACTCACTGGACATCTTGCTAAAGGCTTTGCCCAGTTCACCGATTTCATCTCGCACAGTGATAATAGGAACAGGCACATTCCAATTGCCGTGACTGATCGCCCCGGCTACTCTGGCTAATTCCTGAACCGGACGGACAATACTCCGGGTTAGGAGGATCGCGATAGCGATAGCAACCAAAAGCCCAACCAGTAGCAGCACTGAGGTAGCACTCAATTGTCGGTAAATGTTGCCCTGGATGTCCGCTGTCGGCTCAGTCCGGTACAACGTCCAGCGAATCTCTGGGAAATCGGGGACAATAATCCGAGTATAGACTTGCTGAAGGTCCGGCGCATCGGGTGACCCAAAACTGCTCCCGTTCTCGGAGGCCAATATGGCTGCTCCCTCCTGGGGATGGTCGGTCAGGAAAGACCAATTTGGCGTGGTAGAAACGGCAGCTTTGGTAGGCTTTTGCTTCTGGACATATTGCAAAAATACTTTGTTTTCATCCGGCCCGGTCAAGTAAGCGCCAGAGGTGGCATCCGCCAAATAGGCAAGTTCTCTGGCGCTATTGCCCTTAACCAGGTCTAAAAACGTGTTAGCGAGAAATTTGAGGACCAGTACGCCGACCAGGCTGCCATTGTAGGCATAGATCGGCGTCGAAATATGTATGACCAGTTTGTACGGCTGTTCGATCTCATTGGCTTCGATATTCAGACCGACTTGCGACGCATAGACGTCCTCATTTTTGAGAATCACTGCCTTCTGAAAATAGTCCTTTTGAGATTGATCCTCAAGCATAGTTTGAATGACGGCGGCCGTTGCGGGGCCAAAAAATCGAACCCTCACCACTTCACGACCCTCGGCATTGAGCAGCGCAATGGAATCGTATTCGGGCAGGTTTTTCAAAAAGGCGCGCAGTGCATTCACAAGATCGGTGCGCATGGGATCCAAATTGACCGATGGATTAAGGGCAACTTCTGAGGCATATTTCTGGATCGCCGGAGTTTGGCTGAGGTAAATGGCATCGGGTTTTAGCCGCTTCAAAGTATAGGCAATTGCTTGTGCCTGTACCTGGTTACTGGTCAACGCCGTATCGATGGAGCGTGTCACCAGTTGATTATAAGTCGATGGAAAGTTATACGCGCCGGCGAAAACCGTTGGCACGACCAAAACCAGCACAAACGCAAAAATAAGTTTGGCCTGTAAATGGCTGACGAGAAAATTTATCATTTGACGCCTACTTCTATGTTTACCAATTCTTCAATGCCGCACGCCAAATCCGTCCAGGTTGAGGTCAAGTAAGGCTTTCCAGCAAAACATCAGGGTTTCTTTACAGAATAGGACGTATTTAATAAAACTAATCGCTCAACTCTATAACGATGGCTCTGTCGCAAAAACTGTTGGAGAATGAAACATCCATGGCTGAGAGGCTACCTCGGATAGGGAGTAGCCTCTCAACATGGCCTCTAATGAGACTAAAGTTTACTTGTACAGTAGCAGGGCAATCTTTGGATCGTCAATGTTGGTCTTGTCGTACCAGAAGAAGCCAGTATCAATGTTCTTCGGAACCGAGACGCCACTTAGTATCTTGACGGCGGCTTCAACCGACTTGTAGCCGATGCCATAAGGATTCTGAGTGATAGCGCCAGCTTCGAGGCCATTCTTGATAGCATCAATTTGAGCTTGGCCGGAGTCGTAGCCGATGACGACGAGCTTGCCCGACATGTTCAACTCTTTGATGGCATTAACCACGCCAATTGCGGAACCTTCGTTGGCACCAAAAATACCTTTCAGGTTCGGATGGGCCTGGATAATGGCCTTGGCAATATCAGCGGATTTGAGCTGATCGCCAGCACCATACTGAATGTCGACAATCGTAATCTTCGGATACTTGTCCTTGATCTTCTTGACGAAGCCATCACGACGAGTGACACCGGTTTGGCTGGTTTGGTCGTGTACGACGAGGGCAATCTCGCCCGAACCGCCGATCAATTCCGCCATTTTGTCGGCGGCAACGCCTGCAGCAGCGGTGTTATCGGTGGCAGCCGTTGTGACAGGAATATCGCCCTCGACACCCGAGTCGAAAGCGATGATGGGAATCTTGGCAGTCTGGGCCTGTTGCAGCAACGGGAGGACAGCTTTCGTGTCCAGGGCAGCAATACCAATAGCGCTCGGCTGGCGGTTAAGTATGGTTTGCAGCATGGTGATCTGAACGTCAACCATGGCCTCAGTTGCGGGACCAACGAAGTCAACACCCACACCGCAATCCTGAGCAGCCTTGTATGCGCCCTGCTTCACCACCTGCCAGAACTGGTGCTGGAAGCCCTTGGAAAGCATAGGAATAAACCAGCCCTTAGCCTGGTTCGCCATTGCCATGTCCGGGGTGCAATAAGGCACGTCAGCGGCGGCAGCAGTGGGGGCGGGTGTGCTCTGCGAATAGGCCGCACCTGTACTCATCAACATAGTGACGAGCGCCATGCCGGACAGGATGGTAAAGAGTTTTGACGATTTCATATGCAATCTCCTTAACGAACGATTAGCAAAAAGTACGCGGACACTACTACTTATACTTACTCTGAAAAGTTGGTTTTTACGCCAGATTGGGCTTTTTTTTCGATAATGCGCTTAACTGAATACAATGCTTGCTGATCTGCGTTTGGCCTTCGCAGCAGCGCCCGGTACGTCTCCTTTCTGCTCGTTTCGATAGTTATCAGCGAACGTGTTAAGCCCCTTTGGGGAGCGCTTAACCAAATCCAAAAGCCGCCAGGTTGGGATTACGCGGCACGGCGGCGGAGAATATCCAGATATACAGCTAGGATGATAATGACGCCGGTGATCACCGTCTGCCATTCCTGTGGAACCGAAAGAATCTGTAAACCATTGCCCAGTGTGCTAATGATAAATGCGCCGATGATGGTTCCTACAATCGTACCTTCACCCCCAGCCAGCGAGGTCCCGCCAATCACGGCAGCGGCAATTGCATCCAATTCGTACCCTTGACCAAGCGCGGGTTGTGCAGAGTTGATACGGGATGCAATCAGCACACCCGCCAGACCAGCAAAGGCACCACATACCATGTAGATCGCTATTTTCCAGACATCAACGTTGACCCCCGATAGACGGGTGGCCTCCTCGTTACTGCCCAGGGCGAAGGTGTATCGGCCCAGCACCGTTTTGGTCAGGATAATGCTGGCAACGGCAGCGGCAACTATTAGAATTAGCACTGCATTTGGAATAGGTAGTGCCGGTATGATTTGTCCAATGATAGAACCGCTGGCGATTTGATTGAATTCGGGTGCAGTGGGGTAATAAATCGGATGTACTTGTGAAATAACAAGCGATAGCCCTTTAGCGACGTTCAACATTCCCAGTGTGGCAATGAATGGGGGAACCTTCAGCTTGGCAATGATAATGCCATTGGCTATCCCGGCCAGGACGCCTGCGCCTATCCCTCCCAGCACACCAATCGGAACCGGCAAATTCCAATTAGTGATGAATACGGCGCTCATCACCGCGCCGAAAGTCATCACGGTACCAATGGAGAGGTCTATTCCTCCACTGATAATCACAAAAGTGACACCCAGTGCCAGCACACCGTTTACAGCGGTCGCCAGCGCGATACTAAGAAAATTGGTCTCCGTCCGAAAGTACGGTGATGCTATCGAAAACACGACGATCAAAACAATCAAGCCTGCAAACGCTAACAGTCTCTGAGTGGCATCCGAGCGGAATAACGTGCGCGTTAAAGACGTTCGTGGAGCAATTTCAGGGTTCATAAATTAAGCATTCCCAAATTCAGTGACCGGCTCATTTGATTCGTTTGTGCCAACCAAGGGTCCGCGTTTGGTTGCGTACTTCATAATGTTTTCTTGCGTGGCCTCGGCACTACTCAGGTTGGCTGTGATTCGGCCTTCGCACATTACAATAATGCGGTGACTCATGCGTAGAATCTCCGGCAATTCTGAGGAAATCATGATGATAGATTTACCCTGGTGCGCCAGATCGTTTAGAAGTTTGTATATTTCGCTCTTCGCACCCACATCAATGCCGCGCGTGGGTTCATCGAAGATCAGAATATTGGTATCGGCAGTAAGCCACTTGCCAATCACAATCTTTTGCTGTGTACCGCCCGACAGGAATTTGGCCTTTCGCTGTAAACCGGGCGTTTTAATGGCGAGCATATCAACGTACCGTTTTGCCGTTTGCTTTGTTTGCGGGGTTTTCACCCATCCCAGAGGCGCCAGGAATTTCTGGAATGTTGCGAGCACGATATTAGTTTCTACATCCATCCCCAGGACTAAGCCGTATCGTTTTCGATCCTCGGACAGGTAGGTGATGCCATATTTCACCGCGTCGGTGGGCGTTTTGATACGAACTTTTTTGCCCTTCACGTAAATTTCGCCCGAGTCCAGCCGATCCGCCCCAAAAATAGTGCGGGCTACCTCGGTGCGCCCGGCTCCCACCAGACCCGAAAAGCCTAGAATTTCGCCTTGTTTCAGTGTGAAGCTGACATCCTTGATCAGGCGGCCCCGGTTAAGATTGCGCACCTCAAGGACAATTTCCTGGCTCGGATTCTCAGGAATTTCGGGCGCAGTTTCGTAGATTACGCGCCCGACCATCATGCTGATGATCTGGTCGAGTGTGGCATCTTGCGCGTTTAGGGTATCAACGTAGTGTCCGTCACGCATCACCGTGATCCGGTTAGCAATCTGCTTGAGTTCCTCTAGCCGATGGCTGATGTGGACAATCCCGACACCCTGGTCGCGCAGGTGACGGACAATATTGAAGAGTTCGTCAACTTCGGTGTCAGTCAGGGCAGCTGTCGGCTCATCCATGATTAAGACCTGCGAGTTCATCGATAGCGCTTTGGCAATTTCCACCATTTGCTGCTTGGCAACAGTCAAATCTGCGACTTTGGTATGTGGATTCAATTTGAGATGTAGCCGGTCTAATACCTGCTGCGCCTGTTCATTGAGTTTTTTCTCGTCCAGAAAGTATGGAATCTTCGCGCGTGGTTCACGACCGATGAAGATGTTTTGTGCTACTGTGAGGTGGTTCATCAAATTGAGTTCCTGGTGAACCATGCTGATCCCTAACAGTTGTGCCGCGTTCGGACTGTGAATATCAACTTCCTGACCTTTGACGAGAATGCGACCCGCATCTTTCATGTAGATGCCGGCCAACACTTTCATTAAGGTAGATTTTCCTGCGCCATTTTCGCCAACGAGGACATGTACTTCGCCTGCCCGTAATTCAAAGCGGCATTGTTCCAGCGCATGGACACCTGGAAATTGCTTTTCAATGCCTTCCATCTCGACCAAGACGTTGTTCATAATCTAAAATCTCTATCAAATGTGTAGACTGATGTGGTCTCGTTATAAATTCAGGGCTTTCGCTTCAACAAGGGCGCGTCTGGTACAGAGAAGTGTGCAGTGGACGCGAGCGAACTTTTTGGGAAATCCAAACCAGACAACACTAGCCCAAGTGATTGCGTTGTGAGCGCGCTTTGCGACATTGACTTTTCTCGGAGCTAGTCAGTTGCTTGAGTTCTCGATGAAACTGCTCAATCGGCCAACGCTGGGCATTCTCAGCGTGACTTGTTTGTACGGTGATTGGGTCTAGAGCATTGGTGATAATCCAGTTAATGTCGCCGTTTTTGGAGACTATCTTGAACAGTCTGACGCGAAGTCAATGTCCTGGACATGCATACAGCCAGTCTCGTTGCTGAGCGACACCAAACAATTGTCTTTAATCGCGGCCCAGATAATCTTCATTTTCTGGGGTTAAGAAGTATCTTTAACTGCAATAATTCGCTTCGCGTTTTAACCCCTCCTATAAATTTATCCATTACAGTCCGACCTAATCATCTACGTATAAAGTCCTGGATTACTGGATTTTGCCGAGCGGTCGGAGATCAATGCCCCCTTCTTAAAAAGATGATTGTATTGTCAAGTTCATTGTAAGCGCTTACAATGGATATAATAGTATGGAGTTAGTTGTTTTGTCAAGCGATTGAGCGAGGTGATTTTTGTCTATCCCCCTCGCTGCGACTCAAGGTCGCATCAAAGCGTGTTTTGTAGTGAGCTTGTACCTTACGTTTCCTGAATTCAACGGTGTATGAGCAATCCAGGTGTTTTGGCAGCCGGTACATCCGCCCAATCGACTTCAGCTTGTATTTGGTAGACTACCGTAGAGGAATTGACGGATAAAGGCGATTCCTCAGAATGAGTTATTCATGAATTTAGAAAAGATTGCCCGGTTAGCTGGCGTATCTACCGCAACTGTATCCCGTGTCATCAATAACTATCCCCATGTCAGTGTTGAGGTACGCCGACGGGTAGAAGAAGTCATCGCCCGTGAGGGATTCCAGCCCAATGCGGCAGCACGCGCTTTAGCACTCCAAAAAACCGAGGTTATTGGCGTGATCATGCCGGATGGTGTTGAAGGACTGTTTTCGAGCAGTTACTTCCCGATCCTATTGAGCGGCATTACAGGCGCAATGAGCAAGACAGAATATGCGATGTCACTTTGGGGAGGGCAAACACGACTGGAAACGGAACGCATATACGAACGCATTCTTCGCTATCGACGCATGGATGGGGCGCTGCTGATCTCAGCGGCAAATGGTTACAATTTATCGGAGCGTTTGATAGAGAAACAAATTCCCGTTGTCTTGATGGGGCGGATTAACCATCCTCTGGTTTCTACAGTCCATGTGGATAGCGTGGTCGCGGGGCGGATGGCAACCGAGCATCTGATTAGATTGGGCAGGCGACGGATCGCACATGTCGGAGGACCACTCGATTTCATCTCAGCACACGAACGACATGATGGCTACCGATTGGCACTTGAAAGCAGCGGTATTCCCTATGATTCTGAACTCGTCGTATGGGGAGATTTCAGCGAACAATCCGGTTATCTGCTGACGGAACCTTTGATCAAGCAAGGGATCGATGCTGTATTTTGCGCCAACGACTCAATGGCAATTGGTCTACTGCGCGCTTTACGCGAACAAGGGATCGCCGTGCCAAGAGATATCGCTGTGATCGGGTTTGATGATCTGCCGATTTCCAAAAGCGTCACTCCTACCCTATCAACAATCCGCCAACCTATTGCCGAAAAGGGGAGAGTGGCAACAGAACTTCTCATCGACATCTTGAATGGGATTGTTACCCCACCACAGCAAGTAATACTCCCCACTGAATTGATTGTCCGCGAATCGTGCGGGGCACTTGGGAATTATTAATTCAACGTGAGATACCGAGATCCATCGCAAAAAGAGGGAGTGGTGAAACTCGTGGATGATTGTTTTAATGAAGCGAGCAATTGTGCAGCATAATAATTACGTGTAACCATAATGTTCACCACTCCCTCATTCAGCTGGTTATTACGATTCGCAGTAGTACGGGTTTATAATGTTAGGTTAGTCGTCAATCAAAGGGCAAAACAAAACTAAGCAAAAAATGCAAAGGATGCTCACAGAATAATGGATTTTCAATATACCCCCTATACACTCCCGCTTATTCTGGCCTCAATTACATCCGCTGCCCTGGCTTATAGTATGTGGAGGCGACGCCCCGGGCCGGGAGTTATTCCGTTTGTGATCCTTATGCTTGCAGTCTCGTGGTGGTCACTTTTAAACGCCGGAGAAGTAGCCTCTACGTTATTGCAGGCGAAACTTAACTTTGCTTACCTCGAATATATTGGTATCACGATTGTGCCCACCGCATGGCTCTGTTTTGCGTTGGAATATACGGGGCATGAACGCTGGTTAACGCGCCAAACTCTGGGCCTCCTGGTGGTTGGCCCCGCCCTTACGCTGGCACTACTCTGGACGAATGAAGCTCACCATCTGGTTTGGAGCACTTATGGGCTGGACGCCTCATCTGGATACGCAATTTTGACCACCACCAAAGGCATTGCATTCTGGGGTCATGCCGTTTATTCGTATATCTTGCTACTTTCCGGAACAATTCTTCTCATTCAGGCGTTATATCGTTCACCCGCACTCTATCGTGGGCAAACCTTAACGCTCCTTGTTGGAACTCTGGCTCCCTGGGTTGCCAATCTTGTTTATCTATCGGGGATCAGCCCATTCGGGAGCCTCGATTTGACGCCGTTTTCTTTCACGATCACCGGTCTCATGGTTGGTTGGAGCATGGTTCGTTTCCGATTGTTAGACATCGCCCCGGTGGCTCATGAGCGGATATTTGAGAACATGCGCGATGCTGTGATGGTCCTCGACACACAAAACCGGATTGTTGACATCAATCCGGCGGCTTTAAAGATCATTGACTTTACAGCGGCAAAGGAAGCAATTGGCAAGCCTGCCGTCCAGGTCTTAAGCAGTCTAAGTAGCCTTGTCGCGGAGTTTCGAGACGTTCAGGAACGGGCTACTGAAATTTCGATTACCAATAAGGCTGGGGTTCACCATTTCCAACTGGAAATATCTCCGCTTAATACTCCATGAAATCACCGAATTAAAACAGGCCACGGACCAGATCAGGAATCAAAATGAAACGCTAGTTCGGACCAACCTTGAATTAGCCCAGGCTCAACAACAAGCGGAGGAAGCCAACCGCCTCAAGAGCGAATTCCTGGCAACGATGTCCCATGAACTGCGCACACCTTTGAATGCCATTATTGGCTTTACCGATCTGATGTTGACAGAGATGCCCGGAGCACTCGTCGAAAAACAAAAAGATTATCTAAAACGTGTCATCGCCAATGGTGAACGCTTGTTGGCCCTCATTAATGACGTGCTCGATCTGGCAAAGATCGAATCAGCACGGGTGGATATTGTTGCCGTGGCATTCTCCCCAGCCGAGCTGCTGAAGGCAACGGAAAACCAATTGCGCGGCCTGGCTGACCAGAAAAAGCTGCGCTTCGACACGCAGCTCGCACCTGATTTGCCGTTGCAGCTAAAAGGTGACGCAAATCGACTGGAACAGATACTGGTAAACCTCGTCGGCAACGCGATTCGCTTTACTGATGTCGGTAACGTAAGTGTGCGTTTTGCCAAAAGCGATGATACCCATTGGATTCTGGAGGTCGCAGATACTGGCGTGGGCATCCCACCGCACGCACAGGAGTTTATCTTCGACGAGTTTCGGCAAGTTGATGGCTCGCCGCAACGTATGCACGGCGGCACGGGGTTAGGACTCGCCATTGTGCGCAAGTTGGCACAGGCAATGGGGGGTGCCGTTCGAGTCGAAAGTGAAGTCGGAAAAGGAAGCGTCTTTACTGTACAATTGCCTCTGGTGGATGTTCAAAGACCTATCACTGAAGCACAAGGAATATAAAACATGGACCTTACACCTGACCCAACAACGTGGCGCGTTCTGATCGTAGACGATGAGCCGGACAATTTAAGTCTCGCCTCTGATTTTCTGGAATTCACAGGGGCCGCGACCGCAAAAGCTGGTGGAGCCGATGAAGGACTTGAACAGGTCGATTTGTTCAAGCCCAACCTCATTTTGCTCGATCTGGACATGCCGTTTGTAGACGGCTGGGACATGCATCGTCAACTCCGGGCCATGCCAAATCTTCAGTCAGTGCCAATCGTCGCGGTGACGGCGCTTGCTATGCCTGATGACGCGGATAAAGTTTACGCAGCGGGTTTTGATGGCTACATCACGAAGCCATTCCGGGTAAGAGAGTTGTTGGATGCACTTAGCGCCTGCATTGAGACGTTTATTCGTAATTATGACTGGCAACATGCCCTGCCACCTGAGTCACATGCGCCGAGTTCGGTATGAGCACAGTAAATAATTGGGAAGTGCTACTGATCGATGACGACCCTGACAGTCTTAACCTGATCCACGATATGCTGGTGCTCAATGGCATAAAGGTCCGCTCCGCTGATAATGGCGCGAACGGACTTTTGATGTTGAAGCAGTTTACTCCTACGCTGGTCATCGTCGATCTGTCGATGCCCAAACCTGATGGCTGGGATATTCTGTACTATATCCGCGCTATGCCAGAATTTGCAACGTTGCCTGTGGTGGCAATTACTGCCTACGCATCGGAGAAGGTGATTGCTCAGGCACACCAAGCAGGGTTTAGCGCATTGTTCCCTAAACCAATCAAGGTCAACAGCTTGCTAGAAAAATTACAGGGGGTTGTCAGGACATTTGTATCCTGATACCTGCTGCAGTTATGTGAACAGAATAAAATAGTCAACATAACTTCTTGCCTCATTTGCTTACAATAAATGATGCGCTTACCCTGTATACAAAGTAGATTCTGCACGGTGTAGAATCGACATTAAATCCAAGGGTGTAAGCAGTTATAGAAGGA
>Ga0209647_1004448_pt1 | contig 10553 bp, 20 predicted proteins | sample GraSoi_2013_60cm_FD_185827 | JGI IMG/M metagenome (GOLD analysis project Ga0209647, IMG submission 185827) | Grasslands soil microbial communities from the Angelo Coastal Reserve, California, USA - Sample 9_17_2013_60cm (SPAdes) (version 2) | ecosystem: Environmental > Terrestrial > Soil >...
TTTTGCAGAAAACTGCTGATGCACAAACTGCTGATGCACGTAGGGCACGAAGCCCTTACAGATCTTCGTGTCATCCTGAAGGATGCACGCGGAGCCTTGGTTTAGCTCCCAAGCGCACTCCAATGCAGCGCGGAAGTTGTACCAGCATCCTCTTCGCGGCTCGTCCCACACCTGATGTACGACGCCCGCGCCCTGCTCCATGAGCTGTCTCACGAGCGGTCCGGGAGTCCGGGGAGCGCAGCACATGACGACGAAGATCATGGACAGCACTTCCGACAGAGTGCGAAGTTTCCCAGCATCCGCACGCCGCGGTTACTCCCGCATGCACCGCACCTAGGTTTTAGGTTGTCCTTCTTCTTTCGTGTGAAGCTTGCTGCGCTGAATGACTTGTGCTCCCGCATGTCCAAACACTCCTGCCGAAATGGCCGTTGCGAGTTGCAAAACGGAGGGCATGACATCCTTAGCGTTCGGAGAATGAGCTGCGCCTAAGACCATGGCGCCAGCGATGAGAAGAGCCATGACGTGGTGCCAGGTCATACCTTGTCCGGCCACACTCGATCTGCCGCCTTCTGACCGATGCTCCAAAGGAACCCAGCCAGCACGGCTAGGATGAGCGCGCTGAAGGTCAGCTCAGCGGCCAGTCCTTTGGAGATGACAGCCATCAGGCTTTCCCCAGCGCCTCAATCGCCATCCGGGCGACGCTGCGCCAAAGGTCAGGTTCGCTCGTATCCCGCAGCGGAGGCCGATTGATGTCAACGAACGTGCCCCACGGCAACAGGTCATCGTCTTCGTTCCAGTGCGCCTTACGGCAGGCAGCAGCCCAGCGCTCCACGGTCACGCAGTGCTTCTCCCGGCACGTTCGATCCTGGTAGTTACCCGGGCACAGACACTCGCCCTCGGGTGATTGGGTCAGCTCAGCGGCCAGTCCTTTGGAGATGACGGGCATCAGGCTTTCTTCGTCAAAACTGCTCGGCGTCCCCAGGACTCGGGGACTTCGGACGCTCCGTTGGCGTGACAGCTTCAGTCGTTTGAGACTGTTGAGCGCGCGCCATTTCTTCAATCGTCGAGATGTAGGGTGCCAGGTGCCACTTTTTTGCTATCCACCCAAGGGCGATGCCCCCAAGCGCGAGACCAACTTTGATGAGGATCGCAGTCAACATGCTCTGTCTCCTTCTCCTACTGCAGACAAACAACTACCTACCGTGGCAGGAGTGAGTTGCACGGTAGGTAGTCGGACACCTCTGATGCCCCTCCAGAGGCGTCTCAGATCAGGCAGCGCGCTGAACGTCGACCCGCTTGGAGGTCAGACCCTCCGCGGCGACGTAAGGTTGCTCTTGCTTCACGAGCTGCATGGCGCCCGTCTGCGGGTTCGTCCCCACATGGTTGACGATGCCGCTGAGGCCGCACGTCGGACAGAGCGTGACTTCGTCTGCCACGGGTTCCAGCTCCTGACCACAGGTGTTGCAGTGCAGGAAGTCCACCGTGATGACGCCAGCGACGCGATTGGCGTTCGTCTTTTCGAGACCTGCGACTTTCGCCTTCAGAGCGGCGTTCTCCGCGGCGAAGGCAGCCGTGAGAGAGTCGATCTGCTTTTGCAGCGTCTCCATCGAAGCGTTGGGAGTGAGGTCAGTCCGCAGAAGGTTGGGAGTTGGGGTCTTCGTTTCGTCCATGGGAAATCTCCTTACAAGGGTTGATGGAAGTATATCAGAATTATGCTGGACCTTCAACGACAGCCATGAGGCTGATTGTCTTTGCGGCGTCGCCCGCGTTTGAGAGAACGATGGCTAGTAAATCTCCATCGGCGAAGAGGGCGCTGTGCGCCGTGTCGCTCACGACAGCGGTCGAGCCGGCCGGGATGGTCACCGTCAGCGCCGTCGCGACGCCGTTCTTGAAGACGGTAGCGACGACGTTGGTAGCGAAGGTGTTGGCCTCTGGCTTGACGCGCAGCCGAGTCATGTAGTGCTGCGAAATCGGATATTCGATCGCGGTGAGATTCGCTGCTGGCGCGGCGCCGGTGTCGGCGAGGTAAGATGTCGTGGCGCCGGCGCCGCCGAGCAACCCGCCGGAGAACTTCAAGGCTTGCGTCGGCGTAGCGTTGGCTCCGAAGAGCCTATTTCCAGCGGCGTCGACGATGCCCGCTTGGGCTTGCGCCCACGTGATGATTGTGCCGTCGGCCAACTTCACGTCCCCCGATGTGCCCGTGACCGTCGGGAGGCTCGGCAGGAAGATCGTACAACCTTGCGCGTTCGTCAGGTCAAAACCGCAGACCGTGTTGCCCGTCGTTCCTGACAGCGGACCGACGATGCAAACTTTGATTCCAACTCCCACAATCTGAACTGCGCCAGCGGCTGTTGCACCTTCGACAGAGAGACCGCCAATCGTCGTGTCCGCGCCGATCGTCAACCCATTGCTTAGAATGCGCGAGATGAACGCGCCTGCTGCGATCCGAGCCGGGTTGGTTCCGATGCAGTCCGGATCGGTGTTTGCCGCGTTAGTTTGTGCCGTTCCGGAGAGCTGAGAGTATGTCAGGCCTCCCACAGTGACGAAGGAATTTTCGATTTCCACTCTACCCGCGGCGCGGGTAACCGAAAGCGTGTTTGAATAGGGACCAACGCCACCAAGAATCTGCGTGAGACCTCCTTGGATCGTAAAGCCACCATTCGAACGTGAAGCGCCGAAGGTATCAATCGAGGCTCCACCCGTGGGACCAACCCATGTACTCCCAAAGTTGACGGTTCCTCCGTTGAAATTCGAGGCATTAACGCCGCTATACCAGCATTGAGCGAGCGCCCATGGTCCGACGAATTGCATGCGGTTCGCTCCGGCCGTCCCGCCGTTAGCTTGCAGACCCGCAACGGAATATTGATTGACGCCGCTCGTAGGCGGGCCATCGCACGAACCTTGGAGCGAGAGAAAGATCGCACCTGGCATCTCGATATAGAACGTGTCGCTAGCCACGGGCACGGCGGGCAGCGTGCGATCCACCGTCAGCGTGTCTGTGCCCGCGACCTTTACGACCGAGCGTCGAATGCCACGGAGCGCCGCCGTGGTCGTAGCGCTATCGAATCGGATACGCGCGCCACCTGGAAGCGCGATCGGAACTTCCGCCGCGAAGCCCGGCGCGGCGCCGCCGACCTTGAGGCACTGGATTACCTGGTTCGTCGGGACGCCAGTTGGGTTGTATCCCGCGGCGTTCATACCCGTCGCGGTGACGTTGCCGTTCATGTTCCGATCGGCGGCATCGTCCAGAAAGGCAGTCGACGCAGCCGTCGCATCGGTACAGGTCCCGCGGACCGCAAAGTAGTAGTAGCCCTTGCGACCCATCAGGAACGACGTCTGCTCGGCGTACGTCGTTGACTTAATCAGGATGTAGACGGCGCGGCCTTTGCCGTCGACGGGTAGGATCTTGTTGAGCTGCGCTGCCGTGCGAACAGCGACGGCGCCGGCCGCGGCAGCGCTCACGTCCGAGAATCCTGCGTTCGCATCATTCCCGGCTACGCCGTCAAGTGCGTAAAATCGCAGGTTGGGCACCGCCAAGGATGTTGGCAGCGCCCACGACGCCGCGAGCGCGGTGCCTACAACTAATGCTGGAGCGACACCGGTAATTTCCAAATTTTCGTTCGGTGTCAGCGTCGCTGGACCTGTTGCTCCATTGACACTTGAAGTGCCAGCATGCGTATGGTCACTTGCTGAAGTAGTCGCTAATCCGCCTGCACTACTGACGACTGCAACAGCAGGCGGTGCAGCTCCATTGCCCGGCCAAGGACCGCCCGCTCCCGCTGGCCGATTGGGTGGCCCTTGAAGCGCTCCATGCCCTGCTGCTGCGCCGTTGTTTCCCATAGTACTGTCTCAGTACCCTATAGTTTCGCGCCGAGCTGAGCCGCGAAGTTCTGACTCGCGGTTACGAGGTCAGACGTCGCGCCGATGATCCCTCGGTTGTCGTAAGCCGCCTTGAGTTGCTTGTAGTAGCACCAGCCGAGCCCTAAGAGGAGCCCGACGATAGCGCCAAGAATGAGATCGGATTTGGAGCCATCCATGTCAGACTTTTGCCGCCGGGGCTTGGCCAATTGCAATATAGCCCGAAGGCGTATTGATTCCGAAAAGGGCCGGGTCTACCGGAGCTTTCTGACCTGCCGGAGTAGCAAAGAGGAAATTGTGACCGTGGATGTATAGATAGATAACCCAGATCACGCCAGCGCCAATCAATACGTGAGACAATTTCATGAGTGCCCTCCCGCGCAAGTGCAGCTCTGAACCTTCCCGTAGAGCCATAGCCCAAGCGCGATAGCTCCGGCTAAGTAGATGATCGCTCGAATCACAGCTTGGCTCCGACGGAGTTGGTCGCGAGTCCGTTCACTCCGTCGTTCGGAAACGCGACGGTCCCCGGCATCGCTCCTGGCGGCAGATAGGCTCCCGTCTTTGGATCGATGAAGGGGCCCTCGAACGGCGCATCCGAGTTGGCCGATGTTGAGACCTTCGTCTTGGGCGCCCACTTGCTCCAAGCCCAAATGCCAAGGAGCACGGCGCCCATCGTGATGAGGAAAGCTTTCATGGAAGACTCCTAACCTGCGACAAAGTTGCCGTTGGCGTCAGTGAATTCGAACCCGTTGCTGACCGAGTAGTTCCCGGTATCGAAATTCGCGGGTATCGTCGGAACGGCCGACGGCGCAGAGGGTTTCTGTGACGTCAGCAATCCGGCCAGCGTGTTGACACCCAGCGCGACAAGCGGCGTAAAGACGTCATTGGACGTGCGAGGAGCGTTGACGGTCTTTGTGGTTTGCGTCGCGGTGTAGAGAACAACGACCAAGACCAACCCGATGAGTGCAATTTGCCAGGTCTTCATTGCTCGCTCCTAGAAAAGATTGGCCAGAAACTTGACGGGCGCTGCGATGACCGTTCCCGCGGCATTCGCGACTGTCTTGGTGCCCGACCACGTCGCGTTGGCGATTTTCGAAGTCGCAGCTCCCGGGTTGTCGATGATGTTTTGAGTTAGCGCTGTAACGCCAACAGGAAAGAAAGCGAGCTTGGCCCACGTCGGAGCTTGCTGGGCGGCTGTACCGACAGCTCCAATGGGAACACCCGCCACATTGACCAGATTCTCCACCTTGCGCACTGGCGATAACGACGGTGGAGAAGCTTGTCCAGGAGCATGCGCTGTCATGGAGTCCACGCCATACGGAAGCGGCGTCACCTGCGAGCGCCACCACAAGTACGCTCCCACACCCAAGAGCGCCAGGAGTGCGAGCGAGAACATGCTGTCCGAATTGTCCATGTCAGGCTCCCGGTCCGATGACGTCAGGATTGTTGCTCCCGGAGATCTTCACTTGCCCAAGCGCGTAAATGATGGCTTCGCGGTCGGGTTGAGAAGCGATCGAGAGTGACTCACCCGTGTACTCCACCGTGACATCGCACACCAGGAGCGAGCCGACCGGAGGTACGGGAGGAGCCAAATATTGGTTTGCGTCGATTGACACGACGATGAGAACCGAGTCAACACCCTCGGACTCGAACGACCAACCAAACGGGATATCCATGCCGAGGGGATGGTTGCTGTTGTCCACAGCGGCCGGGTTTTGGAATACCGGACGCAGGAACAACGGAGCGCCCGGAGTCTCCATCTTCGGAACGAGCTGCACGCTCCCCGGCACGGTCGGATACTGCAGCGGAAAGACTGCCGTCATAGCAGGCAGGATATCGCCACTGCCCGTCGTAGGAGCCCAACCCACGCCAATGAGCGCAGTCAGATCAGTATTGAGCCCGGTCAGCATGAGCTTGTACGTCAAGAAAGAAGTGTTGGCCGACTGCCCAAGACGTGCCAGCACGATAGGCGGAAGTCTCCGCTTTCGCGAGCCTGCTTTGTAACTGTCCGTAGAACCAGAAAGCGGGCTTGGCGCTTTGTGAGGCTCCAAGAGCTGCACAGTCTGATTTCTGAACTTCACGACTTGCCTCCCACTGTCAGACCATAGCCTGACACCTTGCCGCGAGTAGAAATATAGACGATAGCCCCGACCACAAGGACAACAAGCCCAACGGCGATCCACCCCGCCGCTCTGATGTAGGACTCAATCGCATTGATGGGCGCAAGCGCATCAGACTTCAATCCCGCAAGCAAACCCGGATCGTCCGGTGGAGGATCTTTCACTCCGGGAATAAGCGATGTACCCGTATCAGGCGCAATGATTCCTGGCGTATTTCCACAGCTCCACCCTGTGAACTTGTTTGACCACTCTTGTGCTTTCTTCTGCCAATCGTTGGTGGCGTTCTTTGACGACGCGGACCAGTCCGATCCACTCGCGTAAAACGTGTTCCACGCTTGCAGGTCATTATAGAATTCAACCAGTGCAGTCGTTGGAATTTGATTGCACTGATCTTGTACAACGTTCAACGCCTGCCATTGTCCGTCAAGCTGAGCTTGCTGAGCCGCAACGACCGGATCGGAGAAGACATTGAAGAGGGCCATGAGTTTCAGAACTTTGCAAGAAACTGTGATGCGCTCACGAGCGAGACGCGCGCTGGCCCTTGAAACGGAATGGACGTGTTCGGTCCGTTGGTCGGAAGAGGGGGAGTGCCGCGGAACGTGCCCGCTCCCAATGCTAGGACCAGAGGTCGCGGCGAAGGATTTTGCAAGTTGGTCAGAAGGCGCGTGTTGTTCGCCTCTGTGATGTTGGCCGCGCCACCAGTCATGGCAGGCGATAGAACGGGGTTTGAGCCCAACGCCGGAATCAGCGTGTCCGGAGGCAAGCTCTGCGCGGGTTGGGCTCCTGGACTGGCGCTCGCGAAGTAAAGCACCAGAACCAGGAGCCCGACGATCAGTGCAGCTTTCATCGTCGGGCTCCTAAATTCGAGTTACGCAGCTTTGGCGACAACCGAGCGAGGCAGACAGAACGTCTTGGACGGATCGATCGGCTTGACGTTCTTCTTGCTGAGCTTGGGAACGAGCTGGACCTTCGACGGGTCGATGCCCATGGCGGCCAGCAGCTCAGAGCACTTCGTCGTCGAGTACTGCTTCAGCTCACGCGTGAAGACAACGAAGTTGTTGGTCTGGCCCGCGCTAAAGGTCATGCCGTCGAGCGGGTAGTTCCCCTTGACCTTCTGCAGGTAGGAGATCTGCGAGCCGAGCTTTTCTCTCCAAACGAGCGGCGTGTACCGCGCCTGGATGTTGTTCAGCGGGCCCGTGAACGACGTCGCCATGGGATAAGGCGCCGTCAGATCGTTGACCTCCGCGATGGTGGCGGTACTCCACCCGAGTCGCGGCATGCGTGCGCTCCCCAAGTACCGCTCGAAAAAGTGAGCGGGTAGGAGGGATTGCGCCTGATCTCGCCACGGCATGGAGATGCCTGAGACTTGGTCGGCCGTGCCTGAGCCGACAAAGCCCGCCGACTGGTGGGAGAAAAACATCCCGTCCAATCGAGCGGCATCGTCCACACCTTGCAGCGCGCCCGCGTCCCCCACTCCGATGAGCTTGGGACCGGACGAGCCCGACGACGCACCCTGCAGGTAGCGACGGAAGTTGACAAACGGCGGGATGATGATCTCCGGCCACGGAACCATCTTGAGCGAGACGCTGAACTGTACGCTCGTGATGGAGACGCCGCTTCCCCCGCCCGCGAGCGCGAAGGGATTGGCCGCGTCGTTGACGAACAACTCTAGGACAGCTTGGTCGAGCCATCCGAGCCAGTGGTCGAAGTGGTCCGGATCGTCGTTCCACATTTGCGCGTAGGGCAGCTCCAGCTCGAACGTGCGCGTGTACGTTCCGTCAGCACCAGGGATGGGCTGACGATTGATGCCGGAGCGGTTGTATCCGAGGGCCGGATACTCAATCAGCTCCTTGGCGATGAGCCCGTTGACCACGCTTGGGTCGATCTGAGTCCCGAAGAGCGGCGTCGTCAGGCCAATGGACTTGATAGCCATCGGGAAGCGATCGGGGAAGATGATGTCCGTTCCGCCCGTCGCACGAACGACCGTCAGGTCGCCCTGAATGACGTACGCACGAATGTAGTTGTACAGACCCGCGCCGCTCCCGCTCTGCCCGATGCGAGCCTGTTGAGCGTCCACGATGTACTGAACGGAATTGCCAGGAGTGACCGTGACGAAACGGATGCCGCCCGCGGTCCGGAGATCAATTGTGTTTGTATCACGCATTGGCTGTTGTCCTTGTTCGGCGTTAAGCGGTCTTGACGCCGAGCTTGCGAAGCCCTGCGCGAATGGGACCGGTCAGGAGACCCGGCTTGAATGCTTCCAGCAGGAGCACGATAGTGAGGACCCCGATGACAACGACTGCCATCGTCACGGGCTTGTGGAGAGCCTTCTTCGGAGAGAGATCCGCGAGTCCCTCCTTCACCTGTGCAACGACGCTTTCGGCCATGGGAATGTCCTTTGTTCGAGTTGGGTACCGATTCAGTACCAAATGACCATACACATATGGTCACGTATCGTCAACTACTCGAACATAAGTGCCGTACGTTTGTCCAACGAATAAATTTGCCCGTCCCACGATTCGCCCTTGACAGAGAGGCAAAACTTGTATCTCGGCAATCCCTCGCCTGTGGGCCCGCGAAGCGTTTGCACCAACGCCGGGTCAAGCTCTAGGACGTCTCCCAGATAGTTAGCGTCCGAGCCTGTGAGCCTGAAATAAGCTGTCGAGCTAACCTGCCCGAAGAAATCGAGCGGAACCTTGCGCGGGCTCTGCGTTGTTCCAATGACCGACACACCAACCTTGCGTCCTTGTTCTAGCCCCCAAAGAACCGATGGAGCGGCGAGATTTTTGCGGCCCGGCATCGAAGCAGCCGCCAGCTCTTCAACGACCATGACGACGGAGTACGGACCCCATTGTCCGTTGGGGAGCGTTTGACCGCGTTGACCGATGCCCTTGCAGAAAGCGCCAACTGTCTCCGCGCTGCACACCAGGTCAGCACGCGGATCACCACGAAAAGAAACAATTGGGACATCCCCATCACGAAATCCTCTCGCCTTGAAATGCTCGACAGTCGGGAGCTGAATGCTCCGCGGGTACTCGGGGAAAATTCCCTTCGTGTCATGGATGAAAGCGCAGTTGGCCAGTCCCTCGGCGATGGTGTAGTAGAGCACGACGCGTTCAAGCGATGTCTTGCCACTTCCGGTTTCTCCGAATGCCACGAACCTGTACCCCTCGTGGACGATCTGACCGCGTTTTTCTTGCGGGCGCGCGGGCGCAACAATGCGATCCACGACAGATCTGTCCCGCTCGTTCAAGATGAGCGGACCGCCCAAGTTCGGAACGTGAGTAGCAGGCTCGGACATCTATCGTCTCGAGATGAGTCCCATGAGCAGGAGAAAGAGGAACGTGCCTCCGATGATCTTCGCGTAATACATCATCTCGTCGTGCTCGCGCTCGATGATTGCGAGCCGATCCTCAGGTGTAAGCGTCGGAGCTGGAATCAGGAAACCGTCGCGACGTGGCGCAAGTGCTCCGACGACTTCTGCCACCATGGCCCGCGCTAGACGGACCTCAGGTGAGATTTCGCCCGGACCGCTTCGCGCGCGTCCAGCTCCTCTTTCGTCAACGGGCGCGACTGCATCCTTACGCTCAGGAAAATCGAAATCGTCAGAAGAAACGTCATAGTCCATGGGCCTACCTCCCGATCGCCGAATGTGTCTTTGATTCCGTCCGCAAGCGAGTCGGCAAGCTCGTTTGCGTGTTTCGGCGAAGGCTTGACCTCCGTCCGATCACTTGCGTCATTCCACTTGCGCGCAGAGAAACAAACCCCGGCGCTATACCCTACGCCGAGCATCTCAGCCAAAGTCTTCGCTCGCGCCAACCGCCGCGCCTTCTTGGCCGCTTCTTCAGCCGTGATTTGAGGAGCTGGGGAAGCGGGAGATGTCGGAGTAGCCGTGCCAGCTCCTGGCGCTACAGCCGGCGCGAAGGCTCGAATCGTTTCAGGGTTGACCTTGAGCCCGATCGGAAGTCCCCAATCGTCCGTTGGTAACGTCGCTTGTGGCGCAGTGTCAACGATTGGAGCCTTGACACCCAACATGGAAGGCGTGCCCACCAGAGCATCGCCCGCGCGCCGCGCTTCCGCTTCAGTCCCATAGCTCGCTTTGACCCGATCGCCAGACAGTGTGACGCCCGACATGCGCCATTGTCCCGCTTTGGGAGTGACACGAAAGGAGCCCGGCCGATCGGGTTGTCGCACGATCTGCTCCTAAGCCTCAGACTCGACAGGACCCGTCGTGTTCAAGTCGACGTTGACGAAGTCCGCTAACAGCTCCTTGAAAGCCGTCTCCAGCTCGGCAACGTCGAGCGTGCCCAACGCACCCTCCATGATGCCCGCCTTGAGATGAGGTTTCAGCTCATCCAGAATCTTGGGAAACTCGCGAAAGAGAATGTCCTTGTTCTCCGCGACGGCTCCCGCAACATCGAGGATGAATTGCCGCGGCAAGCGGCGCAAAGCAATTTGCACATCGGATTTCAGCGCTTGGATGTCCATCAGACCACCTGCCAATCGTCGGCAAGGAGATCCGTTTGCGAGCAAAGCCATGGCACACGATCGCCCGTTACTGTGATCATGTAGACA
>Ga0209647_1004449_pt1 | contig 10552 bp, 8 predicted proteins | sample GraSoi_2013_60cm_FD_185827 | JGI IMG/M metagenome (GOLD analysis project Ga0209647, IMG submission 185827) | Grasslands soil microbial communities from the Angelo Coastal Reserve, California, USA - Sample 9_17_2013_60cm (SPAdes) (version 2) | ecosystem: Environmental > Terrestrial > Soil >...
CCGCCACTACAACCAGCAGCACGACTTGTTGTTCCACTTTCACTACGGCCTCGGCCGATACCGGTGCTCCGGCGCCTTCGGGCTCTAATTCTGGCGTGCCTACGTCAGAGGCTGTGGATGAGACCGCGACTCCGAGCGGCGCTCCGGCAACGACCACTACCACAACCTCAACGCTACCGCCCAGCGATACGGGAACTGCGGTGACGGCAAGTTCGCAACCCGCCCCAGGCAGCGCTTACAGCGTCTGTCCCAAGGGAGCGCCGGTGCGGACGCTTGATGTCACCGTGATCCCGGCAAGCAAGCTGCCGGGCGGAACGCTAACCTACAACTCACGTACGACCGCGGTAACGGGAACGATCTTAGGCAACGAAGCCGGACCGCTCCAGGACCCGACTGCAATTCTCTACGTGCGCACTTCGGATCTGGATCCCAACACGGGCAATTTGCGTGCTGGATATCCGGTTGAGCCATTGGTGCTTCGCGCAGCCGCCGGTGACTGCATCAACGTCACCCTGCGCAATCACCTGCCCAGCACTGTTCCCGATCTCCCGGGGTACAACACCCTGCCCATGATCGTGAACAAATTCAACTCCAACCAGATTGCTCCTTCGCGCGTGGTTGGACTGCACCCGGAAATGCTGTCATTGAACGTTCTCAACAGCGATGGCTTGAACATTGGTCTGAACCCGGCGCAAACCGCAAGCCCTGGCCACAAAGTGGGCTACCAGTGGTATGCGGGAATCGCATGGATCAACGCCAACACCAATGCCATTGTGCACACTCCGGTCGAGTTCGGCTCCGTTTCCCTTATGCCGGCTGATCCTATTAAGCAGCCGTCAAAGGGCGCGGTTGGGGCCCTGATTATCGAACCCCAGGGCTCGAGCTGGAGCGTGGACACTCTGACCAGGGCGTCTGCCACGGTAACGAAATCGGATGCGACGACGTTCCGTGAGTTCGCGCTGGTTCTGCAGAATGACGTCAACATGCGTTACGCGAGCAACAATCCGGTGAACATCCTGGCTCGTCTGGAGGATGCCGAAGATACGGGGCAGGCAGGTTTCAACTACCGCACTGAACCGCACTGGTTCCGCATGGGCTATGCACCGGAAGCGCCATTGACACCGAAGGACGGCGCTTGCACACCGCTTTGCTCCAAGGATGTTGATTTCACCAAGGTGCTGAGCAATGGTCTGGTCGGCGCCGATCCGCAAACGCCGATCTTTAGCGCAACGCCGGGACAGGCCATTCGCCTGCGCCTGGTGGAACCGGCGGGTCATCCCCGCAATAACATCTTCCAACTGCACGGACACGTGTGGGAGGAGGAACCATACACCACTCCAGTGGCGTTCACAGGTGGCACTTACAACGGCGCGACGATCATCGGCACGCCGGTGCTGGGTTCCACAGTCATTGCTGACCAGCCTGTGTCTACCAATGACTTCGTGAACAACCGCTTCTCCGAGTGGGAAGGCGCACAGATGGGCGTTGGTCCTGGAAGTCACTTCGACATCATTCCGTCCGGCGGCGCCGGCGGAACGTTCAGGATCACCGGTGACTATCTGTACCGCACGCACCAGAGCTTCACATTCGATCGTGGAGTCTGGGGCCTCATGCGGGTGCAGGCGCCGTCCAAGCTGCCACCGCCTACAACTACCCCAAGCGGGGACCCGACACCAACCCTGGTTCCCTGAGTAACCGTGTGGGAGCGGCCGCAAGGCTGCTCCCACGCTTCTTTGTTTTGAAAAGTTCGGCGTTTTGAAAATTTGTCGAGATGCGGGTGCAAAAATGTTGAAGTCCAAATTTATATCCAGTGCTCTTTTTCTCTTATCGGGACTGAACGCATGGGCGGGCATGCAGCAACAAACGGTCCCACTGCCGGACGATGATCCGGCCCACAATGTTGCGGTCTCCGAGCAAAAGCCGCAGAAAGCACCCGCAACTGCGGCCAGCCCAGGCGCTGAGCCGGAGGCCGCAACGCCACCTGACAACGGATGGAAACAGAGCGTTAAGCTCTCCGGCGTCAACGTGGATTTTCGTGGTGTCGCGTCTTTAAAGGACGTTGTTATCAAGCACGGGCCTATGAACGTCAGCCTGAACGAGATTGCTTCAACGGAGATGGTGGAAGGCCAGCAGGCGGTCCTGCAGTTCCGCTTCACCGACGCAGCCGGCACTCCCATGACTGGACTCCGCATAGCTGGTTGGATGGATCAGGCCCAGGGAGACAAACGCGCCGATGATGCCACGTGTCACAAAAAGATCCAATCATTCTTGCAGATGCGGCTCTCGGCCCGGCCTGAAGTTGATTTGAATACGTACTATGTGCTCGCACTGACGCGGGAGCCGAACGTGCTCATCATCGATCCGCGGGTCGGCTTCAGTTCCAGCAAGCTTTACGCGGTGATCGATCTGGCTGCCCCAGGTGCCGACTGGGTGCAGACGCGTAGCGGCGACCGTGTTTTTATCACCATGCCGGCGGTTAATCAGGTGGCGGCGATCGACGCCATCAATTTCAGGCTGGCGGCCAACATCAACGTTGCCGGAAAACCCGGCCGCATCGCGGTACAACCCGGCGGAAAATATCTCTGGGTCGGTCTTGATACGGCGGACGATCCTGCTGCCGACGGCGTTGCCATCATCGATACTGCGACTCTGGAAGTGGCCGCGCGCATTCCTACCGGAAAGGGCCACCACGAGATTGTGTTCGATGAAAACCAGAACGCCTACGTCAGCAATCAGGACGACGGCACAGTCTCGGTCATCAACACCCAGAAACTTGCCAAAGTAAAGGATGTGCCGGCGGGCAGCGGCCCGATCGCGCTGGCGTACTCCGCGCGCAGCAAGAGTGTGTATGTAGCGGCCCGGAACGATGGCAAAATCACCATTGTCTCTACTGAAAACCAAAACATAACCGGCACTCTAACGGCGAAGCCCGGGCTCACAGCCCTGGCCGTCACGCCGGACGGGCGCTGGGGTTTTGTCGCCAATGGGAAAGAGCACAACGTACTTCAGTTCGACGTAGCATCCAGCAAATTCATCCAGCAGTATCCGGTGGGACGGTCTCCGGACCAGTTGGCATTCACAAATACGTATCTGTATGTCCGTTCGCGGGAAAACGAGCACGTAACGCTGATTACGCTCGCCGATGCCGGCAACAATGCTAACGTCGCCGAATTTCCTGCAGGGCAGAATGCGCCCGGCTCCCTGGCCGACGTTCCCGCATCAGCGATGGCCGTAGCGCTGGATGGAGATTCTGCATTCGTGGCCAATCCCGCAGACAAAAGAATCTTCTATTACCAGGAAGGTATGGCAGCGCCCATGCTCAGCATTGAAGGCTATGGCAAGACACCGAATGCCGTAATGGTGGTTGACCGGAGCCTCCATGAGACTGAGCCCGGTGTGTACTCCGTGGGTCTGCGCCTTCCCAAGCCTGGCGTGTATGACGTGCCTATGTATGTCGATTCGCCCGCGATCTCGCACTGTTTTGAGTTCACCGTGCGAGTGAATCCATTGTTGAAGAAGCAAACGCAGGTCGCCGTAAACCTTCATCCACTCAAAAACAATTTGCAGGTCAAGCCTGGCGAAACGGTGCAAGTGCAGTTCCGCCTGACGGATTCTGAGACAGACAAACCACGCGATGGTGTGCAAGACGTGGCGGTTACGGTCCTGCTGGCAGAGAGTCTCCGCCAGGTTCACCTTGCGGCCGAACCCCTGGGAGAGGGCGTCTACCAGTTCACATTCACTCCTCCCAGGCAGGGCGTTTACTACGGGATGGTGCAGATTCCCTCGCTGAAAGTACGGCCCAACCAGCTTCCTTATTTAATGGTCCGCGCCACTGCCGAGCAGACTTCTGAGGTAAAGCCGCTCGACCACGACGCCAACGCACAAGAGAAGAAACCGTGAGGACCCGGAAAATGAAGAACTGCAGGAATTCTCACAATAGATTCTCCGTTCTGCCGGCGCTAATTCTGGTGCTGTGCGTGAGTGGCCCGCTTACAGGCCAGCAGTCGGCCGCGGTAAATGCAGCGCATGAACATCACGCGGCTGCTCCTGCGGCCGAGAGCCCCACGCCGGCTGCCATGAAGTCGCCGGTCATTCCTGATGTTGTAGTGGTGGACCAGGACAACCATAAGCTGCACTTCTATCGTGACCTGGTGCAAGGCAAGACCGTGGCCATCAATTTCATCTTCACCACTTGCACCACGATTTGCCCGCCTTTAACGGCAAACTTCGCCAAGGTCCAGAAGACCATGCTGGAAAGAAACGAAAACGACCTGCACCTTATTTCTGTGAGCGTCGATCCGGAAGGCGACACGCCGAAGAGGTTAAAGAGCTACGCGGAAATGTTTCATGCTCAGCCGGGCTGGACCTTTGTTACCGGAAAGCGGGCCGATCTTGAGCAGATATGGAAAGCCTTCAACATCTATCTCGGCTCAAAGCAGGACCATCCTGCAACCGTGGCCATCGGCAATGATCCACAGCATGTGTGGACGTACGCATCAGGACTCACTTCGGCCGGCAAGTTGATCAATGTGATTGCCTCCACCATGGATAGCAGTGGACATACCACGCCGGCGAGCGCAGCCGTCCACAAGGAGAACAGCAGTGACTCGCGGTGACTCAGGGGAAGCCAGCAGGATCGCGGGCGGCCTTCGAAAGCGGGAGCGCTTTTGTGGGGTAAGTAGACGCGGAAGCCGAATCGCCACGTTGCTATTCAGCGCTGCGCTGGGCGCAGCCAACCTGCTCGGTCCGGCGCGGCTGCTTGGGCAGCAACTGATACCACAAGAGGCAGGAAAGCGGATTTATCTGACAGGTAAAAGCCCGTCGGACAAGCCGCTGGAGGCCATTCTTGGTGATGGTTCGACAGTAGTTCCCGCAACGCTCATGCCCTGTGCCAGTTGTCATGGGACAGAGGGAAAGGGCAGGCCCGAAGGCGGCATCGTTCCCTCAAATATCACATGGAATTCGCTCACACGGCCGTCGAGCGTCGATGATGAATTGGGGCGCCGGCGGCCCGGCTATGACGTCAAGTCGCTGCGCAAAGTGCTGCGTGAGGGCGTGGATTCGGGCGGCAATGAGCTGGGTCCGGTCATGCCGCGTTATCGCATGACGGATGAGGACCTTGATCATCTCATTGGCTATTTGCAGTTGCTCGGCAAACAAAACGATCCTGGGTTGACCGACACTACAATCCGCGCAGGCACAATTGTGCCGGCAAGTGGTCCGCTTGCGCCGGCTGGCGAAAGCTTTTCCGCGCTGCTACAGGCTTATTTCGACGATCTGAATCAGCAAGGCGGAATTTACGGAAGAAAAGTTGAGCTTGAGGTGCTGCGAACAAGCGGCACTCCTGTTGAGATCGCGGCGGCAGCAGCCGAGTTTGTCAAGACCAGGAACGTTTTTGCCGTGGTCAGCGTTCTTGCTCCCGGAGCCGAGCGCGAGTTGAGGCAAGCACTGGAACATTCCGGAGCGCCCGTAATCGATGCGTTCGCTTCAGATCTTGACGACGAAAGCGCAGGCAGTACCAATATCTTCCATATTCTCTCCGGCTTGCCGCAACAGTCGCGCGCGTTGCTGAAGTTTGCACAGGAACGCTTGCCTAAACCGGCAGGAAAGATCGCCGTTGTCTATCCCGAAAGCCGGCAGCAACTGGCGGCCCCGGTGATGGAAGAATGCGGTGCAAGCTGCATTCCGCTCATGTACGGCCAATTTGCAGCAGCGAAAATTGCTTCTGCTCTTGCCAGAAAGTCCGGCAGGGTTGTTTTTCTGGGGAGCGGGAGCGAACTACAGGAACTGCTCTTCGCCGCCAAAGAACTGAGCTGGAGTCCGGACGTCTTTCAGCCCGGACCGCTCGCGGGCGAGAACATCTTTCTCATTCCGCAGGAATTCATCAATCACGTGTTTCTCACATTCCCGACGCTCCCGGGCGATGTCGCCCCGCAAGCGCTCGAAGAATATGCGTCCCTGATCAACCGATACAAGCTCAAGCCCATTCAGCCAGCCCGTAGTCTCTCAGCACTGGCTTCCGCCAAGGTGTTTGTGGAAGCGCTGCGGCAGGCAGGACGGCACCTGGGACGCGAGCAGCTCGTTGCCGCTCTTTCCAGTATGTACAACTTCAGCACAGGTCTTACACCGCCCATCACGTACACCACCACGCGTCGCACCGGCGCTCTCGGCGCGCACGTGGTCAAACTAGACCTGAAAAACAAGAGCTTCATTCCGTTGGATCCATGGATTGTTCCGTGATCCGGCCGCCAGGGAGAGAAACGATGCCACACTACATGCAAAAACGGCGAATCGGCGGCGGAGCGCTTGCCCTTGCGACAGTTCTGGCGTTGCTTGGGTCCGGATGCGTCAAGAGTAAACAGGCATTTCACCAGCCGGACCGCGCGGAGACCGTGCAAAACGTCGACGATGCTCTCCGCGACTCTGAGAACGCTCAGAAAAAAGATCCTGAGAACGCGCAACATAAGCTCAAGGCATATCGAGTACGTTTTGAAGCGGCGCAGTTCCACGTTTCCCAGGGAATCAGGCACCTGGAAAGGCAGGAGAACCGGCTTGCTTTGCGTGAATTTGAAACTGCCTTGAGCATTGATCCTTCCTGCATGGTCGCGCGCCAGGAGCTGGAGTATACAAAGCAATTGATCGCGGCCGAGCCGGCACAAGAGCAAAGTAGCGCGAGCGCGGTTCCATCTGGCAAGAAGTCACAGCCTGCCGCGGTTGCGGCTGCGCCGGAACGCGGGCAGCAGGAAGGCTTGATGGAAAAGCCACCAGCTCTGGATCCACTGTCAAAGGAGCCGGTGACGCTCAAGATGAATGAAGAGGCACGTATCGTCTTCCGCACTATCGGAAAGCTGGCTGGCGTGAACGTGATATTTGATCCTGAATTCCCGGACAAAAAGATCAGCATCGACTTGGTTAATGTGACAATCCAGCAAGCTCTGCGTGTGGCCTGCCTGGAAGCCAAAGCGTTTTGGAAGCCGGTGACCAGCAATATCATCATGGTATTTCCTGATATATCCACGCGCCGCCGCCAGGAAGAAGAGCAGATTCTCAAGAAGATCTACCTGCAGCATACGCAAACAGCGCAGGAACTCACAGAAATCACCACCGGCATCCAGCAAATGCTGGAACTGCGGCATGTGCAGGCCGTGCCCCGCGACAATGCCATTCTGATCCGTGACACCCCGGACAAGATCCTACTGGCCTCCAGGCTTATCAAAGACAGTGATCGCGGGCGGGCGGAAGTAGTGGTTCAGATTTCCGTGCTTCAGGTGCGGCGCGATCGTGCGCGCAGTCTTGGTGTCCAGCCGGGAAGCAGCACAACCCTGGCGTTTACCCCAGCTGCGGCCCTGGGGCCGGCCGGCGCAGTGGCCCTGAACAAGCTAGGGCAAATCTCGCAGGGAGATTTCGCGCTGACGATTCCCAATGCTGTCGCCTCCGCATTGATGACAGATAGCAGCACCAGGATCATTCAAAATCCCCAAGTCAGGGTGAGTGACGGCGAGTCCGCACGCTTGCGCGTAGGAGACCGCGTTCCCGTGGCCACGGGGTCCTTCCAGGCCACTGCCGGTCTGGGGCCGGTGGTCAACACACAGTTTCAATACATCGATGTGGGCGTCAACATCGATATTGCTCCGCATGTTCATCCTGACCATTCTGTGAGTATGAAGTTGGGTGTAGAGGTCTCCTCGCTCAATGGCAAAGTGAACATTGGAGGCGTGGAACAGCCGGTGATCAGCCAGCGACGCATCGAGCACGAAATCCGGTTGCAGGAAGGCGAGGTGAGCATCCTGGGCGGTTTAGCGGAGCGTTCGCAAAGCAAGTCGGTGAGTGGCTGGCCTGGGCTCTCCCGCCTGCCTTTGCTGCGATATCTTTTCTCGGGCGAGGACGTAAATAATTCTGAGAATGAAGTATTGGTCGTGGTCACTCCCAAGTTGGTGCGGAGCCGTGAACTGGTGCAAGAGAGCCTGCAAGCCCTCAGCGTCGGAACTGATACCGAGATGATGTTGCGTCAGCACGATGACGTTGTGGCCCCACAGGCCGTAAACTTCCAGCAAAACACCAACTGGATGGAAGCGCGAGGAATCAACTCCGGCGCCGAAAGCCAGCCGGAGAGCATGTCCACACTGCGCATTGAGCCGGCCAGCGTGTCAGTGAAGGCCGGAGAAACCACGATGCTTCAACTCAATCTGGAGAACGTTGAAGATCTGTTTTCCGCCTCCGTACTACTGAAATATGATCCGCAGCTTCTTTCGATTGAAGATGTCCAGCATGGCGATTTCCTCTCCGGTGGAACGCAGGAGGTAGCTATCGTGCAGCGAATTGATAAGGAAAAGGGGGAGGCGAGGATCTTTACAACGCGCCAGCCCAATACCGCCGGCGTGAATGGAAAGGGAATCCTGCTCAGTCTAGTGCTGCGTCGGCTTACCGATGCACCTGCATCAATGCAAGTAGTGGAAGCAGGGATGCGCAATTCCCGGCAAAAGAGTCTGCCGGTGCGGATCGCGGAGGCAATTGCCAGGATCCAATGAATGACTTGGACGGAGGCAGCGGTTAGACTAAGAGAAGTGAGGCTTTTGATTCGGCTGTGCTGGAGCACCGAATCAACTCACTTTCGGTTCGCAATGATCTTCCAGAGAATCAGGGGGACAAGAATGTCGCGCAATTATTACCGTGTCGTGTTGCTGTTGTTGCTGTTGGTGGCAGCGCTTACGCCGCTGATGCAGCTCGACAGCTGGGACCGATTCCCTGTCTCGAGCGACGACATTGAATATCAGGTAACGTTCTGCCTCTGCAGTGTCGGGATGGTGCTGGTGCTTACCCAAATCCTGCAGTTTGTCGCAATTTTCTTGCGCTTGACCCGGCCATTTGTTGCAGTCGTATCCGCGGAAGCATTATCTATCGCGAAAGATAGCTGGTTCCCGCCCGGTCTATTACGACTGTCCACGCCTCTGCGAATCTGATTCCCATTCCTGACGCTTTTCCACGAAGAGTCTGAGAGCCCCACGGCGAAAACTCCTTGACTGTGCTGGTCCGTCCGCGCAGCCATCGGTCTTTCACTCCAGATCTTGTTTCCGCCATGTGCGCGCGTAGCAGGTTCTTCATAGTTCAGCGGTCGTTTGTCCGCACATATGTGATCTGGACCACATCAGCTCTGTGGCCGGGTTTCACAAGCCTTGCATCAGGCCAGGCTGCGGAAGACCACAACCATAAAAGTGAGGAATGTGGCAATGAAAACTTCTCAAGTCATGCATAGCTCCGTAGTTTTGAAGGATCCCGATCAACGGTTTGCCTTGAACGGCGACCGGCAACCCGCAATCAAGCGCATGCAGTGTCGTGGTTTTGGGTTGGAGGAAGAACAGTTAGTCGAACAATGCCTGGGCGGCAATCAGGAAGCTTGGGCCGAGTTGGTCAGCAGCTACCGAGGGCTGGTTTATTCGATAGCTGCCCGTTTTGGGGCCAAACATCAGGATGCCGCAGACATATTTCAGGCGGTCTGCATCGAGGTATTCAACAGCCTGCCTCAATTGCGAAGTGTCCGGTCCCTGCGGTCGTGGCTGATTACGGTTACTTTGCGTCAGGCCTATCGCTGGAAGAGGAAATTGTCTTATGACGTTGAGTTGGACGCCATGGACCTGGACGCGGTAGAGGAGATCGCTACCGCACCGGAAGTCGTTGGACAATTTCAGCAGGAAGAGGTGGTGCACAAGGCAATCGCCCAGCTTCAGCCCCGGAATGCGGAGCTCGTTCGGATGCTTTTCTTTGAACAGCCGCCTTTGCCCTACACGGAAATTGCCAAGCGACTGGGGCTGGCCACGGGCTCAATCGGGTTCATACGCGCGCGCTGCCTGAGCAAGCTGCGTAAAGCTTTGATCGAGATCGGTATTTAAGTTTCATAACAGGCCTCAGAATCGAAACGCGACGCTGATCCGTGTTCTACCGATTCGTTTACCAAAATGAATGTGGGGGCGCCGGACGTTGGAAACAGAGAGGGGCGAGGCGGATTTCTTGACACTTCATCAGCAGGCCCCGCAACCCCCGGCCCTCTTCTTTCTGGCCGGGGTGTTTGCGGGCTGTATGCGTAACGCGGTTACTGGATCGTCAGAACCACGGTGGTTGCGTGGCTCAATGTGCCACTCGTACCCGTGATGGTCAGCGTGCGGTTCCCAATCGCTGCCTTGCGTCCCACGTTGACTGTCAGGGTCGACGTTCCCGAGCCTGTGACCGAAGTGGGGTTAAAGCTCGCGGTCACTCGCGAACCCAATCCACTCACGCTCAGACCCACCGCTCCCGCGAATCCATTCGTTCCGCTGATCGTCACCGTGTAGCTGCCAGATGAACTTCGCGTTACTGTGAGCGTAGCCGGAGAGGCCGAAATTGTGAAATCAGGATTCGGCGCGGGATTCACCACCAGTGTCACGGTGGTGGAATGCACCAGGCTTCCGCTGGTTCCGGTAATAGTTAAAGTAAACGTCCCGGACGGAGTGGACGTGCTCGTGGTTACAGACATGGTGGAAGAGCCTGAGCCGGCCACTGAGGCAGGGTTGAAGCTGGC
>Ga0209647_1004450_pt1 | contig 10552 bp, 6 predicted proteins | sample GraSoi_2013_60cm_FD_185827 | JGI IMG/M metagenome (GOLD analysis project Ga0209647, IMG submission 185827) | Grasslands soil microbial communities from the Angelo Coastal Reserve, California, USA - Sample 9_17_2013_60cm (SPAdes) (version 2) | ecosystem: Environmental > Terrestrial > Soil >...
TGGCGCAAGCCTCGTTGCACATCGCACGCCAGCGCCAACCCGAGGTCGGCATCCAGCGAACGCTCATGGAATTCGTCGAATAGCACTGCAGCAACGCCATCGAGAGATGGATCGTCGAGCACAAGCCGCGTGAAGACGCCTTCCGTCACGACCTCAATTCGCGTGCGCTTTGTAACCTTTGACCCAAAGCGCACGCGCAAGCCCACGGTATCGCCAACCTGTTCGCCCAGCGTCGACGCCATGCGCGCTGCGGCCGCGCGAGCGGCGAGCCGGCGCGGCTCCAGCACCAGAATTTTCTTGTCTTTCGCCCACGGCTCGTCGAGCAGAACCAGCGGCACACGCGTGGTCTTGCCCGCGCCGGGCGGCGCAACCAGCACGGCGGCATTGTTAGCGACGAGCGCAGCCGTTAAGTCCGGCAGCACGGCGTCGATCGGAAGCGGCTCGGAAAATTCGCGCATGCACCCCGTCTGCAAGAGACCCCGTCATTCCGGCGCCGCGAAGCCGCGAGCACGGAATCCATAATCACAGGCCGGGAGTATGGATTCCGGGCTCGCGGCTTTCGGCCGCGCCCCGGAATGACGAGCCTACTTCGCCTTCACCGCTGGTGGCCGCCCGATGCTCTCATAGATGAAGCCGTGTCTGGCGATTTCGTCCGGCCGATAAACGTTGCGCAAGTCGACCAGCACCGGCTGCGCCATGATGATCTTCAACCGCTTGAAATCCAGCGCGCGGAATTGCTCCCATTCCGTGACAATCACCAGGGCAGAGGCGCCCTCGGCACAGGAATATGCGTCGTTACAAAATGTGACGTTGACGAGGTTGCCCTTGGCTTGCTCCATGCCGATCGGATCATAGGCGCGCACCTTCGCGCCCATGTCCTGCAAGGCGGTGATGAGCGGGATCGACGGCGCTTCGCGCATATCGTCGGTGTTCGGCTTGAAGGTGAGTCCGAGGATCGCGACTGTTTTTCCGCGTAATTCACCACCAAGCACCGAAGACACCTTGCGCGCCATCGCGCGCTTGCGTGCGTCGTTGACCGCCGCCACCGCCTCGACGATGCGCAACGGCGCGGCATGGTCCTGCGCGGTCTTGATCAGCGCCACCGTGTCCTTGGGAAAGCATGAGCCGCCATAGCCGGGGCCTGCATGCAGGAATTTTGAGCCGATTCGATTGTCGAGGCCGATGCCGCGAGCGATTTCCTGGACGTCAGCACCGACCTTTTCGGCGAGATCGGCAATCTCATTGATAAAAGTGATCTTGGTGGCGAGGAACGCGTTGGCCGCGTACTTGATCAGTTCGGCCGTGCGCCGGTCGGTGAACAAAATCGGCGAGCGGTTGAGATAGAGCGGCCGGTATAATTCGCTCATGACTTCGCGCGCGCGGGTGTCAGCGCTTCCGATCACGATGCGGTCGGGATGCTTGAAATCCTGGATGGCGGCGCCTTCACGCAGAAACTCGGGATTCGACACCACCGCGCAATCGGCATCGGGCCGCGTCTCACGAATGATGCGCTCGACCTCATCGCCGGTGCCAACCGGTACGGTCGATTTGGTGATCACGACGGTAAAGCCGTCCAGCGCTCGCGCGATCTCGCGTGCCGCTTCATGGACGAAGCTGAGGTCGGCGAAGCCGTCGCCGCGGCGTGAGGGCGTGCCCACGGCGATGAAAACCGCATCGGCGGTGGCAACCGCGCCTGCAAGTTCTGTCGCGAATTTGAGCCGGCCGGCCCGGGTATTAGCCGCAACCATGTCGTTAAGCCCGGGCTCGTAGATCGGCATTTCGCCGCGTAAGAGCGCCGCAATCTTCGACTTGTCCTTGTCGACGCAGATCACCTCATGGCCGAAGTCGGCGAAGCAGGCTCCGGAAACAAGGCCGACATAGCCGGTGCCGATCATGGCAACGCGCATGGAATATCCATCGTGATGGTGACAAACCGTTTCCGGTCAAAGCCGAATGCGTCTGCATAGCAGACACAATCCACAGTGGCGAGAGGGACAGGACATTATGCATTTTCTGTGGCCACACATTCTGGCCGATTGATTAACGCAGCGTCCGGGGCCACATTCGGAACCATGCCAGCCCCCGCTAAATCCAATTCTGCCAAATCCAAGACGAAAACCGCTACGTCGACGCCCGCTCCAGCACAGGCCCCGCGCCCCCTCAAGAAGGGCGATCACGTGTTCCTGGTGGACGGTTCCGGCTACATCTTCCGCGCTTACCACGCAATTCGGTTCGAGCCGCGCACACCGGACGGTACGCATGTGAATGCCGTCTACGGCTTCTGCAGCATGCTCTGGAAGCTCCTCAAGGAAATGAAGCCGGACGAGCGGCCGACGCATCTGGCGGTGATCTTCGACAAGTCGGAGAAGACCTTCCGTTCCGAGATGTACAAGGAATACAAGGCGCATCGGCCGCCGCCCCCCGACGACCTCATTCCGCAGTTTCCGCTCATCCGCGACGCGGTGCGCGCCTTCGAGATCCCGTGCCTCGAGCAAGCCGGCTATGAAGCCGATGACCTGATCGCGACTTACGCACGCATCGCCTGCGAGGCCGGTGCAACCGCCACCCTCGTGTCGTCGGACAAGGATCTCATGCAGCTCGTGAACGACTGCGTGGTCATGTACGACACCATGAAGGATGTCCGCATCGGCATTCCGGAAGTGGTCGAGAAATTCGGCGTGCCGCCGGAGAAGGTCATCGAGGTGCAGGCGCTGATCGGCGATACATCCGACAACGTGCCGGGCGTACCGGGTATTGGCGTGAAGACCGCGGCGCAGCTCATCGGCGAGTTCGGCAATCTCGAGACGCTGCTCAAGCGCACCGGCGAGATCAAGCAGGAGAAGCGTCGCCAGGCCCTCGTCGACAACGCTGACGCCGCCCGGCTTTCAAAAAAGCTCGTCACGCTTGACGACCGGGTTCCGCTGGACGTGCCGGTCGACCAGCTCGGCGTACGCGAGCCGGACTACACGACCCTGATCGCCTTCCTTAAATCGATGGGATTCAAGACGCTGACGCAACGCGTCGCCGATAAAAGCGGCATCGACGCAAGCCAGGTTAACGCAAGCGACGTTAACGTAAGACAGGTCAGCGCAGATACAAAATCGGCGGCCGGTTCGCCGCCCTCTGCCGATATGGCGGCCGATACGGCGGCATTGTCGCGATCGTCAGAGACAACCCCCGCAAAGACCGCACCGGCTCTGCCACTTTCGGGTGGAAGCAAACGATCCAACGGCGACCTCACCCCGATCGCGCTTGCAACCGCGCGCAGCGAAGCCGCGCGCACAGCCAAGATCGACCGCAGCAAATATGAAACGGTCCGCACGCTTGCGCGCCTGAAAGAATGGATCGCACGCGCGCACGAAATGGGTGTGGTCGCGGTCGACACGGAAACCACAAGCCTTGACGCCATGCGCGCGCATCTCTGCGGCTTCTCGCTGGCGCTAGCGCCCAACGAAGCCTGCTACGTACCCATCGGTCATCGCGAGGGCGGCGGCGAAGGCAAGGGCGATTTGTTCTCGCCCGAGGCCAAGCTGTGCGACGGGCAAATTCCGGAGCGCAACGCGCTGGCTGTCCTCAAGCCGCTGCTCGAGGATAAGGCCATCCTCAAAGTCGCTCAAAACATGAAATACGACTGGCTGGTGTTCGCGCAGCGCGGCATCCAGATTGCCGGCTACGACGACACCATGCTGATCTCTTATGTGCTGGACGCCGGCAAAGGCGGCCACGGCATGGACGATCTCGCCAAGCGCTGGCTCAACCACGACACGATCCATTTCCATCACGTCGCAGGCTCGGGAAAAGCGCAGGTCGCCTTCGATTGCGTTTCGATCGAGAAGGCATCCGAATACGCCGCCGAGGATGCGGATGTCACGTTGCGGCTCTGGTACGCGTTGAAGCCGCGATTGGCCGCCGATCGCGTCACTTCCGTCTATGAAACGCTGGAGCGCGCGATGCCGGCAGTGCTGGCGCGCATGGAGCGGCGAGGCATCTCCATCGACCGTCAGGTGCTGTCGCGCCTATCAGGCGAATTCGCCCAGGAACAGGCGCGCCTCGAAGATGAGATCAAGACCTTGGCCGGCGAGCCGCTCAATCCGGGTTCACCCAAACAGCTCGGCGATATTCTGTTCGGCAAAATGAACTTGCCGGGCGGCACCAAGACCAAGACCGGGCAATGGTCGACCGGCGCGCGCGAACTGGAAGATCTGGCCGAACAGGGCCACGCGTTGCCGCGCAAAATTCTCGATTGGCGGCAAGTGTCGAAGCTCCGCTCGACTTATACGGAGGCACTGCCCAATTACGTCAATCCGGACACAAAACGCGTGCACACCAGCTACGCACTGGCGTCGACCAGCACCGGCCGGTTGTCGTCGTCCGATCCGAACTTGCAGAATATCCCGATCCGTACCGAAGATGGCCGCAAGATCCGCCGCGCCTTCGTTGCCTCACCCGGCATGAAGCTCGTCTCTGCCGACTATTCGCAAATTGAGCTGCGGCTGTTGTCCGAAGTCGCCGAGGTGCCAGCGCTGCGCAAGGCATTCCAGGATGGCGTCGACATTCACGCGATGACCGCTTCGGAAATGTTCGGCGTGCCCGTGAAGGACATGCCGCCCGAAGTGCGCCGGCGCGCCAAGGCCATCAATTTCGGCATCATCTACGGCATCTCGGCCTACGGTCTCGCTGCCCAGCTCAGCATCGACAAGAACGAGGCCGGCGCCTACATCAGGAAATATTTCGAGCGCTTCCCCGGCATTCGCGACTACATGGATGAGACGCGCGAGTTCTGCCGCGATCACGGTTACGTGCTCACGCTGTTCGGCCGCAAGTGCCATTACCCGGACATCAAAAACAGCAATCCGTCGATCCGCTCATTCAATGAGCGCGCGGCGATCAACGCACGGCTGCAAGGTACGGCCGCCGATATCATCCGGCGGGCCATGATCCGCATCGAACCTGAGCTCGAACAGGCCAAGCTCAAGGCCCAGATGCTACTGCAGGTGCATGACGAGCTGATCTTCGAGGTGCCCGAGGCGGAAGTGAAAGACACCATCACCATCGTCAAAAGCGTGATGCAGGATGCGCCCCACCCGGCTGTCGCGCTGCACGTGCCACTCCAGGTCGATGCCCGCGCGGCCGTCAACTGGGACGAGGCTCATTAAGCCTCGTCCCCTCAACGGGACTAACGCTTTTGCAGGAGCGAGTGGGCGGAACGCCTACCGGCGCTTCTTTCTCGACGCCTTGCTTTTTTTCTTCGCACCACGCTTGGCGCTCGATGCCTTCGCTGCCGCTTTCGCCGGCAGGACCGCAATGGCCTCGATCTCAAACAGCGCGCCGGGACGCGCCAGCTGCGAAATCGCCACTGTCGTGCTCGCCGGCGGCGCCGACATGTTGAAGTGCGCATCGCGCACCTCGCGGAAGATCGAGATGTGCGTCATGTCGACGAGATAATTATTGATCTTCACCACGTCCTTGATGGTGGCGCCGGCGTCGGCAAGCGCCAGCTTGAGATTCTCGATCGCCTGGTCTGCTTGCGCGCGAAAATCGCCCGCCATGCCAACCAGTTTGTTTTCCATATCGAGGCCGAGCTGGCCGGCGATGTAGATCAGCCGGTTGGGGCCCGTCGCCTCGACCACATAGCTATAGCCCGGCGGCTTCGCGAGCGTTTTTGGATTGGAAAAGCGCACATTGGCAGCCACGGTATCCTCCTTATTGTGTCGTCCCCGACAAGTTGGGGCGTCCGAGTATGCCCCCAACACGACGGAGTACAAGGACGCAACTTGACTCATCGCGGTCCGTGCCGGATTTTGGGATGTAACTAAAAATTCGAACGGTCGCGGCAGTCGCCCCGCGATCAGGGGGAATTAAGCCATGACTGCCGACGCGGCGTCTCACGTCTATTTCGGCATGAACGCTATGTGGGTATCGACCTGCGTCCTCGCCGTCACCTACGCCATCATAATGTCCGAGCAGGTCAACCGCGCAGTCATCGCGCTCGTTGGCGCCGGTGTCATGATTCTTGTCGGCGTGCTGGATCAAGAAGAAGCGTTCAAAGGCATAGACTGGAACACGATCGGCCTTTTGACGGGGATGATGATCCTGGTGTCGATCTCGCGCCGCTCCGGTATGTTCCAGTATCTTGCAATTTGGTCTGCGCAGGCGGCAAAAGCGCACCCCTCCGGCATATTGTTCATTTTGCAGATCACCACCGCGGTGCTTTCCGCTTTCCTAGACAACGTCACTACCGTGCTCCTGATCGTCCCGGTGACGCTGGCGATCTGCGGCACACTGAAAGTGCCAGCCTATCCTTATTTGTTCTCTGAAATCTTTGCCTCCAATATCGGCGGCACCGCTACGCTCATCGGTGATCCTCCCAATATTCTTATCGGCTCGCAGGCTGGGCTTTCATTCAACGATTTTGTCTATCACCTCACTCCCGTGATCGTCGTCGTGATGATCGTACAGGCCATTATTATTCACTTTCTGTGGGGCAAGGACCTCAAAACGTCCGCCGCCGCCGAAGCGCGCGTCATGAAAATGAAGCCGGTTGATTCGATCGAGGACTGGCTGTTGCTCAAGCAGTCGCTCGTGGTGCTCGCGACCGTGATGGTAGCATTCGTACTAGCGAGACCCCTTCATCTCGAGCCCGCAACCATTGCCATGTTTGGCGCGGCCGTGCTGATGCTACTCGACAACTGGGCGCATCATTCCGAGAAGGCTGCAAAGAATATCCATCAAACATTCGGCGATGTGGAATGGATCACCATCTTTTTCTTTGTTGGTCTATTCGTGGTGGTGCATGGCGTCGATGTCGGCGGTTTGCTCGCCCTCCTTGCCAATAAGTTGGTCGCAGCGACCGGCGGCAACATGGCCCACGCCGGTTACGCGATCCTGTGGGCGTCGGCGGTTCTCTCTGCCATTGTCGACAACATCCCCTTCGTCGCCACAATGATCCCGCTGATCAAGAGCATGGCACCCGCTTTTGGCGGAGCCGATAAAATTGAGCCGTTGTGGTGGTGCCTGTCTCTCGGTGCCTGTCTCGGCGGCAACGGCACGCTCATTGGGGCCTCGGCCAATTTGACTGTTGCCGGCATCGGCGATCGAAACGGAGTACCGTTCCGCTTCATAACCTACACGCTCTATGCCTTCCCGATGATGGTGGTATCGGTGGCGATCTGTCATCTCTATGTGTGGTGGCGATATTTCTGATCCGCCAATAGCGCCATTGGTGGCGCTGCCCGGCGGATTTTCCTTTGAAATAGTGATTATTCGACTTTGCCCACGCTAGCCGGGACCAATATCGCGCCGCAACTTTCTGCGTAACAGGACGTTGGTATTCGCGGCTTCGCGATGTCGCGTAAGGCGCGAACAAGGGCCGACGCCATGGCAACGCGACGTCAGCGTATGAAGGGGCATGTGGCTGTTGGCCTCGTTAGCCTTGGCCTGCTGGCTCTTGCTATCATGCCGGCCTCGGCAGGATTCCTCGATCGCCTTTTTGACAGTTTCCGTCACGCTTTCGAGGCGCCCCACACATCGACGAATAGCCAAACCTACGGCGATCCTTCTTACGACGGACGGGACGCCGACGGCGGTCCCGCATCCGCCTATTGCGTGCGAAGTTGCGACGGGCGTTACTTCCCGGTGCGTGCACAGCCCGGATTGAGTGCGGCTGACGCTTGTCACTCATTCTGCCCGGCAAGCCAGACACGGCTCTATTCCGGCGGTAGCATTGACACTGCCGTCGCCACGAATGGCAGCCGCTATTCCGACCTCCCTAACGCATATGTCTATCGCCAGCAGGTCGTCTCCGGCTGCACGTGCAACGGCCATGACACGTTCGGCCTTGCCCATATCGACGCCGGCACCGACCCGACACTGCGCCCGGGTGATATTGTTGCGACCGGGAACGGTCTTGCCGCTTACACAGGCGGCAAGGACCATGCGGCCGCCTTTACACCGGTGGGAAACTACGCGGGCCTGTCCAAAGGTGACCGCAACAAGCTGTCGGAGTTGAGAATTTTGCGGACCGCGCCGATGGCGCCGGCGACGACACCCCGCGCCGGACGCGAACCGGACGACCGCGGCGCCGAACTCGAAAAATAGCCTCTTTTCTGCCATAACCCTCGCCGGCAATCGCATTTCATGCCTTGTGATGCCTTGCCGCTATGGGCTCATTGAACTTCTCACCAGACGGAACGAACGATGCGGAAAACGGCGTTGGCGCTCGCGGTCCTCGTGCTTGGCAGTCTCCCTGCGGGCCAAGCCTGGTCCGCCAGTTGCAGCAGCACCGGCAGCTACGAGCGCTGGCTTGAGGACTTCAAGAAGGACGCCGCCGCGCAAGGTATTTCCCCGCGTGTCATCGCCGCGGCAACGCCGAGCATGACGTTCGATCAAGCGATCATCCGCCGCGACCACGGCCAGGCGGTGTTCAACCAGACTTTCCTGCAATTTTCCGACCGCATGGTCGGCGGCCCGCGCATCCCCAATGGCCTTGCCAAGATCAAGCAGCACGCGGACCTGTTCAAGCGCGTCGAAGAAAAATACGGCGTGCCGGCGCCGGTGCTAACCGCGTTTTGGGGACTCGAAAGCGACTTCGGTGCGAATTTCGGCAACTACAATATTTTAGGCGCGCTGGCGACGCTCGCCTATGATTGCCGTCGGCCCGATTTCTTCCGCCAACAATTGCTCGATGCATTGCGCATCATCGAGCGCGGCGACCAGCACGTCGAGGACATGATCGGCGACTGGGCTGGCGAATTCGGCGGCATGCAATTCACCGCCTCCGACTATCTCAAGAATGCGGTCGACTTCGATGGCGATGGCCGCCGCGACCTCATCCATAGCATCCCGGACACGCTTGCTTCCGCGGCGAACTTCCTGGTCACGCTCGGCTGGCAACGGGGCCAGCCATGGCTGCAAGAGGTACATGTGCCCACCAACATGCCGTGGGAGGAAGCAGACGTCAGCATCCAGCACCCGCGCTCGAAATGGGTGGCCTGGGGTGTGACGCCTGCGAACGGCTCGCTACCCCCGGATGAGTTGCCGGCGTCGCTGATCCTTCCGATGGGGCGTCGCGGTCCGGCCTTTCTCGCCTATCCGAATTTCAAGGCGTTTCTCGGCTGGAATTCGGCGATGGTCTATTCGACAACGGTCGCTTATTTCGCCACCCGTCTCGCCGGCGCGCCAAATGTCGATCACGCGGGCGCCGCAACGATCGCGCCGCTCTCTACGCAGCAGGTCATGGAATTACAAACCCTGCTGACCAAGCAAGGCTATGAAGGCGTCGGTGAAGTTGATGGCAAAATCGGCAACGGCACCCGGGGCGCAACCAGAAAGGCGCAGTTGAAGGTCGGCCTGCCCGCAGATTCTTATCCCAGCGCCGAACTCATCGAGCGTCTTCGCACAAGCAGCAATAGCAGCTCGAAGCGATAATTCGTCGCCATTACTGACTAATTATTGAGCTTGTGCCTTGCGATATCTCAATGCACGAGCCCGATAATTACAAGACCTTCATCTTCGATCACATCCGCAAGATTTGACCGCCGGATTGATGAACCCCCGGCCGTTTAATCTGTTGTAGGACGGAACCACGTCCTGCACGTGGTGGAGGACGAAACATGACCAACCGCACAAGAATCTTGTTGCTGGCAACGGTGCTCGCCGCAGCCATGCCGATGAGCGCAGGCGCGCAGCAACCCCCCGGTAAGCCTGGACCAGCGGCGAAAGCAGCCCCGGCACGGCCCGCACCCGCGCCCGCCGCCCGGCCGGCGCCGGCGCCGCATGTCGCGGCCCCCGCGCCACACATGGCTGCACCACAGCGCATGGCTGCGCCACAGCGCGCGGCCCCGCCACCGCGCATGGCTGCGCCGCCACGCATGGCGGCGCCGCATGCCGCGCCTGTTGCACGAGCCGCGACGCCGCATATCGCACCGCAACGCGCAGCGGTCCCCCAAAACCGATCGGCCGCGGCCAATCGCAGCGTGCAGCAAAACCAGGTCCGTCAGCAGCGCGCTTTGCGTCAGCAGAACGTGCAGCCGACGGCGCAAGCACGGACACAAGCACGGACAAATGTCCAGGCACAGGCACAGGCGCAGGCGCAGGTGAATACACGTCAAGCGCAGGTGAATACGCGTCAAGCGCTGCGCGCGGAACAAAATCTGCGCCGGAGCGAGGCTCGCGAATTACGCCGCCTTCCCCCATCACAGCGGGCGCAGCGGCTTGAGCAGATCCAACAATCCCGTCAGCAACGGACACTGTCGCGGCAACAGCTGACGCAACCGAACGCCCTGCAATCCCGGTCGAACACCGGGACCACGGGAGCCACGGGGACATTGCGCGCAACCCGCCGCGACGGCACCCCACGCGTGACGGCAGACGTTGCGCGTCAGGGTCGTTTCGCGTCGCGCTTTTCGCAGCAAGCCGGTGGCGTTAGCGCGCAAAATCGCTTCGCTCATGTAGCGGCGCAACGCGCCTGGCAGCGTGGTCTGCGCGCGGCCTTCGTGCCGTGGTACGGCCCGGTATTCTGGCCTTACGCGTACTCCGACATCTTCGACTACGC
>Ga0209647_1004451_pt1 | contig 10551 bp, 9 predicted proteins | sample GraSoi_2013_60cm_FD_185827 | JGI IMG/M metagenome (GOLD analysis project Ga0209647, IMG submission 185827) | Grasslands soil microbial communities from the Angelo Coastal Reserve, California, USA - Sample 9_17_2013_60cm (SPAdes) (version 2) | ecosystem: Environmental > Terrestrial > Soil >...
GCGAACTGCTCATTCGCGTTCCACGCGGGAATACCGGGCTGCACCGTTTCGTGGATGAACTACAAGAAGAACTGAATGTGAAGGAAGTGCGGTTCCTGGAAGTGGGCGATGAACTGGTCACGTACCGCTTCAAGCCCAATCTGCCCGTTGCCGGCAAAAAGTATGGCCGGCTCGTCCCGAAAATCAAGCATGCCCTGGGGTCACTCAGTGGACAAGCAGCAGCGGCGACGGCCTATGCGCTCGAAGCGGAACAGCCAATCGAGATCCAGGTTGATGGGCAAACCATCCGACTCGAGCCAGGCGAGGTGCTGGTAGAAGCGACATCACCCTCTGGCTACGCCGTTGCCGAGGGCAACGGGCTACTGGTAGCACTCAATACGGCTCTGACACCAGAACTGAAGTTAGAGGGCCAGGCCCGCGATCTCGTACGCTTCATCCAGGATGCGCGCAAGACTGCCGGGCTTGCCATTACCGATCGCATACAGCTGACGCTGCAACCAGCGGAGGGTTTAGATGTAACGCCCATGCTGGCTGCCCACAGCGACTTTATTCGCAGCGAAACGCTAGCGGATTCGCTGGCAATCCGGCCAATTGAGGAGGGGAACTACACAACTGAGGTTGAGCTCGATGGCGGCACAGTGATGATCGGGATTATCAGCTCAAATCCACACCAGTAGATGACGTAGGAGTGTTCCTTGACTGGCGGACAACCATTCTTCACGCCAAAGCGAGTGCTTCACCCGGGCCTGCATACGAGCGTCGGTTTCCAGACCGGCAAAATAGCGCCCTATCCGATGCACCAGCGAGGTGGCGTCACGAAGTCGCAGTACGTCGGGTACAGCAAGCAGTTCTTCCTGGCTCAAGGGGAAATGGGTCACATAGGCGGTGCCAAATGTATCAATCAGGTCCCATTCTTTTCCCGTTCCCATCAGATTGACAGGCCACCAGCTTAATGACACACATAAATCCAGGACTCGAATATCCATGCCAGCGAATTCGAAATCCAGGACGGCCGTTACTTTCTGATTGTCCACCAGGATATTCCCTGGATCATAGTCCCGGTGAAGTAACTGTTGAGGAAGTTGGGCATATAGACCGGGAACTGTTTCCATTACTGTGGTGAGGAGGGTACGTATCTGCCTGGATTGATCGCGATCAATTGGGAGCTGCTCCACCGCAGCGAGTGGATCCGGCACAAGTGAATGGCAACGAGCCAACTCCCCGAACGTGGGAAGCGATTGGAATCCACCGGGCGGATTAATCTCGGGAAGAGTTGCAAGCGCGATATCTAGCAAAGCCAGAGTCGATCCAGCATTTGAAGCACTAATGTAATCATTGCGATCTGGCGGGCTACCTGGCAAGAAAGGATATAGGGTGGCAAGGGCCTGTATTCCTGCCTCCTCCTCAAATTGGATAACGATATCTCCATTGTTAGCCTTGAGCGGAAGCTGAAGGAGAAACGGGGGTTGTTTGTTAGTCAAGGCGTGAAGAAGAGCGGCTTCATAGCGAATACGTGGGATGCTGGTAGTATCGAAAGAGAGACGCAATACATAGGATTGCCCATCTGCTGTTTCTACACGCCAGACAAGGTTGTTCGTGCCTCCCCTCAAAGGGGAGACTTGCCAGGGTCCTGCGAGTGGCCAGGCTGCCAGCAGATTCGATACGTCCATTTCGTACTGCACCACATCTTTATCGTATGCTGTCTCAGTATGGCATGAAACCGCATTCTAGAGCAAGACCCTGTTGGTATGGGACATGAAAAAATTGTTGATGAACAAAAGAGGCCAGTTTTCTCAAGGGGAATGAAAAGAATGGTACCTGCCCTCCATCTTGAGTGCAAGATGGAGGGCAGGCGCAGCACCAGAGATCAATTGCAGTCCTTTGCACTTGTATCGATACGTACGATCTGTCCAGCGCCTGCCGTCGGGACTCCGAAGCCGATGTTCGAGACGTACAGTTTGCCATCAGGACCGAAGGTCATCCCCGTCGGGAAGGTCAGGCCCGTGGCCACCGTGTTGAGCGTGCCATCGCCATTGACGCACACCACCGTGCCCGTGCCGACAGCCTGGGGACCGGGGAAGCCCGCAACCGTATCGGTTTCCAAGTGGAGTCGACTCCGCAGCGGCAAGTGTGGGAGGGGCCGAGACATAACCCGGTGCCTAGCGCTCGACCCCTCGCCAGTGAACTCAGACCGGGGTGACTGGGGTGGAGTTCGCGTACAGGTTCGCCGGAACAACCTCGCACTGGAAGGTGAGTTGCGGTAATGGGACCTCGAAAGCATTACCGCTGTTGACCGCTGCGTTGATTTGCGCCAGTGTGGTCAGGTGAGTGTTCGCAGCCGCGGAACTGGTGAAGAGCACGAGGATCGGCTCCCAAGCGATGTTGAAGTCACCACCACTTCCCGGCGGCGCCATCAGGTGGTCGTGACCCAACACGCCGGAGCCATAGACAGAAGGAACGATCGACGCTGCGGCACCGGCGATCGGCGGGCCATGATCGGGACAGTTGTCGGCTGGCAGGTGGGCACACTGGAGCGTGCCCACGGACGCAGATGCACTAAGGGGATAGACAGGGACGTAGAAGGGAGCCCACGATTTCGGGTTTGAATTCACGGGATTGGGAGCCTTGTTGGGCGTCATGACGAAGTTGAGGTTCCCGGTCGTATCGTCGTAGACGGGCTCGATGGTGCTCTGACCGTGGATCCTCTCACCGCTCGGTATGCTCGCGGCAGCCTCAGCGCGCGAGTGAGTGATGCCTGCCAATGATACAGCTAAAGCACCTGCCAGCAGTATCAACATGGCAAGTGTCAAGACGAGTCTCGACTTGAAAAAGCCTTTCATGATGTAACTCCTTTGTAACTCTGGTCTCATGTTCAATGGTTCATCAGATGTTCAGCGGTTGACGTCCTTGTCCAACGCCCGGTAGCTCTAATCCATTGGAGGGCTACATGTTGTGGTAAACTTCCACCAAACAACCCCATCTCAGGCTCAGTGTAGCAGGTAAGAAGTGTGTATATTGATGGGGATACAGTTGAGAAATAGTAATAAACGAATCTAAATTGTTTAGGTTTCTCAATATGATGATCTCAGGTTACTAATCTGCGTAAATGATAGCATACGCCGCGTACTCTACAATTGCCAGGATAGCTACACCTCAGGAGGAATGACCTTTAAGGGATGTAGACTCTCACCCGGGCCTGGCTGCGCTTTAGCGAGAAGTGCTGGCCTCTGAGTACCGGCAGCCGGGAGATCGAGAGCAGCCAGCAACTCGTCACGCTGGTTTACGTTGATTAGAATCTGATCGGCCAGCACTTTCTTGAAGAAACTGATACGAAATGGGTAGGGCTGATCGAGGCGGAGCAGCACTTGCCCCTGTTCTGAGAAAACAGCCACAATACGTTGTTTCTCAGCCTCGTATCTCACTACCGGCAAAGCTACCCGCTCACGCACCTGCTGAGCCGCGATGATCGTATTGCGCGGTACACTCACCCTGAAGTCAAGCCCATACTGGAGCTGGAGACCCGTCGCATTAAGTCGGTGTTTCGTCCACAGCGGAGCCAGTAACTTGCTACTAATCAAGAGATATAACGCTGCTGACAAGCCCAACAAAGCTAAATCGATAAGCTCATCCGGTATCAGTCTGGCTATAAGAAAAGCAAACACTCCCCCTTCAACTATCATAATGAAAAGCAAAGCACTCATAGTAGTGATATAAGTGCCGCGCCGGGCAGTATAGGAAAAAATCTTCGATGTAGTTTTCATAGCCTTACATCACCTGTTTTATCCGCTGTAGAAGTCAACTTGCGAGATAGCACCTCGAAAAACCGGCGCTGTGCTGGCGATACCATAGTCGCTGTCAAATCTACCAGCGCACTTTGTAATTGACGGCTTCCCAAAGAACTGGTTGCTGAAAATGTTGAGTGTAACAGGCCAAGCTCGCTGCAACGCGCATACTCTTCTGCCAGGTTCTCCACCTCGGGAGAGTCTTCGGGCTCGTTGGCAAGTGCCGCAAAACGCTCTTCCAATGCGAACAACCGTCTATACTGCTCAGGTTGTGCAGCGATCTGCTGTATGGCCTCTTTTATTGCCTCGCGGTAACTTTCTGGCCAGTTGAAGGCGCCGAGCAGCGCATCGATCTTCTCAGTCCACTTCCAGGATTCCTCACTGATGTTTGTAAGATACGCCCCAAGGTGTTCTTTGGCCAGGCCAAGGTATAGGAGGGTAGGAGGCGCTTCACCAGGCGGTTGAGGTTGATCGAGCGTATCTTTTGCAAGCAGTTTTTCCAGCATCTCGCGGCGTTCTTCCAATTCCAAAATTTGAGCGGTTAGCTCTTCGACCAGCGATTGGAGAGCGTTCCTCAACACCTGCTCGTGCTCGTGGTCGGGTTCACCAAGAATTTCTCTGATGCGCTCAAGGGGTAAGCCCAGGGAGCGCAAGCGCCGGATATGCTGTAAACGCAGGAGGTCCTGTGCTGTGTAGAGGCGGTATCCGCTCTCTGTGCGCTTAGGCTCGGCAAGCAGACCAATCTCGTTGTAGTAGCGTATTGTCTTGGGCGATACGCCTATAAGTTTTGCGACCTCGCCGATTTGCAGTAGTTGCCGCATCGCTTGACCTCCTTCCTGTCATTAACGAGTATAAAACCTTCCAGCAGGGGCAAGGTCAAGAGGAGGGAGAACTTTTTATAAGGCAAGGTTCAATTTGGACGAATTGTACTTGACCGTTTATGCAGAGTAACTTTTTACTGCGGACATCATCACAGCCGCCGAGAGGGCCGATAAATCGGCGGTGTGCGCGATAAATCGGCACCTACTGCTGATCGAATGAATGTGTCAATGTGCATGAACAGTCACACCCTGTCATCCTGAGTGCAGCGAAAGGCCTGTCGCGATCGGCAGCGAGATCCTTCGCTTCGCTCAGGATGACAGGGCTGGACCTTGCTGTCGGGCTGACTGTTTATCACAATTTTCAAGTCGAATCCAAGTCGAAAGGAAGTCGAGCAGCTACATGGACCCCTTCGAGCAGAGCTTGCAGGTAGAACCAGCCTTTCCACAGGGTTTTCCAGCCGGGTGGGCCGTCCCCTTTGCGTCCCAGATAGCCGCCATAGCGCGCAATCGTGTACCAACACTGCTGGGCGGTCAACTGGGTGGCTGGCACCTGAGCCAAGGCGGCGACGACCTGCACGAGGTCCGTCGGCAGCACCTGGAGGGCCTGCTGCTCCGGACTCTGCCTGGCCGCTGCCCGCAGTTGCAACAGTCGCACCGCGGCGGGCGCCAACAGCCCCAACAAGCGGCGCAAGCCCTCGTAACTCTGCAAGTGTCGCAGTTCGATGCGACAGCCGGTTTTGAGGCCTTGATGATAGTCCTCCACGATCCAGCGGGCGCGATACCAGTCCACCCGTTCCCAAGCCTGCTCCACCCTCTGGACCGGCACCGAGGTCAACAGCACCCACGAAAGCCCCTCCACTCCCTCCGGCGGGTCCGGTTCCCACACGCGCACCACCCACACCACCAGTGGACGCAAGGAGCTTTCCGGGTGGCCCTCTGGCGGCAGCAAGCGCAGGGAGCCGAAACTGAGCGCGAGGTGAGCCGTGCGGGCTCTGGACTGCTTGGTTGCATCCAGGTCCAGGTCCTGCTCCCCTTGGGCCGACCAGCCGCGCACTACCTCGAACAGATGCTGCTGCGGGCGGCGCTGGTGATGGGAGCGCCGCGCCGCTGGCGTCTCGGCTTGCTCAACGAGCAGATCCACACAGCGGTCTTGTGCCGCTCGTACGTCGAAGTCGCAGTGCCGCTGCCGACAGCGCGACAAAAAGGGGAACATATCACTGTAGCGATCCCCGATGTGGATCCAGTGCACTCCTGCTGGGGGTTCGCCGATGGCCTGCACACTGCGTTCCCACACCTGCGATTCCCGCTCGCGTCGCTCACGCTGCCGCTGGCTTTCCCCTTTGGGAGCCGGTTGACGCAGGAACGGCTCCTGATGCATCAGACCCAGCACCTGGCGACTGTCGGGCAGCACCGCCAGCACGCTCTGCAACAGATAGCCGTGATGGCTGCCGTTGCCGATGGGACCCAGTCCCGTGGTCGTGGGATGGTGCTGATAGTCCACTTCGGTGGTATCTTGGATCAGCAAGACCTGCTTGGGCTCTCGGGCCTGCGCGCGCGTCTGCTCCACATGGGGGCGGATCAGTTTCTCATAGGTCACATCGGGCGTCTGCAAGAAGCGGTAGGCCGCCTGCGTGGCCGCTTCATCCTGCATCTGGGCGGGCAAGGAGCCTGCCGGGTCGTGGGCGATGGCTTGCGCCAGCGCCACCGCGCGCTTGGTCCGGCGCTGATCTCCCAGGTGGACGGACCCAAAGGTGGACTCGGCCCATTCGTGAGCCGACAACAAGGTACTGGGCTTCATGGCGGGGTGTCTTTCTTTCTTCTAGGCAACTCCTTCATTCTCTCACCTGTTGACTACAAAATTGTGATAAACAGTCAGGCTGTCGGGTAGGAACTGTGACGTTCATTTGAACCATGCCCTATTACTGTTAATCGGCTACTTCACGGTGACGTTTACCCCTGAATCATAGCACATGCAGGCAGGAAAGAAGGTATACTAAGGAGTCGTCAGGGAATAACGCTTGCAAGACGAGGGAGGATATGATAGACTGTGAGGCATGACACAAGAAGAAGAAATCAAGCAGCGCTATGTGCGGATCGCCGGAGACCTCACGGAGCGGACGCGCCGTCTGTTCGCCGCCAACGAAGCGTTGTCGCTCGGTTGGGGAGGGATCTCGGCGGTGTCCCGAGCGACCGGGCTGTCGCGACAAGTGATCAGTGATGGGATGCAAGAACTACAGGAGGGAACCCAAGCGGAGGAGGGACGAGTGCGTCGCAAAGGAGGGGGACGCAAAAGCAACGTGAGCAAAGACCCCAAGCTGAGCGAGGACTTGGAGCGGTTGGTGGAGCCGGTGACCAGGGGAGACCCAGAATCGCCCCTGCGGTGGACAAGCAAGAGCGTGCGCAAGTTGGCCAAGGAACTGCAGGGCATGGGCCATCAGGTGTCTCATGAGTTGGTGAGCGAGTTGTTACACGGGCTAGGCTACAGCCTGCAGGCTCTGCGCAAGACCCGCGAGGGCGGCGAGCACCCGGACCGCGACGGGCAGTTCGAGCACCTCAATGCGCAAGCCGCCGCGAGCCTTTCCGCAGGGGAACCGGCGGTGTCGGTGGACGCGAAAAAGAAGGAACTGGTGGGCGATTTTAAGAACCCCGGGCGGGAATGGCATCCCCAGGGAGAAGCGGAGGAAGTACGGGTCTACGACTTCCCTATCAAGGGCCTGGGGCGAGCGACGCCGTATGGGGTGTACGACCTGGGACGCAATGCGGGCTGGGTGAACGTGGGCATCGACCACACTACCGCGGCCTTTGCCGTCCAGAGTCTTCGAAGCTGGTGGAACGAGATGGGGCAGCAGCAGTATCCACAGGCCACACGCCTGCTGATCAGCGCCGATAGCGGAGGCAGCAACGGCTCACGGGTGCGGTTATGGAAATGGGAACTGCAACAGTTGGCCGATGAGACGGGTCTCTCCATCACGGTGTGCCACTTGCCGCCGGGCACGAGCAAATGGAACAAGATCGAGCATCGTCTCTTCGCCTGGATCAGCCAGAACTGGCGCGGCAAGCCGAGCAAGGGCTACGCGGTGATCCTGCAATTGATCGCGGCGACCACGACGCAGGCCGGACTCACGGTACAGTGTCAACTCGACACCACGAGCTATCCCGCTGGACGGAAGATCTCGGATGAAGAGATGGCGACACTCTCCATCCAGCCAGACGCTTTCCATGGCGAATGGAACTACACCATCTTGCCGCGAGCCACTTCAGTTGACAATATTATTCTCTGACGACTCCTAAGCTGTAGATGAACTTACCTTCGGAGATACTAATATATGAGTAAACCAACTGATGATTTGCAAATCTACAACCGCCAGTCACAATTAAGGCTTCGAGGGCGCAAGAAGCAAGACACAGCCGAGCGGATTTTTCGTGCGGCACTGCGCCTGTTTCGCGAACGCGGTTACGCTGCAACGACGATTGATGAGATTGCGCAGGCAGCAGGTGTCGCTAACAGTACGTTCTTTAGCTATTATCCGATCAAGGATGCCGTGCTCAGCCACTTTGGCCGCCAGCAGATGCGCCTCGTTGAAGAAGCCATCGCTATGGTACCGGATTTCGAGAAGATCCCAGCTTACGGACAAATCCTGTTTGTTTTTAATCTGCTGGCAGCAGGAGCCCAGGGAGACCGTGAGTTCCTGCGCGTCATCATCCACGAAATCTTTAACAGCGCATTCGCTTTCTCCGACACAGCCAGCAGCGCACACCAGTTGTATGAGTTGGTGCTTGAAATGGTCCGGCGAGGGCAGGAGCGCGGTGAGCTGCAGACTACAGCTATGGCCGAAGCCATGACCCTGATTTTGCTGTCAACGTACTTCTACACGTTCATTAACTGGCTGGAAATGGAGAATCCGCCGCAACTGTCCCAGATGTTACAAACACACCTGAATGTGCTGCTGGATGGCATGAAGCTTTCCCGGTAGCGTTCCGTTCAGGCTAACCCTAGTTCCTTTGCTTTGAGAACGGCCTGAGTACGGTCGCGCACTCCAAGTTTGCTGAGGATGCTGCTCATGTGGTTCTTGACGGTCCCTTCGGTAACATAAAGGCGCTCAGCAACCTGGCGATTAGAGGCACCTTGAGCAACGAGGGCCAGTATCTCTCGTTCGCGTTCGGTCAGTTGCTCAACGTAGGCGCTGGCATCAATATACGTTGTGGAAGTAGAAGAGGAGGACGTATAGTTTGTTGCTGAAGCAGGCGGTTTAGTCGAAGAGGGCGTAAGAGCGGAAAAGACTTTGCTGGCGATATCAGATTGTAGAAGCATCTGCCCACTGGCGGCAGTACGTATGGTCATAGCAAGCTGTTCGGCAGTGATGTCTTTGAGCGAATATCCCAGTGCCCCCGCACGCAGTCCCTCCTGGATAAGCTCAACGTCATCGAAGGTCGTTAGAATGACGATATGGGCGCCGGGCCAGCGCTCCTTAAGGGTTTTTGTTGCTGCGATGCCATCCATATGCGGCATACGAATATCCATCAGGATCACATCGGGAGGTGTTCCTGCCGCATAGAGACGTTCGGCGGCTGCGAGGGCTGCCTCTCCATTAGCTGCTGTTTCCACGACCTCAAAATTTGGCTCCAGCTCAAGCAGCTTGCGAAAGCCCTCGCGTACCAGGGTCTGGTCGTCAACAATCAATACGCGGATGCGCTGTGTCATGTCTATCCTCCCTCGTACTACCGTTGAATTAGAACTACACCAGGCACATCTATTCCCGTCTTATTGTATCTCCAACTAGCTATCTTTTGCACAGAGGCACGCGCATTTCAAAGTGATATATTAAAATCGCTCGTATGGGTGATAAAATAAAATCTCGCGCGATTTATACTTCAGGCTATAATGGTAGCGTTATCGAGAGAGACGTAGTTCGAACCCGCGAGAGTATCTCCTCTCTGACCAGTAGGCGTGATGGCATGCTGACTGCATCAAACTGCACCAGTAGCAATTTCAGGCTGACGGGTCTGGGGAGCAGCTTATTTGGAGGATTCGCGACATGAGTAAAGGTATTACGCGCAGTGGTGTAGTGAAAGTTGCACTTGGAGCCGGAGCTGCCCTGGCAGCAGCATGGGCTGCTATTAGAGTGGTGAACCATGCCTCGCCTGGTGAGCTAGATGCGTATACGAGCGACCCCGTCCGAGACTATGACAGTGCCATCGCTCGCTTTGCCCAGGTACAGGCCAGGGAAGAGGCTGATCAGGCACTCAACCCGGTCTGCCATTCGAAGTTGCTGACGCATGGCCGCAAGGTAGAGCGTGCTATCGTTCTGATGCACGGCATGACCAACTGTCCCCAGCAATTTGTAGATTTCGCTCCCCTGTTTTACGAGCGAGGCTACAACGTCCTCATCCCACGCATGTCGCACAATGGGCTTGCTAACCGTGACACGGATGCACTCAAGTACGTTACAGCCGAAGAACTGCGGGACTGTAGCAACAACATGGTGGATATCGCACGTGGTCTGGGCGAACACGTCACCTATGCCGGGATCTCGATGGGTGGGATCACGGCCGCCTGGGTGGCGCAGTATCGCACCGATGTCAACAAGGCGGTAGTGATCGCGCCAGCTTTCACGTTCAGCCGGGACCTGGGCGTTGGGCTGAGCCGCTTCGCGATGCACCTGTCTTTCCTGCTACCCAATATGATGACCCAGCGTGTTACACACTCTGAGGGTGGCCCACCCCATAATTATCGTGGATTCGCCACGCGCGGGCTGGGCCAGATGATGCGCCTGGGGTTCTACGTCTACGATGCAGCCAGGACAATGAAGCCGGCTGCGCACTCGGTGCTGGTGATCACCAATGCCGCTGATCCCGCCGTTGGCAATACTATTATGCGGCAACTGGTTGACAGGTGGCGAGCCAACGGATTTGATCGCGTTGAGAGCTATGAATTCGATGCGCACTAC
>Ga0209647_1004452_pt1 | contig 10546 bp, 7 predicted proteins | sample GraSoi_2013_60cm_FD_185827 | JGI IMG/M metagenome (GOLD analysis project Ga0209647, IMG submission 185827) | Grasslands soil microbial communities from the Angelo Coastal Reserve, California, USA - Sample 9_17_2013_60cm (SPAdes) (version 2) | ecosystem: Environmental > Terrestrial > Soil >...
CGACCAGTCGTCGATTGTGGAGGTGTTCGCCCATATCAGAGAGCGCCTGGCGGAGAAAGCTCCCACCTACGAAGAGGGAAGGCGTTGCCTGCGTGTGTGGTCTCACTTCGACGCGTTGCTTGCTGCTCGACTGCGGCAAGAAGTGCCCCATGGCAAGCGCTGCGATCAGCGTGGGCAGAGCAAAGGCCAGCATCGCCGGTCGCCAGCCATAGAACCCGGTAAGCAGACCGCTGCCAACGCGCGCAAACAGACCACCAAGCACAGTGCCACTGACATAAATGCCCATGGCCAGACCTTGTCGTTTGCCTGCAAACGTCTCGTGAACATAGGCGATGGCGACACTGGTGAGACCTGGTACCAGCAGCCCTTGCAGGGCGCGGAAGATGATCAGAGCGGCAAATGTTGGCGCGAAGCCGCAGAGAAGCGTCGGAATCGTCAGGAGCACACTGGCGGTGACCATGACGGGTTTCCGCCCGATGCGGTCGGAAAGCGGGCCGTAGAACAGTGATCCGATGGCTACGGCAAGAACGAGCACGGAAACAGTGAATCCTGCTGTAGGTGCGCTTACATGAAAATCGTAGCTGAAGACAGGAAGGATGGCCTGCGTAGTGTACATATTGGCGAAAATGAACGCTGTTCCAAAGAAGAGCGTTACTAACGCCCCTACTCCAGGCTGTTTCTCCTCAACGATGGAGGGAGTTGTTCTGGAGAGCGAACTCGTACTACCTGTGGCCATCGTTACATCCTTTCTCTGCTTCATGCTCGATGGGAGTATCATCTGAGATGTGTGCAAGGACTTGCACACACCGTTCTGCACTCTCTCTCCTCAATTGTAATCTTGACAGCTTATGCTGTCCAATACACAATTTCATATAAATTTGATGCATTGAGGCTATGAATATCAGCAGAAATATCCGGCTAGAGCGCGTACCAATTTAGCTTTCGATTTTTGGAGGATCTGCGGACACCAGTTGTTGTGCCATCGCAGCTCCGAGTGCTTGTAGCCCACTTGCCGGCCTCACCATCACCTCAAAGTCAACGATTAGGCCTGCCTCGTTAAACTGGATGATATCGACGCCCTTCACACTCAATGTGCCAACATGAGCGCTGAATTCGAGGACAACCGCATCGTCGCCAACAAACTGGCGGTGATACGTAAAATCCTCTAAAACGCGAGCCGCGCTGCTCATGTACAGCATCGCTGTGACCTTGCCTTCTTTTGGCTTCCAGAGGACAGGTGAGCGAAAGACAACATCATCGGCCAAAGCCGCAGCCAGGGCTTGCATATCTTGCTCACTAACAAATCTGTGCCACTTGACGAGGCCATCGGGTAGTGCATTCATCATCGTGCCCTTTCTCCCTTCGATGTCTTTCTCAATCTTGTACTACGGTTTCCTTCTGGCTCAGGCGCTCTTGTAATTCGCCCGCCAGTTTGTAGGTATCCTCATACAGGCGATCTTCGACAACTTTTCCCCAGCGGAGATGTAAGAACTGCATTGCCTCGTTTTGATACATACTTCCATCAGCACGAGGAGCCGCAACCGAGAGATGTGTTGCTACCAGGGTATGCCAGGGCCATCCCTGGACGATCATATGACGGACAGTGAACTGGATGCCTGGGAAGTAGGAGAACAAACACTGGAACCATTCTCTGGCAGCTCCCACCCCTCTGCGTTCCCCTCCGAGAGGAGCGGGACCAATAAAAGAAAAGATCACCTGTGGATGGAACTGGCGTAGCACCTGCTCATAATTGCCCGCACTCAAAGCACGAAACCCACTGCGGACAATGCGACGGACGATAATGGTATACATACACTTACCTCATGTGCTGTGTGGATCCTGTTTATCCTCTTTCACATATGCGCTTTGTTGCATACCTTCTCTGATAGAGTATAGAATTGTAAACGCTCCACTCATTTTAGTGGTCATCTGTTTGTCCAACAAGTTCACGAACGATGCGCGTAGACCTTTGAAAAGTAGAATAAGTTCCTAATACTGAAGGAGGAATTTCCCTATGATGCAAGGAACGCAACAGCCAGCGCAACCTGCTCTGGTTGGCATGTCTCTTCCCCGCCAGGATGGACCTGACAAAGTGACCGGGCGCACACGCTACGCAGGAGATCAGGTGTTGCCAGGCCTGCTGTACGCGCGCCTGGTCATGAGCCCGTATGCCCATGCACGCATCCTGAACATCAATACGTCGGCTGCTTTGTCCCTGCCAGGAATTGTGGCGGTTTTTACCGCCAACACGCTGGGGATGGCCCAGGCGGATCCGCTCTCGCGTGCGCAATCCCCACTGGCACAGCAAGAAGTGCTGTGGTGCGGACATCCTGTGGCCGTCGTGGTCGGCGAGACGGAGGCTCTCGCTGAGGATGGAGCCGCCGCTGTGGAGGTCGATTACGATCCGCTGCCTGTGGTCATTGATCCTGAGGGTGCCATACGGCCAGATTCTCCCCCGGTTCGCTCTCATAGTGAGATCTCGGCGGTCGCCGGAGGAGGCGAGCATAATGCCCTCCCTCAAGCGGGAGCAGCGGTCGAGGAAGAGAAACGTTCGCAGAATGTCAGCCAGACACCACCTCTGAAAATGGGTGATATCGAGGTAGGTTTGCGCGAGGCCGAGGTGGTGGTCGAATGCAGCTATCGTACTCATCCGGTCCACCAGTCCTATATGGAGCCCCAGTCGGTCACTGTAGCGCCAAGCCCCTCCGGACATCACCTGGTGATCTGGCCTAGCACACAGGGTTTGTTCAATGTGCGCTCGGCTGTCGCCGGGGCGCTCAAGATGCCTGAGCGGCAGATCCGGGTCGAGCCGGTGCCCATCGGTGGAGGATTTGGCGGGAAGGAGACCCTGCTTGAGCCGCTGGCAGCAGCGGTGGCGTCCCGCCTGCACAAGCCGCTACGATTGGTCTACACACGCCAGGAAGACCTCCTGGCTGGGAACCCCGCACCGCAAACGGTGACCACCATCAAACTCGGCGCGAAGAGGGACGGGACACTCACCGCTATCCAGGCCAGGATGATTCTTGATGCGGGAGCCTACCCCAATCCTCTTGCCGGCTTTAGTAGCTTCCATTTCTCCGGCGTCTATCGCTGCCCCAACCTGGATATCCGTTGCGACGTTGTGCAGACCAACAAGCCCGGTACCGGCTCTTATCGCGCCCCTAGCGGTCCGCAGGCCTACTTCGCACTTGAATCGACGGTGCAGGAACTCTGCCAGCAGCTTGGGATGGACCCGCTTCAGTTCCGTCAGATCAATGCCCTCAAAGAGGGTGATCCGAATATCATGCGCGGTCGCTGGCCGCGCATCGGCCTGCTGGAGTGTCTTGAGCAGATCCAGCAGCATCCGTTGTGGGTGCAGCGCGAGCAGGCCAGACGGGAAACACCGGGGGAACTGCGGGGCTGGAAGATCGGGATAGGCGTCGCCGCCGGCGGCTGGCCGGGTGGAACGGAGCCTGCCGCGGCCCTCTGCCGGCTGGAGCAAGATGGCACGTTTACCATCGTGGTGGGCAGCGTCGATCTTTCCGGCTCAGATGCTTCGCTGGCGCTGATCGCCGCGGAGGAGTTGAGCCTGCCCATCTCAGACGTGAACATCACACATGATAGCACCGATGCGATGCCCTATAGCGGCCTCTCCGCAGGCAGCAAGACGACCTATACAGTGGGGTCAGCAGTGCTGGCGGCGGCGCGTGACGCGCGCGACCAGGTCTTCACCACCGCGGCAGAGATGCTGGAGGCGTCTGCCGTGGACATGGAACTTCGGGATGGGAAGGTGATGGTCAAGGGGGTGCCTGAGAAGTATGTCACGTTGCAGCAGATCGCCGCGAACTCGATGCGCTTTGGCGCTCCCTACGAGCCGGTCTACGGTCGCGGTCGCTCGGCCAATCGTGTCTCCTCACCCATGTTCGCCGCGCACCTGGCGAGGGTCGCCGTCGACCCTGAGACGGGCGAGGTGCGCGTGCTCGACTACGTGGCGGCGCAGGACGTTGGCCGTGCCATTAACCCGGCGGAGGTCGAGGGTCAGATCCACGGTGGGGTGGTCCAGGGCATCGGCTGGGCACTGTTTGAGGGGATGGCCTACGACGAGTACGGGCAGTTGCTCACTCCGACGCTGATGGACTATGCGTTGCCGCACAGCCAGGATGTGCCTACCATCACGCCGCTGCTGGTAGAGGTGCCATCTGAGCTGGGCCCTTTCGGCGCCAAAGGCGTGGGCGAGCCGCCCGTGGTCGCGGTGGCCGCAGCCATCGCCAATGCCATCAGGGACGCGGTCGGCATGCGTATGACGCAGATCCCGATGACGCCTGAGCGCATCTTCGCCTCCCTGAGAGCAGAGCAATGAGAGGACAAAGGGCCATGACCCCTTAAGTTGTGTGCGTTGAAAGCGAAGCTATCGCATTCCTCGCCTACTCAGCACGGTGGACACGCAGGGTGCCGGTGAGGCGGATGTCCCGCGAGGAGGCACCCACGTATACCTGATAGTCGCCGCTCACCGTCTCCCAGCCGTGCGTATTGACGTTCCAGTAAGACAGAGGATGCGCTGTGGCGTTCGGATCCAGGGTCACAGTAATCTCCCCGGTCTCGCCTGGTGCCAACTCGACTTTCGCCCAGCCTACCAGCCGTTTGGGCGGCTCGCCCGTGCTTGCAGGCAATCCGAGGTACACCTGCGCAATCTCGGCACCCACACATCCACCGGTATTCGTGACCGTGAAGCTCACCTGCACGCTCCTGGTGCCATCGGTGGTCTCGGGTTCCACCTGGAGCTGAGCGTAGGCGAAGCTGGTGTAGGAGAGCCCGTAGCCGAACGGGAAGAGCGGCTCGATCCCGCACTGGTCGTAGCCCCGGTAGCCGACACCGAGGCCCTCGCTGTAGTGGGCGACGGAGCCGTCTGGGCCAGCATACTGCTCCGGTGAGGAAACCGGGGTGTCGTGATCGCTACGCGGAAAAGTGACCGGCAGCTTACCCGACGGGGTGACGTCGCCGAAAAGGATGTCGGCCAGGGCGTTGCCTTGCTCCTGACCGCCGTACCAGCTCTCTAACACGGCAGGGACCTGGTCGAGCCACGGCATCAAGGCAGGGCCACCAGTAGCCAGCGCTACAATCGTGCGCGGATTGGCAGCTGCGACGACCTGGATGAGCAGGTCCTGCTCGTAGGAGAGGGTGAGGCTCGGCAGGTCGGCGTGTTCGTTGCGGTAGTCTCGTACGACGACGACCGCCACGTCTGACAGACTGGCGAGCACAGCGGCCTCTTGCATCGCCTGCGGTATCGCGTCCGCCGGGTGCTGCCAGCCCAGGCGTACCTTGGTCCCAATCATACCAGAAGTAGCAACCTCCCCGGGAAGCGGGGTGTGCTGCTCCGGTCGATCGGCTGCATACTCGATCCGCAGCGCGTGCAGCTGACCGGAGACCAGATGCATCGTCACCGACCGGGTTTCCAGCGTGATGCCTGGATCCTCGATGAGGAGCTGACCATCCAGGTACAGACGGGCCGTCCCCAGGTGAGTCAGCGACAGCGCATACTCCCCGGTCGCCGGCACGGTGATGCCGCCTGTCCAGCGTACTGAGATGGCATTGTTGAGTTCCGGCGGCGTTGTCAGCGAAGACGCATTAAAGTTGCTGTAGTTGAAGAAGCCGAGGTTGAGATCCACCTGCCGGTCGATCCGTACCAGCGTGGGCTCGCCCTCGAAGCGTGTGTTCGTCCAGTACTCGGCATGTAGCCCGTGGGCTTCCGAGCCGGAGTCAGTTGGCGTCAGGACCGAAGAGGGTACCGGTGGCGGCCCTGGCAGCAAGGCGGCTGCGGACGCCGGGTCTGTACCCTCCGCGTACTCTACCCGCACGCCCTCGCCCGCACGCCGCCGGATGCCCTCCAGGATGCTCACGAAGTACGTCGGCTGGACGACGGAACTCCCTCCTCCCGCGATGTTGTTGTCAGCGTCGGCTCCGATGACGGCCACTGAACGCACCTCGTGGCTCGCCAGTGGGAGCAGCCCATCCGCGTTCTTCAGCAGGACAATCCCTTTGCCTGCGATCTCTCGCGCGAGCTTCCCATGCTCCTGCACAGGAAACGGAGTGACCTGGACAGGCTGATCGAAGAGACCAAGTGCGAACATGGTGCGCAGGATCCGATGCACCTTGTCGTCAAGTGTGGCAACGCTCACCTGCCCTATCTGGATCGCCTCCATTAGCCGATCGCTAAAGAATATCCCGTTCGGCATCTCCTGGTCTAGCCCGGCGTTAGCCGCCTCCACGGTGCTGTGTGTCGCCTCGTAGTCACTCATCACCCATCCCTGAAAGCCTAACTGTTGCTTGAGGATGCCGGTAAGCAGGTGAGGGTGCTCGCAGGAGTAAATACCATTCACCTTGTTAAACGCACCCATCACCGAACCAACCTGGCCATCCTTCACTGCCGCCTCGAACGCCGGTGTGTAGATCTCCTGCAGCGTGCGCTCGTCGAGCTGAGCGTCAACCTCGAACCGGTTCTCCTCCTGGGTGTTCATCTGGTAGTGCTTGGCGGTCGCCACGACGGGATGGCACTGGATGCCCTGGATGTAGCGAACGGCCATCTGCCCTGAAAGCCGCGGATCCTCCCCAAACGCCTCGAACAGCCGACCGAACCCCAGTATCCGAGCGAGATCCAGTTCCGGACCCAGGACGACGTTGTGGCCCGTCGCCCATGCCTCATGACCAAGCAGATCACCATACTGCTTAGCCGCTGTAAGATCCCATGTCGCCGCCAGCCCGATGGGAGCAGGCAAGGCGGTGGTCTTACCCCCGTTGACGTCCTGTCTGGCGACGCGGATACCAGCAGGGCCGTCTGCCATGGTCAGCGCTGGGATGCCAAGCCGAGGGATCGGCGCGTTGTAGAATCCATATGGGGCGGGAAGCTCTCCGTGAACCATCTCGATCTTCTCATCCAGCGTCATCTGTGCCAGCAGAAGATCGGCCCGCTCATCCGGGGACAGGGAGGTGTTCATCCAGGACAGGTTTTGTGCAGGGGCTGATGAGCCTGTACTCGGGTTGTTCATCCATTTACTCCTGTACCATTATTAGCCCTTGACACTGCCCGCACCCAGTCCACCACGCCAGAAGCGTTGCAGAACGACACAGCCAGCCAGTAACGGTATTGTGGAGATCAATGCCCCGGTGATGATCAGGCCGTAGAGAAACTTTGAACTCCCGGCAGTCGTCACATTCCAGGTCTCTAAGCCGACCGTGACCGGAAAGAGCTTCTCGTCGCTGAGCATGACCAGGGGCAGAAAGTAGTTGTTCCAGATGGTTACGAACTGGAAGAGGAAGATCGTCACGAGCGCCGGGATCATCAAGTGGAGCGCGATGGTATAGGTCCGAAACTCGTTTGCCCCATCGACGCGCGCTGCTTCCAGCAGTTCATCGGGCACCCCCGCCGCCGCAAAGATGCGTGAGAGATACACACCGAATGGACTGACGAGGCTGGGCAAGAGCACCGCCCAGTAGGTGTTGGTCAGTCCCACCGCGCTAAACATCAGATACAGCGGCAGTGCCAGCGCGGTCGTCGGTATCAGGAGGGCTCCTAAGACGAGTGAGAACAGCAGGTCGCGCCCACGGAAGACATATTTGGCCAGGGCGTAGCCGGCCATAGACGAGAGCCAGGTGCCGACCGCCGCCCCTACTCCTGCGTAGAGCAGGGTGTTGAGCAGCCAGCGCACAAAGACGCCGTCCTGGTAGGTGAACAGTTGCTGCAGGTTGCTGAAGAGATTAAAGTTGGGAGCGAACCAAAACCCGAAGGTGCCGAACAAGTCGCCCGCGTTCTTCGTCGAGGAGACGATCAACCAGAAGTAGGGTACCAGAAAGTAGATGGTGAAGAGGACCAGCAAGGCCATGGCTGGGATACTCTCCAGGTTGAATCGGCGAGGGCGCTGCCTCGCGGTCACCAGTTCCTGGGCGGTTGGTATCGGCACGGATGCGGTTTGTTGACTCATATTGCTTATACTCCTGCTTGTCGTCGGGTGACACGTAAGAAGCCGAAGGAGAGCACACACGTCACCAGGGCCAGTACCACGGCGATAGTTGCCCCATAGTAGTAGTTGTTGTTGCCAAAGGCAGTGTAGTAGGCATACTGGTTGGGCGTGTAGGAAGTGGAAATGTTGTTGGAGATGACCGAGAGGACCTGCGGCTCATTGAAGAGTTGCAAGGTGCCGATGATGGAGAAGATGCAGGTCAGGATCAAGGCCGGGGCCACCAGCGGAATTTTGATGTACCAGGCAATCCGCCAGCCAGAGGCCCCATCCAGGCGCGCTGACTCATAGAGTTCGGTCGGGATGGCTTGTAAGGCCGCGAAAATGATCAGCATATTGTAGCCAGTCCAGGCCCAGGTCACGATATTGGCAATCGACCACAGCACCGCGTTTGCACCCAGGAAATCAGGCGTACCCAGGCCCAGCGCACTCACACCTTTGACGATCGGGCTCAGCCCCGGATCGTAGAGATAGTCCCACAACAGAGCAGCAATGATACCAGGGATAGCATACGGGATAAAGAAGGCCAGGCGGAAGAAAGGCTTGAAACGTACCACCGTTGAGTCCAACAGCAAAGCCAGGAGCAGTGCTAAGCCCAACATGATCGGAACTTGCACAATACCAAAGAGCAGAACCCTGCCCACGCCTGCGAAGAAGTCAGGATCATGTATGACTTGCAGATAGTTGCTCAGCCCGTTGAAGTTGACTGTAGGTGCTCCCAGCCCAAGTCCGCTGCGCTGAGAGCGGAACAAGCTCTCATAGATCGCATAGAAAATAGGCACGATAAAAAAGAGCAGGAACACCAGTCCAAAAGGCAAGAAAAATAGATAGGGCGTCAACTTGCGAGGACGCCAAAACCGGGGTGATTTTCCTACACTGGGGGAGAGTGATGTTACAGACTCAAGAGCCATATGCACATGCTCCTCTCTAGAGAGAGCCACTCCTTACAGATCTCCCTGGGAGACCTATGAAGGAACGATGTTTGCCAGTTCTTTACAAGTACCCACTCCAGGGGTAAGCCTCTCTCGCCTGGAAAGGGACTCACCCCTGTGGTGTCTCATTTGCTCGACGGAGGTCCAGGCAGAAGCGCCGGCGACGCTGCATCCTGCTCAGACCCTGGCATCTCAGCTACTGACGCTGAATCCCTGTGATTTCATATAGGTGATGGTACTCTGCTGCACCGCATTCAGGGCATCGCTCAGGGTCCCCTGACCATTAACCGCGTTAGCGAAATCATTGCCCATATCCGAATAGACCTGGTTCATGGTCGGTCCCCAGGTGAAGCTTTCATTCACCTGTGTGGCACCCTGCTTGAACACCTCGTTGATCACCTGATTGCCATAGAAGGGCTGTGGGCTGTTGATCGTGGACGAGTTTAAGGCAGTCAACAAAGCAGGATATGCTCCCCCTCCCGTAAACTCCTGTTCGGCACTCTGTTCGTTGTCACTGATCCACTTGGCAAACTCGGTGGCCTGCTGGGGATGCTTCGTATCCTTAAACACTACGGTGGTGGATCCGCCCCAGTCGCCATTGGCGGTTCCACCAGCCTGCCACTGCGGAAGAGGGGCGACCCGCCAGTCCCCAGAGCTTTGCGCAGCATTTTGTGCAATGATACCAGCGCCCCATGCACCTGTCATCCAGGTGGCCACTGCTCCTGTCTGCAGGTCATGGTACCACCCATTCGTGAAGTCCGTTTCGGTCTTCACCAACTTCTTGCTAAGCAAATTTTGCCAGTATGACGCGACTTGCAGGGTCGGGGCATCATTGATGGATACCTTCCAGGATTGACCATTGACACCGAACCAATGGGCACCTGCTTGCCAGGCGTACCCGGAGAACTGTCCTGGGTTTTTGGGAGGAAAGTCGGTGATGTAGTCATTGGGATTGGCAGCGTGCAATTTTGCTGCATCATCCGCATACTGGGCCCAGGTAGTGGGTACTGGGAGATTGTACTTCTTGAAAACGTCAGCCCGGTAGAACAGGGACATGGGACCGCTGTCCTGCGGGACGGCGTAGATGGAGCTACCGAGGGTCACCTGAGACCACATCCAGGATGGAAAATCATTCTTCACGGAAGCAGCGCCGTAGGGAGCTATATCGAGAAGCCCACCCGTCGTCTCAAAGGTCGGCAAGAGCTGGAACTCGATCTCGGATACATCTGGCGCATTATTGGCTTTGATGGCCGTGTACAACTTGTTGTATTCAAGGGGGCCGGCTCCCACATTGACCACGTTGACGTGGATATTAGGATGGTACTGGTTGAAAAGCGCAACCTGCTTATCCATATTCGGTATCCAGGCCCAGTAGGTCAAGGTCACCGGACCGGTGGAGGTACTGCTGCTCCCCGGACTGGAGCTACCACCACAAGCGGCGAGGGGAACCATGAGTACGAGCGCAACAGCGACGAAGGCAAACCCGGATGAAAAGCGTCGCAGCCATGGGAAAGAGGAGAAAAACTGCATCGTCTGATACCTCCTTTAGATTGGCTCTGTAAATAAGAACATAACACTTCTCCTCTCAATTTGATATAGAGAGGTCTACTTACAATGTAGGCG
>Ga0209647_1004453_pt1 | contig 10545 bp, 10 predicted proteins | sample GraSoi_2013_60cm_FD_185827 | JGI IMG/M metagenome (GOLD analysis project Ga0209647, IMG submission 185827) | Grasslands soil microbial communities from the Angelo Coastal Reserve, California, USA - Sample 9_17_2013_60cm (SPAdes) (version 2) | ecosystem: Environmental > Terrestrial > Soil >...
GATGCTCGTCATCACCTGAATGGAATGGTCATTCGCCGTGAGGAGAATAATTACCGCAAAGCCTCTAGTCCGCGTTCCAGGCGCGCCAGGCCTGCACCAAGTGCTGCGCTCAGGGTGATTTCAAAAATAGCATCTTCGGAATAGCCTGCATGGTGTAAGGCTTCGACATCCGCATCGGTGACTTTGTAGGCGTGCTTAGCTACTTTATCTACGTACCGGGTCAACTCTTCCGGCACTTCGTCACTTGCATGATTATCTGGTCGCCCACCGTTTTGGGCAGCACGCGCCTCTACCGCGCAGCGGAGTTCATCACGGGTATCTCCTGGAGTAGTCAGTACAGCATCCACAAAACGCTGGATAACTGGCGGATATTGGTTGGTCATGATGGCGATCTCCTCGTCTCTTTGGCGTTTGACTTTACCATGTTACCATACTAACCTCTTTAAGAGAAGCAAATCAAACATGTTCTTGTTATCATTACTAGAAGGGAAAGCTACATGGGACAGACTATTTTCCAGGTAGATGCATTTACAGATAAGCCATTCGCAGGCAACCCGGCAGGTGTATGTGTTTTGCCTGAGCCACGCTCCGAACGTTGGATGCAGGATGTTGCTCGGGAGATGAACGTGTCCGAAACGGCCTTCTTGCTCAAGCAAGAGGATGGTTTTCAACTGCGCTGGTTTACACCTGCTGCAGAGGTTGATCTATGTGGTCATGCCACGCTGGCAAGCGCGCATATCTTATGGGAAACGGAATATTTGCAGCCGCAGGAGCAGGCACGCTTTCACACGCGCAGTGGCCTACTGACCGCTGAGCGGGTAGATGGAAATTGGATAGAACTCGACTTCCCTACTAAACCCGAACAGACGACCGATGCGCCGCCTCATTTATTAGAGGCATTGGGCGTACAGGCTCAATATGTGGGTGTCAATGTCTTTGATTACCTGGTAGAGGTCGATACGGAAGAAACGCTGCGCAACATGCAACCTGATATTACTCTCTTAGCTCAGGTCCCCGTTCGTGGGGTAATCGTCACCAGCCGCGCCTCTACTCCTGGCTATGATTTCGTTTCGCGCTTTTTCGCGCCGCGTGTGGGCGTCAATGAAGATCCCGTCACAGGGTCTGCCCATTGCTGCCTTACGCCTTATTGGAGTAAGCGCCTGGGCAAAAACGAGCTGCTGGCCTATCAGGCCTCGGCACGCGGTGGTGTGCTGCGCGTGCGTCTGAGTGGGGAGCGCGTCAAGCTGGCTGGACAGGCGGTCACGACTCTACATGGGGAGTTATTGACTTAAACATACATAATTTATCGTCCATGTTGGTAGCTTAAGAGATAGGTTTCTCCATCTTTCTCAAGGCGGGATTCAGCAGCAATGAGAGCGTTGTTGCAAGATAAACTGTGCCGATAACTATCAATGTCATCTGTAATCCAATCCAGGTGGCTAGATACCCACTCACAACTGTGCCAAGGGGAATACCAGCCAGGACGCCTGCGTTGATCGTCCCAAAGACACGCGCGCGCATCTCCACTGGTATGCGCTCCTGGATGATGGTGTCTATCAGCGGGTTGATGGGGGCAATAGCAAGGCCAGCGATAATCTGCCAGGCAATGAGGACCGGCAAGAAGGGTACCAGGAACACCCAGAAGCGCAGCGCTCCGCCAACAGTGTATCCAATCCCAAAGGTCAAGCGTCGTGGCAGTCGATGACCGATGATGCTAAAAATCAGCGTTCCTACAAACGCTGCCCCGCCAAGTGCAGCAACATCGATGACCAATGATACTAAAAATCAGCGTTCCTACAAACGCTGCCCCGCCAAGTGCAGCAACAATCAAGCCAAAGGGGAGGGCACTATGAAAGATAGACCTGATGTATGCTGGTCCAACGACCGAAGACCAGGCTGCGTCCAGCAGATTGGTGATCATGACAGTTCCCATGATGGCCCCTATGAGCGCGTCACGCTGGATGAAACGCACTCCCTCCCATAGAGTTGCGAGGTACCGGCGTTCTCCTATTGCGTTGACCTGCCGGGCGGTCGCTGGAACGGCAAGTCCAATGAGCAGGGCGGAAAGGGCAAAAGAAGCGCCATCAAACCAGAGAAGGTTGCTTGTGCCGATGACGGCGATCAAGATCCCGGCAAGGGGTGCCCCGAGAAAACGGGCTACGCGGCTCACTCCATCCGTGAGGGCGTTGGCTCGCTCTAAAGGCATCCTTGCTTGCGCTGCAAGGTCTGGCACCAGGGAGGAACGGGCGGTCACACCAGGAGACTGGAGCAGCCCACCTAGAAACACCAGTGCTAACAGTTGCCAGAAGGCCAGGCCCACCATGTGGTAGAGCAAGGGGATAAGCGCTACTGTTCCCCCACTTACCAGGTCGGTGATGAGCGCGGCCTGCCCATCGACCTCAACCTGTTGCCTGGGCAGGGTGCGTATCCTGGGAGAGGTTTGCAAGAAGCGCCTGCTTTCGGGAAGGGACAACACCAGACCTTCGAGCGAGATTGTGCTCGACCCTTTGCAGGAAGGGCACGGGGTATTGACGACACGATCATTGCTGCGCCATGCGCAACGTGATAGATCTTTTTCCCCGCGTGCCCAGGATGGCAGATCTTCGAACCCGCTAATTGAAGCTGGAATAGCCTGACCGCACATTTCACAGGCAATGAAACCCTGCTTCAGAGCAGTTCGATAGTAGCGATCGCACCAATCTCTCAGTCGTGTGAGCAGGGGTTTGTAGCCTTTGACCCCTTGTAAATACGAGATGCGATTGGTACTGATGACCTCTGCTGCCCCTGGACTACAGGCAGGACATTTGAGCAACAATTCGCCCTCGCTCGCCGTTCGTCTTCCCAACAAACGATGTTGCCCACAGATATAACACCAGAGAGGTGTTTCTTCCCATTCATCAGCCAGGATAGATGGTTTATAAGAAACAATCTCGTGATGCATGGTGGTCGTTAATACACGGTGGAGCGCAAGCTTGCCACGTTGAAGGCGCATAGCAACAGCATGCGCGTTCGTACCAAGCCGTTCCGCTACTTCGATAAGAGGAGTTTCCTCGACATAGCGTTGAATGAGGATGCTTCGTGTATCCGCTGGCAGGAGAGCTAGAGCACGGTCAAGGAGTTCAACCAGTTCTTTGCGTTCCAGTTCGACTTCGATGTCGAAGTCCTCGGCAAGCACATCTTCAAGTTCAACGGATGGTGTATCCCGCGTTCGCTGGCTTTCGTACGGCTGGATGAGGTGTGCGACATCACGCTGATGTTTGCGCAGCCAGCGGAGACACATATTGCGAGCAACACCGGAGAGCCATGGAAGGCGTTGCGTCTGGTCGCGTAAAGGGGTTGCATGTCGTTGACGCCAGGCCTCTAACAAGGTCTCTTGTGCCAGGTCCTCAGCAGCATCTCTATCGTGCGTGATGGCAGTGCAGAGTCGCACCAGGTGTGCCCGTTCTTCCAGCGACACAAAGTAACGTATTTCCTCATTGGTCTGCTGCTCCATATACTTTTTCTCCTCATAAACGATGACAGGTACTACTTACATATCACATATAGGACACGAAATATCACGCAAATTTCGAGATTGGTATCAAGGAGCAGAAGAAAAGCCTATATTGTTCTTAACGTGTCTCAAAATGAGACATGTTGTTTTGGGGTCAGGTGAATAAATCTTACAATTTAAACGTACAAAAATTTTCACGCGTAAGGGTATCTAACAGGAGTAAATTATCTCCGTTAAAATAGTAGAGTATGGTTCAAGCTATGTTGCCCATGGGCTAAAATGGTCCTTTTGCATTACTGGCACGATCTGGTATCTATTTAGCTGAGACGCATGGGCGACATCTCCTCCAAATCCCATCGTCCGCAGTTCGCGACCGCTGCCGCACTCCCAGAGCAGCGCTTCGAGTTGATTGCTGGCCTGTACGAATGCACCTTCACACACGCGCGCTTCAGGTGACTTCTCGTATGGCAAATAGGAGAGGATAGCGCCTGCCCCCAGGTAGTCTTCCAGGGCCATCCGGAGCTCTCCATCTTCTGACGGTATATTCCACCGTTCTCCACAGGCAATCACAGTCACAGAGAGATCATGTCCCTCAAGCAGAGAAGAAACAGCGGTAGCGACAGCCCTGGCATTAACCAGTGTGCCCACAAAAAGGAATGGGACCTGTTGGGCATAGCGACTACAGGTTGCTCCATTAGGAGAAGCCAGCACAACTCGTGTGCCTGGTTCGATATGCTGCAAGGTAGCAGGAGAGAGTGAAAAACGTCCTTTCTCAGGAACATCTTGACGACGGACGGCAACTTCGCCTCCTATGCTTTGGACAAGGATGCGGGGATCATCCTCCATGGAGCAAGGGTAAATAATTCCTCCATGGTGAACGGCAGTGGCAACTGCGGTGGAGAAGCTGAGGGTATCGATAATGACGAGGATATCGCCTCTTTCAGCTGCCTGACGGGTTCCGCGTCGTCCCCAATCGAGCCGGCAACGATAGGGATGTTGGGTAAACATAAGAGGTTCCTTTCATCAAGGTTTATTTCTGTTGTGGAGTAGGACTGTTCATTATTGTAACAGGGTGGGTATCTCAGCCTAATCCTACAGTTGTCAATGAAGAACAAAGAGATGAGAAGGAATCCAAAGGACGCCACCAAAGGATCACACTGACCCCCAGACGAACGAGCGATTTCACCGGGAATACTGTAGTACAGTTTGTTTGTTCTTCACATATATCACATCATTTCATTCTATGTCTTGATGTCAGAGCAGGGAAGCATCTTCGTCACCAGGGATGGGATCTGTGAAAGGGAGAACTACCACAGTATGTCTAATGCAAAACAGACCAGGCATCTCGCTCGTGCGTTGAGGGAGACGCTCATCACCATGCTTGAGACGCTTCCTGGAGCCTTGTTTGTCCTCGATGACGCCGAGACCATTGTGTATGCCAATGCGAGCGCGCAGACGCTCACCGGAGCCACAGCAGAGCACTTCGTTGGGACCACCTTGTGGCGCGGCGCTCCCCACCTGGTGAGCACCTCGCTCTACCAGGCAATGCGCAAGACCAAAGAGACCCGAGAACCGACCGAAGTGCAGTATCGTTCTCCCGTGACCCACAGCTGGCTGCACGTCTCGCTCTCACCGACCGACGAAGGACTCGCGCTCTTGTTCCATAACAACCTGGAACCACCGCACCTCCAGGATGCCTTGCGCCGGAACGAACACCTGTATCGGGATCTGCTGGAAAGCGTCGCTGATGGCGTCACGATCGTGACCCCCGACGGGCTGATCCTCGACATCAATCAGCGTCCCCTGGCAGATGCCCACCTGCGGCGGGAGGAGGTGGTGGGCACACCGTTGACCGACCTGCCTGCATGGTCCTCTGACCCGGCGGTCCAAGAGCACTTGCGCGCAGCCCTTGCACAAGCCAGCCAGGGAGCAACCGTGCGCTTTGAGGCCCGCATCCATCCCCGACCCGACCTGTCTCTGGACATTTTGATGACGATTACCTCCCATCGGGATGCCAGCCAGCAGGTCGCGTATCTCATCTGTGCAGGTCGGGATATCACCGAACGCAAGCACGCCGAAGACGAACTGCGTACCCTGGTTGATGCTCTCCCCCAGTTGGTCTGGATCGCAAGACCCGATGGGTATGTCACCTACCACAATCAACGCTTGATCGACTATCTGGCGATGACCCTCGAACAGGTCGAAGGTGATCGCTGGATGGCGGGTGTGCATCCTGATGACCAGCAACGTGTACGGGATGTGTGGCAGACCTCCATCCAGACAGGCGAGCCCTATGAAGTGGAACATCGCTTGCAAGACGGCACAAGCGGAGCGTATCGCTGGTTTCTTGCTCGAGGCGTGCCGCAGCGAAATGCACAGGGCATGACCCTACACTGGTTTGGCACCTGCACCGACATCGAGGACCAGAAACGAGCCGAACAGCAGCTCAAAACCAGTGAGGAGAACTGGCGCGTGCTGGCCGAAACGCTGCCGCAGCTGGTGGTGGTGGCAGGACCCGACGGCCAGCACGAGTACACGAACCAGCGCTGGTGTGACTACACCGGGTTCACGGTTGAGCGAGTACAAAACGACCGATGGGCTTATCTCCAGTTCCTCCATCCCGACGATCGTGAAGGTGCACGAGCGCTCGTACAGCATGCCCGGGACACGGGGGACATCTATGAGCACGAAGAGCGTCTCAGAAATTGCCAGACGGGAGCGTATCGCTGGTTCTTAACGCGCGTGGTGCCGGTACGTGATGAAGCAGGCCAGATCGTCAAGTGGTTTGGCACGTGCACCGATATCGACGAGCAGAAACGGGCCGAGCAGCGGCTCAAAGCCAGCGAGGAGAACTGGCGTGTGCTGGCCGAAACGCTGCCGCAACTGGTGTGGACCACTGGACCAGATAACCGTCTTGACTACTGTAATCAGCGCTATTGTGAGTATACGCATGCCACTTTTGAGCAACTCCAAGGTCATGGATGGCGTCAGTTCTTGCATCCTGAGGAGGCTGAAGGTGTTGTGGCTCTTCGGCATCAGACACTCCAAACAGGTGAACCCTACGAGAGCGAATGTCGTCTCAGAAATGGCCAAACGGGAGCGTATCGCTGGTTCTTAGCCCGCGGTACGCCGGTGCGCGATGAAACAGGCCAGATCGTGAAGTGGTTTGGCACCAACACCGACATCGAGGAGCAGAAGCGCATTGAGGAAGCCTTACGCCAGAGTCAGGAGCGCATCAACTTTCTCATGAACTCCAGCCTTATCGGGATCTTTGTCTCCGAAGAGGACCAGGTCGTCGAAGCGAACGAGACCTATCTGCGCATGACCGGCTATACACGGGAAGATCTGCGTGAAGGACGCATCAGCTGGTTACGCATGACGCCTCCAGAGTATGTCGCTCAAACGCAGCAAGCGCGCCAGGAACTCGAGGTGTCGCACCATGTGACGCGCTACGAGAAAGAATATATCTGTAAAGATAGCAGCCGTCTTCCCGTGGTTGTGGGAGCCGTGGCTTTACGCCTTGATCCGTTCCAAGCGATCGGCTTTGTGCTGGATAATTCAGCCCGCAAGGAACTGGAACAACGCAAAGATGACTTTATCAGCATGGCCAGCCATGAGCTCAGGACCCCACTCACGGCCTTGAAACTGCAGACCGCCCTGCTGCAAAGGCACCTGGCCAAGCAAGGCAGCTCCGATCCTGCCGCGGCCTTGGCGAAGATGGAGGCTCAGGTCAACAGAGCCACAGGGCTGGTGGAAGAGTTGCTGGATGTCTCCAAAATCAGGGCAGGCAGACTGGAGTATCGGCAGGAGGCGGTCTGCTCAGCAATGCCATCAAGTATTCTCCCGACGCCGAGACGGTCGAGATGGACCTGAGCGCCTCCCTAGAGACCGTCACCATCCGGGTGCACGATCATGGCCTGGGCATCCCGCGAGAGCAGCGCGACAAGATTTTTGAGCGGTTCTATCGGGCCGCTGGTCCCAAGCAGAGAGTGATCCCTGGCCTGGGCATGGGGTTGTACATTGTGGCAGAGATCGTCAAGCGCCATGGGGGAACCATCACCGTGGACAGCGCAGTCGGGAAAGGATCGACCTTTACGGTGACCCTTCCCAGGAAGAGGGATGCCTGAGCGCGGAAAGCACGCCACGCGCGTCATCTGAGCCGGTGATGGCGGTAGAACCTGTTTCGGCACGGATGGCACCGCCCTCACGCACCAGCTTCCTGCGGCTTTGCTTGCATCACGGAGGCAACCTGTCTCTCTGGTGCATCATAAGCACAGCACTACATGGTACAATTGAGGCATAGTCATCAAGCACTGTCTGCTCACAAGAGTGATACGTACATAATGAGGCTCTATGAGAAAACTGCGTTATTGCCTGGTCGATGTCTTTACGAACCGCCCCTTTGGGGGCAACCCACTGGCCGTCTTTACAGATGCACGTGGTCTGTCGCCGAGCCTGATGCAAGCAATTGCCAAGGAACTGAATCTCTCGGAAACGAGTTTTGTACTTCCGGCAGATAACCCTGCCCATCATTACCATGTGCGCATCTTTACTCCCGCTGTCGAGCTGCCCATGGCAGGCCACCCAACAATTGGAACTGCGTTTGTCCTCGCCCATGAGCATTTGATCCAGACTACCGAACCGGAAACAACTGTCTTGTTTGAAGAGGGTGTGGGCATGTCGGTGGGCAGTGCTATTTTATGGGAGAAGGCACCATCGAGATACACGAGTGAGATGTTTCTTCTGTTTCTTCGCTTAAGAAGTACTACGTCTTTTTTTGTGACAACATTAACAGCAACGCTAAAAAGGCAAGCCAGCGGATAAATATGCAACTTTTTCTTTAGCTGGTGCGTGTTCTAAAAAAGCTCATAATATAATACATGAGCATTTATAACGTAACTATATATCTTTTATGAGAGGAATATATATGCCAGTCGTACAAGGTAGCACTGTAATTGGTATTTTTGAAGAGCGCCAGCGAGCTATGGAGGCCATACAAGATCTTGGGGAAGCTGGCTTCCCGCAGGATCAGATGGACATGATGTTTCGCACAGACGTGCCAGTTGTGAATAAAGTCGATGTTGAGATTGAAGAGCCCACAATTGATGAAGAGGGTGGACTCTTGCAGAATATACGCGAAACAGCACATGAGTTGTTGAAACCCATCCTTGACCGCACAGCCGCAATTGTTTCTCCTACGGCAACAACTACATCCGAGGAACAGGCCATTGATACTGTTCCAACGGCAACGATACCTATTGAGAAACAAGCTGTTAAGACTATGCCAACAACAACGACAACGTCTGAGGAACAGGATGTTGATACTACTACGGTAAAGATACCACCAAGGAAACAAGCCGTAGATAAATCCCAATCCAAGGGAAATAACAATAATACAGATGAAACAGATAACACGGAAAAAGTCCAGGCAGCAACTATAGATAAACCCGCAAATATAAGCAATGGACAACATGAGGAGATTGTGCCGCCAATTGAGACACCTGTCAAAGAAGAAGCGGTAACGCCTGCCAATAATGGCTCTGCGAGTGAGATAAGTACACCCATGGCTAGTACACTGAGGCGTAAACATATCCATGATGATCGCTCCTGGTATACGTCCACTTGGCGGGTGCTCATCATGAGGTTTCTTCAGCCTCCATATACTAGTGAGAAGATCGTACGCCAGGAACAGGTGATGAGGGCATGCGTAGGTGCTATCGCAGGAGCAGTCCTGGGAGTAGCGCTCTCCCTGATAATACGATGAGGTTTCTTCAGCCTCCATATACTAGTGAGAAGATCGTACGCCAGGAACAGGTGACGAGGGCATGCGTAGGTGCTATCGCAGGAGCAGTCCTGGGAGTAGCGTTCTCCCTGATAATACGCGTCATCAATCCAATCCTTGTCAGCGGTCTGCTGGTAATAGTCTTTTACACCATGCTGGGAGCAATAGTGGGAGCCGTCTTTGGCGCCTTCTTAAGAAGGCGCTTACTGGAAGAACGTGTTTTCTATTATCAAGGTGGGAAGCCCAGGCGTACAATTGTGGCTGTCAAGACCGTGGAACATCAGGAGGAAGCTCTCAATATCCTGTATCGCCATGGCGCAAGCTATACTAGCATTCACGACAGGTTATTCTATTAGAAATAGTCCAGGCAAATAAGCGTTTAAGGCGATCGCCTTAAACGCTTATTTGCCTGGCTATCCAGAAATTACGCGGACTTTCTCCAGGTCTATAATACCTCTATTCCAGAGGATGGCTTTTTCCAATTCGTGCAGGTAAGCTTCTTTCATAATGGTTCCGCTTAAATTGGCACCATCCAGTCTAGACTCAATGAGGTTCGCACGGCTCATGTATGCTCCGCTGAGATTAGCGTCTTCCAGGCTGGCTTCTGAGAGGTTGGCCATAAGCAGAATGGCTCTACTCAGGTTCGCCCGTTGCAGATTTGACCTGTTCAATCTGGCGAGAATGAGATTAGCGCCAATGACATCAGCTTCGCTCAGGTTAGCCTCACTCAGATTGGCAGCGATCAGGTTAGCCCCACAGAGATTCGCGCCGACTATACTCGCTTTGCTTAAGTTCGTTTCGCTCAAATTGGCGGCAATAAGATTGGCGCCATCTAAGTTGGCCCCTATCAAATCAAGCTCACTAAGGTCGATGCCGCGCATATTTCGATGGCTCAAATCCAGCGACGCGCTATCTTCTAGCTCGCATAACAATTTGTCCACATCTGCGCGAGTGAGAGGCGCAGCTACGCTGGGCGTTGGAATATGTGTATCAAGGCTCAACGTTGTTCCCCCCATTACATTGCACCGTTGCAATTAAACATCTATGTTGAAAACTAAGGATAATCAATCCAGTACCAGGGGCATTCGGCTAACCATTGCACAAGTATAACAAACATGTACCAGATAATAAATATAGTGTAACGTACACAATTTCGTATTACAATATATACGTTTGGATGGTTAAAAATATCTCATGAAAGCGTTCTAGAGGCGAGTTTTATAGAGCATTGCATATCTTTTCTGGCAACCATCGGCAGCGCTGCTCTTAC
>Ga0209647_1004455_pt1 | contig 10542 bp, 9 predicted proteins | sample GraSoi_2013_60cm_FD_185827 | JGI IMG/M metagenome (GOLD analysis project Ga0209647, IMG submission 185827) | Grasslands soil microbial communities from the Angelo Coastal Reserve, California, USA - Sample 9_17_2013_60cm (SPAdes) (version 2) | ecosystem: Environmental > Terrestrial > Soil >...
ATGCTCCCCTCCTCTGCTAGCGGGAGCGCTTCGCCCTGCTGCGCGCCCACCCCGCCCCCTTATCCTAGCCCGTGGCGGGGCAGCGCCGTACGCCACTTTCCGGCCAGACTTCTAGAGGCTGTTAAGGACTCAAGGGGGGCGTTTCCTATCCCCCGTCTCCCGTGGGGCACCACTCAGGACGCGCTTGGCTTGTTTGGCATGTACCTGGCGCGCAAAACTGCAAGACACATGTCACCCGGTGCCGCGTTCTGGTAAGCATCTCCACCAACACTCACAGTGTGGACGCAGTGGTCTCACATGCTGCTTCGCGACAGGCGTCGCAGTCTTTACCGCCCGCAAACCTGGAGATGCGCTCATGACCGAACAACGGCACCCATTACAACAGGTCAGGGCCGACGCTGGTGCTGCATACACCTGCGACTTCGCGATCTCCAAGCACGTCTCGCCCCTGGACATCGTCCCGATGATCGAGCGTGACCGCACGGTCATGACGGCCCGCCCCGGCTTCATGCGCAAGTTCATCCCGCTGCGGATCGACCCCGCCTCTGGCGATTTGTTCTCGGGTGGGCGCTATTTGTTCCGCACGGCCCAGGACGCCCGCCAGTATCAGACGTGGCTCTGGCATGACTTCGTGCTCGATGGGTCGCGTTCTTCGATCGGCCGTTCATCTTGAACCCGCAGTGCCATGTATGGGATGTCGTCGAGGTCGCCGACCTGGCGCCCTACGACGAGCACCAGGTCGTACTGCGGACGGAGCGGTTCCGGGTTCCAGCCGCGAGTCAAGACGCGCTGCCGGCAGCAGGCTGGAGCCAGATCCTGGCCGAGGCCCGGCGCCGGAGACTGACTGGCGTGTGGCTGCTCCGCGACCAGCCAGAGCAGCTCGTCTCGCTCGTCTACTTCGCCGATCGATCGTCGCCGCTGACGCCGAACTCGCTCGAGCAGGCGCCACCGCTGGGCGACGTCTTCGATGATCAGGGCTGGATACGGACCTTCGACCGCACTCAGTGGGTACTCACCATCTGGTTCCCATTCGTGCTCGGCGACCAGGGGCAGCCATCCGTATGGCCTAACTCGCCCCCGCTGCCTGGGCCGGTGGCCGCCAACCGGGTGTGACCGCCTGAGGGCATACCCTGGACCAGTGTCGATCGCTGCGTGGGTGCCTCTGCGCGCGGGAGCAAGCCGCGCGCCGCAAGAGGACACGCCGCACGCTCTAGTGCCGCGCCGTGCCGGCCGCGTCGCCGGCGTCTGCGGCGGCACGACGGCCACTACTGCCGTTGGCGCGGTGGGTGCGCTTCGGCGGCGACGTGTCGAGCGCTGTCTCGGGCGCCAGGCCCTCCAGCAGACCGGCACGCAGCGCCTCGGCCAGCGCCTCGATATCCGGCGCGGGCGGGCGGTCCTCGTCCAGATGCGGCGCGACGCGCCGCACGGCCTGATGCGCCTGCTCGACCCCGCCTCCCGCCCGCAGCGGCCGGCGGAAGTCCAGTCCCTGCGCCGCGCAGAGCAGCTCAACGGCGACCACACGGAAGGCCAGGTCGAGCTGCTGGCGCAGCTTGAGCGCCGCCGTCGCGCCCATGCTCACGAAGTCTTCCATGCCGGCAGAGGTGGGTATCGAATCTATGCTGGCGGGATGGGCAAGCACTTTGATCTCGTTGACCAGCGCGGCGGCGACGTATTGGGCGATCATGTAACCGGAGTTGAGCCCGGGCTGCGGCGCAAGGAAGAGGGGCAGCCTGTTTGGCCCGGTATCCCAGTCGTGCGGGCCGACCACATTGTACGTGCGCCGCTCGGAGAAGCTCGCCACCTGCGCCAGCGCCACGCCCAGGAAGTCTAGCGCCAGGGCCAGCGGCTGCCCGTGGAAGTTGCCGCCGGTCAGCACGTCGCCGTCTTCGGCAAAAATCAGCGGGTTGTCGGTGACGGCGCCCAGCTCCGCCTCAAAGACCTGGCCGCAGTAGGTGAGCGCGTCGCGCGCGGCGCCAAGCACCTGGGGCACGCAGCGCAGCGTGTAGGGATCCTGCACGCGACCGCAGTCGGCATGGCTGAGATTGATCTCGCTGCCAGCGAGCAGGGCGCGCAGGCGGGCCGCCGTTCGTGGCTGGCCGGCCTGGGGCCGCAGCGCATGGATGCGGGCATCGAGCGGCACATGGCTGCCCAGCAGCGCCTCGGTGGACATAGCGGCGGCGACCTCGGCGGCGCGCAGCAGACGCCAGGCATCCGCGAGGGCGAGCGCGCCGCACGCTTCCATCATGTGGGTGCCGTTGATGAGCGCCAGGCCCTCCTTCGCGCCCAAGAGATGCGCGTGCAGGCCGGCACGCCGCAGCGCCTCGCCTCCCGGCAGTTGCTCGCCCGCGAAGTACGCCTCGCCCTCACCGATCAGCACCAGGCCCAGGTGCGCAAGCGGCGCGAGATCTCCGCTGGCGCCGACGGAGCCGCGCGAGGGCACCACAGGCGTCACCCCGCGGTTGAGCAGCGCTACCAGCAGCTCCAGCAGCTCTACGCTGGCGCCCGAGTGGCCGCGTGCCAGGCTGTTCGCGAGCAGCAGCAGCATGGCACGAACGGTGGGGATGTCGAGTGGCTTGCCAGTGCCGCTGGCATGGCTGCGCAGCAAGTTGCGCTGCAGCTCGGCGAGCTGGTCGGGCGCGATCTTAACGCGGCTCAGGTGCCCAAAGCCGGTGGTGATGCCGTAGACGGTGCGGTTCTCCTCAGCGATGGTGCGGACGAATGCGCGGGCGGCGCGCACGTGTGCCAGCGCGGACTCCGCAATGCTGACCCGCACACCGTTGCCACGGGCGACCGCCTCGACCTCGTCGAGCGTGAGCCGGCCGGAGGCGGCGCGGCCGATGGTCACGCGGCGCGACCCTCTGCCATTCGCGAGGCCCACTGCATGGCCGCCCGTCGCGTGGTCGCTGATCTCCGTCCGCCCTGGCATCATCGCCCTCCTTCACGCGCGCGCCGTTGCGCGAGTATCCCTGTCTTGTATCTCACAGTGTGAGGTCGTTTGACCGCGATCGGCTAACACGTCGGCGCTATTCTACCACGCGCGATGTTCACTGACGCGGTTGACTTTGGCAGCCGCGCTGCGTACGCTTGAGAAAAGCAGGCGCCCCCGCGCACTGCTCGCCGGCAGCGCCTTCCCGCGCGAGGCGACCGCGCGGGCGCGAAAGGAGCACGTACTCATGAGCGAGAGCCCTGGCGGCACCCCGACCGAAGTCTCCGTCTCTTCCGACACGCCGGAACCGGCGCCTCCCTTCCTGGATCGCCTGAGCGACAGCCTGCAGAGCGCCATCAAGGTGCTGATCGGCTCGAACCGCAAGCCGCCGCGCCGATTCAAGAGTCTGCTCCACGGCACCTGGCTGGGCCACCCCTTACATCCCGCGATTACCGATGTGCCTCTTGCCGCCTGGTTGATCACCGCGCTCTTCGACGTAATCTGGCTCGTCGCGCCCGCCGCCAACGGTTGGGCGGCGCAGGCGGCGCTGGTTACGGCGGCGGTGGGCGTGCTGGCCGGGCTGGGCGCCTTCGTCACCGGCAGCGCGGACTGGAGCGACACCTACGGGGCGGAGCGGCGTGTCGGCCTGTATCACGGCCTGCTCAACACGCTCGCCATCGTGCTCTTCGCCGTCTCGGTGATCCTGCGGTGCTGGGGTTCGCTGGCGTGGTGAGCGTGAGCGTGGCGGCGTATCTGGGTGGCGACATGGTCTTCCACAAGGGCACACAGGTCAATCACACGGCGTGGGAGGCCGGCGGCGAGGACTACGAGCCGGTGCTCGCGCTGGCGGATGTCTCCGACCGGCGCCTCTACCGCGTCACCGCCACGGGCGTGCCCGTGGTGCTGCTACGCATGGGCGACCAGTTCTACGCCATCAGCGCGACGTGCAGCCATGCCGGCGGCCCACTGGACGAAGGTGAAGTGCAGGGCGACGTCGTGCAGTGCCCCTGGCATGGCTCGCGCTTCAGCATGCGTACAGGCCACGTGCGCACCGGCCCGGCGACGATGGCACAGCCGCGCTACGCTGTGCGCGTGCAGGGCGGCATGATCGAGGTCAAGCGTATCGGCGGCCACTGAATAGCGCCTTTCCCGGCATGGATTCTGCAGCCCAGACGTGCATACAGACGGAGCAGATCAATGACCATGCCATACCGAGATCGATTCACCGGCGGCGAGGCGCTGGCCAAGCAGCTTTCCAAGTATGCCAACCGGCCTGACGTGTTGGTGCTGGCACTGCCACGCGGCGGTGTGCCGGTGGGATACGCGGTGGCGCGGGCGCTGCGGGTGCCGCTGGATGTCTACCTGGTCCGCAAGCTGGGGGTGCCAGGGCATGAAGAGCTGGCGATGGGGGCAATCGCCAGCGGCGGCGTCGAGGTCCTGAATCCCAGCGTCATCGAGATGCTGCGGGTGCCGCGCCAGGTGATAGACGCCGTGGCCGCGCGCGAAGCAATCGCACTGCGGCAGGGCGAGCGCGCCTATCGCGACGACCGCCCGCCGCCAGACGTCGCGGGCAAGACTGTCCTGCTGGTGGATGATGGCCTGGCCACGGGGGCCAGCATGCGCGCCGCCGCCGCGGCGCTGCGCGCGCTGGGGGCGGGCCGCACCGTCGTGGCGGTACCGGTGGCCTCCCGCGAGACCTGCGACGAGCTGCGCAGCGAGGTAGACGAGGTCGTCTGCGCGCTCACGCCGGAGCCGTTCCGTGCGGTCGGCCTCTGGTATCAGGACTTCGCGCCCGTCTCGGACGACGAGGTACGTGACCTGTTGCGGCGCGCGGCCCAGATCCCCGCGCCCGCAGGCCAGGACGTGGATGCGAGCACGCCGGCCGGCCGTGCAGACCCCCGCCTCGTGCACGTGCCGGTGGACGGCACCGAGTTGGCAGGTGACCTCACCGTGCCAGTGGGGGCGCGCGGCGTGGTGCTCTTCGCGCATGGCAGCGGCAGCAGCCGCCACAGTCCGCGCAACCGCGCGGTGGCCGAGACGCTGCAGGACGGCGGCTTCGCCACCCTGCTGCTGGACCTCCTGACACCAGAGGAAGAGGATCTCGATATCCGCACGGCGCGCCTGCGCTTCGACATCGGCCTGCTGGCGCGCCGGCTGATGTCCGCGACGGATTGGCTCGCCGCACAGCCCGAGACGGCGCATCTGCGCATCGGCTACTTCGGCGCCAGCACAGGCGCGGCCGCGGCGCTGGCGGCGGCAGAGCGGCAAGAGCTGGTCGGCGCGGTGGTGTCGCGCGGGGGGCGGCCGGACCTGGCGGGCGAGGCGCTAGACAAGGTTCGCGCGCCGACGCTGCTCATCGTGGGCGGCAACGACACGGCGGTGATCGAGATGAACCGCGCGGCGCTGGCGCGGCTGCGTGGCGAGAAACAGCTGCAGATCATCCCCGGCGCCTCGCATCTCTTCGAGGAGCCAGGCGCGCTGGAGGCTGTCGCACGTCTGGCGCTGGACTGGTTCCAGCGCTACCTGCCGCCACCGGAGACACCCGCGCACGTGCCAGACGAGCTGCATCCCGCGTAACGGGAGACGAGGTGGCGGGGCGCGCTAGAATCTGTATGGTGCGCAAACGACGCGCGGCGGCGCGTGCGGCAGCAGAGCTTGCGGCGGCAGAGACATGAGGAGGAGCGCCATGAGAATCTTTCTGGACACCGCGGATATCGGCGAGATTCGCGAGGTGGCCCGCTGGGGCATCCTGAGCGGTGTGACGACCAACCCAACACTGATGAGCAAGACGAGCGGCAAGAGCCACGAAGAGGTGATCCGCGAGATCGCCGACGTGGTGGACGGGCCGATCAGCGCGGAGACGACCAGCCTGGACACGGCCGGCATGGTCGAAGAGGGGCGGCAATTCGCGCGCTGGCACCCGAGTGTGGTGGTGAAGGTCCCCTCGACGCCGAACGGCTGGGCGGCGGTGAAGGAGCTGAAGCGGCAAGACATCCGCACGAACGTGACGCTCTGCTTTTCGGCCAATCAGGCGCTCTTCGCGGCGCTGGCCGGCGCCTACATCATCAGCCCCTTCGTCGGCCGGCTCGATGACATCTCGGAGGACGGCATGCAGGTCGTGCGCGACACCGTCGAGATTTATCGCAAGCACAACTTGCCGACGCTCGTGCTGGCGGCGAGCATTCGCCACCCCCTGCACATCATCGACGCGGCGAAGGCAGGCGCAGACATCGCGACCGTCCCCTTCAAGGTGCTGGAACAGTCGACAAAACATCCGCTGACCGACAAGGGCATCGAGAACTTCCTCAAAGACTGGGAGAAGTTCAAAGCGCAGTAATCAGCCAAAGCCGAATACGATCAATACGACCGCCCGACCTCTCCTGCCCTGCCCTGAAGCGGCAGGGCTAATCCTATGCCAGCGACCGAGTGTAGAGGTGCGGTTCTCTCGGCCAAGGGAGATTGACCGAAGAATGCCGCGCTGATACGAGCAGGATTAGCCCTGGGTCTTCAGCCCAGGGTACTCCGCGGCACCATTCCTGCCGCTTCAGGGCAGGAGATTACCCCGCGCACGCCAAATCTACGGCAGCCCGAGCACCTCCAGATCGGCGGGCGCCTCCACGACGAAGCGCCATTCGATGCGCCGCTCCTCGCCCGGTTCCAGGCGCAGCTCCCAGGTGAGCTGTTCCAGCCGCGTGCGCTCGCTCGTCGGCGGCCGCAAATCGAGCACCTTCAGCTTGACGCGCTCGTGGCGTGGCACCGGGAGGTGATCCTTGACGACGACACGCTGCGCCGCCGTGGTGCGGTTACTGACCGTCACGCGGTAGCCAAAGGTGATGCGGCGTATGCCACCCTGCAACAGACTGCCCTTGTCCGTTTCACGCTCGATCAGCTCGCGCTTGACGGGCACGTTGTCGTCCACGCCGAGATAGAGCGTGAGCTCGGCGTCCTCCGCCGTCAGATCGAGCCGGGTCGCTCCCGTGTATTCCTCGCCCGACGGCGTGGCCTGAAAGACGTGCAGCTCGCCGGCCAGCAGCACCTGCCCGCTCGTGTTGCGCACGCGTGCGCGCAAGTGCGCCCCCTCCGTCAGCGCCGGCATCGCCACATAGTCCAGCGTCGCCGGCAGCGCGAATTCGCCGATGCCCAGCGTATGCGGCTGGCCGTCGGAGGGCACGTCGATGTGTCCCGGCAGGCGGAAAATCTGCACCGCGCCGGTTCGCTCGACCTCCGCGGCCGCCATCTCCATGTCCGCCGCCGGTTCCGCCAGAGACGGCTCGGCCACCATCAACGGCTCGCCGAGGACAGCGCCAGCCGCCATAGGAGACATCGCGCGGCGCATCACGCTCTGCGGCATGCGGGCGGCCTCGGCCACCGGCTTCACCACGTCCACGTACCACGGCGCCGGGTCGTCCGGCAGCTGCCGTGCCGCCGCGGGCCGCGCCGTGGAAAGGGCCAGCGAGACCTGCGGCCACTCCTCGCCGGTGTGCTGCATCACCAGCGCCTGCTGCGCCAGATGGACCGTGGCGGCGGCGGGCACATCCACGCGCGCATCGTAGCGCGGGCGCCAGCTCGCCCCGCCGATGAGGTACGACAGCTCGATGGCCACTCTGCCAGGTGCAGGAAGCTCCGTGTGCACCAGCGCCGCCAGGCGGTCTGGGACCTTCCCGATGCCGAGCTGCTCCAGTTCGCGGCGGCGCGCCTCCAGCTCTTGCGCCGTCTGCGTGCGTTGACGCCGCAGCTCGATCCTGGTGGCCGCGACCCGCCCCGCCTCGTCGCTGGCATAGGTGAAGACGCCGCCCGCGTCGTCCGCCTTGGCGGTGCCGCGCGCGATGCCCCACGCCAGACTCTTTGCCGCCTGCTCCGCCAGGCTGCGCAGCCAGACCTGCTGTTCGTCCTGGAGGCTCTGCCGCTCGTCTAGCAGGGCCAGCTCCTGCTCCAGCCGCTCGATCTCCGCGCGCAGGGCAGCTTGCGTCGCCTCCGGCGCCGCCTCGTGAAACTCGACTGCCTGCTCCACGCCGAGGATACGCGTGCCCGCCGGACCGCTGCCGCCCGCGCGGAGCGAATCGCGCAGGAGGCTGAGCGGCAACCCACTGAGCCGCAGCGTGTGCTCGCCAGCGGCAGGGACCTCCGCTTCGCCCTGACGTACCACCAGCGCCCGGTCGGGATAGACCGTCACAGCCACGATTGCCGTCGTCACCTGGATGTCCACAGCCTCTCCTCCTTCGGCATAGCTTCGGCATGGGTGAAAAACACGCTGACGGCGGCAGATATGCCACGGGTGCTGCTGTTCTGGGGCTGGCTCGCGCAGCCGGCCGGCGCTTCACCCCAGGCGCTCCGCGCTCGTCTCCGCCGCACGTCCGTCTCAGATATACGGGCGCGTGGCCGGCCAGGTTGCCGCCTGCCCCGGCGTGTGGCTCACTCCCAGGGGAGTGGACATTCTCAGCCAACTCGGCTAGGATGTTAGGCGGCAGCGCCGCACCCACCCAACCTATGGGACTGGCCACTTCATGGTCGCGGGCCGTCGCGATTCCACGCAGCATGGGAGGGCAGAGGCATGGCAGTCGTCACGAGTATCATCAACCTGAAGGGTGGTGTCGGCAAGACGACGCTGACCATGGCGCTCGCGCACTACATCGCCGGCGAGCATGCCAAGCGCGTGTTGGTTATTGATCTCGACCCCCAGACCAACGCCACAATCGCGCTCGTCAGCGAGCGGCGCTGGCGCGAGCGCGATCAGAGTGGCCAGACGCTGTACCAGCTGTTCAAGGATCAGCTCGAAGGCACCAACGTCTTCAGCGCGCAAGACGCCATCATGACACGTGTCTCGAACGTGGCCGGCGGCGTGCCGGGGCTGGACCTGATGCCCTCCAGCATTCGCCTGCACCGCATTCAGGACAAGATCACCAAGATCGCCGACCTCGACACGTTCCGTAACGGTCCCGTCTATGCGCTGCGCGAGACCCTGCGCGACGTCCTGTCGCACTACGACCACGTACTGATAGACTGCCCGCCGAATCTCGGCATCATCACCCTGAACGGTATCGCCATCAGCCGCTATTTCCTGATACCGGTGGTGCCCGATATCCTCTCCACGCTCGGCGTGCCGCTGGTGCTGGACCGCATGGCGGATTTCGCCCTACGTGCGCAGCACGAGATCTTCGGCCTGGGCATCGTCGTCTCGCGCTTCCGTCCCACCAGCAAGCTCCACAAGCTGACGGTGATGAGCATGCGCCGCGACGCCATCCCCGGCATCCATCCGCCCATCTTCAACACGATCATCACCGAGGCGCTCGAAGTGGCCGAGGCGGCAGACGTCGAGGAAGCGGTCGGCTCGCTTCGCCAGAAGTTCGGCGGCAACGGCCCGCACAAGCAGTTCAGCGCGCTAGCCGATGAGTACCTCCGCTACGTCGGCGGCTAAGCGGCACTCGTCTTGCTTGTACTGACATGACAAGATGTGTGGGGAGGGTGTGCCAGTGGAAGAGCAGGAGCGCGACGCTGGGGCGCCGCGAGCGAGCGAGACGCCGCTCCCCTCCTCGGCGGACGACGTGCGCGCGGCTGGCGCGGCAAGCTCCGAAGGTGGCGCCACGCCCGCTGCCGAGCAGGCCGGGCCGCGGGCCCAGCCCGCGCCACAGCGGCAACATGTGACGTCGGCCCCGCGGGGAGGACAGGCCATGGCGGCGACGGAACACGGCGAACAAGGCCCGGCGTCTGGTGGTAGACCACTAGCAGACGCAGGCGGTGGCGCCGGCGCGCCAGCAGCGCAACCGGGCGCACCTGCGATACCAGCGACACCTGGCTGGATGCCGGCGCCCGCGGGCGAGCCAGCGCCGCGCGCCCGCCCGCCCGCGAATGGGTTTGCCGCCGCCGACCCCGATGCCGCGACGTATCAGGATCTGCCGGCGCCGCCGCCCGCGTGGTACACTCCTGGCTACGCGCACCAACGCGTGCCTGCGCGCCCTGGCCAGGGCCGTGGCCGGCCAGAGCGCCCGCTGCCCACGCATGTGCCGTGGCAGGCATCCAATTCGTGGGGACCAACGACGATCACGATCACGGCTAACACTGCTGCGGGCGCTGCGTACCTGATCTGGTGGGTGACGGGGCTGCTCGTATATTTTAGCGAGCGCCAGAACCGCTTCGTGCGTTTCCACGCGATGCAGTCCATCCTGCTGACCGGCGCGCTCACCGTCTACAGCGTGCTGGCGTACATTCTCGTGGCCCTGTGTTTCGACATCGGCGCCGCGACCCACCAGCCGTTCTTCAACACGCTAGGCGCTGGCATTGAGGCGTTTTCGGTCCTCGCAGTGCTCTTCGCCTGGCTGTTGGGCATGATTTCGGCGTGGACCGGGAATTACATACGCTTCCCACTGATAGGACGATATGCCGAGCGCTACTCCGCACCACCAAGCGAGCCATCCGGAGCGCCATACTACTGAGCGCACGCCGAATGGCATGCGTATCTGGAACAGCTTTGCCCAGGGAGTGCCACAACCGCCGTTTCGCCTGCAGCCGTCTGCCAATTCACGGGGGGATGCGCCCGACCGCGCAGGCACGCATCCGGTGCCGGGCGGCTTCGCGCGCCACGGCGGGCCCCGCGCGCCAGCCACCGGCGCCGGGCAACA
>Ga0209647_1004456_pt1 | contig 10542 bp, 11 predicted proteins | sample GraSoi_2013_60cm_FD_185827 | JGI IMG/M metagenome (GOLD analysis project Ga0209647, IMG submission 185827) | Grasslands soil microbial communities from the Angelo Coastal Reserve, California, USA - Sample 9_17_2013_60cm (SPAdes) (version 2) | ecosystem: Environmental > Terrestrial > Soil >...
GGCGAGCGCGCGCTGCTCAGCGCGGAGCAGGGCAGGCCCCGCGCCTCACTGCTGGTGTGGCGCGGCGCCTTCCTGGACGAGATTTACAAAATCCGTTAGACCTTGCGCAGCGCCTTGACCGCCTTGGCGGCGTCGTCCGCGCTGTCGCACACGACGAAGCTGAGGAAGTTCTTGCCGATCACGTTCGCCTGCATGCCGCGGAAGCTGATGCCGTTGTCGGCCAGCGTGCGGGCGATCTTGGAGCCGAGTCCCGGTTTGTCCGTGCCTTCGATGCGCAGCCCATGCATGGTTTCCGAGCGCTTGAATCCGGCCTCCTGCGCCGCGCGGGTCACCTTGGCGCCTTCGATCGGGCCTGCGAACAGGATGCCCTGGCCGGGATGCTCGGGCGTGCGGCGCGCGAACACCACTTCGAGGTCCGCGCCGGCCTTGGCCAGCGCCTCCAGTTTCTCGGCCGCGCCCCCGGCGCGATCGTCGATGACGGCCATCCAGACGTCGTTGCGGCTTGCTTTGAGCGCCATGACTGCCTCCTCTTGGGAAGTGGACTGCGGAGGGATAATCTACTCCCATGGATGAGCTAGCGATAGCACGACGCAAGGAGATTGACGCGACCGTCGCCGACGTGCGCGAGATCGAGCGCCGCGACGGCGTCACGCGCGAGAGCCTCGAGAAAATCAAGCAGCGGCTGATGCGTCTTGCAGCGCGGCAAGACCTGTTCACGGCGCGCGATTTCCCGCCGCCCGAGCCCGGCGGCAAGCGCAATTCCTGCCTCTACCGGGTCGCGGAGGACCCGGACCACCGCTTTGCGCTCTATGTGAATTCGTCCCTGGGCAATTACGGCACGCCGGCGCACAACCACACGACGTGGGCTGTCATCGTCGGCGTGACAGGCGAGGAGCTGAACCGCTTCTACGACCGCACCGACGCCGGCGTGGGTGAGAAGGGCAACGCGGTGGTGCGCCAGGGCACCGGCGTCGCCTTCATGCCCCAGGACCTGCACTCGATCCACATCCAGGCGCCGCTCATCAACTTCCACATGTACGGCCTGGCGCTCGAAGAGCTGCATCACCGTGAGTACTACAAGGCCGACGAGCGCACCTGGAAAGTGTTCCCGCCGCACACCGACATCCGCGAAGCGCGCCAGTAGAAATCGGGTGATCTCCGCAAAGGATCTGCAGGCACGCCTCGCCGCGCACGGCGAGCTCGCGCTCCTCGATGTGCGCGAGCAGGGCGTGCACTACCGCGGCCATCCGTTCTACGCCAGCTCGGCGCCGCTCTCGCGACTCGAGCCGATGATCGGCGACCTGGTAGCGCGGAAGAGCGTGCCGATCGTGGTGTTCGACGCTGGTGAAGGTCTCGCCGCCCAGGCCGCCGCGCGCCTGGGCACGCTCGGGTACACCGCGGTGGAAATCCTGGAAGGCGGCTGCGACGCCTGGCGTGCCGCCGGCGGCGAGCTTTTCAGCGGCATCAACGTGCCGTCGAAAGCCTTCGGCGAGTTCGTCGAGCACCAGTACGAAACGCCGCGCATCGCGGCCGACGAGCTCGACCAGTTGCGCGCGAGCGGCCAGAAGCTCGTGATCCTCGACTCGCGGCCTTTCGAGGAATACCAGCGCATGTGCATTCCCGGCGGCATCGACGCGCCGGGCGCCGAGCTCGCCTACCGCGTGCACGACATCGCGCCGCAGCCCGACACGCTGGTGGTGGTGAACTGCGCCGGCCGCACGCGCAGCATCATCGGCTGCCAGTCGCTGCGCAACGCCGGCATCGCGAACCGCGTGGTCGCGCTCAAGGACGGCACCATGGGCTGGGAGCTCGCCGGGCGCGAGTGCGAGCGCGGCGCTGCGCGCTTTGCGCCCAGTCCCTCTTCGACTGGGATCGCCAAGGCCCAGGCCGCTGCCGAGCAGGTGGCGCAGCGCTTCGGTGTGAAATTCACCGACGCCGCTCGCCTCCATGCCTGGCTCAAGGATGAACGGCGCACTACCTACCTGCTCGATGTGCGCACGCGCGAGGAGTTCGAGGCCGGCCACCTCGCCGGCTCGCGGCACGCGCCCGGGGGTCAGCTGGTGCAGGCGACCGACGAGTACGTCGGCGTGCGCCATGCGCGCCTGGTGCTGATCGATCCGCAGCGCGTGCGCGCGATCATGACGGCGTCCTGGCTCAACCAGATGGGCTGGCACGACGTCTACGTGCTTGCCAGTTTCGCCGGCTTCGCCACCGAGACCGGGCCGCGCAAGGCGGTCGGCTTCAAGCCCTGGGCGATCACCACCGCGCCGGGCGGCACCGTGCTCGACTTTTCGACCAGCCTGCGCTTTCACCACCGTCACATTCCCGGTGCCTGGTGGGCGGTGCGCTCGCGGCTCAAGGAAGCGCGCGAGAAGATCGGCGACGACGCCCGCGTGCTGCTGCTCACCTCGGAGGACGGCGTGCTCGCGCATCTCGCCGCCCCCGAGGTCGCCGCGCTGTGGCCGAAGGCGCAGGTCCGTGTGCTCGACGGCGGCAATGCGGCGTGGAAAGGTTCTTGGGAGTCCGGACACGAGCGCTCAACCACCGCCCGCGACGACGTCTGGTACAAGCCCTACGATCACGAAGCCGGATTCGAGCAGCACGCGCGCGACTATCTCGCCTGGGAAGTCGCGCTCATCGAGCAGATCAAGCGCGACCCGACGATCCGCTTCCAGAAGTACTAAATAGGGACAGACCCTCCTAAAAACGAGGCATAGTTGACGGCGGCCACAGTGGAAACCTTGGCATCATCTCGACCGATGAGTAATACGGTAACTTTCGCGGTCATCGCTGGTTTGGCCCTTTGCCTGCTCCTACTATTCGGCCGCCTGCTCGGAATCATCTAAGTCGCTCCATAGGTCTAGTTGTTCCCTCTCCGCCTTGCCATGAATCCCCCAGATTAACCAGGGGGGCAGTCCCTATTTATGGTTATCCATCTCGTTGACGGGACGTACGAGCTGTTCCGTCACTTCTACGGCCTGCGCCGCTTCAACAAGGGGAACGACAAGCCGTTCGGCGCCGTAGCCGGGGTGCTGCATACCGTGCTGCAAATGATCGAGAAGGGCGCCACGCACGTCGGCGTCGCGACCGACCACGTCATCGAATCCTTCCGCAACGGCTTGTGGCCGGGCTACAAGACGGGCGAGGGCATGGAGCCGGCGCTGCTCGCGCAGTTTCATCCGCTGGAGCAGGCGCTCGCCGCCATGGGCGTGGCGGTGTGGCCGATGGTCGAGCTCGAGGCGGACGATGCGCTCGCCTCCGCCGCGCATCTCGCCGCGGCGCACGAGCGCGTGCTGAAGGTCTGCATCTGGACGCCGGACAAGGATCTCGCGCAGTGCGTCGTTGGCGATCGGGTGGTGCAGATGGATCGCAAAGCGAACAAGATGCGAGACGCAGACGCGGTGCGCGCGAAATTCGGCGTCGACCCGCACCGCATCCCTGACTTCCTCGCCCTCGTCGGCGACACGGCCGATGGGTATCCAGGGATAGACGGCATCGGCGAGGTAGGCGCCGCGCGGCTCATCGGCCGCTACGGCGCCATCGAGGATTTCGCGCCGGAGATCCTGAGCGGCGAGCGACGCAGACTGGCACTGCTGTTCAAGGATCTGGCGACGCTGAGAACGAATGCCCCGCTCTTCGGCGATGTCGAGGAACTGCGCTGGCGCGGCCCGACCGCGGCCTTCGAGGCATGGGCGGCGAAGATCGGCGATGCTCGCCTGCTGCCACGAATTAGCGAAGCAGGCAGCCGTCGGTGATGTCGATTACCGCGCCGTTGATGATCTCGGGCGCTTCCAGCGCGAGCCAGCGGATGGTCTCGGCGACCTCGGCGGGCGTGCCCTTGCGACCGGTATAGACCTTCTTCATCAGCTCGGCGATGCGCTCCGGCTGCGCGTTGTCGAGCAGCGGCGTATCAATCGGGCCCGGCGCGACCGCGTTCACCTGGATGCCGTGCGGCCCGAGATAGGAAGCGAAGCTGCGCGTGAAGCTCACCACGCCGGCCTTGGTGACGCCGTACCAGAGATCGGTGTGCGCGGTGTACGCGCCGACCGAGGCGAGGCTGATGATGCGCCCGTGCTTCCTTTTCACCATTCCGATAGAGATGACGCGGATCAGCTCGACCGGCGCCTCCAGGTTCACCGCCAGGATGCGGCGGCGCGCTTCTTCGCTGTAGCGGTCGATGGATACGGCAGTCTGGACGCCGGCGTTGTTCACCAGGATGTCGATCTCGCCGAGCTTTTCCACCATCGACGCGATGCCCGCGACGTTGGTGAGGTCGTAGACCACATCGCACTGCTCGCGGTCCAGGCCGATGACCTTGCAGCCGGCCATGCGCAGTGCGTCGGCGCTCGCACGGCCGATGCCGCGCGCGGCGCCGGTGACCAGCGCAGTTCTCAGGTCAATCCTGGCATGGTGAAGCCAGCACCCTTGAGGTCGCGGATCAGCTCCTCTTCCTGCGCGCTCGTGAGCTCGGTGAGCGGCGGCCGGCAGGTCTTCCACGGCGCGTCGTTGCCGAAGTGCGCGACGATCGCCTTGAGCGCCGGGATCATCGGCTGCTTCTGCACGATCTTGCGCGTCGCGGTGATGCCGGCCTGCAGCTTGTCGGCCTCGGTCGAGCGCCAGTTCTTGAACACGCGGTCGATCGCGCCGGGATTCACGTTGCCGGTGGCGGTGATGCAGCCCTTGCCGCCGTGACGCATGTTGTCGAGCAGGAATACCTCGCTGCCGGCGAACACATCGAAGTTGTTCTTCGCGAACGCATCGAGCATCGCCTTGGTGTTGGACCAGTCGCCGCTCGAGTCCTTCACGCCCGCGACGATGCCCGGATACTTCGACAGCAGCCGGTCGATCAGCGCCAGCGTGATCGGCACCTGCGACACCGGCGGGATGTGATAGAGGTAGAGCTGCAGCCGATCGTCGCCGACGCGCTCGATGATCTCGGCGAAGTTCCGATACAGGCCCTCGTCGGACACCCCTTTGTAATAGAACGGCGGCAGCATCAGCACGCCGCCACAGCCAAGCTCCACCGCGGCGCGCGTCAGCTCGATCGAATCGCTGATCGCGCAATGCCCGGTGCCGGGCATCAGCTGCGCCGGCGAGACGCCGCCTTTGACCAGCGCCTCCAGCAATTTTCTTTTTTCAGCCACCGACATCGAGTTGGCTTCGCTATTGGTGCCGAAGATCGCGAGCCCGGCGCAGCCGTTGTTCAGCAGCCAGCGGCAATGGCGCACGAAGCGGTCCGCGTCGGGCGAATAGTCTTTCTTGAACGGCGTGATCACCGGCGAGAGCACGCCTTCGATGCGCTTCACTTTGCTAGTTGCGAGGTTCATCAGTCCACCTTTGCTCCAGAAGCCTTGACGATCGGCGCCCAGCGCTTGAGCTCGGCCTCGAGCATCCGCGTCATGTCCTCCGGGCTGCCGGGGATGATGTTGTAGCCGAGGTCGGTCATGCGCTTGATGAACTCGGGCGACTTCGCCGCCTCTACCGCGGCCGCGTTCAGCCTGGCGATGATGTTCTTCGGGGTGGCGGCGGGCACCATCAGGCCGAACCACACCCCCGACTCGTAGCCCGGCACGCCCGACTCGGCGATGGTCGGCAAATCGGGCAGCGCCGGGTCGCGTTTCGCCCCGGTGGTGGCGATCGCGATGAGCCTGCCGGACTTGATGTGCGGCAGGGAGGAGGGGATGTTGTCGAACATCATGTTGGTCTGCCCGGCGAGGAGATCGGTGACCGCGGGCGCGCTGCCCTTGTACGGAATGTGCAGGATGTCGGTGCCGGTGAGCTGGGTGAACATGGCGCCAGACATATGGATGCTGGTGCCGTTGCCGCTCGACGCGTAGGTCAGCTTGCCCGGCTCCTTCTTGGCGAGCGCGATGACGTCCTTCACGCTGCGCGCGGGCACCGAGGGATGCACCACCAGCACGTTGTTCAGCGACACCAGCGGCGCGACCGGGGCGAGCTCCTTGTTCGGATCGAGCGGCATGTTCGCGTAGAGCGCCGGATTGATCGCCTGGATGCCGCTCGTGCTCATCACCATCGAGTAGCCGTCGGGCGCGGAGCGCGCCACGTCCAGCACGCCGAGGTTGCCTCCGGCGCCGGGCTTGTTTTCCACCGCGACCGGCTGACCGAGGATCCGGCTGAGCTCGTGCGCCGCAGCGCGCGAGGCAATGTCGACCGCGCCGGCCGGAGTGAAGGGCACGACCATGCGCATCGGCTTCGATGGGAACACCTGGCTCAACGCCAGCGAAGGCAACAGCAGGAGGATTGCGAACAGACGGGACACTGGGAAACCTTTAGACGGTAAAGTGCGAGCCGCGATTATGGCCGACCTGTCCCGTATCGTCAGCATCGAAGACCTCAGGCAGCTCGCGCGGCGCCGCCTGCCGCGCGCCATCTTCGATTTCTTCGACGGCGGCGCCGAGGACGAGGTCACGCTGCGCGAGAACCGCGCCGCCTTCGAGCGGGTGCGGCTGCTGCCCAAGGTGCTGGTGAACGTGGCTGCGGTCGACATGAAAACCCAATTACTGGGTCGAGAGGCCACCTTGCCATTGGCGATCGCGCCCACCGGCGGCATCAGCGCCGGCCGCCACGGGGCGGAGCTCTCGCTGGCACGCGCGGCGAAGGCCTTCGGCGTGCCGTTCACGCTCGCCACGCCGTCCGCCTTCACCATCGAGCGGGTCGCCGAGGAGATCGGTGGGCGTCTCTGGTTCCAGCTCTACGCGGTGCGCGAGCACCAGTTCCGCGAAAAGCTGATAGCGCGAGCGGCCGCTGCCGGCTATGAGGCGATGCTGGTCACGGTCGACCTGCCGGTGTCGGGCAAGCGCGAGCGTGATCCGCGCAACGGCTTCGTCACGCCCTACAACCCGAACTGGCGCAATTCGCGCGACGTGATCTTCAAGCCAGCCTGGCTGCTCGAGATCCTGCGTTTCGGCCTGCCGGGCATGGCGAACTTCGAGGGCTACAAGTTCGCGAGCTACGGCAAGACCGACATCGCCACCGCCGTCGGGCGGGAGATGGATGCCACCCTCGACTGGGAGGCGATCAAGCGCATCCGCGAACTCTGGCCGCGCAAGTTATTGCTCAAAGGGGTCGAGCGTCCGGATGACGCCGAGCGTGCCGCGGCACTGGGCTGCGACGGCGTGGTGGTCTCCAACCACGGTGGGCGGCAACTCGATGGCGCCGCTTCCACGCTGGACGCATTGCCCAATGTCGCTCGCGCTGTCGGGAGCAGGATTACGGTGCTGCTCGACGGCGGCGTGCGCCGCGGCGTCGACATCCTCAAAGCGCGCGCGCTGGGCGCGCACGGCGTGCTGACCGGGCGCGCTACCCTGTTCGGCGTGCAGGCGGGAGGCGAGGCGGGCGCGCGGCGCGCGCTCGAGATCCTGGCGAGCGAGCTGCAGCGCTCGATGCAGCTTTGCGGCGTGCCGACGGTGGCCGGGATCGGCCCGGATTTGCTCGCGCCGCGCTAAGACCGGCGCGCGCGCGACTCTTCGTACGACGGCACCGGCTGGCGCGCCGTCGACAGCATCTTCTCCAGCTTGGCGAGCAGCTCGGGTTGATGCCGCTCGAGCTGCTTGCGCACCAGGGCGAGATCGAGCGCCGGGTTTGAGCGGACCAGGTTTATCGCGTCGAGGAAGTTCTGCTCCTGCGCGGAAGCCAGATAGAGCCACAGCAGCGCTTCGGGAGACGGCGCCTTCAGCTTCGTGCCAAGGATGACTGCGTCCCGCGTATTGGCGAGCGCAAAATCTTCGGCGCTCGCGCCGGCGTAGAGGATGTCGATCTCCACATCCGCCTGCTTGAACTTGGAGTGAAACCCGCCGATGCTCACCAGCTCGAACTCGGAGGCCAGCAGCTTGTCGAGCTCTTCTTTGCTTCCCGCATCGACAAACGCGTCCACATCGATCGTCATGCGCGGCCGAACGTAGAGCGATAGCGCGTTCGCGCCCCCGATGACATAGCGCACGCCCTGGGCGTGCAGTATCTCCACCAGCTTGGCGAGCACTGTCTTCATCGCCGGGCGATGCGCTTCGACGAGGAGTTCGAACGCGTCCATTCCCTATTATCTGCGCATCGAGCGCAGCTGCACACCGAGGGCGAGCGCCGCGGCAAGCGCCGCTATCGCGCACACGGCGAGCCAGCCGCTGTGCGCGAATGCGCTCGAAGCGATGAAGGCCCCCGCGGCGTTGCCGCTCCAGACACTCACGCCGAAGATGGTGTTGGAGCGGCTGCGCGCATCGGCGTTGAGCGAGTTGACTACGGTCTGATTGGCCACCATTGCGGCGCGCAGGCCGCAGTCGAGCAGCGCGGCGCCGGCGGCGAGCGCAGGCGCCCACCAGGCGCCGAGCGCGAACACCGCGTAGGCCGCGAAGATGACGGCGATGCCCGTGGTGACGATCGGCCCGGGGCCGCGCAGGTCGAGCCAGCGTCCCGCGGGGCGCGCGATCAGGATGCCGGCGGCGCCGGGAATGCCGATCAGTCCGGCGATGTTCGGCCCGAGTCCGTAGGTCGCGAGCAGCATGGTTGCGATCGTCCCCCAGAAGCCGCCGTAGCAGATGCCGAGCAGCAACTGGATGAGCACCACGCGGCGCATCTCGGCATGCGCGCGCAGCAGCTCGACCATCGATGCGAGCAGCTTCGGATAGGGCAGCGAGGTCTTCGGCGCCGAGTGCGGCAGGCGCGCGATGAGCGCCGGCGCGAGCAGCGCAAGGGGTACAGCGCCGAGCAGGTACATCCAGCGCCAGCCCAGGTGCGAGGCGACGAAGCCGCCGGCGACGCGCGCGAACAGGATGCCGAGAAACAGCGCGGTGAGCACCGTGCCGACCGCGCGGCCGCGCTCGCCTGGCGGCGCCAGCTCCGCCACCATCGGCACGATGATCTGCGCATAGCAGGCGCATATGCCGATGGCGAATCCCGCCGCCGCGGCGGCCCACACGTTCTGCGCAGTGGCCGCAGCGAGCAGCGCGACTATGCACGCGAGGTGCTGCGTGATGATCAGGCGTCGCTTGTCGAGGCGATCGCCGAGCGGCACGAGAAACAGGATCCCGACGAGAAAACCGCCGAAGCTCGCGGTCGGAATCCAGCCGATGGCGGCGCTGTCGGCGCCGAACTCGGCGGCCATGGCGCCGAGCATCGGCGTCTGGTAGTGGATGCCGCTCGCGGCCGCGAAAGTCGTGGCCGTGAGCAGCGGCATCAGGCTGCGGTTCAGTGGCGCCGCTGCCGCTTCTTCAGGTTGAAGTCCCGCACATAATCGGGCGGCGTGAAGATCCACTCCAGCGCGTCGTAGTAGCGCTCCGGCGAGCGGCCGCGGTAGATGTCGTTCCTGACGACGCGCTCGATGCCATCGGGCACGTGGAAGATCATCCCGATGAGGCTGTTGGCCGAGATCTGCACGCGCGAGGCGCGCGCGAGCCGCGTGTTCTGGTAGTCGAGGAACGCCTTGTCGAAGTCGCCGTCGGCGCGGTCGGCGCAGACGCCCAGGCACACGCCGTCCTCCATCGCCATCGCGGCTCCTTGAGCCATGTACTGCAGCATGAAGTGCGCCGCGTCGCCCAGCAGCACCGCGCGGCCCTGCGTCCAGTTCGCCACCGGCTGCCGGTAAAGCAGCATCCAGCGCCGGTACTCCTTGGGCGTGCGCATCAGCTTCAGCACCTTCTCGCAATAGTGCGAGAAGAATCCCATGACCTCTTCGCGCGTCGCCGCCTCGTTATGGCCGCCGCTGCTGTGCTTGCCGATCACCGTGGCGACGAGATTGAAGAGCTTCCAGCCGCGCAGCGGGTAGTGGACGATGTGCGTGTTGTGCGCCGCCCAGAGGGTGGCCGCCGCCCAGCGCAGGTCCTTCGGCACGTCGTTGGGATCGAGCACCGCGCGGTAGCACATGTGCCCGGTCGCCGGCGGCAGCGGATCGCCGACGATCTTCTCGCGGATCACCGAGCGGCCGCCGTCGGCGCCGACCAGCGCGAGGCCGCGGAATGTGCCGCCGTCGGTGTGCACCGCGACGCCTGAACCTTCGTTCTCGAAGCCGGTCACTTTCGTCTTCGTGCGCAGCTCGATGAGCGCCGGCAGCGCCTTGCAGCCATCCAGCAGCGAGCCGTGGATGTCGGCGCGATGCGTGACCGCGTAGGGGTTGCGGAAGCGCCTGGCGAAACGCCGATCCAGCGGAATGTCGATGATCTTCTCGCCGCTCACGCCGTCCATCATCAGCAGGCTCTCGATGAACACCGCATCTTTCTTCACCAGCTTTCCGACCCCGAGCGCATCGAGCGCGTGCCAGGCATTGGGCGCGATCTGGATGCCGGCGCCGATCTCGCCGAACTGCGGCGCCTGCTCGAGCACCACGCTCTTGAATCCCTTGCGCGCGAGCGCCAGCGCGGCCGCCAGGCCGCCGATGCCGCCGCCGGCGATGATCACCGGGCTTTTGTTCCTAGAGGAGGATGGCGATGCCATCAATTTCACCTTCCGAGTTGATGAGATCCACCCGCTTGTGCGCGATGCGGAACGTCTCGCCGCTCTTGCGCAGCCGGTGCTCGACCAGCGCGCCGTAGAGCC
>Ga0209647_1004459_pt1 | contig 10540 bp, 8 predicted proteins | sample GraSoi_2013_60cm_FD_185827 | JGI IMG/M metagenome (GOLD analysis project Ga0209647, IMG submission 185827) | Grasslands soil microbial communities from the Angelo Coastal Reserve, California, USA - Sample 9_17_2013_60cm (SPAdes) (version 2) | ecosystem: Environmental > Terrestrial > Soil >...
GTCCAGGTCAACTCTTTTGCGGAACCTGGCAAGCTGGAGACGGGATCCAATTCGGGCTCGTCGTGACCTGTGCAGCCCGAGTCATATTTCACTTCAAATACGCCTTCAACGTACTTAGGGCGGTGCGCGATGCAACCGGACTGATTCGACTGCGCGGAGACCGGGGTAGAAAGCGCCGCAAGTAAAAAGAGCGCAGCCGGCAAAACACCAAGCGTGAGTTTGCATTTCATTTTCATTCTCCTGATGGAAGCAACCGGGGATTCCGTGCGCGGGGGGCAGAAAGGCGGAATCACAAAGCTCGAATAAATTAAGCCGCGAAAAATGGATTGTCAACTACTTCCCAGTTCGGTTAACCGCAGGATTCGAGATCGAAAATTACGGAGTCGTGGGGGCGCTGCTGGGCAAGTGCGACGACAATTTCCGGATGACAAATTCCTGCAGAAGATTGGCCGCGGCGGTGGCGCCGATGCCGATGGCCGCGTTTTCAAACGTTAATCCGGCACCCCGATCGCCGGAGGGATAATACAGGTTCGAGATGCCGCCCGCGGCGAGTCCTCCCAGGATGGCCGAGTAATTGGTTTGCCAGTGCCCGTTGTCACCCTTACAAATCACAGCATTGGCGATGGCGTAGAACGCCCGCGACCGCTTGCTGCCGGTGCCCTTGTAGAAATAACGCGGATCCTGTTTGAACAGCGAAGGCAGAATCGCTCCGCCGATGAACGTGTTTGTGACGATGTCGGCGTAAGAAGCTCCGTAGCGCTTGGCGTAGCCTTGCCCGCCCTGGCCGTACCCGCCGAATTGATTGTTCGCCTGTTGAATGCCCGCGATGCCGCCGGTGATTCCAAAGGTGACGGGATCGAACGTGGACTTCCACGCCAGCTCGAATTTTTGCCGGGTATTCAGTGGCGCGGCGTTTGGAACGTAGGTGACATAGAAATTTGGGATGAATCCCAGAACGCGTTGTTTTTCTTCATCCTTGATCTGTTCCTGCGCTATTTCGATGGGCGAGAGCTCGACGCGCACTTCAGTGATTTCCGTGGCCAGCGCCAGAGTTATCTGCGGGACTGTTACGTTTTCTCCGGAATGCAGCACACCCGAGGAACTCTGCGTTGCGAAGCCCTCCGCTGTAATCGAAAGTTGAAACGGGCCTGGGGCGACGTTGGCAAAGGAATATAGTCCATCATCACCCGCTTGGGCCTCCTGGCTTGCCGACTGATCCTGCCGGGTGAGCTTTACTTTGGCGCCGGCAACGGCGGTTCCGTTCGGGTCGACAATCGTGCCGTGGATGCTCCCGGGAACTGGCGAATCGGCAGGTTGTGCGCTCGGGGAGGGCTGCGGAGACTGGGAATGAGCGGGCAGGGCGCAAAGCAGCGCATAAAGCGTTAGCCGAACCAGGAACGTGGGGCCCAAGGAAGAACCGCGGAAAATTCCGCCGGGAGATTTCCTGCAGGGGACGTTTCTTCTGGAAATCACAGCTATTATTTTACAGCCTTCCCGCCGGCTTCCAGCAAGTTTTCACCGTTCGGCACCGCTCCCGGCAAGGGCCACAGCGGACGGGTTGAGATTTTCTGGCGAACCGCGCGTCTAAGCGAGTACAGTGCCATGGGGCTGGAACCGGTGGGATGCCACCGGCGGAATCTTGGGTTGCCCGGGGAGGGGACCATGAAAACTTCGAGAATGTTCTTGATAGGGATGGGGCTGTTCTTAGCAACAACGGGACTTGCGGCGGCGTATCCGGCGACGGTGAACAGCGGGGAATCGCTGGTGAAGGAGATGCACGGACGCTACGCCGCCTCGTGGTATCCGGCGGTGACGTTCACGCAGAAGAGCACCACTTACAATCCCGATGGAACGACGAAAGTGGAAACGTGGTACGAGGCGGCGTCGCTGCCGGGAAAGCTTCGCATTGATATCGGCCCGCCCAAAGACGGCAACGGCTACCTGCTGGTGGACGGAAATGTTTCTGTGTTCCAGGGAGGGCAGCTGAAGAAAAACGTGCCCCAGGTGAACATGCTTCTGGTGCTGGGATTCGACGTATACAAGCAGACGCCCGAGGCGACCCTAGCCATCGCCAAAAAGGAAGGCTTCGACGCCGGCAAGTTTCATGAAGACACCTGGGAGGGGAAGCCCGTCTATGTGTTCGGCGCCGACAAGGGAGATCTGAAATCCAAGCAATTCTGGGTGGAGAAGGATCGCATGTTGTTCGTGCGCTTATTGGAACCCGATCGTACCGATCCGAACAAGGTGCAGGACATCCGGTTTGCCGATTACCGCAAACTGGGCGGCGGCTGGATCGCTGCGCGGGTGGAAGTCCACGTCGACGGCAAAAAAGTGTTCAGCGAGGAATACACCGAAATCAACGGCGACGTTAAGCTGGACCCAGCGGTCTTCGACCCCCAGCAGTTCACCGCTGTCCACTGGGAAAAACCCTAAAATCCACGGTTCTCACTCCCGAAGCGCTACTTCGCGGATTCGATCCGAATCCGTGTCGTTTTCGGAGACGAAACTCGGCCGGACCTTCGCGTGCCGAACTCCGCGCACGCGTGTATTGTTATGGAGGACGCTCCATCGGATGAGGCCATGGGAAACCTGCGCATACTGATTTCTCTGACGACGAACGACAACGACTACCAGGTCGAACAGGCAAGTGCCGCGGAGCAGGCGGCGCAAAAGCACGGCATCGACCTGAAGATCATTTATTCAGACAACGACGCCATCAATCAGAGCACGCAGATACTGAAGGTCATCCAGGAAGCGGAAGAAACCGACCGCCCTAACGCAATTATTTTCGAACCGGTGGGAGGCACGGCCCTGCCGCAAGTCGCGCGGGCGGCCGTCAATCAGGGCATCGCCTGGGTGGTCCTGAACCGCGAAGCAACCTACGTGCCGGAGTTGCGCGGGTTGGGCAAGGCGCCGGTGTTTATAGTAACGGTGGATCACGTCGAGATTGGCCGTATCCAGGCGCAGCAGTGCGCGGTGCTGCTGCCCAGAGGCGGCAGTATGCTCTACATGCAGGGGCCCTCCGAAAATTCCGCCGCCAAGGACCGCTCCAAAGGCCTGCTGGAAAAAAAGCCTGCGAATATTCACCTGATCACTTTGAAGGGACAGTGGACGGAAGAGAGCGCCCAGCGCGCCGTACGTTCCTGGCTGAAGCTCACTACCACGCGAAAGTCGGTGATCGACCTGGTGGCCGCCCAGGATGACGCCATGGCCATCGGGATTCGCAAAGCATTCCAGGAAGTGCCGAACGAAGTCGAACGCGAGCGATGGCTTTCCGTGCCGTTTCTTGGAATCGACGGCTTGCCAAAAACGGGCCAGGCCTGGCTGCGCAGCGGCCTCTTGCGCGCCACGATCTTTAGCCCCCCAAATACTGGGCAAGCCATCGACATGCTGGTGGACGCCCTGCAGCACGGAAAAAACCAGCCAGAAAAAGCTCTAACGATTCCGGTGTCCATGCCTGCTCTCGAAGCTCTCCGCTCGCAGAAGTAAGAACCTCAGTCGAGCGATGGAGTAGACCAACAAAACACTGAAAGCTTGCTTGAACGTTACTTCATGGAACTTCAGACCGAATCTTGCGGACCTGCTTGCCACTCAGCGGAGGAGCATCCTGCCCCGCGCTGAGCACGGGAAGCCGAGTGATAGGGTCGACCACAATGCTCACCTCACGGAGAAGATAACTTCGTGGCGTCAGCACGATGCGCCCATTTTCGATAGACCCGTCCAAGGAATCTCCCGTCCGAAGGCCAAGCTTCCGCTGGATCTGAACGGGAAGCACCACACACCCTTTTATCGCGATCCTAGTTTTCATGATAAGACAATATAACTAACTTATCTGCTAAGGCAGAATAACTATCGCCTTCGGTATGTTTGTTGATGGGCGCAACTCCTTACATGCCAACGGTCATCAACTGTCAGCGATGGGGGAAGCTAAGACAACAATGTAGCCCCACAGTTCCGTGCTAGTTTTCTTCTTGACGGCACGGCTACCTAGTACTATTACTTAATTATGGGAAGAATCATGCGATTCAGTAAGGTTGGAAGACCCCTTGGCCGAATACGGTGGTGCCGAGTCACTTCCCGCTGGGTAGCTGAAGGCCTCGCCGCAATCGTTGACTTCGTCGACAAAAAATATGCTCCGATTTTTGTTCCGTTAAAGACCGCGGAGTTTTGCACAAGAACAGAAGCGGAGCAATACGTTTCAGAGGCTGCGTCACGGGGTTCCGTGATACAGAGGCTGCGTGAAATGGGCTACCAGCTGGGTTAGTAGCTTTTGTCTTCTTTCGAATCAGCATCGCGGATGTCTACAAGCGTATCGTTTATCTCGGAAAGCTGGCGGCTGATATTGGACAGCTCGCTTCCGATGAAGATTAAAATCACAATGATCGCGCCCACGCCGACAGCAATCAGATCCATCATAAAAGCGAAAGTCTCCGAACCAAAGTGCATGGTGGGGCTGGGGAGGTTCGAACTCCCGACCTACGGTTTAGGAAACCGACGCTCTATCCATCTGAGCTACAGCCCCGTCCACCTCATTGTAGTATGACTCCCTGCGACCCCGCGACACCTTCATGCTCCTGCCCAATCCCCGTTAATACCGGCGCTCTGTGATATTATTCCCCCAGCATTTAATTGCACCGCCCGCCTACGCCTTCCCAGGCTATCTTGGAGGTTTCCATGAGCAGCAAACTGAAATGGCTTGCCATCGCCGTTGTGGCGATTCTTCTGATTCTGATCATCGTGCCTTTCCTGATCCCCATCAACAAATTCAAGCCCACCATCGAATCCAAGGCTTCCGACGCACTGGGCCGCAAGGTGCAACTCGGGAATCTGAGTCTGTCTCTTCTAACCGGGTCGGTCGGAATCGACGATGTTTCCGTCACCGACGATCCGAAATTCAATTCCGGCTCCTTTCTGACGGCCAAGACCGTGAAAGTGGGCGTTGAGCTGATCCCGTTGCTTTTCTCCCAGCAATTGAATGTCACGGAAATCACCGTTGTCGATCCACAGGTCACGATGCTCAAGGATCCCAGCGGCCGCTGGAATTTTTCCTCCATTGGCGGCACCTCCAGCAAGGCTGCACAGAAAGCCCCTCCCACTTCCGGCAACACTTCGGCAGAGTCGCTCTCCATCGGAAAATTGCGTCTTGAGGACGGCCAAATCACGCTGGGCAACACCAACTCGAAGAAGCGCACCGTCTACACCAAAGTGAACCTGACCGCCAGCGACGTAGCGATGAAAAATAATTTCCCGGTGCTCTTTTCGATGGAATTGCCTGGCGGCGGCACCATGAAGATCGACGGTAAAGTCGGGCCAATGGATGCCACCGACGCCGCGCTCACCCCGCAAAATGTGAAACTGACAATCGGCGGGCTAAATCTTGCCAGCACAGGTTTTCTGGATCCGTCGCTGGGACTTGGCGGTATTGCGGACATGGACGCGAATCTGGTCAGCGATAAGGGCGAGATGGCCACGAAGGGCCAGTTGAAACTTTCGAAAGCGGTGCTGGTTGCCGGTGGAAGCCCCGCGGGTGTCCCTTTGATCGTCAACTTCGATACGAAGTACGACCTCGTCAAAGGCACCGGCGTCCTGCATCCCTCCACGATCAACATCGGAAACGCCAAATCCAATTTGAACGGCACTTATAGGTCGGAAGGCGATGACTTTGCCGTGGATCTGAAAATCGCCGGTGAAGGCCTTCCCGCGACCGACCTCGAATCCTTCCTCCCCGCGCTGGGCATCAATCTGCCGGACAAGTCGCGGCTGAGTGCGGGCACGATGAACACGAACCTTCACGTGTCCGGCCCGACCAACAAGCTGGTTACCGATGGCAACATTGGGCTGTTCAATGGAAAGCTCGCGGGCTTTGACCTGGGCCAGAAATTGTCCGGCATCGCCTCGCTTGCGGGAATCAAGTCCGGTGGCGACTTGATCATCGAGAAATTCACCAGCGATTTGCGTATGGCTCCCACGGGATTGCGCGCGGACAATCTGGACGCGGTGGTTCCGGCGCTCGGCTCCATGGTAGGCAATGGAACTGTGGACGCGAAAAATAATCTCGACTTCAAGCTAATCGCTACGGTGAACAATAACGTCGCAACGGCTGCGGCGGGTTCCGCGGCCGGAGGGCTTGTGGGCGGCACAGTTGGCAAAATGCTCGGCGGCGGCGCGGCGTCCTGCAAAAACGGTGGCATCAAGGTGCCGTTGCAGATTCACGGCACAACCGCGAGCCCGCAATTTGTGCCGGACATCGGCGGCGCAGCGGCCAGCCTGCTGAAGTCTGAATTTTCTTGTGTCGGCGGCGGAGGAGCGGGCGGACTTACCAACGTAGCCGGCGCGCTGGCGGGTGGCAGCAAAGGTACCGCCGCGGACACTATCAACCAGCTCGGTGGCCTCTTCGGGAAAAAGAAACCGTAGTTCCAATTAGAAAAACAGTTCGAACAGAGACGAGCGCAGTTTGGCTTGTCTCTTTTTTTGTGCTGACTCTTGACGTTCTTTCCCATTGCCACTAGCCTCAATAACCTGCGAAGGATGCAAGTCCGACGGGGACTTCGCCGAAGCAATAACGCCATCAGGACAAGGAGCAACCCATGAGTTTGAGGAGCGTCTATCTGCCCCTGCGAAGAATTGTGCTTCTTGGAGTGTCACTTGGAACGCTGGCGTCCCCTTCCGCGTGGGGGCAGGGCGGCGAACCACGCACCTTTGCCATTCGCGGCGCGAAAGTTGTGCCGGTGTCTTCCGCGCCGATCGAAAACGCCACGGTCGTCGTTTCGCGGGGAATCATCACGGCAGTGGGAACGAACGCCACCATTCCCCCGGACGCGTGGGTGATCGACGGCAAAGGACTCACGGTATATCCCGGCCTGATTGATGGATTCACCGACGTTGGCGTTGGGCCCGCGACTTCGCCCGCCCCGGCTGCAGAAAGTGGCGCCCGCCCGCAGCCCGCCATTTCACGTGGGCCCGAAGACCGTCCCGCAACCACGCCCTGGCGAATCGCCGCGGACGAAGTAAATCCCGGAGATCCACGAGTGGAAACCTGGCGCGCGGCGGGCTTCACGACCGTGATAGCTGCACCAAAAGGGGGTATGTTTCCCGGTCAGGCGGCCGTGCTCGACCTTGGTGGCGAACGTGCCGGAGACTTGGTTGTGAAATCACCCGTCGCCATTCCGGTTTCGCTGCAAGCACCCGGGGGATTCCGCAGCTACCCCGGCTCGGTGATGGGTGGAATTGCCTACGTTCGCCAGGTGTGGTTGGACACGAAATGGGACGTGCAAGCCGAGGCTGCATACGAAAATCATCCGCGCGGTGTTGAGCGGCCGAAGTACGACCGCAGCGATGCCGCCCTGGCTGCTGCGTTTTCAAAACTTGCGGTGGTGCTGATTCCGGGGAATACGTCCTTGCAGATTCGCAGGTCGTTGCGGCTGATCGATGAATGGAAATTGCCCGCGGTGCTCTACGGCGCGCAGATGAGCTATGACGTCGCGCCCGAAATCGCGGCCAATAGGAGATTGTCGGTGCTGGTGGACCTGAAATGGCCCGAGGCGGAAAAAGATGGCGATCCGGAGCTGACGCCTTCGCTCCGCGCGCTGCGATTTCGCGACCGCGCACCCTCTTCGCCGGCGGCGCTCGGCAAGGCCGGCGTGAAGTTCGCGTTTTATTCCGGCGGCATCGCTGCGCCGAAAGATATTCTTCCCGCGGTAAAAAAATCGATTGAGGCGGGATTAAGCCCCGATGCAGCGCTGCGCGCCCTGACCCTTTCGCCTGCCGAGATTTTTGGCGTGGCGGAGACGCTCGGGTCGATCGAAAACGGCAAGATTGCCAATCTTGTTATCACCGACGGCGACCTGTTCGACAAGAAAACCAAAGTGAAACTCGTGTTCGTCGACGGCCGGAAATACGAGGTGCGGGAAACGCTGCGTCCCACCGAGCCGCCGAAGGGCGACCTCTCAGGAAAGTGGAAATTGAGTTTCACCACGCCGCAGGGCCAGGAAGAAGCCACCGCGGATCTCTCCATGCAGCCCGATGGCACATTGACTGGCAGCGTGACCAGCGACCACGGTACCGGCAGCGTCTTCAGCGGCTGGGCCAGCGGCGAAAAATTCCGCTTCGTGATCAACATTTCAATCGAGGGCAATTCGAGCGATGTTGTTTTCACCGGGACGTTCGAGGGGACTTCCATGAAGGGTTCGATCCAGGCGGCGGGCTACAACCTTGAGTTCACAGGCAGCAAGCCCACACGAATGGCGGCCGTGCAGGCAGGGGGTGCGCAATGAAGCTTCGCACAAACATATTGTGTCTTGCTGCGGCGCTTGCCTTTGGTATCGCGGGATCCATCAGCGCCAGGGAAAAAGAGAGTGGCGCCGCTGTGGACGCGGCTCCACCTGTGATCCTGATTCGCAACGCCACGATCCTCACCGTTTCTCACGGCACAATCGACAAGGGCGACATCCTGATTAAAGACGGAAAGATCGCCGCCGTTGGCGGCATGCTGAAAGCGCCGGCGGACGCAGTCGTGATCGACGCCACCGGGCAATTCGTCACGCCCGGCATTATCGATTGCCATTCGCACATCGCCGTCGACGGCAGCGTCAACGAAGGCTCCGTCTCTGTATCCTCGATGGTGAACATCGCCGACGTGTTGGACTCCGACGACATTTCGATCTTCCGCGACCTTGCCGGCGGCGTCACGACTGCGAACATTCTGCACGGTTCCGCCAATTCCATCGGCGGCCAGACCATCGTCATCAAACTACGCTGGGGACAACCCGCGTCGAAGTTGCCGTTTGAAGGTGCGCTGCCCGGCATCAAATTTGCCCTCGGTGAAAATCCGAAGCGTTCGAATTTCCGCACTCCTGGCGCGCCGGATCGTTATCCCACGACTCGCATGGGTGTTGAAGAGACTATACGCAGCGCCTTCACCGAAGCGCGCGACTACAAGAAATCCTGGGACGATTACAACAAGCGCATTGCTGGCGGAGAGAAAAATGCTCTTCCCCCGCGCCGCAACCTGAAACTGGATCCTCTGGTGGAAGTCTTGGAGGGGAAGCGCTACGTCCACGCTCATTGTTACCGCGAAGACGAAATCCTGATGTTGCTGCGAGTGGCAAAGGAGTTTGGCTTTCACGTGCAAACCTTCCAGCACGTTCTGGAGGGCTACAAGGTCGCCGACGAAATCGCGGCGGCGGGCAGCGGTGCCTCCACTTTCTCCGACTGGTGGGGCTACAAAGCGGAAGCGTATGACGCGATTCCGTACAACGCCGCTCTGATGACGAAACGCGGTGTGCTCGTTTCCATCAACTCCGACGACGCGGCGGAAGCCACGCATCTCAATCAGGAAGCCGCGAAAAGCATCCACTACGGCGGGTTGACTCACGATGAGGCGTTGAAGCTCGTCACCCTGAATCCCGCCATCCAGCTGGGCATCGACAAGCGCGTCGGCTCCATTGACGTCGGCAAGGACGCGGACCTGGCCATTTATAACCACGATCCGCTCAGCGCCTATGCCGTCGTGCAAAAGACGTTGATCGACGGGCGGGTCTATTTCGACCGCGAGAAGGATCTGGCCGGGCGTGCGGCTCTCGAAAAGGAAAAGAAAGACCTCCTCGAAAAGGCAAAGAAAAAGCAGGACGAAGAAAAGAAAGCCAGCGCGAAGAAGCCGGAAGACAAAAAAGCGGAAGAAAAGAAGCCGGACGAAAAGAAACCTGAGGAAAAGAAAACCGAAGAAAAGAAACCGGAAGACAAACCAAAACCACCGCAAGACGATGCGGGTGAGGGAGGTGTGCTGTGAATCGCCGTTCCCTGAATTTCTTCGCCGTTATGGCCGCCACATTTGCGATTGGCGCTGGCACGTGCAATGCGCAAAGTTCCGCGGCTGACATTGCCATCACCCACGCAAAAATCTTCACCCTGGCCGGACCGCCCATCCAAGATGGCACGGTGCTGATTCATGACGGGAAGATCGCGGCCGTCGGCACTGGTGTCGCGATTCCCGCGGGAGTGCAAGTAATTGACGCGAAGGGCCTGCAGGTGTATCCCGGCCTCTTCGATCCTGTCACCCAAATGGGCCTGAGCGAAATCGGCGCCGTCAGCGCTACCGTGGACACTACCGAAACCGGCTTGTTCAATCCCGATGTGACCGCCGCCACCGCGATTCTTCCCTCCAGCGCGCACATCCCCGTCACCCGCGCTTCGGGAATCACGCAAGTGATTGCCGCGCCGGCCAGCGGCGGCTTCGACAGCCGCAATGCCACCAATCTGGTCGGAGGCCAGGCGTCCGCGATTCACCTTGCCGGTTGGACCGCTGAAGAGATGCTCATCAACAAGCGCGCAGCCATGGTCGTCGATTGGCCCGGCATCGAAACGCGTTCCTTCGATTTCTCCACCTTCTCGAACAAAGAAAAGACGTTCGCCGACGCAAAAAAAGAGTACGACACAAAGGTTAACGAGCTCGCCGACTTCGTCGAGCAAGCGCGCCACTACGCTCAAGCATTGCAAAACCCCGGCGCAGGCGGCTTCCAACGCGACCTGAAGCTCGAAGCCA
>Ga0209647_1004460_pt1 | contig 10540 bp, 4 predicted proteins | sample GraSoi_2013_60cm_FD_185827 | JGI IMG/M metagenome (GOLD analysis project Ga0209647, IMG submission 185827) | Grasslands soil microbial communities from the Angelo Coastal Reserve, California, USA - Sample 9_17_2013_60cm (SPAdes) (version 2) | ecosystem: Environmental > Terrestrial > Soil >...
ATACCCACTAATAGAAATGAATAAAAAAAACCAGATTGCGCTAACAGTTATGAATGAAAAACAAATTAAATATAATTATTAGATTCTTTAAATTGAATCAACTATATATGAATTCATTCGGGGTCGGCAATATGGGTAAATATGTTAGTTCTATTTTGGGGGGTATTTTTATTTTTATTTATTTTTTATTTGCTGGTGTGGATCAATTCATAGTCGCTTTCGCTATTTCATTCGGTTCGTATTCTTTTTTACATGATATATATACAGGTAAGGGTCATTGGTATATTGATAATATTAGGATATTTATTAGAATAATTAGTTATATTATTTGTTTTTGTTTAGTTATTTGTTTATTTGTTTATTTAACAATGGATATTGTTTATGCTTCAACTATTGAAGATATTGCTAATAGTTGTAATACAGGTATTAATAATACTCCTGCTACGCAGGAGGGGATTAATACTCCTATCTCCGAAATTCCGGAAAAGGAGGATAAAGATACTTATAAATTTTCAATGGAGGTAGATAAAAAAGTGGCGAACGCGGTGGGTGAAATTTTACGTGAAAATATTTCTAAGGTTATTGATACAGGATTATCAAAGATAGCTACAGGTGCTGGTGTAGGTGCTGCTGTTGGTGCAGTTGGTGCTGCTGTGGTGAAGAGTAATTTACCTATTGGTCCAAAAATGGGAATGTTAGCTGCTTGTGGTGCTATAACAGCTGCAAGTGTAAAGGTAGGTATGGATGTAGGTACAGCAATAATTGAAAAAAGAATACGAACTGATGAGGAATTAATTAAAAATGATCCTGATAGAGCACCTAGTCCTGGGGAAGGATTTATTAGTAGTTTATTGGACACAGGGGAGATTTCATCACCATTACAGGATTTATTAAATGCTCAAATTAAAATAAGTATTTTACTATTTGTATCAATTTTACTAGCTATTATTTTATTATTTTATAAATTATTTAGTAATTATAGTTCTTCTCAAGTAAGCGTATTCTTAACCTGAATATTGCCTAATAATTCTTTAAAAAGTAATAAGGGACAAAAATTTATTAAATTTACTGGGCAATTATCTCATAAATATTTCAATTTTATCTTTATAATACTTACTTTAAATATAATATTTTTGCTTTTCCTTAATTTTTCAATTAGTTGTGAATTATTGGATGGTTTAGATGAATATATTAAAATACATAATGATATTTATAATAATATTTTATTAGGATGCTTTAGCAGTGTTAAATATAAAGGGTTATTTATTAGAAAAATATCTTCTTCTCCAGTCTCCCTTTCTCCGCAGGAGCCCTTAGGGAAGGAGCGAGGGGTTCAGCATCCAAGTAATATCGGATCAAATACCGGTTCTCCCTGCGAAAAGAAAGGTTGCTTCGGAGAACAAGATATTTTAGAATTAAGTATAAGTGAAATAATGAAAATATATGGTTCTTATGATAATTATTTAAAGTATATAAATATGGAGGTGGATGAGGATTTTATGAAAAAGAATTATCCTGAACATATAGATGATTTCAAATTTAGAAGTTTATTAAGTATTTTGAATCCTATTTTTATAAGTAAGGTGGATATGGTTAATAAGGTTTATACAGAAATTAATAAATATAATGAATTAAGTAGTAAATTTATTTTATATTCGGAATATTTGAGTAAAGATTTATCTCAGGTGCTATTAGGAGAATTAAAAAAATCTAGATCGGTGTTAGTTTCAGCATTGAAAGAATTAGGTTGCTTTGGAGGTACAGGAAAAGATTTTTATGTTGAAGATTTGTTAAATAGTCTGAACAAAAAAGTACGAAATAAAATCCTGTTGGAATCATCGGTAAATTTTAAAGGACAGAGGGACAAAATAGAAGGGGATGATTACTTTATCTCTCTTTGGGATCAAATTAAAAAAATCATACATAAAGATGCTAATATTCATCTAATTGAAATGGCTTTTCTTCTTAATAAAGATGACTTAAATAATCATATTTATAATATTAAGAGTGTGACAATTGAATTATATACTCTAGTTTCATTCATGATTGAGCAAAATATTCCAGGTTTATCAGATAATTGGAATGGGTTTCTTATTAATGATTTAGAAGATTTCAGTAGTAAAGAAAAAATGGAAAGTTATAGAACAAAACACAAAGGTGAAAGAAAGAAAAGGATAAGTTTAGGACAAGTAATGTATGGATATAATGGTATAATTATGAAATATCATAATAATTGTTCAGATAAGATATTGAATTTTATTATTGATGATAGTAAAAAATTAGATAAGAATGAATTATTGGATATCACAAAAGTTGTTAGCGAAGACATGAATAAATATCAGAATAAGTTATATAATGACCACAAAGTTTTAGTTAATGAGCTTAATATTATTTTTGATAGTTATAAATTAATTTATGATTTAGCGAAAAATTTTAACACCGAACACTTAAAAGAGAAAAGTGAAATATTTAAGGATAGTATCATGAAGAGTATGGGTAATAAAAACCACGATGAATTGTTCAGGATAAATAAATTAATAAGAGAGTTTAATAAAAGTGATGGTAATATTAAGAGTTTTACTAAGGAAAGCTTATTAAGTGAGAAATCTTATATATTTACTAAGGCTAAACAAATATTATTAGAAAAAGGTATAGACGATGAAAATAAGCAGATATTATTAGAGAGTTTTATTTTAAATTATGAAAAAGAGTATGTATTAAATCTTATTAAGAATATGGATGGGGATCTTAGCGATTTTAAATTACTTACAAGAATTTATAAACATTCAACCCCTGGGTATATTTCTAGAGTAGAAGCGTTTATAAAAAATAATAGTATAAGAGGATTCGAATTATACAATAAAGAAAAAAATAATATGAATAAATATGGAAATCATATAGCTTTAGCTTTATTCTTACTTATTAAACCGGAACAACTAATTAGCATTATTTTCAGTAAAATTATTAGATTAATAGGTATGAGTGGGGGTATTAAACAAACGGATTTCTTAGATAATCTAAGTAAAGAGCTAATTATTACTCTTAAATATAATTATTCTAAAAAGGAGAATCTAGATAAATTAAATCCCACAGAAAAGGATGTGGTTTTAAGTATTTGTAATAAATTGGAAAGTATTACTGTAGATAGTAAGTTTCAATTCGGAATCTTAATTATGGAATTTATTATGAGCGAATTTGATTATATCTTTGTAAAACACAATATTTATGAAAATAAGGAAAATCATATATTCTTAAATATTAAACAAGAATATTTAGCCATTCTTGCTGGATCTGTATTTAATCCTATAAGATTACCCATGGTAGCTAAACCTAAAAAATGGTTATACTCTGAACTATTAGACGGTGTACTACGATTAGAAAGTAGTGGTGGTTACTATATTGATGAATTTAACGAACTTAGTTCAAGTAATAACATTATCCGGCAAAATACCTTCAATAAATATGATAGTTTAATTTCTAACACTCAAATAGAAACTATTAACTTTTTAAACAGTAGAGCTTTTGAAATTAATCAGGAAGTTTTAGATGTTTTAAATAATGATTGGAATAATAAAGAAGAAAGTAAATTATTTAAAGGGATTAATAAATTACACCCTAGAACTGACGAGTTGCAAAAATTAAACGCTAAAGATAAAAAAGAAGTTATGTCCCACAACTCTAAATATTGGAACTATTCTAATATATTAAATATTGCATTACTTATGAGAGATCAGATTTTTTATTTCCCAGCTTTCTTAGATTTCAGAGGTAGAATCTATCCTACACCTAATTATTTAAGCTATCAAAGTAGTGATCTTGCAAGATCTTTGTTAAATTTTAAAAATAAAAATACTGAATTAAGTAGCAATCCTAGCTATAAGATAATTTTAGATTCTATTCTTAAAGATGAGGTTTATAGTACCGAAATTAAAGAGGGGGGTAAATTAAACCAGGATATTGATTATGTAAAATTGTATCTTGCTAATGTTTATGGTAAAAGCAAATTAAGTAGAGAAAAAAAAATAAGATGGTTCGACAAAAATATCGCTGAAATGATCTCAGTTTATGAATCTAACTTTAATTCTTTTGTAGATCAATTTATTATTGTAAGTAAAGAGCCTTTCCAGTTTATGTCAATATTTATTAGCTATTATAACTATATCACATTCGGTTCTGAGATTAAGACACCTATTTTATTTGATGCTACTTGTAGTGGAATTCAGCATCTAAGTGCTTTAACTAAAGATATAAAAATTGCTAATCTAGTTAATTTACTTCAAAATGATTCCCCTTCAGATTTCTATCAGTATTGTATAGACAAAATTTTAGAAGTTATCGCTGATTTACCAGATATAGTATTAAAAAATAAATTAAAAGAATTAAATATAACTAGAAAATGGATTAAACAATCTATTATGACCGTTCCTTATAATGTGACTATTTTGGGGATTTCTGATAAATTAGCTGAAAATTTTGATAAATACTATTTAGATCATGTAGATATGCTTAAATTAGATAAAGGGTTAGTAACATTAGAACAAACCTTAGAAAAATTAAAATTGAATAGTAAAAGAACAATAGCCTCCGCCCCCTCTAAATTATTAGATAAAAACCAATTAGATAAAGCAGAAGATAAGAAGAAAGGATCATTTATATTGGTACCTTTACCTGAAATAAAAAAAAAAGCGTCGGCGGAGCCTACCCTATATTTAACCTCTTCAGAATTATTAAAATTCGCAAGAATAGTACAAATAACTGTATTAAATATAATCCCACCGTTTATTAAATTAAAGAAATATTTTGATGGTATTATAAATATTTTAGGCGATTTAGACTTACCTTTCTTCTGGCAAACTCCTGCAGGTATGAGTGTTTCAATGAGCAGTATCCAGATGAAATCTCATAGATTGAGACAAAATCTTTTTAAAAAATCTAAACCTGTAAGTATTCTAATTCCTACTGAGCAAATCGATTTTAAGAAAATTAAACTAGGATTAATGCCTAACTTTATACATTCGTTAGATGCAAGTAATATACATATTTTAATCAGTAATATCTTAAAATTAAAATTAGAAAATATTAATCTATATACAATACACGATTGCTTTGCTAGTGATTATAAAAATATTGCGATTATTGAATTATTAGTTAAACATAGCTTTATTGAACTATACTTTAAAAAAGACTATTTAATAGAAATACACAAATCATTCATAAAACAAATTAGCGGATATACTGAAATTCATGAAGAAATTAGTGATGGTGGTAAAATACTTCAATTTTTGTTAATTAATAAATCTAATAAAAAAGGTATTAATCTAACTCAAAAAGTATATATCCCTAATTTACCTAGCTTTGAATGGGATGTTGACAAAAATAAGCTTAAAGAAGAAATATTATTTAATACTTACTTTATATGCTAATTAATTTTACCGGTTACTACTATTTGCTTTTGTTAAAATCCTAGCTTCTTATTAAGGAAGGTGCAGCAAACCCGCTAAGGCACCTTTTCCCGCCCCCTCTCCTTTAGGACTTTCTCCTGCCTTTGGCAGGAGGTGGAGAGGGGGCGGACTACCATAAGCAAGTGTGCAGTTGCTTTGAAATCATCCCTAAGATATGAACACGAGCAAGGCCAGGAGCAGAAACAGGAACAGTAAATAAGGAGGATCGGTAGCAGTGGTGGAAGCAGGATGTTTCGCAGTATCAATAGCAGTAGCAGTAGCAATAGCAATAGCAGTAGCAGTAGCAATAGCAGGAGCAGTAGCAGTAGCAGGAGTGGTTAGACAGGTGGTAGCAGGGAGTCGCGAAGCGACAGGATGCAAATCAGGGGTAGAAACATATTCCTTAAAGATCGTTAGTTGCTTTGCAAAGGATAAATAAGGTTTAATATAAGGTATAATATTTAGATCCTTTCTGTAACCTATGGATCTGTTTTTTATCTTATAGTTGATCTCTGTATTTTGTAAACCTTTAATTTCTTTTTTGGTCTCTATTATTTTAACTTCTAATGTTTTATAGTCTTTCATGAATACTTCCATGGGGAATTTGATTGTTTTACCTTTAAATAACTCTAAGAAGGTGTTATAATTTAATAGTTTATTGCTTATCCCTTTAGCCTTGATAATAATTTTGTTGTCTTTAGTTACTAACATATAAAATTTCTTCTGTAAATAGAAACCTTCTACTATAATATGTTCTAGTTTAAATAAACCTAAAGAAGACCCTACATATTTTTCAAATAAAGGGTGAGTTAAAATAATACTATCGGTATCCCCCCCTAAATAATCATTTCCTGGTATATTTTTAAATTTATTTAAGTGCATTCTAGCATAAGCTGTTATAGCTGCACTAAATTGAACACTAGAACTTATACCTTTCCAAGGGTTTTTACAATGAAATCCACTATTTTCATCTTTATATAATTTTTCTTTAGAAATAAGATTAAAAATTTCAGGGTCCAGAGGTCCTTCGCTTTTCACTAAGAATAAATCATTCGCTTGATATAAAATATCACTTTTTTCAGTATCTAATACCTTAGAAATTTTTTTACCTTGCGGTTTATCTTTGATAATTTTTAAGTCATTAATATTCCCTTTAATACCTAATCTACCATATAAACTATTAAGCAATAATTTATAAATTAATCTTTGAATATCATTTTTTTCATTTTCAGATTTTAATTTTTTAGCATAGATACTATTAATATAATCATCAAAAATCCCTTCTACTTTATCAAAGATTACACAACTTTTAACTTCTAGTATTTTATATCCGTAATCTCGGGCCATTTTTAATTCCTCGCTTCACCAGATACCTACTACAGTATTTCTAAATAAGACAGTTTTCCCATTAATCTTAACTGGCAATATTGGGACTCTTAATTCTTCTTTAGATGGTGCCATAACCTTAGCCTCTACAAACCCAAATATTTTGTCTAAATCCTTTTCACTCGAAATTCTAGGTTTACCGCCAGGCATTGGGTTTAACATTGCATTAGGATAATGACTATTAACATCATATTTATATGTTTCAAAATCAGTATAATTAATATTAATATCTACTATACCACCATAATAACCTTGTCTAATAAATTCCTCAATTCTCCCTTTTGTGAAATAAATAGGTTTGCTTTTAGATTTATAATAATTAGCCGAAAAGATTAAAAAAGCTAATCCAGATATAGTTCTAATTCTTGAAATATTTACTTGGAAATCTCTAAATGTAGTATTATTAAATTTATGCATGATATCATATAAAAGATCTAAATCCTTTTCTAAATATTTTAGAGTCTCTTTTTTACATCCCCAATTACCTTGGATTTCTTTACTGTATTTGTTGTAAAGTGCTAAATTTATATCTTCAAATCTACCTCCCCATAGATATGCGCCTTCGTTTTGTGATTCCGTAGCTTTAAAGAAATATTCAATACCAGGTATACACCCAATATAATTAATATTTCCTTGATTAATAAATTTATAAGGAAAAATACCTTTAGAAATCTCACAATTGAAAACTTTACCTAATTTTTTTAAAGAAAATGGTAGTAACAAGAAACTATCCAAGATTGAAATTTTAATAATTTTTTTTTGAGCTTTAATCTTTTTAATTATGTCCAATGAAATAATTTTACCTTCGTTATTAGAATGCACGTTGAAATTTAAATCATGATTATTTGACATATTCATAAGGCTCTTTACTAATAGAATTCCATCAAATTGACTCATATTATGTGCATAGAACTTAAAATTATGATTTTCTTTAACTAGCATATTTTCTAGGCAATCTAAAATCATCTCGGATGGATTATTATAAGAATCTAAATAGAACATCTTACTTACACTTTTTATTTTAAATCCTATAGCATAGGGAGTAGCTTCATTTTTATCATTATTGAATGTTTCTATATCTATTACCCCAATATTCTCATCTTGATCGAAATCTTGATATGCTTCCAATAATTTTTTACTTTTAAAATTCTTATCCAATTTAATAAGTTTATTATTCTCAAATATAATATTTAATCCATTATTTTGACTTATTCTTTCTACAATCTCATTACCACCTGATTGTCTAATAATATCTGTCCAACTTTCTATCTCACTATATTTCGCTATTTTTTGTGTTTTGTCTGTTAATATTGTGTCTATATAAACTGACACTTTATTTATCCCCGATACTTCCATATCTACTAGTGGCACCCGGCTACTCGTTACTTTTACTAAGAATCTTTTTCTTCTCTCCGATCCACCCCGTGTTATATTTGTCTTAAAATTATATAAAGTATCAGTCTCCTTATTTAAATCCAATCCTGCGGTGCTTCCCGGAGTCCTAATTGAGTTAAATTCATCAATTTCTTTAAATGATACAAGAGTACCATAATTTAATCCTTCTATTAAAACAGCTAATGTTTTTTTATCTATTTTTCCTATATCAGAATTAAAAAAACTTAAACTTTCATCATCATTATTAGACTTATCTAATACTCTCAATTTAGTCTTTTTCTGTATCTCTTTTCTTTTCTGATCTAACTCTTCCAATTTATTTAAAATTAAATTGAATGTATTTAAATCAGTATCAGCAATCCACTCTTTCACGAAAATATCTAAAGAAATAGCACCACCGAATCCATATTTACTTTCAAATAGATTTAAATAACTCATAAATTTATATAGTAAAACATCAATATCTATATTTTTATAGATAAAGAAAGAAGGACTAGTATTAAATTCTACACTGTTATCACCTAAATAATTAGATCCTACAGATTTCCACCGGAAAATTATTTTATATATTTTTCCCTCTACTAAACCCTCTAATATTTTTTCAAAACCTATTTTGTATTCAACCATATTTGAGATCCCATATTCATTATCTAAATTTATATCTTCGTTTTCGATTGATTCCCCTAATGTAGGCATCGCCCCTTTAAATTTATAATCATCACTAATAAAATTAACATTAGGAAAACAACTTACTAAACTATATCCAGACATGTAATTACTATCACTTGATTTTTCATGAATTAAATTAACAAAACTAGAGGAGATTGGTGTTTTTAAATCTAATTCTTTTTCTCCCTCAATTGCGTGAGGCATATTTTGCACATATTCGTATACTTTATTAATATTTTTTCTTGATAAATTAACCTTACCCTTATTTATAATATTATCCACACCGGTATTTGATCCGATATTACTTGGATGCTGAACCCCTCGCTCCTTCCCTAAGGGCTCCTGCGGAGAAAGGGAGACTGGAGAAGAAGATATTTTTCTAATAAATAACCCTTTATATTTAACACTGCTAAAGCATCCTAATAAAATATTATTATAAATATCATTATGTATTTTAATATATTCATCTAAACCATCCAATAATTCACAACTAATTGAAAAATTAAGGAAAAGCAAAAATATTATATTTAAAGTAAGTATTATAAAGATAAAATTGAAATATTTATGAGATAATTGCCCAGTAAATTTAATAAATTTTTGTCCCTTATTACTTTTTAAAGAATTATTAGGCAATATTCAGGTTAAGAATACGCTTACTTGAGAAGAACTATAATTACTAAATAATTTATAAAATAATAAAATAATAGCTAGTAAAATTGATACAAATAGTAAAATACTTATTTTAATTTGAGCATTTAATAAATCCTGTAATGGTGATGAAATCTCCCCTGTGTCCAATAAACTACTAATAAATCCTTCCCCAGGACTAGGTGCTCTATCAGGATCATTTTTAATTAATTCCTCATCAGTTCGTATTCTTTTTTCAATTATTGCTGTACCTACATCCATACCTACCTTTACACTTGCAGCTGTTATAGCACCACAAGCAGCTAACATTCCCATTTTTGGACCAATAGGTAAATTACTCTTCACCACAGCAGCACCAACTGCACCAACAGCAGCACCTACACCAGCACCTGTAGCTATCTTTGATAATCCTGTATCAATAACCTTAGAAATATTTTCACGTAAAATTTCACCCACCGCGTTCGCCACTTTTTTATCTACCTCCATTGAAAATTTATAAGTATCTTTATCCTCCTTTTCCGGAATTTCGGAGATAGGAGTATTAATCCCCTCCTGCGTAGCAGGAGTATTATTAATACCTGTATTACAACTATTAGCAATATCTTCAATAGTTGAAGCATAAACAATATCCATTGTTAAATAAACAAATAAACAAATAACTAAACAAAAACAAATAATATAACTAATTATTCTAATAAATATCCTAATATTATCAATATACCAATGACCCTTACCTGTATATATATCATGTAAAAAAGAATACGAACCGAATGAAATAGCGAAAGCGACTATGAATTGATCCACACCAGCAAATAAAAAATAAATAAAAATAAAAATACCCCCCAAAATAGAACTAACATATTTACCCATATTGCCGACCCCGAATGAATTCATATATAGTTGATTCAATTTAAAGAATCTAATAATTATATTTAATTTGTTTTTCATTCATAACTGTTAGCGCAATCTGGTTTTTTTTATTCATTTCTATTAGTGGGTAT
>Ga0209647_1004462_pt1 | contig 10539 bp, 5 predicted proteins | sample GraSoi_2013_60cm_FD_185827 | JGI IMG/M metagenome (GOLD analysis project Ga0209647, IMG submission 185827) | Grasslands soil microbial communities from the Angelo Coastal Reserve, California, USA - Sample 9_17_2013_60cm (SPAdes) (version 2) | ecosystem: Environmental > Terrestrial > Soil >...
ATGGCATCGAGGCTGGTCTGGGCCAACAATATGCCGAGTGTTCCACCCAGTACCGCAAACACTAGGCTCTCGCATAGCAACTGATTAACAAGCCGCCCGCGGCTTGCCCCTAAGGCCGCCCGCAACGAAATCTCTCGTTGCCGAACGACGGCCCGGCCTAACAAGAGATTCGCTACATTGGCGCAACCAATTAAGAGTACGAGACCGACGACAGCCAGTAACAGGTAAAGGGTCATCCGATATTGCCCAACGACCTCCTCCAAAAGAGGGGCGGCCTCGGCTGAGATGTTGGTATTTGTACTCGGATAACGTAACTCCAGGCTTCGGGCGATCACTCGTAGTTCGGCCGATGCAGCCTGCACCGAAACGCCCGGATTCAGCCGGCCGATACACCTCAAACCAGGATGGCGACCACGATCCATCAGATGGGTCGGATCTGGATAATGGCCGATTGGTACGTAAACATCCATGTTCTCCGGATTCATGATCTGAGGTGGAGCAATGCCGATCACTTCATAGCTCACGTCATTCAGTACTAGTGTCCGGCCAATAATCTTCGGATCCGCGGCGAACCGGTTTCGCCAGAATCTATCGCTCAAAAGAATGACACCAGCTCCTCCGCTGCGATCATCACTTTCCGCAAAGGTTCGTCCGATGGCCGGACCAACTCCCAGGACCCGAAAATAACTTGCCGTGACAAATGCTCCGCTAACCCGCTCCGGATCGCCATTCCCGGTTAGGTTAAAACTGTCGCGGCGAAACACGGCGATATCTTCAAACGAATGCTGGTTCGCTCGCCAATCGAGATAATCGGGATAATCCAGCGAAATATTTGGGTACAACGGGCTGGTTTCCGAGAGCGCGACTAACCTGCCGGGAGCAGGGTAAGGCAAAGATTCCAACAGCACCGAATCTACCAAGCTAAAAATCGCGGTATTCGCTCCGATAGCGAGCCCCATTATCAGGATGGTAGTAATGGTAAATCCCGGCGATTTTAACAATAGCCGGATGGTGTAACGCAGATGGGATATTAGGCTTCGCATAAGACTGATTCACCACAAAGACACGAAGAACACAAAGCTAGGATTTGTCACCACAGAGCAGACTTCGCGCCCTCTTGGTGATGGTCTCATTTCATGAATATCGCTTCGTCGGCCAAGGACACAGAGGACACAAAGTTGGCGCGGTGTGGATGGCCACAATACCGGCTCACGCCTTTTCATGATTCTATTCACCAAACGAAACCTATAATCCCTCTTAACTTCGTGTCCTTTGTGCCTTTGTGGTGAGATTTTTCATTCTCTGAGCGCTGTAATGGGGTCAATCCGGCTGGCGCGGAGGGCGGGCAACAAGCAGGCGATCAGGGCGGTGAGGCCAAGGGCCAGAACGCTCAGCGCGATCGACCCAGGGTCAGTCGCCGAGACTCCATACAGAATACCGGCTACTACCCCGGACAGAGCCAAAGCGGCTGCCAGTCCGGTGACCAATCCGATTCCAACGATTCTAAGCCCTTGGCTGATAATCAACCCAAGAATCGTGGTGGATTGCGCTCCCAAAGCGATTCTTACTCCGATCTCTCGTCTCTTTTGACTCACCGAATAGGAAAGAACTCCGTACAAACCAACTGCCGCTAGAAGGAGAGCGGCGACGGAAAATAGACTCACCACCACTGACGCCAATTGGCGGATGGCGAACGAATTTGCCACCAGCTCTCCCAGTCGTCCGATATTGGATACGGCCAGATTCGGGTCAAGGTCCGAGACTGCTTTCCGCAGGGGTTCGATTATCAGGCTCGGATTGTTTTCGGTATGGATCACTAACGTTGCGAAATTGATCCGGTTCGGCTCAGTGTTCTGAGTGTACGGATAATAACACTGGAACGGGGTAGGCTGTGATTCCGGGTTATCATATTGCACGCTTCCGACGACGCCAACAATCGTGTAGTAGTTCCGTTTCAGACCAACTCGTTCATGAAAATCGTATAGCTGTTTTCCGATCGGATCCTGGCCTGGGAAAAAGGATTGCGCCACGCTCTGGCTAACGATCACGACTTTCCCGTTTTCTGGACCGTCCTGGCTAGTAAAAGTTCGTCCCCGTATGAGCGGGATACCCATGCTCCGGAAGTAGTCCGGCGAGATAAATTGCACTTGCCATGCCGGTAGTTGGTTTTGAGGGGGTTCAGGACGGCCGGCGGTCCAGAAGGCGTCAAGATTGTACGCCGGAGAAGATGGCATAAACGGCATCGCGCTATTGAGACCGACGGAGGCAACCCCCGGCAACGTTTTTACCCGGTCGAGCAACGTCTCAAAAAAATGGCGGTACTCAGCCTCATTCGAATAGTTAGCATTGGTGAGATAAAGATCGGCCGTTAAGCGGTTAACGGCATCGAACCCGAGCGGAGTGTGTTGCAGCGCCTGGAAACTTCGGGCCATGAGACTCGCGCTGATTAACAGGACAACCGTAAGCGCCACCTGGCCGGCCACCAACACCGCTTGACCCAGATTTCGTCCGCGCCCGGCGGTACCGCCACGCTCTCCACTCTGTTTGAGCGCGGACGCCAAGTTAGTCCTAGAATTTACCAGAGCTGGAAACAGTCCGCACAATGCCGCTGTCACCACGGTAATGATCAGCACAAAGATCAAAGCGCCGGTGTCGAGCCGGACCTCCTGAAAACGCGCGAACTCATCCGGCGCCAGAGTTCTGATAGCATCCAGGACCCACGCAGCTGCAGCCAGGCCGATGACTCCACCCGCGAAAGCGAGGACGGAATTTTCCAGCAAGAGTTGGCCGATCAATCTCCGCCGGCTCGCTCCTAAAGCGGCACGTACACTCATTTCTCTTGCTCGTTCCTGCGCTCGAACGAGCAGCAGTGTCGCGACGTTTGCACACGTGATCAGCAACAGGCAGGCTACCGCTGCTTCCACTAACCATAGCGAACCGGAGTAGCTGCCGATCACGGTATCCAGGTACGGAACCGGCCGGATGCCAAACCCGAAATCTTCAGGGTACCGGCTCACTAGATTCTGTTGGATAACCTCTAATTCTGCTTTGGCCGCGTCCAACCTGGCGCCTTCCTTGAGCCGGCCGAAGCAAGCATAATCATGATTACCCCGTTGGGTCATCTCAAGCGTCCCATAAAAACGACTTTGGTTGAGCGGCACATACAGATCGATCTTCGCCGACTCACCGGTTACTGATGGGGTCACGCCGATCACCTGAAAACTGCTCCCATTTAGGGCCAGGTTGGAGCCGATCACATTCGGATCACCATGGAACATTGTCCGCCAAAAATGTTCACTCACTACTACTACGCCCGGCGCATCCGATCGATCGTCGGTTACTGCGATCGGGCGACCGAGCAGCATCGAACGTTCAAATAGCTGGAAAAACGTTCCCGAAACATAGGTGCCACTGATTAGTTCCGGGGTGCCATGCCCGGTCAGTGTAAAATCGTCATTGAGCGAGATCGCCATTTCCTGGAACGAATGTTGGCCCGCCTTGAGATCGACGTAATCGGGGTAATCGAGCGGCAATCGTTCGAAACTCCGAAAAGACTGGTACACCTGCACTAGCCGTTCCGGATGCGGGTAAGGAAGCGGCTTAAGCAGAACTGCCTCAATTACACTATAGATAGCAGTATTTCCTCCAATCCCTAATCCAAGGATCAGGATCGCAGTGATCGTGAATCCGGGCGATTTAACCAACCGCCGGATCGTATGCCGGAGATGGGAAATTAGGCTTCGCATGGTGGGTTAGGATTTATTTCACCACAAAGGCACAGAGGACACGGAGAGGGACACAAAACCGCGAATGCACGCGAATTGACACGAATAGAATTATAATATTGGCCAAATCAGACTTGCTGGAAACAAAGAAGGAACCGCGCAAGGCATCTCTCGGTACAGACAAATAACCTGTGCCAATCTGCGCTACTCGTACTTTCATCGTCTCTATTCGCGTCAATTCGTGGTCCTCTTATCTTTGTGGTGAAATTTTCATTCGCGTAGCGCGACAATCGGATCGATGCGCGTCGCTCGAAACGCAGGTAGTAGACAGGCGAGGAGCGCGGCTAGGGCGAGCACCATAGTACCGGTGAACAAAGCGGTAGGATCACTTGCCGATACCCCATAAAGGACGCTTCCTATCATCTGGCCCAATATAATCCCGGCGCCTAATCCAATGATGAGTCCCACGAAAATAATGCGGAGTCCCTGGTAGGTAACCAATTTAATAATATTGGTTGCTTCGGCCCCTAGAGCCATTCTTACGCCGATCTCCCGGATTCGAAGACTTACCGAATACGAAAGCACTGCATACAATCCGATGGCAGCCAAGAGGAGCGCCACGCCGGAGAATAAAGTAACTACGATCAGCGAAAGGCGGTTCGTAGTAAAACTCTTGGCAATGAGATCGTTATAAGTCCCTACATTGGCTAGAGGAAGATCCGGATCGATCGTAGCGACCGTTTTTCTCAAGGCCGACGTCATGGACTGTGGGTCAACATTGGTATGCAAGACCAACGTTTCAAACTTAGCAAATTGTCCGAAGCCTCCCGCGCTCTGGGAGTACGGGAAGTAACTTTGAAATGGCGTTTGCTGGATCTCGGGGTCATTGTGCTGAACGTTAGCTACCACGCCGACGATCGTGGTAAGGTGACGTGTCCGGTTAAACAGATGTCCCATATCATCAAGTTGTTTCCCGATCGGGTCTTGACCGGCGAAGAAGCGTTCCGCAATACTCTGGTTAATAATGACGACGTTTTCGGCATTGGGCTGGTCTCGATCATCGAAGACACGACCCTTTAACAACCGGATTCCGAGCGCTCGAAAATAGCCCGGAGACACAATCTGGTGAATCATCCAGGGTAACCGGCTCACATCGGTTACCGGCTGACCTGCAATGGTCAAAGTCTCGTGGTCGCTGTTATCGCCGAAGGGAATTCCGTCGTTGAGCCCAGCGTCGATTACCCCGGGCATCTGACGAGTCTTATCTAACAAAGAATCGAAGAAGACCTTCCGCTTTGCCTCATCGGCGTACTTCGTGCTGGCCAGGTAGACATCCGCCACCAGGATGTGATCACTGTTGAATCCCAACGAAACACTTTGTAGCGCCAAGAAACTCCGTAACAGTAACCCTGCTCCGATCAAAAGCACGGATGCCAGGGCTACCTGACCGATCACCAGAATACTCTGGCTGCGGTGGCGTTGCCGACCGGCGGTGCCAGTCCTTCCTCCTTCGTCGCGCAGAGTGGAAGCTAAATTTGTCCGCGATAGAACCAGGGCGGGAAGCAATCCAAAAAGCAACGCCGTTACCAGCGTTAGACCAAAAACAAACAGCAAAGAGGTTCCATCGATCGAGATAGTCTGGAGACGCGTAATTCTGCCGGGATCAAGAAACTTGATCAGCGAGACTCCCCAGCGAGCGGTCAGCAAGCCAGCGGCTCCCCCCAGCAACGCGAGCACTAAACTCTCGCTTAAGAGCTGAATTAACAAGCGTCCGCGACTCGCCCCCAATGCAGCGAGCACCGTTATCTCTTTAGTTCGCTCACGTGCCCTCGCCAGCAATAGGTTCGCGGTATTCGCACAGGTAATTAAAAGTAGACAAACCACCGCTCCGCCCAACAACCAGAGCGTCGTCGAATAGGCACTGACCACGCTATCTAGGAACGGCACTAGTTTGATCCCGAACGGAGCGCTCGTGTCCGGATACTGAGTGATTAAATTCCGGGTGATGACCTCAAAGTCCGTCTGCGCTTGCTCCATTGTGACCCCGTCTTTGAGACGCCCGACGCAGTCGAACATGTGGCCGCTGCGCCGAGAGCTCACGTCCTTGTACTGCGGATCCAGAGTAAAGGGGATGTACAGGTCAATCCTTTCTATTTCATTGGCCTGCGGCGGGGTAATCCCGATGATTTCGAAAGTACGCCCATTCAAAGTGATGCTCCTACCAATTACCTTCGGATCCCCGTCAAACCGTTTCCGCCAGAGCACATCGGTCAGCACCACGACATTAGCCGCTACTTTCTCTTCCTTCTCGCCAAAGGGCCGACCTAGCAGGAACGGTCTGCCCGTGACGGCAAAGAAGTTGCCGGTGACATAAGCACCGTCTATACGCTCGGGTTCAGCATCTCCAGTGACCTGAAAGTCATCAAAATGAATCAGCGTTAAATCCTGAAGCGTATGTTGGCTGGCCTTAAAATCGACGTAGTCACTGTAGGCCATATTCATCCGCGGAACATCTTGGGTCGGCTGATAAATTCTGACCAACCGATCCTCCTCCGGATACGGCAGCGGCTTCAATAAGACGCCATTAATCAGGCTGAAGATCGCGGTGTTAGCACCAATGCCTAAACCGAGAATCACGATCGCGGTGATGGTGAACCCCGGTGATTTCAGCAGCAGCCGGATGGTAAGGCGGAGATGAGAAATTAGGCTACGCATATCAATTAAGAAATTTCACCACAAAGACACCGAGGGCACGAAGGCCGGAGACACCAAGGTTTTATCTGACGTTCCTGAGAATTTAAAATCGCAGTTTGATTTACTGGGCTTACAGTTCACGGGCTTTGTATTTCACAAACCGCAAAACATTAATCGTCTTCACTTCGTGTTCTTTGTGTCTTTGTGGTGAAATTTGCCTTTACCAGCGGCCAATAGCCGATAGCCAATGGGTAGGAGTCAGGTTGTAGCGCGAGAGTATTGGCTGGGCGGACGAGTGTCCTGGCTCTGCACGCTTTTCGGTTAAGGCCCATACTGAGTTCTCCTATTCCTATTTCCCCTGGCTATCGGCTATTGACGGTTGGCTGCCTGCGGTTTCCAAGAATTCACTAATCACGATCAGCACACAAAGTTCGCGAAGCTGGGTTTTTTCGTCTGCGCTCAAGCCGTCGTCAGATGCTTCCTGTTCCTCCCCAGCAGACATTTCTAACCTCTGATGACTCTGGGTCTCGCTGGTGAAGTTACTTTCCATTGACTACTCGAGGCGTCACCTCGCCCTCGTTTTCAGTGTTCTCCGCTACGATCTGACCATCAAAAAGATGCACAGTTCGATCCGCATAACCGGCAAACCGTGAGTCGTGGGTTACCATACAGATCGTGGCCCCATTCGAGTGCAAGTCTGCCAGCAAGTCCATTACTGCGTCGCCGTTCTTGCTGTCCAGGTTACCAGTCGGTTCGTCCGCTAACAAAATAGAAGGTGAACCAACCAGGGCTCGAGCTACCGCCACGCGCTGCTGCTGACCGCCACTCAACTGATTCGGATAATGCCGTTGCCGGTGGCTCATCCCGACTCGATCCAAGGATTCCAACACGCGTTGTTTGCGTTCGCTTCGCGGCATTTCACCTCGATAGGTCAGCGGTAGTTCGACATTTTCGTAAACGGTCAGGTCGCCGATGAGGTTGAAACTCTGGAAGATGAACCCGATCTCCCGGTTACGAATCCTCGCTCTTTCAGACAACCTCAGCTGCTCGACTTGTCGACTGTTCAGCCGGTAGGCTCCTTCGGATGGCGAGTCTAACAGGCCTAAGATGGACAACAGCGTCGATTTGCCGCAGCCGCTGGGTCCTGCGATCGCTACGTATTCGCCTTGCAGAATCTCAAGATAAATTCCGGCTAACGCGTGGGTCTCAATCTCGTCGGTCAAAAAGACCTTCTTTATACCGTCTAGGTGGATTAGGGGTTCAGGGCTCACGGTTCGCTGTTCACGGTTGGGTTGGCGGTTGGCAGTTTGCGGTTAGCGGTTCTACAATCGTCGTCGTGCTCGTTCTGGTGCTCGTGCTCGAATTGTTCGTTCTTAGTTTGCGGTTAGTAGTGGCAGACGTGGGGGGAGTAATCAGTAATCAGTTCTGAGGGCAGGCCAAGTCGTATCGCAGGGTTGCGAGCGTCGGATCATCCTGACTACACGTCCGCGATTCAAAAAGTTTCGGACTTGTTTGATTTTTTCGTTCATTTTTGATTCTCACTCCATCACTCCATCACTCCATCACTCCATCACTCCATCACTCCACGGCCTCACCTTTCTCGCCATCACTCCTGCCTGAGTGCAATAACAGGATCTATGTTCATCGCTCGTCGGGTGGGCAGATAATTCGCGAGCAGTCCAACCCCCATCAGAATTACAATGACCCCGAAGAACGTCTGTGGGTCGGTGGCACCGACGCCATAGAGCAGACCTTGCATTAGTTGCATTAGACAAAGGGCCACTAAAAGACCGACTCCAATGCCAACGCCGATTAGCTTGGCAGCGTCAACCAGAAGCAGGCGAAAGACGTCGGACCGTTGTGCCCCGACTGCGGCTCGCACCGCGATCTCTCGTGTCCGTTGCGCAACCCCGTAGGAGATAACACTGTAGATGCCCATCGCTGCAAGCATCAGAGCCACTACCGCGAAAGTCCCGACAAACCAGAGGTTCAGCTGGCGGTCCCCGAACGAATCAGCGATTAACTCGGACCAAACTTTTACTCTCGACACCGGCACGGTCGGATCGATTTCAGCGATGTTTTGCCTCAAAGAACTAGCGAGAGTGGTCGGATCGATTGAATCGACGGCCCGAATCACCACTACCATTCCCAGAGCCAAGTTGACTCCTCCTAATCCATAGTGAGGCGACTGGCTAATCGGGAAATAGAACTCATCGCGAGTCGGCGCCGTCAAACCGAATTGACGGACATCGCCTACGACGCCAACAATGGTTCCAGTCCATCCGGCTCCGTTATCGATTTTATGGCCGAGCGCGTCGGTCGGGCTTTTCCAAAAGCGCAGAGCCATCGAACGATTGATGAGAATGGTGGGCGAATCATCTGGTCCATCCTCTGTATCGAACAACCGGCCGGCAATTAAGGGAATCCCGGCCGCTGGAAAATAGTCGCCACTAATCACTCGAAACTGCGCGACCGGTTCATGGCCGGCGGGAAAACGTTCCCTCCCCACAATTTCGAGGCTGGTGTCGCTGTCTCCTTTAGTCAGAGGCAGGATGGTGGTTGCTCCAGCCGGTTTTACACCGGGAAGCCGGGTCAATCTTTCTTGAAGCCGTTGGTAAAAAGATCGGACCAATTCATCTTTCGGATACCGAGTTGGCGGCAATGAGATCGAAGCGGTCAGGATCCGTTCTGCGTGCTGGATCCCGGAATCGGTTTCCTCGACTTTCAAAAATGATCGGAGAAGTAATCCGGCGCAACTGAGCACCACGAGAGCACATCCAATTTCGGCGATGACCAAAGCATTTCTAACTACGGCTTGACCAACCCCACCAGCGGACCCCCGAGAATTCTCTCGCAACACATTTTGTACGGCGTCTCTACCTGAAACGGCGAGAGCCGGCAGTAATCCGCAAATGGTTCCAACCACCAATGAAAGAACTAACAGAAAGAGTAGCGCCATGCCATTGAGATGAACCTCCGACGAGCGCGGCAAATGGATGTTGGCAAGGAACGTGAACAGCTTTATTCCCCAGTTAGCCAAAATGATCCCAAGGAAGCCACCGCCGGCCCCTAATAATAGGCTTTCCACCATGGACTGCCGGGCTAACCGCCAACGACTGGCTCCCAGCGACGCTCGGATGGCCAACTCCCGTTTTCGGCTCATGGCCCGAGAGAGCAAAAGATTAGCTAAGTTGAACGACGCGATCAGGAGCATACAGCCCACCGCGCCTTGAAGCATTAATAGCCCCGGGCGCTGGTTACCCACTATGTCTTCCTGAAGCGAAACTATCCGGATGCCGAACCCGGTGTTATCGTTGGGATATTGGCGCTCGATGTTCGCAGCCAGGTCGGACATCTGCGCGCGAGCTTGAGACAGGCTGACGTCTGGTTTCAACCTCCCATATACTTCCAGCCAGCGATTCCCGCGATCCCCCAGTTGGGAACTGTTGAACACAACCGGCATCCATACTTGAACTGATTCGTCCGGGAAATGAAACGATCCAGGTGCGATCCCGACAATGGTGTATGGCTCTGCATCTAACTGAATCGTCCTGCCCACGGCTGATTCCGGAGACCCGAATAACTGGCGACCGAGACTCTCGCTAAGAACGACTACCTGCGAACTCCCAGGTTGATCTTCATTTGAAAGGAAACCTCGGCCCAAACTTGGGTTTACTCCGACTACTTGAAAATAGTTCGGGGACACGGCCGCGACCGTGATCTTTTGAGCGCCGCTGTCTCCTTGGAGTGAGATATCTTTCACCCGGCAGGCAGCCAGGTTCTGGAATACAGTATTCCGTTCCCTCCAATCGAGAAAATCCGGCGCAGAGGCCAGGCTGTAAGGCCAAGCCGGCTCCCATTCAGAATATAGCCGCACTAATTGTGCAGGGTTGGGAACAGGAAGAGACCGGATCAACACTGCTTCCACGATGCTGAAAACGGTGACGTTTGCTCCGATCCCAATTCCAAGAGTCAATACGGCCATCACAGTGAAACCGGGAGACTTCAGTAGAAGCCGGGCGGCGTGGCGCAGGTCTTGGAGCATGGCGGTTGGCGGTTGGCGGTTAGCAGTTTGCAGTTTGCGGTTTGCGGTTTTCGGTTTGCGGTTTGCAGTTGGGCG
>Ga0209647_1004463_pt1 | contig 10537 bp, 6 predicted proteins | sample GraSoi_2013_60cm_FD_185827 | JGI IMG/M metagenome (GOLD analysis project Ga0209647, IMG submission 185827) | Grasslands soil microbial communities from the Angelo Coastal Reserve, California, USA - Sample 9_17_2013_60cm (SPAdes) (version 2) | ecosystem: Environmental > Terrestrial > Soil >...
GGCCCCGCATCGGCGATCAGGCGGATTTCACGGTCGGTTTCGAAGTCGCAACCGAGGATGTAATAGCCCCCTGCCGGAAATGCCTGCCGCAGAGGAAAGCGCGCCTGTGCCGGGCTTTGCGCCTGGAACAGCACATCCGAATCGCTGCCGAGGAGCCAACGCGTCTTGTCGTCCAGAGCGCCTGCTTTGCGCCCGAAATCACCTCTCTTGAACAGGATCGCCCCGGTCGCAAGCAACGATCGATAGGGGGAAAAATCACCGTCCTGAGCAAGCCTGACGACCAGGCCATCGTCGGCATCGCCGAGCATCGGAACATTGCCCTTCACGTCCATGATCGAGGCGAGATACTCGAGCATTGCCTCGAGGCGCGACTCGTACTCGATCGAGAATGGCTGTCCATTGGCCTTGCCGGCGAGGAGAGGGAGCAACAGGAAATCGAGCACGAACTGCTGGTACGACACGGCCTGCTCGCGATTGACGCCGTCGGGGGCATTCTGCAGCAGCGCTTCCCTTTCCAGAATCGCCTTCGCCGCCGGAAGACAGGCGCGCACGCTCCGCCAGTGAGGCCAGGTCAGGGCGGCGATGAAAACGCCGGCGGCCTCGCCGATGAGGTGGTTGTTGGCCGACGAGTGAAGCGAAAAGTAGCCGCGCACGAACTGCGCATGCTGATAGACCGATTCCAGCCAGCGCTGCCGGAACCGGCCGCTCTCCGCGTCCTCGAACAGCGGCGAGCGCGCTGCGCCTAGGAGTTGCCAGGTGAAGGACCAGTTGATCAGCCTGATCGCCACCTCGAGCGCGCTCGACCAGTTGGGCCCCATGCGGTAAGGACATGCGGCGAACCAGCTATCCAGGTGCTGCCAGATGACGTGGAAATACCGCACGTCGCGGCTGAGCGCGTACGCCTGCGCGAGCGTCACCAGATGCAGATGACGATTGAGCTCCCACAGATACTTGATGTCTCCGACCACCCGCGGATTGCGGTAGTCGAGAAGCTTGCTGAAACTGAGGGGTGCTTCGACGCCGGTCTTGGGATCGCGATTCCAGCGCGGCGGCGAGCCGAGATCGACGTCCCGCAACGCGAATATATCCAGCTCCCCAGCCGCGACGCGATCGGCAGCGGCGAGGTAGGGCGCCGCATCCGCTTTCACCGCGGCGTGCACCCAGGGACGAGGCTCGAGCGCAAGATCGGGCGCCGGGACGACCCCCGAGCCCAGCAGTCCGGCGCGCTCCGCACGCATCGACAGCGTGCGAAGAAGGCGATGAGACACCTCCACAGGCGTCATGCAGCGCAGACGGTTGAGGCGCCAGCGGAACCCTTCCATCGTTTCCGTGGCGCCGGATGGGGATTCGAGCCGGAGTCCGGGTTCTACAAAATCATCCCCGAGCATTGTCGGTGCCTGATCTCCAGGTTGAGGAGTGCCGGTTCAGCTACCGGCTACAGCATAGGAAGGGCTTGTTGACGGCCGTGCCGCGACCGCAGGGAGGGATATAGTCCGATCGGATCAGGCGAAGCAGCCACCGTATAGTTTGCGGAAATCGTCCGCGAGCCGCGCCACCGTATACAACTCCAGCACCCGCCGTCGGGCTGCCTCGGCCATCCGTATCAAGCGCTCGCGGTCGTCGTCGAGGGCAGCCACGGCGATCGCCAGCGCGCCCGCATTCTTCGCCGGGACGAAAAGGCCGTGTTCGCCGTTCCGCATCACGTCGGGAATCGCGGCCACGGGCGTGGTTATGGGAACGCAGCCGGCCGCCATCGCCTCCAGCAAGGAATACGGGAGCCCTTCGGGGTGGAACGTAGGAAAAACGAATAAATCTGAATCGAGCCAGAGCCGGTATTTTTCCCCGGCGAACACGCTACCGAGAAACCGCACGCGATCCTTGAGATCTGCCCGTTCCAGAGCAGCCATCAATTCACCTTGATCCGGACCTCCCCCGGCTATGGAAAGCTCGAACTCCCGTCCGGCGCGTTTCAATTCCATCAAGGCTTCGATGACCTCGAACAGCCCCTTGGCGCGCACGAGCCGGCCGACATAGACCAATTTCAGCGGTCTGCTGGTGTTGAACGAGCGCGTCTGATCGGCAAGGCCTGCCGGGTCGATCGCGTTCGGCACACTGTGAACCTTCAATCGCGCGTCAAATGCCCGATAAGCCGACACCTCCGCGCTGGAAAGTACGACTATCACGTCGCACGAGATCAGAAAGCGGCGCAGGAGCCAGGTCAGAAAAATCCCGCCGCGAAAGAAGTCCTGCGGCATCGCCCCGCCATGGATCTGGTTCACCACGCGCCGGCCGAGCAAGCTGGCGACGATCGAATAGACGACGTCCCGCCAATAAGCCTTGGCGTCCAGCGAAGTGTTGAGATGAACCGCATCGGCGCCAGTTCGCAACAGGAACAGCGCAAGCCGGAGGGGGCTGAGGATTAAGCGCATCAGTTTCTGCAGGGCGTTTTCCCGGCGCCCCTCGCTGCCGACCTGGAAATGCAGCAGCTCGAAGTCCCGTGCCAGATCGGAGGCAAGCAGCATCCGCACATGGGTCGACACGCCGCTGACAGCCTCCAGGGACGGGCCGAACACAACGATTTTGCGCTTGTTCATGGCAGCTGTAGCTGTGCCACGGCGTGCCCCGCACCTATGCCGCTGCCGCCAGCATGTCCAGGGAACGGGCGAAGTCCGCTTTGACCCTGCTGACGGCCGCTTCACTGCCATCGTCGTCCACGAACAGCCGGTGCCAGATTTCCAGGGTGAGCATCAACCAGATTCCCTGCTCCCGGTCGACCCGGCCGAGGACATGATCGCTCACGATGCCGCGCACCACATCGGCGTCGTAGTAACCCCGGTCCAGGCAGCGATCGGAAAGCAGCACATCGTCGATCAGGCCGCGCCACGGACCCGCGAACCAGCGCGTCAGCGGAACGGTGAACCCCACTTTGCGCCGGTAGATCGTCTCCCGGGGGATGTATCGCTCGGCGAGCCGCTTGAGCACGATCTTCGAGCTCAACCCGCTCACCTTCAGGTGCTGCGGCAGGCGCGCGGCGAATTCGACGAGCTTGTGGTCGAGGAAGGGCACGCGGGCCTCGATGCCGGCTCCCATGCTCATCCGGTCGCTCTTGACCAGGATGTCATCGACCAGCCGGGTATGAATGTCGCAATACAGGAAGCGATCCAGAGCGCTGCTGCCCTCGCAGCTGTTGACGATTTCGTCGAACGCTCGGGCCAACCCGCCGTCTCCGATTTCGCTTCGCATCGTGCCGGAAAGCACGCGGGCCTGGAGCTCGGTGTCGAAGCCCCCGTACCACGACGCGAAGCGGCGCGGAGCATCGGCTATCGCGAGGATTTCCGCCATGCTGCGCAGACGCCGGCCCTTGAACGGCAGGCCGCTCGCAACGCCGCGCAGGAGACCGTTGCGAACCCCGGACGGCATCCAGTCGAGCGCCGCGGAGAACTGGTCGAACATGTACTTGGAGTAGCCGCCGAATTGCTCGTCGGCTCCCTCCCCGCACAGCATCACGCTCACGTGCCTCTTCGCCTCGCGGCACATGAAATAAGTGGGGATTCCCGGCGGCTCCCCCATCGGTTCGTCGTAGATCCAGGCGAGGAAGGGCAGTTCCTCGGCGAATTCCCTGAAGCCCACCGTGATTTCGTGGTGCTCGGTACCGTAGGTTTCCGCCACCTTGCGCGCGTAGCCGAGCTCGCTGAATTCGGGGATATCGAAGCCGACGGAAAAGGTCTTCACCGGTGCGGGATCTCCTTTCTCCCGGCGCAGGGTTTCCATCAGAGCGACCACCAGACTGCTGTCGACGCCTCCGGAGAGCTGCACGCCCAGCGGCACATCCGACATCAACTGCATGTCCACCGTGCGCTTGAGCAGCGTATCCAGCTGCTCGGTCGCCTCTTCGAGACCGACTTGCTCGGATCGATGACGCACGTCCCAGTAACGCAGCGGCACCGCTGGAACGCTGCCGTTCACGTCGACGGCCATGCAGCATCCCTCGGGCAGGCGCGACACGCCCTCGAACAAAGTGGCCGGTCGCGAGACGTAGCGGGTCACAAGAACCTGCGCGACACCTGCCCGGTTCACCTTGCGGTCGCGCAAGGCGGGATGGCGCAGCAACGACTTCATTTCGCTGGCAAAGAGCAGCGCATTGCCGTCGCTCCACCAGTAGAGCGGCTTGACCCCCATCGGATCACGCGCAAGCGACAGGGTGCGTTCGACGGCGTCGTATACAGCGAAAGCGAAGATGCCCTGCAAGCGCTCCGCCAGCCCGCGAAGGCCCCACTGCTCGTAGCCGTGCACCAGAACCTCGGTATCGCTGCGGGTCTTGAAGCGATGACCCTGCGCTTCGAGCTCGGTACGCAGGACGGTGTAGTTGTAGATTTCGCCGTTGAAGACTGTCCAGATCGTCCCGTCCTCGTTGCACATCGGCTGGTCGCCGGTATGCAGGTCGATGATGGCGAGGCGCCGGTGGCCGAGCCAGCAGAGATTGTCGGCGGAGCGCCACTGGCCTTCTCCGTCCGGACCCCGCCGGCGGATCGCCGCCAGCATTTCCCTCGCCGCAAGAGGCGAGATCGGCGCTGAATTTTCCGGACGCAACCTCAGATAGCCGGCGATCCCGCACATGTTGAGTCAGTCCGTTTCCGTCGCGAGGATCAGGGTCGTTCGCCGGCGTGGGACCACTCGTTCACCACCCATCGGAACTTTCCGGACGCCGTGCAGGGTATTTCGTCCCTCAGCACTACGTCGACGTTCACACCGGGATCGACCAGGTTGTGAATGTTGTCGACGAGCTTGTGCTGATCATCCGCGCCAAATGCAGGCGCCGGGACGAGCCGGATCTCCCAGCGTTCGGGAGCGACCTGGGCAACCTGGGATTTCCTGATGTTCCGCACTCCTTTGAACGCGAAGGTGAGCACCGATGGACTGACGAACGCGCCGTTGCTGCCGAAAATGCTGTCCTCCACTTTTCCGGTGACCGGCTCGATCATCGGGAAAGGCCGTCCGCAGCGGCATCCGCCTGATATCCAGCGAGTTCGGTCCGAAAGTTTATATCTCACCAAGGGCATCGCGAGATTGTGAAAAGTGGTTCCGACGACGTAACCGGCGCCTCGAGTCGCCTGTCCGTTCGAGTCGACTATTTCAACGTAGGAATAGTCGGGATTCACGTGCATGGACCCGAACTCGCACTCCGTGGCAAACGCCACTCGCTCCGCCATTCCGTACATGTCCATGACTTTTGCGCCGAATCTCTCCGCTATCAATTCCCGCTGGTGCGGATAGAGCGGTTCGGAAGCGGTAAATACCACCGGAATGGCGAGACGGCGATTCCGCTGCGCCATGAGCTGGGCGAGGGTAAATGCCGTCGACGGATACGCTTGCAGCATCACCGGCGAGAACCGCTCCAATTCATCGACGATCGCGTCCGCGCAAGCGTCCCTGAGATGCCTGGATGAAATCAGAAGCTGGTTGCTGTATCGATTCCAAAACCAGAACGGTGGATCGGTGCGATCCAAAGGCACGACCATATCGCCGCGGAGCGTCGCGCGCGGCATGCCGTGCCGATACCCGCTCCACTCCCAGTGCCTTCTCAAGAACGCGTTCTCCGTCAGCACCGACTTCGGACTTCTGAACACGGAGAGGGGGGTTCCGGTCGTGCCGCTGGTTTTCCCTATGGAGGTCCACGGCCTGGGCTTCCCGGCGTTCGGGTACAGCTGGTCCCCGTTCTCCAGCAGGGTTTCCTTGCTGATGATCGGGAAGTGCTGCTGCAGTACCTCAACCGACCGCGCGACCGGAAAACGATTCGGGATGTGCCTGTAATAGGGTAACTTCGATACGGCCGAGACCAGAGTTCTGTGAAGAGAGGCCTTGAGGAGAGAGTCGATTTCCTCCTCGGTCATCGTTTCATGACGTCGCAGATTCTTGACGATGCGTTTACACAGCCAATTGTCCCGCAAGAACGACCGGGTGCCGAACGAGGTTTCAAGATGGAAGGTATTTAGTTTGACAGCCATCTCCAGCTCGGCCTGGCTCACGGAGCGACATCAAACGCATCGATCAGGATCCAGGCATCGGTCGAAATCGGGTTCTTGCCTATGACCTGGATCGACAGGGTATGCGTCCCCGCAGCCAGGCCGCTTATCGAGAAATCGGTATGCTGAGGTCCCTCCGTCTGGAAATACGTGTCGAAGTCCTCGACGAAGGCTCCGTCCAGGAATATGCGGGCGATCCCGCACTGCGGTCCGCGGGCGCCGATCCAGCTGATCCCCGTGCCGGTGAAGGTGATGGTCGCTTGCGCGCCCACCGTGTGGGATTCAGCCGTGGCCCCTTCGCTATAGGCTTTGTCCCGATTGCCCTGGATCCAATCGGGGCCGTAGACGATGGCAGGATCCGTGTCCTGGTGCCGCGTTCCGGACGTCGTCACGTCGAACGCATCCACCACGACCAAGGCATTCTGCGAGGCGACGTTTTGCCGGCCGGTCCCTTCGATCGTCAACGTATGGCTCGTATCGGCAAGGCCCGTTGCCGTGAAGACGGCCGCCTGGATTTGCTCCGTGGGCGAATACATATCGATCTCGGCGACGAAGACGCCATCCAGGGATACGCGGGCGATTCCGCTCTGGGTCCCGCGAGCGCCGACCCAACTGATCGCGGTCCCGGTAAAGGTAAAGCTCGCTTGCGCGCCCGGCGTCGTCGACGTCCGAGCGGCTCCGGCGCTCCACGCCCTGAGCGAAGCGCCTTGAGTCCAACCCGCGGTGATTCCGGGGATCATCGTGACAACCGGGTTGTCCTGAACCCAACCGGAGCTGTAGGTGACCGACGGATCCGTTTCCTGCAGGCGCGAGATCGTCGCGGCGGGTAAATCGAAGGCATCCACGATGACAAGCGCTGAGGTCGCAGCCGCGTTTTGCCGGCCTGTCACTTCGATCGCAAACGTGTGGCTCGCCTCCGCCAGGCCGGTTGCCGCGAACATCGGTACCCTGATTTCCTCGGTCTTTGAATACGTATCGACCTCGGCAAGGAGGCTGCCGTCCAGGAATACGCGAGCGATACCGGTCTGGGGCGTGCGGCCGCCGATCCAGCTGACCGAGGTCCCGGTGAAAGTTATCGTCGCTTGCGCGCCCGGTGCGCTCGAGACCGCAGCCGTCCCGCCGCTCCAGGTTCTGCTGGTATCGCCCTGCGTCCAGCCGACCGTGTAGCTCACAGAAGGATTCGTTTCCTCGACGCGTGCCAGGGCCTGAGTCGAAATCCAACCCAGGCTGGAAACGGCCAATAGGGCTGCAACGCACGGGTGTCTGCCAACCTTCAACATGGTTTGCTCTCCTTGAGTGCTGCTTGAGCAGCCCCGATCATGACCCCCGCCTATTAAGAGCCAGTGATCCGCCGCAGGCCGAAGGAACTATGAAGGCGCCGTGAGCGCTGGGCGCGTCGCCGCGGGGGAGTAATGCAGGTCGGCCAGACCTCCCCCGCGGAACCGACAAGCACCCACTAACCCTCCACGAACAAGGCAGGGCAAGAACCCCCGAAGGATCCCGTGGTCGAGGGGTTGGGCTTGTGGAGCTGGATGTTTCCGCCCCCGGGGCCCGAACCGCCCAAGGTGTGATCCGAATCGAATTCGGTCGTATAGACGATGACGCCGGATTGCGTCAGGCGGATGATGAACTGATCGTCAACGCCCGGTTCGCCCGTGTCCCTGGCCTCGACGACCCAATCGACGTCACCGACCAGGTTCGTCCTCGCGGTGCCGCAGATGAAGCGGGCTCCGGTCGGCCGGCCGTTGGCATCCGCACTCGAGTCGATCTCCATGTACGCGGTGATGCTGGTCCAGTGAACGTTCAGGCCGATGCCGTGGTCGATGTACTCCAGATGTCCCCAGGTAGGCGAGCCGTCCTTGCATCCGCCCCCGACGCCGAAGTTTGCCTTGGCGCCGGTGTCGCGGACGATGAAGCCGCCGCCGGTCAGGAAATCGCACTGCCAAGCAGCCGCAGAGCCGCTCGCGAGCGCGAGCGCAAGCGCCGCGACTCCAAACGCATAACGAGTCCAAATTCTACGCATTGTCATTTCTCCATTCGCATGGTGAGATCATTCGGTCTTGCTCAGAAACGCCCTCAGCGGCTCGCCTGGACGGCTTTCGCGCTGCCGCCGCTTAGGCCGGCTGTCGCGGATGCGACCGCAACGTCTGCAACGCCGGAAACGATCGCGTGAAGCGCATTCACCACCAGGGTGCCGTCCGGCAAAGTCTGCTGCTCGTTGAGCACCACCAGGCCTCCGGGGATACCGATCGTCTGGTTCGGGTCTCCGGTCACGGGGACGGGCGCCCCGTTGATCGAGAGGCCATCGATATTCGAGCCGCCAACGGCGCCGCCGGCGACTGCCGACGCTCTTGACATCACGAAGTCGGCGCCTATGCTGGTTCCGGCGACATTCAGGGCGAGGGCGGCGAGCGAGGCTTCGGAGTCAATTTGATCCGGATAGCCGATCGTCACCGCGTGAACAACCTCTCCCGTGAGCAGCGAGGGAACGCCTCCTGTGGTATCGGACGCCTGCAAAACGCCACTCGTCCCTGCTACGAGCGTTCCGGTGCCGCCCAGCACCGTCGTCACACCGAGCAGCGTGCCCACGGGCCCAGGGATCGGCGCCGGAACGGGGAGAGGGGGGAGAAGCTGCGCGCTGCTCACTGCAGGCCATGCCCACAGCCCGCCCAAGACTGCAAGGACGGCTGCGGTCGAACTCAAACGAGACGAATTTCTGTGGCGCATGGTAAATCTCCTTTCAGTTTCGGACTGCCTGGAAAGATTCGTGCTTCATGGCGTGACGTCGAAGGCATCGACCACGATGGAGACACCCAGCGAAGCCGGATTCTTCGACCCCGTCACTTCGATAATCAGCGTATGGCTCTGGTTGGTCAGGCCCGGTAACGTGAAGACCGCTTCCTGGGGGCCTTCCGAGGGCGAGGGGATAAACATATCGAGAGAATCCGCAACGACCGTTCCGTCCAGGATCACGCGGGCGATCCCCGCCTGCGGCCCGCGATAGCCGATCCACCTCACCGACGTCCCGGTAAAGGTGAACGTGGCACGATCACCCGGGATCGTGGACACCGCGGCGGTCCCCTCGCTATACGGATGGTCCCGGTTGCCCTGCAACCAACCGGCGCTGTAGGTGATGGCCGGATCGGTCTCCTCGCGGCGCGTCCCCGACGTGATCACGTCGAACGCATCCACGACGACGATGGCAGTCGCCGCGGCCGGGTCTTGCCGGCCGGTCACTTCGATCGTCAAGGTGTGGCTCGTGTCGGCAAGGCCCGTAGCCTTGAAGTGTTCCGCCTGGAATACGTTTTGGTGGGCCGCGTCAACCTCCTTCATGAAGGCCCCATCCAGAAATACGCGAGCGATCCCGCCGTTCTGGGGACCAAGCTCGCCGAGCCAGCGCACCCCCGTACCGGTGAAGGTGAACGTGGCTTGATCGCCCGGGGTCAGCGAGCCCGCGGCGGTCCCGCCGCTCCATTCAACGCTGCTCCTATCGCCCTGAACCCATCCGGCACCGGAGAAAACGACCTTCGGATCCGTATCCTGCAGGCGCGAGATCGTCACGGCGGGCACGTCGAACGCGTCCACGAGCACGAAGGCAAAATTGCTGGCCACGTTCTTGCGGCCGGTCACCTCGATCGTCAACGTATGGCTGGTATTGGCGAGGTCCAGTGCCGTGAACAACGGTACCTGGACTTCTTTGGTCGGCGAATACGTATCGACCTCGGCTACGAAGCTGCCATCCAGGAAGACGCGAGCGATGCCTTCCTCGGTCCAGCGGCCGCCGATCCAGCTGACCGAGGTCCCGGTGAACGTAAAGGTCGCCTGAGCACCGGCCTGGTCCGTGGCCGTGGCGCCCCCGTTGCTCAAGGCCGCGTACTTATCCGCGCGCCAACCCGGGCCGCTGTAGACAACGGACGGATCCGTATCCTCGAAGCGCGTCGACGCCGGTGGCGGAGCGGTGTTGTTGGCGACCGTCACCGTCACCGGCGCGGAGACGGGGCTGCGGTTGCCCGCGGCATCGCGCGCGATAGCGGTGATCTTGTGCGAGCCATCGCTCGCGGTAGCTGTGTTCCACGAGATCGAATACGGCGCCGTCGTCACGTCCGCGCTGCCGTTGACACCGTCGTCCAGTAGAAACTGCACGCCGACGACGCCGACGTTGTCAGAGGCAGTGGCCGTCACCGTCGCCGTTCCCTTTACCGTCGCGCCGTTGCTCGGTGCAGTGATACTCACCGTCGGGGGCGTGGTGTCCGGAGGAGGCGGAGGAGGTGCGTTGTTCACCGTCACCGTCACCGCGGAGACCGGGCTGACGTTGCCCGCGGCATCGCGCGCGACAGCGCTAAGGGTGTGCGAACCATCGCTCGCGGAAGTGGTGTTCCAAGACACCGAGTACGGCGCCGCAGTGTCTTCGGCACCGAGATTGATACCGTCTAGCTTGAACTGCACGCCGACCACCCGGACGTTGTCCGAGGCGCTCGCGGTCACGCTGGTCGTGCCGGAGACAGTGGCTCCGG
>Ga0209647_1004464_pt1 | contig 10537 bp, 11 predicted proteins | sample GraSoi_2013_60cm_FD_185827 | JGI IMG/M metagenome (GOLD analysis project Ga0209647, IMG submission 185827) | Grasslands soil microbial communities from the Angelo Coastal Reserve, California, USA - Sample 9_17_2013_60cm (SPAdes) (version 2) | ecosystem: Environmental > Terrestrial > Soil >...
GGCAGCCAGTCGATCGGCGCACCGTTGCGCCGCGGCGACTCGACGCTGCTTGAATAGACCGTCAGGCCGATCGGTATTTCGCCCGAGATGACGAGCTGGGTGAGCAGCGTGTGCCCGCCGCGCACGTCGGGGCGCAGCCGCGCGAGGCCATTGAAGAACCGCATTGCTCGCTCCTCGCCCCAGAACTTGGCGATGCCCGCGAGCCATACGACGTCGCCGGCCTCCAGGCCGATGCGGCCTTTCCATTTCGCATCGAGGAACCCCTCGTAGGTAGAGGGCAGGTCGGAGCGGCGCACGAGCCTCGTGTTATAGGCGACGCCGAGATACGAAAGCCGGTCGGGCATCCAGCGGCGATGGGCCGGGATCGCCTCGGGGATGAGATCGGCGAGGTGCGGGCTGTAGAACTCGGCGAAGATGCCTTCGCGCGTCATCTTCTCGAGATCGGTGCCGATCGTTTCGACGGCATCGAGCTGGAAGCGGCCGCCGCGCGCTTCGGTGATGGTGCGCTGCGAAACCTTTTCGCTGTTCGAGCGCCACAGGTCCACCTTGATGCCGTACTTCTTCTCGAATGCCTGGAGGAGCGGGCCGGATTCGCTCGGCGCGAGCGAGGTATAGAGCACGACTACGCCCTCGCGGCGAGCCTGCTCGCGGTCAGGACGGCCCTGAAGGTAGAGCGCATCGTGCGACGGTTGTGCGTGGACCGTCGCCGCGAAGAGGAGCGCGAGCGCTGCCGACATGGCCATACAATAGGATAAGTAATTAATCTGACCTGGAGGGGGATGATGAAAGTTCTCGCATTGGTGGGCGCGGCGCTCGTCGCATTGAGCGCGCAGGCCCAGGACACGATCAAGATCGGCGTCATCACGGACCGTGTCGGCGTGTCCAAGCCGTACTCGGAGCCTTCGACCGAAGGCCTGGTCTTCGGCGCCAACGAGATCAACCGCAAGGGCGGCATTCTCGGCAAGAAGATCGAATTGCTGGTCGAGGACGACCAGTCGCGTCCGGACATCTCGGCGGCGCTTGCGCGCAAGCTCATCGATCAGGGTGTGGTCTTCATCCTCAGCATGTCGCTCACGCCGGCAACGCAGCAGCAGCAGACCGTGACGATGGAGGCGAAGACCCCGCAGATGACGCCGATGAATTCCGGCGACACGCTGACCACCCAGCTGCCGAACCCGTATTTCTGGCAGACCGGGCCGCTGGGCTCGATCCAGATCGCCACGCTCCTCGCGCATGCGCGCGCGAAGAACCTGAAGCGCGTCTCGCTGATCACCGACAACTCCGACCTCGGGCAGCTGATCGCCAGGTTCTTCCGCTCGGGCCTCGAGAAATCCGGCATCCAGATCGTGTCGGAGGAGGTAGTGCCGCGCGGTGCGACGACGGCCGAGCCGCAGATGCAGAAGATCCGCGCCGCCAACCCGGATGCGCTCTTCCTGGCGGGCGTGCTGACCGCGGAGAACGTGCTCATCCTGCGCGCCTACCGGCAGTTCGGGCTCAAGTTCCCGATCCACTCGTCGTACAACCTTTCGGTGCCGGTCTATCTGACGGTGGGCAAAGGGCTGGTCGACGGCGTGACCTTTGTCGACGCCTATGACCCGGACAAGCCTGAAGTGAGGGAATTCGAGGCCGCCTATAGGAAGGCCACCGGCAAGGATCCGTTCAACATGCATGGCTACGGCTACGACGGCATCATGCTGGTCGCCGAGGCGATCAAGAAAGCCGGATCGACCGACAAGGAGAAGATCCGCGAGGCCATGCAAAGCCTGACGTACCAGGGCGTGATGGGTGCGAAGGGGATGAAGTACAGCTTCCCGGAAGGCAAGCGCGCCGGCTTCGATCCCAACGGCATGGTGGTGCGGGTCTACGAGGGCGACAAGCAGGGCCGCGTGGTGTACACCGGCCAGAAGTAGTTGCGTGATTTTCTAGAGCTTGGCGTAAGCGCAGCCGCGTCGGGCTGCGTTTACGGCCTGCTCGCGCTCTCCTACCTCTTGATGATCCGGCCGACCGGGATCATCAACTTCGCGGTCGGCGAGTGGGCCATGGTCGGCGCCTTCGGCGGCTTCCTGCTGCTGACCGAATACGAGTGGCCTTACCCGTTGGGGATGGCGGCCGTGCTGGCCTTCATGGCCTTCCTCGGCTGGGCGACCGAGCGCATCGCGGTGCGTCCGCTGGTGGAGAAGGGCGCGCCGCTGATGGCGCCGATCCTCGCGCTGCTCGGCATGCTGGTGGTGTTCCGCGAAAGCATCTCGGTCAGCTTCCCGCCCGATCCGCATCCGGTGCCGTTCCCGTTCGGCTTCGGCCGGCTGGAGTGGGGCCCGCTCGGCGGCTCGTATCAGAGCTTCTTCATCATCGGCACTACTCTTTTTGTTTTTGTAGGCGCATGGCTCTTCTTCGAGCGCACCGTCGCCGGCAAAAGCTTCGAGGCGGTGGCGCTGCACCGCCGTGCAGCGGCTCTGATGGGCATCAACCTCTCGCGGGTTACTGCGCTGTCCTTTGCCGCCGGCGCCAGCATTGCCGGTCTCGCCGGTCTCCTCGTGTCGCCGAACATCTCGGCGCATTACCTGATGGGCATCCCGCTCGCGATCCAGGGATTTACCGCGCTGGTCATCGGCGGTGTCGGCCGCGTCGAGGGGGCGCTGCTGGGCGGATTGCTGCTGGCGTTCGCCGAGCAGCTCACCGTGCGCTATGCGCCGATCCCGGCGGGATATGCGCAGGGAGTGCCTTTGCTTCTTCTCATGGTCTTTCTTCTCGTCCGTCCAACGGGTCTGCTGAGAGCGCGCGCATGACAGCTCTTCTTTGCCCCCCTGATAAGGGGGGAGGCGAGCGGTTTTTGCGAGCGGGGGGTTTCCAGAATCCAAAACCCCCCGCTGCGGCTTCGCCTCACGACCCCCTTATCAGGGGGTCAAAGCAGTGACGGCCGTGGTTCGCTGGCTCGGTGCCGCGCTCGTCCTTTCAGCCGCGGCGTTTTTCATGTCGGACTATCACAACGACGTGTACCGCAAGCTGATGCTGTGGGTGACGCTCGCGCTCGGCTACAACTTTCTCTTCGGCATCTGCGGGCAGGTGGCGTTCTCGCACTTCGCCTTCTACGGCATCGGCGCCTACTCGGTGGTCATCTTCCTCTTCCAGGTGCACATGCCGTTGCCGATCGCCATCCTGTGCGGCATCGCGTTGTGCATCTTGTTCGCGCTGGCGGTGGCTATTCCCTCCACAAGATTGGAGGGATTCTATTTGGCATTAGCGACGCTCGCGCTCGGGCAGCTTTTCATCATCGTGCTGAACGAAGGCGCTTCCGTCACCGGCGGCACCGGCGGCATCGCCAACTACCGCCTGCCGGACACCTTCGGCGTGCGCATCCGCGGTCCCTGGTACACCGCCGTGATCGTCGTATTGCTGCTCAGTACTTACGCGATCCTCGTGCGCCTCGACCGCTCGTGGTTCGGCCGCGCCTGCCGAGCGGTGCGCGACAATCCGGAAGCTGCGGCGGCGATGGGCGTGAACGTCGCGCGCACCAAGGTGATCGCCTTCACGCTGACCAGCGCGCTCGCCGGCGTCGCCGGGATGGTCTACGCCTTCGTCGACAACACGGTGAATCCGCCGATCTTCGGCATCGACAACGCCTTCCTGCTGCTCTTCATGGTGATCGTCGGCGGCGCCGGGCGGCATTTGGGCGCGGTGATCGGCGCGGTGCTGCTGTTCCTGCTGCCGTTCTGGCTGTCGCCGCTCGTCGGGCATCACCATGCGCTGGTGTTCGGCGTGCTCATAGTGGCGGCGATCCTGCTGCAGCCGAGCGGCCTGGCGGGCATTTACGAAACGGTAATGAAGCGCAGATGAGCACGCCGATCCTGCAGGTCGAGAAGCTGACCAAGCAATTCGGCGGTCTCACCGCGGTGCACGACCTCGACTTCGATGTGCGCGAAGGCGAGATCCTCGGCATGATCGGCCCGAACGGCGCCGGCAAGACCACGACGTTCAACGTCATCGCCGGCACTTTCCCGGCCACCAGCGGTGAGGTGCGCTTCGCCGGTCAATCGATCCTCGGCCTCGCACCGCACCGCATCGCCGAGCGCGGCGTGATGCGCACCTTCCAGCACAACCGGCCGTTCGCCGGCATGCCGGTGATCGACAACGTGCTGGTCGGCGCGCACACCCATTTCGGCACCGGGTTGTGGTCCGTCGTGCTTGGCACGGGACGCAGAGAGGAAGCGGACAAGCGCAGGCGCGCCGAAGAGCTGGTGCAGTTCGTCGGCCTGGGCGAGCTGCGCGACGCCGATGTCACCACGCTCTCCTTCGGCCAGGGCCGGTTGCTGGAGATCGCGCGCGCCCTTGCCGGGGAACCCCGCCTCATTCTGTTCGACGAGCCCGCGGCAGGGTTGACGCCCGCAGAGTGCACGCGCCTCGCCGAGATCATCCGCGGCATCGCGGCGCGTGGCATCGCCGTGCTCCTGATCGAGCACGACATGCATTTCCTGCTGCCGCTCGCGCAGCGCGTGGTGGTGCTCAACTTCGGCGCCAAGATCGCCGACGGCTTGCCCGACGAGGTGCGCGCGCATCGGGCGGTGATGGATGCTTATCTCGGCGACCATGCTGCGGCTCACTGACCTCAAGGCGAGCTACGGCGCGGCGCCGGTGCTGCAGGGCGTGAACCTGCACGTCGACAAGGGCGAGACCGTGGCGCTGCTCGGGCCGAACGGCGCCGGCAAGTCGACGCTGCTCGCCGCGATCACCGGTACCATCGCGCGCCGCAGCGGGCAGATCCTGCTGGACGGAAAAAACCTGGCGGAAGAGAAAAGCCACGCCATCGTCGCGCAAGGCGTAGCGCTGGTGCCCGAAGGCCGGCTGATGTTCGCGCCCTTCAGCGTCGAAGATAACCTGCGCCTGGGCGCGATCCGTCTCAAGGGCGACCTTGGCGAGCGCTTCCAGTCCGTCTATGCGCTCTTCCCGCGGCTGGCCGAGCGGCACCGACAAGCTGCGGGGACGCTCTCGGGGGGCGAGCAGCAAATGCTCGCTATCGGCAGGGCGCTGATGAGCGCGCCGCGCTTGCTGCTCCTGGACGAGCCGTTTCTCGGCCTGGCGCCGATGGTGGTCGGTGAGATCCGCCAGGCACTGGAGAAGCTGCGCGCGAGCGGGCTGACGCTGCTGATGGTCGAGCAGAAGCTCGACATCGCGCTCGCTTTCGCGAGCCGCGCCTACGTGATGATCAAGGGGCGAGTAGCGCTGGAGGAGACCACCGAGCGGCTCGCACGCCGCGCGGATCTCGGCGATCTTTACTTCGCGCTGGCTACTTCTTGACCTGCATGCGCTCGATCCAGGGCTTGAAGCCGACCAGCAGATCGGCGAGAAATTTCTTCGTCGCCTCGTCGGTGAGCTTGCCCTGCGCATCGAACTTGGTTTGCGCGGCGCCGATGAATACCTCGGGGCGCGGCAGGACGTGCGCCCAGAGCTGGCCGAGGATGCGCCGCAGGTCGTACTGATTGCGCGGCCCGCCGAGCGGACCTTGGGTCGCGGAAAAGATGGCGATCGGCTTCTCCTGGAAGACCTGGTTAGGCGCGCGCGAACCCCAGTCGATGGCGTTCTTGAGCGCGGCGCTAAGCGAAAAGTTGTACTCCGGACTCGCGATCAGCAGGCCGTCGGCTGCCGCGACCTCGGCGCGAAAGCGCTTCGCCGACTCCGGCAGGCCGGCATCGAACACGTCCTGGTTGAACAGCGGAATGTCGTCAAGGCGTGCGTACGACGTCATCTTCATGCCGGCGGGCATCAGGTCGGCGCAGATTTTCAGCGCCGCGGTATTGAACGATCCTTTGCGCAGGCTGCCACTGATGCCCAGTATCTTGAGTTCGGCCACTCGCTGTCTCCCGATTTTGGAAAGCGGCGAGTTTACCCCGGCTAGTGCTCGTGCCGGTGGTGCAGGTCCGGATAGTGCGGATGCCGGTGGTGCAGCGGGCCATGCCGGTGCACGTGGCTGTGCGGCTCGCGCCCATCCAGTCCGGCTTCGTGCTCGTGCCGATGATGAGCGTCATGCATGTGCTCGTGCGCGTGCGTGGTCGCCCCGTGCACATGCTCGTGCTCATGACGCTCCGTGAGGTGCAACCAGACGCCGAGCGCCATCAACGCCGCGGCGGCCCAGAACGCCGGGCCGGTGTGTGTGCCGGGAAGCAGAATGGCGAGCGTCGCGCCGAAAAAGGGCGCGACGGAAAAATACGCGCCGGTGCGTGCCGCGCCCAGATCCCTGAGCGCCATGATGAAGAGCACCAGGCTGATGCCGTAGCCGAGAAGTCCGACCACGCCGGCCAGCGCAATCGCGCCAGGCGCCGGCAGATAGGCGCCGAGCGCGAGCGCTAGGCCAAGGTTCGCCGCGCCGGCCACCAAGCCTTTCAGCGCGGCGATCACCACCGCGTCGCCGCCGGACACGCGCCGCGTCAGATTGTTGTCGAGCGCCCAGGCGAAGCACGCGCCGGCGACGAGCAGCGGCCCAGCCGCGCCGCTCGTCTTCGGCATCTGCTCCCACGACAGCACTACGCCGCCCGCGACGATGGCGAGCATCCCGACGAACACGCGCCGATCCACGTTCTCGCGGAACACGATCCATGCCATCGCTGCGGTGAACACCGCCTCGAGGTTGAGGAGCAGCGAAGCGCTCGCCGCATCGGTGCGCGCGAGGCCGTACATGAGGAGCGCCGGCCCGACGATGCCGCCGGCGACGATTGCCGCCGCCAGCCACGGCAGGTCGCGCGCCGGCAGCTTCGTCGCCTTTGACTTGCGAACTGCGAGCCAGATGGAGAGACCGAGGCCGCTCCCCAGGTACAGCAGGCCGGCGAGCGCGAGCGGTGCGACGGAGCCGACGAGCAGTTTCGCAAGCGGCGTGCTGGCGCCGAAGAGGGCGGCTGACAGCAGAGCGTAAGCAATTGCGCGGTGGCGCATGCATAATCCTAGTTGATGCAAGCGGGGGTGCCGGCAGACTCCCCGTGCCAAAGACGCCACGGCGTCCAAGTTCTGCTCTGAGTCCGCTCATTTTTCTTAAATGGGCCGGAAAGGAGCCAGCATGAAACAAGCCTGCATTGCCGCCGCAACCATCTTCGCTACCAGCGCAGCGTTCGCTGAAACTATCAACTTCGACGCCGACAGCCCCGGCGCGCTGCCAAGCACGTGGCAGCAGGGCGTGACGGGGAAGGGCAGCCCGAAATGGGCGGTGCGCCAGGACCCGACCGCGCCGAGCAAGCCGAACGTGCTCCAGCAATCGGGCAGCGGCAGCTTTCCGTGGTGCGTGCTGCCGAAGACCGCGGTCGAGAACGGCTTCGTCGAGGTGCGCTTCAAGTCGATCTCCGGAAGGGAGGACCAGGCCGGCGGCGTCGTCTGGCGCTGGAAGGACGGCGACAACTACTACGTCGCCCGCGCCAACGCGCTGGAGAACAACGTCTCGCTCTACTACACCGCGAACGGCCGGCGCAACACCATCAAGTACGTGGACGCACCGGTGCCGGGCAACGTCTGGCACACGCTGCGCGTGGAGTTCTCCGGCAAGCGCATCAAGGTCGCGCTGGACGGCAAGACCTACATCGAGCTCGAGGACGCGCACATCGCGGGCCCGGGCGCGGTCGGCCTATGGACCAAAGCCGACAGCGTCACCGCGTTCGACGACTTCAGCTACGGCTCGCAGTAGCGTAGGCCGAATAGAAGTGGTCGAAGATGCGCATCGCTTCGGCGAGCAGCGCGTCGTCGTCGCGGGCCTTCTCCTTGATCCCGCGCAGCATGGTTTCGAGCCCTCTGGCATCGGGCACGGGAATGCCGCCAACGTCGAGGAAGTGGACGATGGTGCCGACGGCCGCCAGGGCCGCGTCATGCTCCAGGTCGAAACTTGCGAGCAGCACCTCGAACGTCACGCGGTTACCGATGTGCGTGAACTCCGCGCCGTCGAAGTCGAAGCCGACGGTCTTGCGCGGCCGCTCGCTCGGCCGCTCGACCCAGACGAACTTCGCCTCCGGGTCGACGAAGCGCTTGATCAGCCAGGCGCTCGCCAGGCGATCGACCCATGGATGCTTGCGCGTTGCCCAGGTGCGCTTCTGGTAACGGCTCTTGTCGACCAGCCGCAGCCGCTTCTTGGCGGTGCGCGGCTCGCCGCGGGAATAGGCGTCGCGCAGGCTGCGCTTGAGCTGCGAGATCGACTCCGCTGCCTGGAGCTTGGCCTGGCCGGGATAGAAGTCGATTTCCGCGAGCTTGTCGAAGGAGCGCTCGAGCCGCTGCACCGCGGTCTGCGCTTTGCGGTGCCCGAGCCGGGGGAGGGCTTTGCTGAGCTCGCTTACCTTGTGCTTGAGCTCGCCATACTCGGCGCTACGGTCGAACAGCTTGCGCACCGCATCGCTCTGGGCAGCCTTCAGCTTGAGCTCCACCGTCATGGCAAAGCCGCCGGCGGAGCGGATCTCGCTCTCCATCCTCGGCAGCACGGCGCCGCCGCCGGCGTCCTGCGGCAGCACATAGACGCCGTCGCGCAGCACGCCGCAGCCGGTCTCCTTCAAGGCGCGCCAGACCCGCATCCGCATGGTGGAGTTGTGGGTCGGCAGGCTCAGCACCAGGGCATTGAGTGTGATCATTTCTGTTATATATATCACATAGTAGTGACGCACTTGACAAAGATAGAAGCAGGGCGTAGCTTGGCGACTCGTGTAGGCAGGACAGCTGCCTAGCCGGGTCCAAACGCAGACACCCGGTCCACAAAGACGAATCTCCGTCTCAAGCGCTGCTCTTATCCCTGCGGGGATTGGAGAGTGTTTATGAGAACCGGAAGCGTCAAATTCCTAGCCACCATCCTGTTGTTCACGGCATCAGCCGCGCTGGCCGAGCCGGCGCTGACACTGCGCGTGGCGCAGGATGTTTCGCGCAACCAGTACTGGCTCCTGCAGCGCGACGGCGTCTATCTGTACGACGCCACGACGCAAGCGCTGAAGCAGCGCTACCAACTGCCGGGCTGGCTCTACGTTCGCGACCAGTACGCGTGCGCACCCGACCTCGCCGTGGATGCGCGCGGCGCGGTGGTGATCTCGAGCAACATCGCACCGGTGCTCTGGCGCGTCGATCCGGCCAAGGGTGAAGTCACCACGCACGAGCTCGCGCTCGATGCCGACAACGACAAGGACGTTGGTTTCTCCGGCCTGGTCTATGCGGCCGACCAGGGCGCGTTGTTCGCCGTGAGCTCGGTCCAGGGCTCGCTCTGGCGCATCGACTCGCTGCTGCGCAAGGCGCAGAAGATTCCGGTCTCGACTTCGCTCAAGAACACCTGCGCCCTCGCGCTCGACCGCACGAAGACGCGCCGCACGCTGGTGCTCTGCGCGCGCGGCGGCGAAGGCACCCGGACGGTCCATCTCGCGCCGGACCAGCGCTCGGCTTACGTGCGCGGCGAGGCGTGCTCCCTCTCATCCAGCGAAATGTAAGGAGATGCCATGCGCTACAAGCTGAAACCGATCCACTGCCGTCCCTGGACGCTCTCCTACCTCTCGGTGAAGCTCATCGAGAGCCATTACGAGAACAACTACGGCGGGGCGCTGCGGCGGCTGAACGCCATCACCGAGCAGCTCGAGTCGCTGGATTTCGCGAACACCCCCGGCCATGTGCTGAACGGGCTCAAGCGCGAGGAGCTCGTCGCGCTCAACTCCACGCTGCTGCACGAGCTCTACTTCGCCAGCATGGGCGGCGACGGCCAGACGACGAAGGCGATGAGCGAAATCCTCGCGCGCGACTTCGGCTCGCTCGATCGCTGGCGCGCGGAATTCAGGGCGATGGGATACGCGCTCGGCGGCGGCTCGGGCTGGGTGCTGCTCACCTATATCCCGCGCGACGGCCGCCTCATCAACCAGTACGCCGCCGAGCACTCGCAGTCCGTCGCGAGCGGCGTGCCGATCCTGGCGCTCGACATGTACGAGCACGCCTATCACATGGACTTCGGCGCCAACGCCAGGGCGTACGTCGATACGTTCCTGCGCAACGTGGATTGGCCGGCGCTCGAGCTGCGCTACGAAGACGCGGCCAAAGTTCCCGGGCCGCGGCTGCTCGAACAGCCGGAGTTCGGCGACGTCCAGGGGGTCGGCGTGGAGGAAGTGAAAGAGATGATGGCCGCCGGCAAGCCCGTCCAGGTCATCGACGTGCGCCCGCGGGCGGCCGTCACGCGCGGGCAGGATATCGCGGAGGGTGTTCGCTGGCGGGATCCCGAGCAGCTGCAGCAGTGGATCGGCGAGCTCTCGAAATCAGAACCGGTGGTCGTCTACTGCGCGTACGGATTCCACGTCGGCTGCAAGACGGCGATCAAGCTGCGCGAGGCCGGCTTCGACGCGAAGTACATGAACAGCGGCCACTCCGGCTGGAAGGCGATCGGCGCAGCGCTGAAGCTGCAGCCATGACGGAAACCCTGCTGCTCTCGCGCGGCGACCTGCACCATGCCATCGTTGCCGGTACGATGTCGCGCGACGCAGTGCACGCCGAGCTCGGCGAGATCGTCGCCGGTCGCAAGCGTGCGCGCGCGAGCGCGGAGGAGACCATTGTTTTCGAC
>Ga0209647_1004465_pt1 | contig 10534 bp, 25 predicted proteins | sample GraSoi_2013_60cm_FD_185827 | JGI IMG/M metagenome (GOLD analysis project Ga0209647, IMG submission 185827) | Grasslands soil microbial communities from the Angelo Coastal Reserve, California, USA - Sample 9_17_2013_60cm (SPAdes) (version 2) | ecosystem: Environmental > Terrestrial > Soil >...
GCGAAAAAAGCTGGCGTTACTCATGATCTTACACTTGAGCAGTGGATAGCAGCCATTGAACACTTCAATGGACTTTGTGCCTACTGTAAGAACCGCTCTTATCAAGCACTTGAGCACTACCTATCTATTCCTCTTGGCGGCACTACTGCTAGTAACTGTGTTCCTGCTTGCCATGCTTGTAATAATCTTAAACGCAATCGCACTCCAGAGCAGCTTGCAGAAGTGTTCCCTAAGAAAAACCTAGATCATATAAATGAGTTTTTAGCTAAACAGAAAACTCATAGTTAAAACACTTGACATACACAGTAGTGTATGTTATTATTAAGACATAGAAAAGAGCGTTGACAATAAAGCCAACGCCCAGTTGAAAAGCGAGTGACCGAGAAATTGAAGCGTCAAAGTCACTCAAGAGGAGAGTAACACAATGGCAAGCAAGAACGCAACTCGCAAACAGACCGAGATCACAGCAGTCGCTATTTTTCGAGTGAATGACAAAAGCGGCAAATGCCTGGGCTATCTCGTACCGAGCGATACCGAGGGGCAAGAAGCATACGAAGTCACATACAACTACACCCTCCATCGCTATGAGTGCAATTGCAAATGCGGTATCGAGTGCAACCATACCAAAGAATGCAAACACCTACGCGCTGTCAAAGAGGTAGTCGAGGCTCGTAAGCAGGTAGCCACTCCTGCTTACGACGTAGTAGGGGCAGCCCTCACCGTTGTCAATCGGGCGATGGCAGATGCCAAGATTGGTACTTGCTATGATGATATGGCAGAAGAGAAAGCACAGCGCATCGAGGCTGTGAAAGCGGCTTATGCTGAAGCACAGAACAGCGGACTTGCCGAATCGTACAAAGCGAGTTGGTATCCCAATACGGCAGCCTAATGGAGCAAGATTTGATTGGTGAAGCCTGGGAGGACATCAGGCTTCACCTGGAGGACGAACTCATGACAGAGCAGCAAGAACTCCAACCCGGCACACCGATCTATTGGTTAAGACAGCCTAGAGGCGGTTGGGGCTATGTCGAGAATGTAATCGCCATTATGATAAAGCCTGGGAGGAAGCGCATCGGTATCGCTGTTCTCAAGGCAGACCGGCAGACATGGGTTCCCAAATGGGTAGTCATGGATAATATACGGATACGTGAGGCATAAGATGAGCGAGCATACAAAGTTTTACGTTGGATTATTCACAACGATGCATACATCCGAGAAGCAGTACAATACCGGCATTTTCCCCGCAGGCTGCTCACGATGCACTTATCCCACAACGGGCCGCTGTCAGCAGTGCAATGCACCGCTCTGCTTCCTCTGCCAGAATGGCGGCAAGGATGGGAAGATGGTATGTCTTGAGTGCCATGTAGCATATATCCGAGAGTGTGAGGTGTAGTTATGGCAGAGATGCAAGTACAAACAGTTCAGTCATTTGACCGAAAGCAGATAGAGATCATGCGTCACACGATAGCCTCTGGGACCTCTCCTGAAGAGTTTGCTTTCTTCTTGGAGGTCTGCAAATATCGTGACCTCAACCCCTTCAATCGTGAAATATATGCCGTCATGCGCAAGGGAAGAATGACCATTCAGGTTGGGATAGATGGTTTGCGTAAACTGGCAGAGCGCAGCGGCAAGTATCGAGGGCAGAAGGGACCATACTTCTGTGGTGAAGACGGCATATGGAAAGTTGGGATCGTTCGTGCTGACTTTGCCGAGCCTGTTTGGGCGGTAGCTCGCTACGATGCCTATGTGCAACTCAAGGACGATCATCCTACCGAGATGTGGACGAAGTTTCATGATGTCCTTCTTGCTAAATGTGCTGAAGCGTTGGCAATACGCAAGACGTTTCCTGCTGAGTGCGGTGGTATGTATGCCAATGAAGAGATGCAGCAAGCCGGTAATGGCGTTGGGAATGTCACTGTTGAGTCTGTATCTCCTCAGAGCGCCGCACTCAATACGCTGTATACAAAGGGCAAAGAGGCACAATGTTGGGATAGTCAGAGTGGTATGCTTGCATTCATCACAGCGGTGTTAGGTGTGAACGTCACACGAGACACGCTGTACGAATTGAACACTAAGCAGTTGGCAGAGATAGAGCAAGCTGTTGAGCAAGAGAGTGCAGCATAGTTGAGTTGGGGACAGGCAACTGGCCCAGAAAGCGAGTGTGAGATGCCAGGACAAAAGAAGATCCTCGTGGATGCACAGCATATCGAGGAGCAGGCTAAAAAGATTCGAGACGTTGCCCAACGCATTATCGATGCATGCCAGTCTGGACAGCCGGTAGACCCCTATGCCCGTAACAAAGCAACAGGTGGCTCGCTGGCACAAGATGCCGCTGTCCTTGGCATTATGATTGTCCAGTACGAGTTAGAAAGCGAGTTGTAAGATGCAGAAAAGTGAATTATGGCGATCTGGCATCAATGATGAATTTTGTTGGGAGCATACGCCGGGTAATTGGGATTGTATTCCTTGCCGTGTGGCCGTGACACTGCCTGAGTTTTTCGCGGCCCTGGTCGCCATTCTTGATGAGGCACTAGCGTGTCATGAGTTGCTACCGAGTCAGGTACAGTCATTCGAGATTGCAACAATGCCTCTTGGGTTGAAGAGTTGTTGGGTAGAGTTTGACGAGAAATATTACACTGAGGTGCTGATCCTCAACGGTGAGCTGACATGGAGCGTGAATGGCATCTATTCAGAGATGAGCGAGCACCTTCTTTCTCTCAATGAGCAGAAGGCGCAAGAGGACGGGCAAGATGCGGAGTTCTACAATCTCATGGCAGAAGCGCAGTAGACCACATGAATGGTGACATGTTCTTTGTTTAGCAATAGTGTATAAAGCGGCTTGTGAAGCCGCTTAAGGAGGAAAGCAATGGAAAATTTACAGGTTGAAATCAATGCAAATTTTGTACAAGCAGATACAAAGGTCAAGCTAGGTCAAGGCGTTGCCCTTATGTTCCCACCGCCACTTGATGAGGATTATTGGATGCTTCGCGTGAAACTCTTGGAAGATCAAGCTATTGTCGGCTTCCCCAAGTTTGGCACCATTGGTATTGGTTTTGCTCAGGAGGAAGACTGGAATACGAACCTGCCATACACCTGTCCAACGCAACAAATCTATGATCACATCAAGCACAACAAAAAATATGATGAGATTGCTGATGATACCTGCGTGGAAGCCATACGGCTTATTCAAGAAGCTGCTAAATCGCTTAAGTAAAGACATGGCGGGTTTGTTATCGTTTGGCTTGCAGAGCCAATTGAAAGGAAAAGAATATGAAATTAGTTTTATGTTACGTTGCAGGATGTTGGGCATACTTCACGACTCAAGAACTTTCTGAGCAGTGGGGTGATGACTGGAATGATGCTCCTTACGAGCATAACGCGGGTGATCCCTATGAGTTTGATGAACACGATGCTAAAAGGGGGAAAGAACCCTGGCAAATCATGAAGGTAGCTTTTGAAGTTAATCTTGAGCCGCCTGATGCATGGGCAAGCAATAGCCCCTACTCAGTGCAGGACATCAACAACAAGGTTACACCCTGGCTGCAATCTGGTAGGTATGGCAAGCGTGATGAGAACGATGAGCCTATTCAGATATGGGCTGGTACTTCCATTGATGACTTTATCAAGCTTATCGAAAAGGCCAAAGGAGATGTTTATCTCAAGGCTACGCCGTCTGATTAAGTAAGATTGTTGGTGGTAAATACATGAAGTCATTGTAAGGGTAAGCATATGAGTAGCAATGAGTGGTACACTCCCTCCCGTTACCTTGACGCAGCACGCTCTGTCATGGGTGGCATTGATCTTGATCCTGCGAGTTGTGCATCTGCTAATCAGACGGTGAAGGCTACGAGGTACTTCACTGAAGAGGATAATGGACTTGCTCAGGAGTGGAAAGCTAAAAGCGTTTGGCTTAATCCACCGTATGCTCTTGATAAATCAAAGCCAAATGAGCAACGCAGTACAGTGGCTAAGTGGCTGCGTAAACTGATAAAAGCATATCAATCAGGAGAGGTAGAGCAAGGTATTATCCTTTTGACTGCACAGACAGATTCTAAATGGTTTGGTCTGATATGGGAATATCCTATCTGCTTCACTGATCACAAAGTACGCTTTTATCTTCCACAAGGTGATCCATCACGCAATGGTAGCGTAACGGCTGGACATATGTTGGGTACGCTTTTTGTGTATCTCGGCCCTAACCAGCAAAAGTTCATCGAGATATTCAGCAAGTTTGGGCGAATTGCTAAGGCTATCGACCAACCTGTTGAGAAGATTGTTAATTTAGAATTGTGGTCAGCTTAGTACAAACATCGTCCATTTCATGTAGTTAGGCTTGAGAAGCCAATTGAAAGGATATTCTAATGGAAGAAATAGAGAACGGTATACGCATCAAGCATGAATGGTTGGACCGTGAGCAGGTGGTTACTGCTACCTATGAGAATAATCGCCTGAACCTGTACCTCGATGGTCATGAGGTGTTTCTGACTGAAGGAGAGACAGCGTACTTCCTGGCTCACATGGCAACATGGTATGAGCATGGCGGTGATTAATGGGAAAGAAATTGACTGGGCAGGACATCCATGCAGCTTTCGTCTATGCATCAAATGAAGAGGGCAAGCCTCCACTGATCGATATGCTTGCCGATTGGAACCTTGTGAATGCCTACCAGCAAGAGCGCTATGCGAGGATGGCTGATTATCTCAATCAACAAGCAGAGCAACTAGAGCAGGAGACTGATCATGGATGAAGCAATGTCGCTGATAGTATCGTCGCCTCGTGTGTTCACGCTTGATGAGATGGTAGCAGTGTGGCTGCACGCCAAAGCCAGCAAATCAGGCAGTGAGCGCACACGGCTGCAATACAAGAACCACATAGAGAAGTTTCGTGCGATCCTCCAGAGCCAGGGCATTGACTTGGATAGCCAAGATGAGGCATTGATATCATCGCTTGCGCAGGGATACGCCGCTCACTCAGAGGATGGGCGTGTGTTAGCTGGTGCGACGTATAACCAGCGTCTTGCTTCTGTGAGCAGTTTCTATAAGTTTGCAATCAAGAAACGCTGGCTGGCTAAGAACCCGATGGAAATCACAGACCGGCGTAAAGCTACCTACAATCACGCAGCCCTTCCATTTGCGCTTGAGACGGTGCTGGCTGCCCTTGACTCGATTAACCTCTCTGATACACTAGGCAAACGCAACTATGCCCTCCTGTCCATTTTGTTTTCAACTGGACGGCGTGTCTCTGAAGTATGCAATATGAAGTGTGGCGATATCGCCATAGTTGCGCCAACTATGACTATCACGTTTCCTCACTGCAAAGGTAACGAGGTCATGTATGATCAGATTGATGCAAGCGTAGCTGAAGTGCTCATTGCATACCTACGTGAAGTGTATGGAGATGAATGGAGATCTGATGCGCCGGTCTGGTTGTCTTGCTCCAGGTTCAACAAGGGTCAGCCAATTGGCACACAAGCCATAGCTGGTGTGTGCAAGAAATACCTTCATGAAAGCCGGGTCCATGCCACAAGGCATACGCACGCCATTTTATTACAGGCGAGTGGCGCAACGTTGTCAGATATAGCAGATCGGCTAGGCCACAAAAATTTATCAACGACATCAACATACATGAAACAATTACACAGAGCAGAGAATCCATTTGCTTCAAAACTGGCGAGTATGCTCAAGATCGGAGAAAGAAGGAGTTAGTCATGCCACGAGTTTCTATTATGCACTTTACCAAAGACTATCAAACCGTTGCTGAAGCCTTCAAGGACATGGTGAAGAACCTAGTTGTTACCGAGCGTGAAGAAGAAGGGAAGGCAGTTATCGAGATTGAAGGCGATTTTGAGCACTTTGTCCTTGAAGATATGGACATATGGCGAGAACACCTGAAGTTTGAAATTAAGGACAATCGCATCACTAGCGAAGATGATAGAGAGGCCAGGTCCATCATTTCTGAAAGTATACCGGGCTATGGCGCGGTGATGTTTAGCCCAACTATCGCTTTTGTGTATAGGCGTGTTACATACAAGATCATTACAACCACCCTTGTTGAGCGATTTGAAGGGAATGAGATACCCAAAGTCCTTTCACGAGAAGCACTTGAAAGCGAACCTCAGTACGAATGGAAAGATATCACAAAAGAGTTTGGACGTAAAGTGCATGTTGAACGATAGGAGACTGAGATGAGCGATGAGTTACACGGCGTCGATGAAATAGTGCCTTTCACCAGGGAAGACTGGGATAAGTGTATAGAGATATTCAAGCAGCACCGCTTGACGCGCTCTGACCTGTACGGCACGTGGCTTGCTGAAACCGCAGAAGAGAAGGCCCTCAGAGAACTTGCTGAGCAGTACCATACTCGATGTGAGGCATACGACCGTACCGTCTGCACTGGCACATCTCCCAGGACAGGCGATGCTATCCCTGTTACTCCATATGAATTTAGAAGTATTAACGCCAATGCCCTCAGAGTGAGAGATGAGATTATCAGGCAAGGTCGCAGCATGGGCTTCACTACTGAGCAAGTTACACACGCTATCCAGAATTATAGACCATAACAAATCGTTCTTGTCTAGTGTTAGAAAAGAGGTAATAGGAGTATGTTGTGTGTTAATTGTGGGAAAAATCCTGGCAAATGGGCAAATGGACTATGCGATCCTTGCTTGATTGCAGAATGTGAGGAGAGAGCAACGCTAGTAGGTTTCCTCAATGATCAGATGAGGTTCATGGAGCGACATAAAGATGCTGACTCATTTATCTATGATACTGACGGGACGTTGACTCAAGTGATATACCTTTCTCCCATACAGAAAGCAAAACTTGCAGGACAAGGTGATTTGTTCCTCGTATAACTAATCTTGTCGAGTGTCACAAAACAAGCATAAGGAGCAAGGGAAAAGATAATGGAAAACTGGTACACTCAGCAAATGAGGCAGTCAGCAGAGTTCGAGAAAAAGATAGTATCTTTGTGGGCTGGCTTACCTCTGTATCGTGCCTATTCTCTTCAGGAGATAACATACGCTTGTCAGCGCGTATGTTCCCACTATCCGCATCCGTCCGATGTGACGATGGGTGTATTGCTCATTGGAGATATGACTGTTGTTCGTGATTTCATTCAGGAGTTGGCAAATGAAAACCGTACAGATAAATAGTAATGGAAGATAAGCGAATGAGACGATTTTTACTTACCTATCGAGGCTTTGAGGAACAAGTCTCAATAGAGATTGAGGCAATACAATTCTCTAGCGGTAGTGTCGTATTAGAATTGTATCCTCATGCTGATTGGACTGGACCTCGTGGATTTTTTAGTCTGAAAAATGTGGAATATACCCTTGCTGAGTTTGGTGATATTTCTATCAAATGGTTAGACATGGAGCAAACCTAGACCAGGTTCGGCAATATCTACGAACACCCTGAACTTTTCAACTTCTAACCAATCATTAACGAGTTTCCAAATTATGTCGAAAAACGCGGTAAAACACTTGACAAACGATATGGATATGTAGTAAAATTACTACATGGATACAAACAACTACAGAACAACCCGAATATGGGAACGCACCCTCCAAACATTGCGTTTCATTCATGCCATTACTGGTGAAAGCATTGTTGCTATCCTTGACCGCTTAGCTAAACAGGAATTAGAGCGTGTACAGAGGGAGAATAAACGATGAACTTGCTAGAATTTGTTGAGAGTCAGCGATCTGATCTCAATACTCATCAGGTAGACTACATCATCAAAAACTGGATTGAGCGTGGCAAAACGCCTAAGCAGATGCGAGCATCATTCTCCAAGACTATGCAAGGTATGCAATGGCAGGCAGAGCACGGTTCACCACAGTATCAATCTGCTAATCAGGCCGCTGCACAACTTTATCAAGCGGTGATTGCCAAGCTGGAAACAGAGTAGAACAAAAGCTCACATGGTTGTAGTAAAACAAATGTAAGGAGAATTAATCATGGATACTGCAAGTTTGGAACTATGCAAGGAGTTGTACGAGCTAAGCCATTGGACTTTGACTGAAAAGCACTGGTATCAGGGTAAGCCCATCTATAATTCACCTTGGGGATGGCAATGCTCGGCCTATGACCTGGGCTTTTTGCTGCGGAAGTTACCACGAATGGGCGCAGTAAGTGTTACTAGCATCATAGGCGCTCAATGGGAAGCTGTTTATTACGGCAACAGAGGCGATCTCTGTTATGAGAAGCGTTGCCAAGCCGACACTCCAGAAGATGCGGCCTGTAAGTTGGTTATTGAGTTGTTCCAACAAGGGATACTCGTTCCTTCATTTTGAAGCCTTAGTACAAGAAACAGGACATAGGCTAGCTTAGAAGGAGGAATATTATGGAAAAGCGGCAATTAGCAGACGGTGATATCACTGTATGGGAAGAAGAGGGTGGCATGGTTATTCATCATGCCAATGGTCTAACTATCGCACTAACGAAGGAAGAGGCAGAGGAGCTTTTTGACTGGATGAATGAGGGAGTAGAGCAAGAAATTGCACGAATCGCAAGCATTTCGGTTCCATTCCACCGGTCGCAGAGAGGTAGACCATAAGAAATTGCGGATAGGTGTAGACAGACAAATCTAAGGAGCAAATAAGATGATCATGATATTCGTGGCAGGCTTTATTAGTGGCTGTACTGCCACGTTTCTTGCAATCCATATCCTGTCTTTTTTCGATAAGGAGCACAACTCTGATGGACCCAAACAGATAAAGACTCCAGTACGTAAGCAGATGTTTCGCTATGATTCCCCTGTTCTCATCACAGGAGGAGCATACCAGGGAATGCACGGTAAAATATGTGGTGGCAAAATCGGAGATGAATGGCATATAGATATGCCCAACCAACTTGGAGGAGAGGGCAGAGCAGCTTTCATTGAGGAAAAATATCTGCGTATCAATGTCCCTGAAGAGGCGATGATAGAGATTGATTAAAACTAGACTCAAGCCGCCTCACAAGCGGCTTGACGATAGGAAAGAGGGCATAGTTCGCCTTTAGGGATAATCGAAAAGGAAAATGAAGATGGGTAAGCGTCAGCAGACGGAATATGAAGAGTACACGTTGGAAATCAATACGCTCGAATCGTCTGGTGGATGCTCAACCTGCAAAACTCCGGTAAATATCTACAAAAGGCAGTATCGAGAAAACTCTATGGGTCAAACAGTGCAATCGTATTGCATTACCCCTTGCGATTGCCGTCAAGAAACATTTGACCCATATGGAGGATACGAGAGTAAATTACCACGAAATATAGACGTGCCACTGACTACGATCAGCGAGCCTGTTATTATGCAGCCGACATTGTTTTAGTAGAAAGGGGAAAGATAATGAGCAATCCAGGGAACAGTGGTTATACAGGCTACAAGATGAGCAAAATAGTTGCCATGACTCCAACTGCCACGGCTATAGCTGTCGAGTTAGCTTGTGGTCATATCCAGGTATGGAACCCTCCAGATGATATGACATCCGAAGAATGGAGCGAATACCTTCAGAAGAAAAGTATTAAGCCCATCCTTGTAGGTAAGACGCGATTGCGCTGTGAAGCAAAGCACGAAGACAAGCCATAGTAAAGACATGGCGGGTTTGTCATCGTATGGCTCTAGGAGCCAATTGAAAGGAAAAGGTAATGAAACAAGGTGATCGTGTCGGGAAACCGCAAGGTTATGGGTACAAGATGGGAACCATTCTGAAGGTTGAGCAAGGCCCTGATGGGCAGGAACAAGCTCTTGTGCAATTTGAGAGTGGGCTTACGTATTACGTGCTGACTGCTCAGCTTCGGGTGTTTCCACAGCCAGGTAGTGCAAATGATCAGAGTGATGAGGCATAGATTGTTTGTTCTATGTAGATGAAGTCTTTATTGTATACGAGAAAGAGGTACATCGTGGATTACGAGGAAGCAAAAGCCTACTTTGCTGAAGACTGGAGATGGCATCTTCATCAAGAGACATTCCAGCCTCTTGATAGTGAGCGGTGGATATGCAAAGTGACAACGATGTTTCGCACTGAGCGAGGAGAACCAGAAGTGACGTTTTTTCTGCTCTATGACGTGGAGACACATCAGCAGTTTAAACTTTATGAGGCATCTATCCCTGCCTTACGAGACTGGTGCTTAAAAACATCTCCAAAGAAATCAGAGTAGAACCATCGTCCATTTGAAGGGGTAAGCGATGAAAGAACAAGTAGAAGAGTTTATAGCTAACTTGCTCAGTGCGGGATTTAACCGCAATCAGGTAAGCGAAAAGGGATATGAATATGCTCTAGCTTTACAAACAGATCAGCAACGCGAAGGTGCGTATGTTTCAGCGGATATGATGGCGCGGGCCGCTGAACTGGTCAAGAGTGCGATGCCTGGGGCATATCATATATACGAACGCCGCAATATGATGCGCTAGCGCTTAGACGAACCAATGCCAGTTTCACATAGTTAGGCTTGGGAAGCCAGTTGAAAGGATATTCTGATGAGCGAGAAGTTGAGCAAGGAAGAATTTACACGCCGGTTTGATGAGTGGAGAGAGAAAACGTATGCT
>Ga0209647_1004469_pt1 | contig 10527 bp, 10 predicted proteins | sample GraSoi_2013_60cm_FD_185827 | JGI IMG/M metagenome (GOLD analysis project Ga0209647, IMG submission 185827) | Grasslands soil microbial communities from the Angelo Coastal Reserve, California, USA - Sample 9_17_2013_60cm (SPAdes) (version 2) | ecosystem: Environmental > Terrestrial > Soil >...
ACGACACCGGCTACGGCCGCGGCTTCGCTCTACCCTAACGCGCGCAACGACTGGAACTGGGAGAACAAAACAACCGACTTCGAAGTCGCCCGCCTGCAGGCGGACCTGTCGAGCCGCGTCCATATCGACAACAAGCTTTACACCTACTCCTACAAGAACTTCACGCTTTCGTCCGAAGATTCGACGACACAGTGCAACGTGCTGAGCACTGCCGACCAATGCGTCGGCAGCCCAGCCCTAAGCGTCCTCGTCAAGGCACAGGGAACTGGCAACGGCGGCGGCGGTGGGATGACTGTGGTCGGCGACATTGCCGGCTACACCAAGCTCAACCAGTATCGCCAGTGGGGCGACGTCTTCCAGGTCAACGTCGATACGGGCATCGGAATCCTGAAAGCCGGCATCTGGTTTGAACGCTCTCATTCGAAGCGCTTTCGCTACGACTACGACTTCACTGCCGCCTCGCGCGCCGGCGGCATTAGCGAGTACAACTTTAACTTCTCCATCATGAACAATGGCAGCAACTGGAACTGGAAGGAGAAGGACGCAGCGGCGAACCTCATGCTCAATGGCCAGTTCGTCCCAGCCTATATCAAGTATGACGAGCGTACGAGCTGGCGGCAAATTCAGGGTTTCGGCGAATTCGATTTCAAGCTGCTAAAGGATGCGCTGACGATCACGCCCGGGATCAAGGTCCAGGACTTCACGCGAATGATCAACACGCCGATCGCGGCGCAGACCAGCCGCGTGGGAATAGACACTCAGCAGTCGTACAGGCCGACGCTGCCTTACTTGACGATCAATTACCTGATCCGGCCCGATTTCTCGGTCTACGGCCAATTCGCCAAAGGTTTCCTGATCCCATCGCTCAGCGCCAGTCTTGAAACCAAGGGCGCCAACAATATCGCGGTGCCAGTTGTTCCGGTGCCGACGAAGACGACCAATTATCAGGCTGGGTTGGTCTATGCCGGCCAGCGCCTGAACGTTGATGCCGACGTCTATTATATTGAAGCGAGCAACTCGACCTTTACCGATCCGACGAACAGCAACAACGTCACCGTCAATGCCAATCCGGCCCATTATAAGGGCATTGAGGGACAGGTCAGCTATGTCGTGCTGCCTGGACTTACTGCGATCGCAAATGCCACGAGCATGAGCGCGAAGGATGCGGTGACCGGGCTGTGGCTGCAGGGTGCGCCGAATTATACGGCCCTGCTTGGAGCGGTCTATTCCGCCGGACGCTTCAAGTTGAGTTATCTACACAAGTTCACCGGGCGCCAGTTCGTGGATGCGGCCAACACGGTGCAGTTGGGCGCCTACGATTATGGCATTCTAGCAGGCAGTGTGGCTTTCGGTCGCGTGACGGCCGGCGTCACCGTGACGAACCTCTTCAACGATCGCTCAATTGTGTCGGGCGATCCGAGGTCGCTCTTCATCTTCCAGGCGCCGAGGTCGATCCTGGGCCAACTCAAGGTTCGTTTCTGACGATGCTTGTCCTGGCACTCGCAATGGCGGCCGCTGCACCGTTGCCAGCGCCGCTGCTGGCACCCGACGATCTCGTCAGCTCCCAGGTCCTTCCGCCTCCGCCCTCCGACGGAAGCAATCAAGCTCAAGCGGAGCGCGCCGAGCTTGCCGTAGTGGAGCGGACACGCACCCCGGTGGACCTGGCGTCGGCCAGGAATGACAGTGCGACCAAGGATGCGTCGATCTTTGCCGAGGCGATCGGCCCGCGGTTCAAACTCGATCGATTGCCCGATACCGCACTGTTAATGGCGATGATCCGCTCCACCGAAAAGGCGGTCGCCGACCGGGCAAAGACCTATTTCAGGCGGCCTAGGCCGTGGATCGCAAATCCCCACATCCATGCTTGCTCGCGGAACGACGACGCACTGTCGAGCTATCCCAGCGGGCACACCACCATGGCCTTTTCGATGGGAGCGGTCCTCAGCCGCCTGGTACCCGAGCGCGCCTCCGCCATTATGGCCAGGGCAGCGCGCTATGGCCAAAGCCGTATCGTGTGTGAAGTTCATTACCGAAGCGACGTGACGGCGGGTGAGATCCTGGGGCTCGTCGTCGCCGAGCGGCTAATGACCAAACCGCAGTTTCGCAGCCAATTCGCTCACGCGCGGCTGGAGCTGCACGGAGCGCAACTAACAAACTAGGCTAATTCTGATCTCCGCTCTGACCGAGCCCCCGAATGTCCGCTTTGGGTCGAAAGGACACTAGCCGAAGGCGGTCCGCTCTAGGCGCCCCTCCCTTGCAGCGAGGCGAGCAAGACGCCACATCGCATCCATGCTGATCCGGACCGAACAGCTACGGCACCTCCAAACTTCATCAATGCGTTGCTATAGCGCGACAGACGGACTCGTGCGCCAGCGTGCAAAAGTCGGGCAAATGGCTCTCTTTCCAATAGCGCATCAATCCGACCCTCTCGGCAATCGGGATGAACCTTGGATCCTTTCGCAGCGGCGCCAAGGCGGGAGTTGACAATGCTCCGAGGCCGAGCCGCTCCGGCCGTTGGAGGAATAGACGATCCTCCTCTTTAGGGTCGTCCGCGATCAAGGTTGGAAATAGCCGGTCTCCGAGGACGAAAGCACCATCGAGGTCACCGGCGCGGACCAACGCGACGAGACAGAAGTAAGATAGGCTGCCATCGACCGCAGGTGAAAGACAGCGCACGCGCACTAGCTGTGTTCTTTTCGCCGCCACGTCATTGGCGACCGAAGCGACCGTACGGCGGTCAATTACGTGGATGTCAGGAGGCATGGCCGCGACGAACGCGGCGGCATCCTCGACACTACCGCGATCGAGCATCCCTTTGAAGCGCAGGGTAAAGGCCTGATCGAATTCAGGCCACCACCGCCGAACGCGTTCAAATTGCTCCCCGGCGCGGTCGCGCATGCCGAGTCCCTCGAGGAGCATCGTCGAGACGGAGAGGCGTCCGGCCATATAGGGCATGGCGGCGACAGCGAGCCGGTCGTAAGCGAGCGCCTCGTGGAAGCGGCCAACGTCCACAAGCTGATTCCGCAAGCCCGCGGCAACGAATGGAGCCTCCGGGTCGATTGCGAATGCTTTGCGCATCACGGCTTCGCAGCGCGACATTCGGGCCGGGGAATAGAGCTTACAGTCGGGCCAGGCGACATCGCCATAGCCGGGCGCGAGCGCGCGAGCACGTGCGGCTGCAGCTCTCCCTTTTGCGAGCGCTGCCGGCCGATCTTCGGCGGCGAGGAGGGGCAGCTCATGGACGGTACTCATCGCCAGACCCAGTTGCGCGACCGCTGAATCCGGCATCTGCGCAGCGATACGGTCGACCGCCCGGTAGGTGCCGATCGCATCCTCGAAGATGACCATCATGCTCCATTGGCGCAGGACCTCTCCGGTGAGGCGGCGATCGCCTCCCCGATCCCGATCAAGCGCCATCAATGCTCCGGTCGTCGATAGCGCGGTTGCGGCAAACGCTCCGATTTGCTCGGGAAGATTTCGAGCCCCGTCGCGGCTCACGTTAAAACGGTGCGACAGCAGCAGGGTGCCATGCGCTAAGTCGTCCAGCTGAAGACTGGCCTCAACGCGCTGATCGACCAGCCGAATTTGGCCTGACAGACGCAGGTCCGCGGCCTTGCCTTGACGTAACGTCCCATGAGGCTTCAGCACTGGCAGACCGCTGTTGGCGAGCATATCCGCCACGACGGAGTCGCTAGCTTTCGCGGCCTCGCTCGCCAGCGGATCGCCAGATGCAACGAAGGGCATTAGCTCGATGACGGCAAGCGGAGGATGCGACTGGTCCGGCCCCGCGTGAAAAATGAGAAACGCGACGCTGACCACAGCGACTGCCGGAACAGCGCCCCAAAAAAACCAGCGTTGATACCAAGCGGGTGGCCCGGTTTCCGTCAGGCGGTATCCGGAGCCGCGAACCGTTTCGATTTCAAAGGCGCAGCTCGCTTTGGCAACGCGTCTGAGGATCAGGATCGCGCGGTTGATGACATCCTCACCGACAATCCGTCCGTCCCAGCAGGAAGAGATCAACTCTTCGCGAGTGACGACCTGACCCTCGCGCCCAGCAAGCGCCAACAGTACCTTCATCGGTTGCGGTTCGAGGTGCTGCGACTTTCGATCGAAGCGGACTTCACGCGCTTGCGGATCGGCAAGAAGTCGCCCGAGGCGAAAGGCTCGACATTCGGCCAAGTCGATTTGGACGGAACTCACGAAGTGGCACAGTCCATGTCGAGTGCTCCTGCCGGCCTACAGAGTTATCATAAACTCATGCAAAAATCAGGTTTCCTCCATCGACTCCCGCGCGGCCCGAGTCTTCAAGTCCAGGCTTGCCATCGATCAGATGGTTTTCGTTAAGGGGGGCAGTCCGATGCGATCGACATGGATGCAGTACTTCGCGGGCGCGGCCTCGCTTCTCGGTTTGTCCTCCTGCGGAGGCACCGGAAATTCGATTGCGCTCATTCCGGCGCCGGCAGTCGCGCCGACGCCGACGCCGACGCCAACACCGACGCCTACGACGCCGGGTCCCGCCGTCCCCGCCGCCGTACAGACACTGACCCCCGCATCTCCATCGGCGGGGAGCATCAAGTTCTCGACGCTGGCGCAGCCGACCGACTTCCCGCTGTTCATGACAGCGGCGCTCGGAGGGCCGGGAGACGGCGATCAAGCAACGGCTGCCGCGGGCGGGGTGCTCAGGGCCGATGCCAGTGGCGCTTACCGCCTGACCATCAACAACCCTGTTGGCGTCACAAATGCCATGATTCCCAGCGCTGGGCCCGCTCTCGGGGATGTCTTTTTTTTAACAGCGGGTATCGCGTCGAGCGATCTCGACTACACCCGTTATGGCTATTGGGAACGAGCAGACGTCGTTGATGGCGTGTTCAACCTCGGGGCCTGGACCACAGGATTCGTGACTCCCGCATCGCAGATCCCGACGCAAGGAACGGCAACCTACGTCGGCAAAGTTGCCGGACTGTACAATGTGGCTATCGAAACTACTTCACCTGCTGATTTCGACAGCCGGATAACGGGAGACGTAAACCTGGCCGCCGATTTCGCTCAATCCTCTCTTTCGGGATCGATCACCAATATCTTCGCCACTAGTATGTACACGTCCCTCACGGGACCGGTGAACGACATCGGCTTTTCCGCAACGATCGATCGCAACAACAATCTGTTCAGCGGCACCACATCGGTCACGAGCTTCCCGAGCGGAGCGTACGCCTTTGGACCGACGGCGGGCGGGCTGATCAACGGCCGCTTCTATGGTCCGAACGCAGCCGAGGTCGGTGCAGTGTTTAACGTGTCGGAGGGCACCCGGCGCCTGATTGGTTCTTTCGGCGCGAAGCACTGACGCTCTGGTGTTGGGTAACATGCTGGTGCCGCTCGTTGCGGCAGGCGTGGCGGTGGCAACGCCCGACCCCCGAGCACTGATTGACGTGGGCCGGTTCGGCGAAGCAAAAGAGCTTCTAGAGCGCCAGTTCGCGTCGGGCACGCGTGACACCGAAACCTGTTTCCTTCTTGGCTTGGTTGCCGTGGAGCAACGGGATTACCGCAAGGCGATTAGCTGGTTTCGCCTGGCGCTGGTCCGTGATCCGCGATCGGCACGATTGCGGCTCGAACTCGGCCGCGCCTTCTATCTCGCAAAGGACTATGCCAACGCCGAGCTGCAGTTCGAGCGGGCCTTGGCGGGAGACTTGCCGCCACCGGTCCAGGCAAACGCGCGCCGCTTCCTCGATCGGATTCGGCGCGAGAAGCGCTGGTCGTACAAGTTCAGCTTGGCGCTGGCGCCGGACACCAATATCAATCTGGGCTCGTCGGCCAAGGACACAATCATCTTCGGTCTGCCGTTCGAACTCGGCACTGACGCGAAAATGCACAGCGGCGTTGGACTCGTGGGCGACTCTTCGGCCGAGTTTTCGCCGCGTCTGAACAATCGTCTGCGGTGGAGGACTGGCATTGCCATTCACCGGAGCCAGTACAAGCAGGCGCAATTCGACGATACGATCGCCAGCGGCTGGTCGGGTCCGCAATGGATCGGCAAAAATGTAGAGGTCAGCGCGGCGGCCACTGCGCTCCGGCGATGGTATGGCGGCAGACCTTATCAGGAAGCATTCGGGGGCCAGCTCGAAACCGTCTTCTATAGCGGCTCGCATAGCGCACTCCTGCTCGGAGCCGCGTCGCAGTATTTCACTTACATCAACATCCCCCAACAGTCGGGGCCTGTCTGGTCGGCCAGCGCTGGCATCGTCCGAATCCTTGATCCGGCCAGTTCGATTACGCTTCTGATAAATGGGGCGCTGCAACAGGCCCGCACTCGCGATCTCACCAACCGGTCCGGGATCATCTCGCTCTCTGCAACCCATGACTTTCAAGGCGGATTCACCGTCACCGTTACGCCCACTTACGCTTTCGCGGATTATGAGGCCCCCGACGCGTTCTTCGGTATTACGCGTCGAGACCGCTCGAAGGAATTCCGTGCGACCGTGCTCAACCGACGCGCGACAATCTGGCGGTTGACGCCGACGATCACCTACACCCGAGTTCGCCGGAGGAGCTCGATCAACATCTACAACAGCCGGCAGGACCGCGTGGAGCTCGGCTTCACCAGTGCCTTTTGATTGTGGGTGCCTGACCAATGCCTCTCCGGCGTCGCTCCGAAGGGCGCCGAAACCAGGAGCATACATCTTCGGTTGCAGCAGCAGAGGCATAACCCTCGGAATCCGCAGCGCTGGTTAATGTCCGCTTTGGGTCGAAAGGACACTAGCCGAAGGCGGTCCGCTCTAGGCGCCCCTCCCTTGCAGCGAGGCGAGCAAGACGCCACATCGCATCCATGCTGATCCGTACCGAACAGACGCCCAACCCGGCGACCCGCAAATTCCTGCCCGGTCAGGCGGTGATGGAAGCTGGAGTGCGCGATTTCGCCGATCGGGAAAGCGCGGCGGCCTCGCCGCTCGCCGGGGCTTTGTTCGACAGCGGCATGGTCGAGGGCGTGTTCTACGGCCGCGATTTCATCTCGGTCACGGCGGCTCCCGGCGTGTCGTGGACCGACCTCGAGCCGCTGGTGCTTGAGACTTTGCTCGACCATTTCGTCAGCCAGGCGCCGTTGTTCACGCGCGGCACGGCCGAAGGCATCGTCGTCGCCGACGGGACCGGCTTCGAGGAGAGCGCCGAAGACGCCGACATCATCGGCCAGATCAAGGAGCTGATCGAGACCCGCGTCAGGCCGGCCGTGGCGCAGGACGGCGGCGACATCGTCTACAAGGGCTACCGGGACGGGCGCCTCTATGTGTCGATGCACGGCGCCTGCTCGGGCTGCCCGTCGTCGACCGTGACCCTGAAGCGCGGGATCGAGAGCCTGATCCGCCATTACGTGCCCGAAGTCGAAAGCGTCGAGGCGGTCTGACTTTGTCAGGGGGTTGCGGCGTTGGGCCGCATGTGTCCATCATGCCGCCCATGATCCTGGCTTTCGACACGTCGAGCGCCGCCTGCACGGCCGCTCTGTTCGACGACGCCGGCACTGTCGTCGTCGCTAGAGACGACATCATCGGCCGCGGCCACGCCGAGCGCCTCGTGCCGATGATCGGCGAGATGATGACGACGACAGTCCGCCGCGCCGACAAGATCCTGGTCGGCGTCGGCCCCGGCAGCTTTACCGGCATCCGCGTCGCGATCGCTGCGGCGCATGGACTGGCGATCGGCTGGGGCGCCGAGCTCATGGGGCTGTCGTCGCTCGCCTTGCTTGCCGCCGGCGCTGCGCCCGACGGTGAAGTCGTCGCTGCCGTCGCCGGCGGTCATGGCGAGCTGTTCGTCCAGCAATTCGATGCTGGTGAGCCGACGTCGGACCTCCTGAACCTCTCTCCGGCAGAGGCGGCGCGCGCCACAAACGCGGCGCTCGTCGTCGGTTCCGGCGCAGCGAAGCTGGTCGAGGCGCGCGGCTGGGGCGAAGCGCGCGAGCTCTGGCCCTCGGCGGCGAACGCGCTGCGGCTGCCTCAAGAGTTGCGGTGCCTCCCCCCCAAACCCGTTTATGCTCGCGCTCCCGACGCGCGCGTTCCCGAGGCGGCGTGATGGCGACAGTGGAACAGGCGCGCATCACGTCCGGCACTTCGGAGGACATCGACGCGGTGATGCGGGTGATGGACGCGGCCTTCGGCGACCGCTTTGGAGAAGCCTGGACGCGCTCGCAGCTTGGCGGGATCCTGCCGATGGCGGGCGTGTCACTAATTCTCGCTCGCGAGCCCGACAGCGGCGATGCCGTCGGCTTTTCGCTGTTCCGGACCGTCACCGACGAATCAGAGCTGCTTTTGATTGCCGTGACGCCGACCGAGCACCGGCGGGGCGTCGGCCGCAGGCTGCTCGAGGATTTTTTGGAACGTGCACGTAATCACGGGGTGTCGCGCGTGCATCTCGAAGTGCGCGAGGGAAATTCGGCCGTGCACATGTACCGCGACGCCGGTTTTTCGCCGGTGGGCCGGCGCCGCAACTATTATCACGCGACCGACGGACGGCGTTTCGACGCAGTCACGCTCGCTTACCAACTTTAGCTGAATCATTCTAATCTTGCAGCGACTTAAGCGGTCAGTTGCGGTGCTGCGAATAGCGGCGTAATTGTTCTTGCGCCTACAGACTTACTGCATGGTCTCTGCTCGAAATCAGGAAACCAATATGCCCGACACCGAAAACGCCGATGACACACTGCTCACGCTGACCGCGGACATCGTCGCCGCCCACGTCAGCAACAATAGTGTCGCCGTCAACGACTTGCCCAATCTTATCCAGAATGTGCACGGCGCCTTGTCCGCGATTGCGGGCACTACGTCGGCCGCGGAGCCGAAGCCCGAGCCGAAGGTATCGATCCGCGCGTCGATCAAGCCCGACTACATCGTCTGCCTTGAGGACGGCAAAAGGCTCAAGATGCTGAAGCGGCATTTGATGACCCACTACAACATGACCCCCGATCAATATCGGCAGAAGTGGGGACTTTCGGCAGACTATCCGATGGTTGCGCCGAATTACGCCGAGCAGCGACGCAAGCTCGCCAAGTCGATCGGCCTCGGCACCAAGCGCCGGCGCGCGCGCGGCGGCAAGTAACGCTCGCAAAAGCGGCCCTGCGCACTTAACTTGGCCGGATGACGCGTAAGATCGATATCGAGGCGCTATGCGCCGACAAGGGGCTGCGCATCACCGAGCAGCGGAAGACGATTGCGCGCGTGCTCGGCGAAAGCGAAGACCATCCCGACGTCGAGACGCTGCACGCGCGGGCGGCGGCCGTTGACCCGAACATCTCAATCGCGACGGTCTACCGGACGGTGCGGCTGTTTGAGGAGGCGGGCATTCTCGAGCGCCACGAGTTCGGCGATGGCCGCTCCCGCTATGAGGCGGCGTCGGAAAGTCATCACGACCATCTAATCGACGTCGAAACGGGCAACGTCATTGAGTTCGTCAATGATGAGCTCGAGGCCTTGCAGAAGCGGATCGCCGAGAAGCTCGGCTTCCGCCTCGTCGACCACCGCATGGAGCTTTACGGCGTCACCCTCGACCGTGATCATTAGGGGCGCGCTGCTCGCATGAACTTTCGCGCTGCGCTGCGCATTGCCGGTCTGCTCGGCCTCTTCGCCGTGATCGGCCCGATCCACGTCGTCACCAAAGCATTGCTCGGCCGCTCACGATGGCCCCGGCGTTTCCTCGCGACCGCCGCGCGAATCTGCGGAGCCCGAGTACGAGCGGAAGGCGAGCCGCTGCGCCCGCACACGCTTCTCATAGCCAATCACACGAGCTGGCTCGACATCTTGATCCTGGCCGGGGCTACCGACTGCGCGTTCGTGTCCAAGGACAATTTGGGTCACGGGTTGCTTCACTGGCTCGCCGACCAGAATGCGACGGTCTACGTGAAACGCGGCCACGTTAAAGGCGCGAAGGACCAGGCTACCGAAATCGCCAAGGCGCTGGAGGGCCCCAAGCCGGTCGCGCTGTTTCCGGAGGGCACGACCGGCCCTGGAACGCACCTGCTCGCTTTCCGCTCAACGTTACTCGAAGCGGCCAACTTTGCCGCCAAGGACGTTGAAATCCGCCCGGTCGCGATCGACTATGGCGCCGCGCGCGCCGACTTCGGCTGGTTCGGCGACGAGCCCGGGAGGAACAATGTCCTGCGGCTGCTTGGCAGACGCGGCACCATAACGGTTACGGTACACCTGCTCGACCCACTGGATCGCTCGCTCGACCGCAAACAGCTGACCCACGCGGCGCGTGAGGCTATTGCAGAAAGGCTTGGCTTAACCTCCGGCGCGCAGTCGCCTATAGCTTCGAGCGAATGACTCCCAAGACTTTCAAAATCAAAAGTTTCGGCTGCCAGATGAACGTCTACGACGGCGAGCGCATGGCCGAGCTGCTCGGCGCCACCGGGATGAGCGCCGCCGCCGAGGGCGACGACGCCGAACTCGTCGTCCTCAACACCTGCCACATCCGCGAAAAAGCGGCGGAGAAGGCCTATTCGGACATTGGCCGTCTCAGGCGCGAAGACGGGTCGAGGCCGCTGATCGC
>Ga0209647_1004470_pt1 | contig 10525 bp, 14 predicted proteins | sample GraSoi_2013_60cm_FD_185827 | JGI IMG/M metagenome (GOLD analysis project Ga0209647, IMG submission 185827) | Grasslands soil microbial communities from the Angelo Coastal Reserve, California, USA - Sample 9_17_2013_60cm (SPAdes) (version 2) | ecosystem: Environmental > Terrestrial > Soil >...
GCGGCCGGCATCGAAACGCGGATTGGCAATCATACTTTCCGCGCGACCGGCATTACGGCATATCTGAAGAACAGCGGCAAACTCGAAGTCGCGCAGCAGATCGCTAACCACGAATCGCCGCGGACAACCAAACTTTATGATCGCCGGCATGATGAAATCTCACTCGATGAAATAGAGCGAATCACCATCTGATTATCTATCCTCTCGCGCGACCTGGCGTCGACCGCAGCGCCTGGCGAAACAGCGCCTATTGTGACAGACTGAACACCGGTGATGTCTCTGAAGACCTGATCACGGTGGCTTTGATTCCCGGTCGATCTTTGAAAGTGCGCTCGGCCAACAATAGATCGATACCCAGAAAAGAATGGCTCTAAAAGCCGACTAGAGCGCGTTTGAGACCGGTGCCCCCTATCCTACCTGCAAAAACCGCAATTTTTTACGACAACATTCCTCAAGAATCCAAGCCTATGGCCGGCATCGCTCTTCGCTGCAGAAAGCTGACATCCGGTTCCGAAACCACACGCGAATTCCCCTGAAAAAGACGAGCTTTTGTCTCAACCTCTCCGCCGGTCCGCTGAAATGACAGTCGGAAACGAGTGTCGTGCAGACCCTGGGGAAACCTTACTATTGCGCGGAAGTCCGCCCGCCGATCGAGAGTGAAATTTAGCTTGTTCCTCGTCGATTAGCTCTTTGGCGTATTTGATCGCGCGCGGACGCGTATATCCCAAAATGATCGGCTCGCGCTTGTCGATTTTCACGTTCCATCTCGCGCTACGCGAACCGAAGATGGTGACCATGCAGCCCTTGTAATCTCTTTTCCAGGTAATGGAATCGGCCTCGATCTGTTGCTTAGAAGTGTCCGCCGGACCTCCTGCGGCTTCAATTTTGGATGGAGTCCTCATATTTGTAAGATAACACATCCGCATCCACGCCGCCCGGCGGTCAGATTTCGCTCTAGTCCTCCGGGAGCCGATCTTTCGGCTGTCCGGGTGTGAGGTGGTCGTTTGGTAACAGAAATCGAGCGCGAGGCGAGGCTTTAGACCGGGAAACATCTGGCACGCGTAAGATTGATTTTTTGAAAGGGAACGAGATCCATTCTCCACCCCTGCTTGAACACGAAAATGTATTTTATCGTGTTAAGAAAGGGGATCTTTTTGAAGCCCTTTAGGGGTGCGCGCCCGAAACGGAAAATAAAGCACGGTAAGGAGCGAAATCTCCTCGTGGATGAGAGTGCGAACCTTGGTCAGCGGACATGCGCGGCCACCCAATTACCTCAACCCGCAGCCCTTACCTCCCCTAAAAAAATCCACGTCCTTGGGCTTGGGGCAATTCCGGCGGACCTAGATAGACGAACGGCAGCCGGTGGTGACAGACTCTCGGCTTCATTACAAATCGGGTTACCTGAATACGGATAGTCCGATTCCTATCCGGAGAAGCGCCTAGCCGTCTTCGCAGCCTTTGCGCTCTCACTGTGCAATACTGTCTCTTTTTTTGTGTTCTTTGCGCCTTTTCGTGGCTATTTGTTTCCAACGACTTGGCGTCTTTGAATTCATAGCCGACGTGGCTAAAGGGGCGATGGGACGAAGTCTGCCCTGGCGTGAGATTTCTTGCCGATTTGCGTCACGATCGGTCTGTGGTAATGAGCACAACCTCGATTTGGACCGCGCTGCGCAACCGCACGTTCCGTACTCTTTGGCTCGGTAGCGTCGTCTCGGGATGCTGCGTCTCTGCTCATGATATGGCTGCCACGTGGGTAATGAATACCCTATCGGCTTCGCCCTTGATGCTTTCGCTGTTGTCCACCGCAGCGTCGTTGCCGTTTTTTTTTCTGACCTTTCCGGCGGGCGCGTTGGCGGACATGGTAGACCGCAAAAAACTGCTCGTGGTGATGCATGTTTGGCTTGCTTTATCCGCCGCCGGACTCGCGGTTTTAGGATCGCTAAAATTGCTGAATCCTTTCCTGTTGCTGACCGGGGTATTTCTGCTCGGCGTCGGTTTTGCGTGTAACGCACCGGCCTGGACCTCGGTTATTCCCGATGTTGTCACCAAGGAAGAACTCGCCTCGGCGGTAACCCTGGGCGGTGTGCAGATGAATATTTCGGGGATCATCGGGCCCGCTGTGGGCGGGTTACTTCTTCCTCTGGTCGGAGCGAATATTATTTTTGCTCTGAATGCGGTCGCCTTTCTCCTGGTGCTGACGGCAGTCTTGCGTTGGCGCAAGACACACAAACGATTCAGAGCCTCCGCGGAGAGCATGCTCGAGTCGTTTGTTGGCACGCTTCGCTACGTCCGATACACGCGTGGAATGCGAGTTGTTCTGATCCGCGCTCTCCTTTTCTCGCTGCTGATCTCGGTCATTCCGGCTTTGCTGCCGGCCGTGGGCCTCAAGGCCCTTCACCTGACCTCTTCGCACCTAGGAATCCTTTTTACGAGCATGGCCGTCGGAGCGCTGTTAGGCGCCGTCTTTGTCGTACCGCGAGCTCGAGAAAAGTTCACTCCGAATCAGGTCACGAGCTTGGCCAGCCTGCTGCTCATCGTGGTCTACATTCTGATGGCTGCGGTCCGTCAGCTTGAGATCTTCATGGTGGTCGCAGCTCTTGCAGGTGTCGGCTGGACATTGGCAGGCTCCGAGATCTGGGTTGTCGCCCAGAAAGCGATGCCAGGCTGGACACGTGGCCGCTTGAATGCGGCGCAGATCATGGTTACTCAGGGTGGCATCGCGCTGGGCGGCCTGGCCTGGGGTAGTCTGGCAGCATTCACTGGATTTGAGTACACCCTTTTGCTCGCAACTTTGCTGGTGTGTTACAACCTGAGTATCGCGGGTCCACTATCGCTTGATTTCATCAAGTCGCTTGACGTAGAGCCTGCGCTGCCGCCGCCGATGCCGGCCGTGGCCGAAGCTCCCGACCTCGACGACGGTCCCATCGCCGTAGTGGCCGAGGTTACCGTGGATCAAGAAGACCGGAATCAATTTCTTGAATTGGTGCGCCACCTTCGCCTGGTTTATCTCCGCAACGGCGCATCCAGCGTTCGCCTTTACGAGAGTCTCGACGATCGGTCCGTGTTCAGACTGGAGGCAGTGGTAACAACCTGGCGCGAACACCTGCTTCTCCATCGCCGATTCACTAAGACGGAACGCGAAATCTTGGATAACGTCTTGCGATTGCACACGGGCAAAGAAGCTCCGATTTATCATTACACGCTGATAACCGGAGAAATTCTGATTCACAGGTGAGCGATGGTAGGGTAGAGGTCACATCCTTCAAAACCAAGAAGGGGTAACGGGGGGGACGCTGCGATAAGACGCAACAGGCGACTCTCCGTCCACGTCAGCCTTTGCACCTAGCCGTCGATGCCTTTGCGTCTGCTAACAGCCAGTGATTTCGGTTTTTGATTCCCGCCTTGGCCGTTTCCTGATAGAAATGGCTCCCCCGTTGCCGCCTTCACAGGGCTCGTCGCGGCATGAAATTAGTACGTCGTGGCGGAATCAAGACGAGAGGCGGAGATCATCCTATGAGCGGAGCCTATCCCCACTTCAAGCCCTGGTTAAATTCCGACAAAGGTACGTAAAGTCCCACACAGTTTTCTACAAGTCCCGGTGACTGTCGAATCAGGATCCAGTCAGTCGCGCGCGTTAGCACTAGCTCCAAGTTTGGATATTCTTCGGGCTGCCCTGCTTCTACGCGGTAAAGCTTCTGTGCGTGAATGGCTTTAAGACGAGGCAGGAGTTCAAAGCCAAAAAGATGGCAGAACCGCGAAGGCGACCTCCGACTGGCCGTGACTGTTTGTTTACAATTATTTCGGTGCAGTGGCGCAAAACACCTTCAATCATGGCCGCCACTTCCGAAGAAGAACAGGTTTTCAACTGTGAATAAATGCAGGTCGATTTGTGCTCAACGTGCCAGTAGATCATCACGCCGCGCCCGCCGTAGCGCACGTGCAACTCCGTCATGAGGTTTTGATCCCAGGCGCCAAACTTTTTCGAGTCCGAGGCGTAGGCCGTAGTCCCCTCACCCCAGATGTGCGGATGTCTGACACAAAAGATGGGGTTAGCCCAACAAAGGTACGTAAAGTCCCACAGGATTCTAGCCAACTGCCGTGGCGTAAAGGATTTTCGGCGATTCCGGAACTCCCAAGACGGGACCTGGTTTAGTCGGTCAGTTTTGGGAGCTTGATTCCGACCGAATCCTGAAGCTTGTCCTCCGAGAAATCATACTCTCCCAAGAGATTCAGATGCCCCCAGGCGGCCGCCGAGCCATGGGCCATTTCAGGCCACGAAAGCAAAAAGAGTCTAGAGCTCTACGAACACCTGTCATTCGAATCGGTCGATAAGGCGTACCAAGACGCGGTCCAGAGTGTGGCGATCTAAGAAGATTCCTGTGGGACTTTACGTACCTTTGTTGGGCTAACACCTCTTATGATCCAGCAGGTGCTGGAAGAAGAACAGTGGAAAGGACGCCTCACCGCCATCGACCTGCGCGCTCTGTCACCCCTCAAGTGGCAGCACATCAATCCATACGGTACGTTCACCCTCAATATGCTCCACCGGCTCCCGCTCCAAAGCACCCTCGCCGCATAGCTGAACTACCTTGCCGCTTTTTCGGCCTTCGCTAGGTTAGGGCCTACTGTGCGGCGACGTGTTCCCATCGGCTGCAACTTCAGACGCCGGCGGGCCTGCTCGACGACGTATTTCGTCTGGTCATACCCAAGGTGGTGCTTACGCCAGAGCCGAACAGTCTCTGAAACAATCTCAGCCAATCCCGCCGAAAATTGCGCTTTTGCAGATTACCACGCACTTTCGTACGCTTTGAACGGTTCTGTCGCGCCATAATGGCCTCGTTCACGCCCAGAGACTGCGCAGTAACTGTATTCTGCGCAGTTTGATTGTATTCCGATGCGGGAGGGAAGCCCATGGTTAGCGGAGAGAATTGGCAAGTGGGTTAGGAAACACAGCGGTGTGAGGATCTATCCGGGATCATTACTTCCCGGTTGCCCGTCATCCAAAGGCCACAAGGAGCATCCCCCTAAAAGAAGTTATGAGTGGCTCGCACGAGTATTACAACGACAGTCAGACTTGCAGTTTCCATCTCAGAGAACCTCCTACCTATATTCTTCATGCATGATGGATTGTGGGCTCCGCCGACGTGCAATCTTCGCCAACGCACTTCTCTTTGGCCTCTTGTGCTCGAACTGCTTGAGCCAGCAGGGGGCTCCACCCGTGACGGCTCTCGCGCAGGTTATCTCAGGACTCGTCTATATACAGGGCGAAGTGAACAATTCGACCCCTCTGAATGTCATCCTCGATAGCGGTGCCTCGGTCAGTATTGTCAGCCCTCCGTTGGCGGAGACTCTCCGCCTAACGTCAACTCACTCTTCAGAAGCCAGTGGTATCGCAAAAGGTTTGGATCAGACGGTGCACTTTGTCGACGATTGCGAACTCAAATGGGGCAGTCAGGCGAGTCAGATCAGTCTTCTCCACCAACAGAGCGCGATCCTGCCCATCGACTACATTGCGGAGCAGGTGGGAAAGCGCGTGGATGCGATCTTCGGAAGCAATCTCTTCCTGCACTATACGATCACCGTCGACTATGAGCAGCAGCGCGTCACCTTCACGTCTCCCGTCTCTGGAGCTCCGATCCTTGGAACCGCCATCCCTGTGCAGGTCTTAAGCAATACTCCCTTCGTAGAGGCAAGCATCGAGGGGGAGGATGGCAAGAAGGTTACCGCGCTTTTCCTGGTGGACAGCGGGACCACTGGGGCAATGATCCTGAACAAGAAGTTTCTTGAATCCCATCCTGGCTTGATCGCTCAGACCCATTTCGTGGACACGCCTACGGTAACGGCTGTAGGTGGCGCGATTCACTCAAAACGAGTACGCGTGCCGCATGTCGGTCTCGGTCCATTTCTCTTTTCCGGAGTGGTCGCGGCCGTCCCAGAGGCTAGCTCCGGCGCCTTATCGAACGCAACTGTCGCGGGTTTCATCGGTGCTGGAATACTGAAACGCTTTACGGTGACCTGGGACTACACAGGCAAACGCATGGTGCTCTTGCCCAATCGAACTCTCAGCGAGCCTTTTGAAACCGATGCCAGCGGGTTACATCTGGTATCTCCGGGACCGCAATATCAAATCGTAACGATCGACAGTGTACTCCCCGGTTCGCCAGCAGCACAGGCTGGACTGGAGCCGGGCGATGAGATTCTGGCTGTCGATGAAGTCAGCGGTCTTCCTCTCTGGAAGGTATCGGAAGCCCTTCGCAAAGCAGGAACTTCCGTCGTACTCACGGTCCAGAGGAAGGCAACTATTTTGAAAATTACGCAGCCCCTTCGCAGCCCCTTTCAACAGACAAGTTGAAGCGCGAAAGATGGATTACGACCTATGGTTCATAACCAACTGTGTGTTGTCGGCGATCCAGAAGTAATCCGGCCAGCTATAGCGGAACTTATGTTTGCCTATCTGGCAAGAAGCAAGGCGTTGAGCCTTGGTTTCCCACTGAATGAGGCCAGATCAAAATCCTTAACGGAGGTTTTCGGTTGGATGTGGCTACTACCCCTATCAGCGGGTGCAGTTCGACATGCTATAAGTAACCCGGATGTGTCTACCAAAATATGACGCTTTCGTCCCTTCACCCGCTTATGCGCATCGAATCCGCGAACACCGCCGCGTTCTGTTGTCTTCACCGATTGACTATCCATGATGACAACCGATGGACAAGCACTTCGACCGGCTTGAATTCTCGTCATCTTGTAAAGAGTTCGCTGGACATACGTCCAAACCCCTGCATTGTCCCAACTCCGAAAGTAGTGATACACCGTGCCCCAGACCCAACTCTCGCGGAAGCAAGCGCCATTGACAACCTGTTCGGAGTAGATACAAAATCGCATTCAACACCGCACGAACATTGGTTGTGCGTGGTCGGCCGCCAAATCGTGGTACCGGCAACATTGGCTCTATGAGCGCCCAGGCATCATCGCTCAAATCGGTATCGTAAACTCTTGCCGCAGCCTCTCTCAATGACATGCAATCGAACTTAAACAATTTCAAATGAACTTTGCAAACACCCTCTGAGACCTTTTCGTGGGGTTGGGCAAAAATAGCCAAGTTACAAAGAGCAGGGTCTGATGCGGAGATATGCATCGGACCCTCTTTTGTACACCGGCAGTTCCATCGGATGGGTTCCGAACTCCCATCTTGAGCGCTTCTGCTCTCAAATTACGGACTCGAGCGCTTCCTTATTTCGCGCTGGACTCACCATAACCGGCGCAAGTACGGGCCGCATAGGCTCGTCCTCATGGATGTGGCAGCCGGCGTTGTGGATCTCGATCGGTCTCCCATGCGGTGTATGAAGGTACGCGCTGCGCCAACGCTCCTCCGTCGAGTCGATCTCCGGAGATCGCGACAGCCTGCTTTTGGCCAGAATTGTCTCGAGAGCAGCCAGCCACTGCCGGTAGTAGCCCGTGGTATGTCCCTCTTCGGGCGTCGCGGGGTGCGTCTGGATCTCTTTACTGAAGATCTCAACCCACTCGGCCCACGAAAAATGGCCTCTGCGATGGAGTTCCACCGTGATGGCGAAGGCTTGCGCCTGCCAGGGCTCGTCGAACCGGAAGGCATCCCGGGCGTCCCCCGGCAGGGGCATCGATTGTGTAAGTTCGGACAGGCTATGCGGCATCAAGATGACTCTCCCAAAGATCGATGTATATTGCGTCATTTTCCGATGCGTCGGCTCCCCAGAGTTCGCGGGCAGGGAAACGGACACTGTAGACCGGCTGAAGGTCTGGCGACAGATGGTGGGCAATCCGATCGTCGAGAGCGAAGCTGCCGCGCAGCCCAACAACCTCGCCTCGTTTGCCGCGTACATAGCGGGGCAGGCGGGTATGACCTCTGGGATGAATGTTTTTCGCAAGCACCGTGTCTCCAAGCGCGAAACGGGGAGCGGCCTCAGTCTCCACACGCGACGGAACTCCAGCCGCGAGAGCCGCCATCACGAAGTCTTTCGGCAACGGCGGTCCATGCTCCATGGAAGGTTGCGCTGAGCCTATGGGAGCCGAGTGAGGTAGGAGATTCTCGATCTCGGCGAGGCCCCTGCAGTTCAGAGCCTCTTCGATCGAGTGAATCCAGCCACGAAAATACGAATTTTCCAGATACTCTTTGGCATAGATGCGCTCCGTCGAATAACGCAGTTCGGGGATGCAGGCGATGCCGCTGGCCAGAAAGAGAACCATGGTACCGAATGTGCGCCTCTCCCACTCTTCATGAAAAACAGGCTCGTTGTGTTCCTGCTCGACTTTTCCGAAGCCCTGCATGCCGCCAACATCATGAATACCGTTCATGCGTGTGCCCCTTTCTGCTCATCCGGCGAAATTGTTGCCGATGCTGTTCCAATCATCGCGTCGCGGGTCACAATCGCCGCAAGCTGCTGTTCGCTCCAGCCTTCGGTGCCCGGAGGGCGCATCGGTAGCACGAAGTAGCGCAGCTCAGCGTTACTGTCCCACACGCGCACCTCTGTCTCTGCGGGAACTTCGAGTCCCATTTCGGCGAGCACGGCCCGCGGCTCCATCACGATGCGCGAACGGTAAGGCGCGGACTTGTACCATGTCGGTGGGAGTCCCAGCACGGGCCACGGATAGCACGAGCACAACGTACAGACGAAGACATTGTGCACGGTCGAGGTGTTTTCGAGCGCGACCATGTTCTCACCCATCAGGCCGGAGTACCCTAGCTCCGCGACTGCTTTTGGAGCATCGGCCAGAAGTCTCTCTTTGAAGGAAGGATCGACCCAGGCGCGGGCGACAACCTGCGCTCCATTGCGCGGGCCGATTTTCGTCTCGTACGCTTGGATGACCTCTTCGATCGCCATTGGGTCGATCAGCCCCTTTTCAGCGAGCACTGTCTCGATGGCTTTGATCCGCAACGCCGGAGCTTTCGGGACGTCGGTGTGAGAGTGGGAATGAGAGTCAGACATAATAGGTCGATGGTTTCCATTTATTGCATGAGTGGGTGTTGGACATTCCAGTGCGTTGAGGCGTCAACTATTAACTCACTACTTTGAATACCCGCCGTTTTTTGTTCCAAGTGCCGCAATCATTGTCTAGATGGCCGGATCACGTGTACCTGCACCAAAAAAGCGGACACGAGAGTGTTTGTTTTTATAGTTGGTTTTTGGTGGGTTACAAGCAGAAGGTTACGCTCGGGTCAAGGTCGCAATCCGGCATCAACGGCGCCTCCCTACGGGCTGCCCTCCATTTATTTCGTTGCTGGCTTGACCTTCGCTGCACCTTCCGCAGGAGAGATTAGCTGTAACTTTTTCTTTCGAAAAAGTGGTTCTTTTTTCTTGGTGATAACTGGATTAGTACTGCCGAGGACTCTCTATCAGTAGACCGGTCTATTAGCAGATGCAAGAATTCTTTCTGCCAATTGCTGGCGAGAGCGCCATCCTACTTTTTGAGAAGAACTTTGAAGGCGAAGTGGATGAAGGTATCGAGTGGCTGATCACTCTTTTCCGCCTTGTGGCAGCCTAACGCGCTATGAAGACGTTGGTTGTTGTAGTAGCCCTCGATGTATTCGAAGATGACGGAGGGGCTCCGCCAAAATAATGATCTGCGCGCAGTTTTTATGGCGAGGCACCCAATCGGCCGGTTTGGGGATTCGGAAGAAATTGCGGCAGTGGTACTCTGCTCGTTCGGAGCTGCATTCATCACCGGAACTGCATTGCCGGTGGACGGCGGTGTTCTCGCGTAAGCTTAGACTTCAATTGTGGAGAAATTGGAGGATTGACTTGTTAAATGTTGTGGGGTCCTGCCAAGGGGCAAAGTGGCTGACGTTGGGAAGGATGATTAGCTTTGCGCCAGGAATGGTGGCTGCAAGATAGTCTGTGTGAGCGCGAACAATGAATTCCTCATGATCGCCCTCGGCGATGGCGATCTTAGACACTTTGATAGCAGCGAGTTCTTTCGTTGGGTAGTTAGGCTCTTTCTTCTGCATCGCTTCCAGTGCTTGGTGAAGAGTGTTGAACCCGTCGGGGGTGGACGAGATGCGAGCATAATCTTTCGCCAACCTTGTTGCCGCTTCAGAAAGGATTGGCGGAGACGTTGCTGGAACAAACCTTGGTCGGAGCGGTGCGCAAGCACCAAGAGTACTGTGCGGCCGCAGCGATCCCTTGGGGCATGTCCGAGTGTGCTCACGCACAGCCAGATCCCATAGGGAACTACGGCTACAAGGCGTTTGGTATACCTGATCTCGCGATCTCGCCAAGTTACTCAGAGGGTCTGGTGATCTCGCCTTACTCTAGCTTCTTGGCTATCGCTATCGATCCCCAGCGTAGCATCGAGAATCTGCGGTCTATGGTCGAAGCCGGTTGGATTGGGCGTTTCGGTTTCTACGAATCCGCAGATTACCGAGTTGGGGGTTAGCCCAACAAAGGTACGTAAAGTCCCACAGGATTCTAGCCAACTGCCGTGGCGTAAAGGATTTTCGGCGATTCCGGAACTCCCAAGACGGGACCTGGTTTAGTCGGTCAGTTTTGGGAGC
>Ga0209647_1004471_pt1 | contig 10525 bp, 14 predicted proteins | sample GraSoi_2013_60cm_FD_185827 | JGI IMG/M metagenome (GOLD analysis project Ga0209647, IMG submission 185827) | Grasslands soil microbial communities from the Angelo Coastal Reserve, California, USA - Sample 9_17_2013_60cm (SPAdes) (version 2) | ecosystem: Environmental > Terrestrial > Soil >...
AAATGCGGGCGAAGCGCAACTCAAACTGAGGTGCCGTTCAATTCGCGATGTCGGAGTTCTTCTTCTTGCCGCCCCTGCCAAATATCTTCTTGCCCAGCTTCCCTACTCCCCTGGCGCTTCCTTTGCCGATCTTGGCCGCGCCTTTGCCGGTGCCGACTCCGACGTCCTTGCCAGCGCCAGCCGCGCCTTTGCCAAGATCAGCCGCGGCATGGCCAGGATGCAAGGTAACGAGATTGCCGGCGGCTCCGGCAGTGCCCTTGCCTAGGCTCGCCGCCCCCTTGCCTGCGCCTTTGCCAATGTCCTCACCGCCCTTGCCGACTTCCTTGCCGGGTCCAGGCTGGGCCTTCTGGTTCCCGCCCTTCGGCACGGATTGCGTCGGCGTGGTCCCCTGATCCTGAGGATTCGCGGCGCGTGCAAGCGCGGGCAAACTCAAAAACAACAAAGTGCACGCCGCCACAAATTTCGCGAATTTGGCTTTAATTTTCATTTCGTTACTCCTGATAATCACGCCCTCAGGAATTATTGATGATTTTTACGGCGAGACGGTTACAAGGGGCTTGAAAAATTGTCTCCAGCGGTTGAAGCACGCCAAGTAAGGAAAATATGATAAAGTAAGGAATCGGAACTCGCCATGCAAAAGCAGGCTAAAATCACGAGCAAAGGCCAGATCACCGTGCCCATCGAAGTTCGCCGAATCCTCGGCGTTCGGGCCGGAGACCGGCTGCTGTTCGAGACCGACAGCAACGGCGTGCATATCCGTCCCGTACGCAGCCAAAGCGTATTCGAAAAATATCGCGGCATCGGCACTCCCGGAGTCGGATCGGGCAGAAAGGCGATCAACCGCTGGCTGCGGGAAATGCGCGGAGAATGATGCGCGGAGAACGATGACGACCGCCCTCGACACCAATGTGGTCGTCGCATATTGGGGGCCCGACCCATCGCTGAACTTGGCAGTGCAGACTGCCTTGGAATCAGCCTTTGAGCAGGGAAATGTAACTGTGGCCGCGCCGGTCTTTGCCGAACTGGTAGCAGGTCCCGGTCGAACTGAAAATTTCGTGAATGGGTTCTTTGAAGACATCGGAATCACGATCGATTGGAATCTGACTGAAGCGATTTGGCGATCCGCCGGTCGAGCGTTCCGCGGCTATGCGGAACGGCGTCGAAAGCAGCGCGACTTGGGCACGCGGCGGATTCTTGCTGACTTCTTGATCGGAGCTCATGCCGCAGCACACGGCTATAGGTTATTGACCATGGATGAACGCCTGTATCGAGCGGCTTTTCAAACTCTGAAAATCGAGACCATCTAAGATTTTCCTATGGAGTAACAGGCGCTCCGCTACCTCGCGCGCGCCAGCACCAGAGTTACGTCATCGGGCTGTTCGTTGTCGCCGATCCAGTCGTTGACGGCGACGGTGACAATTTCAGTGATGCGCTCCAGCGGCAAATGGCGATTCTCGCGCACCAGTTGGATCAGCCGCTCTTCGCCGAACTCGCCATAATCGTTTTCCGGCTCGGTCACACCGTCACTGTAAGCCACCAGCAAATCGCCAGCGCGGAGTTGCACGGTCGCTTCCGGGAAACTCAAGTTGTCGAAGAGGCCAATCACGGTTCCGCCACAGCTCAGCGACTGGCACGACCCATCATCGGAGATCAGGATTGGCGGCAAGTGGCCGCCATTGCCGTATGTGAGCTGGCGCGTCGCCCCATCATAAATTCCCAAAAACAAAGTCGCGTACTTTGCATCCGGAGTGCTCTCGTAAAGCTGATGGTTCAGCAGAGTCAGCAGCGCCGCTGGAGACGCTTCCGTCCATCTCAGATCCGAAGCCAGCATCAGTCCCGAGCCCGCGGAAGCGCCGACTGCAACTGGTTCGCGCAGAACCGATCGGTCTTCGGTGCTGTATGCCCGCACCGCCGAGTGGATCGTCGCCATCAGCAGCGCCGCCGAAATTCCTTTGCCGCTGATGTCGCCGACCGCCAGCATCAGCTTGTCGGAATTCAATGCGAGAAAATCGTAGTAATCTCCGCTCACCGTCCGCGCTGGACGGCAGAATCCGTGCACCTCCAGATTTTCGAGTTGCCGGATCAATTTGGGATAAAGCTGCGCCTGCACTTCCTGCGCGATCGCCAATTCGCCTTCGAGGCGCTGCTTGTCCTTCTGCTCCTGAACCAGTTTCTCGATCGATGTCGTCATCGAATTGAAGGAGTTTGCCAGCGTCGCGAGTTGATCGTTAGACTGCACCGGAATCCTGTGGCTGAAGTCGGCACGATTGATGTGCTTGGTCGCTTGATAGAGTTGGTCCACCGCCGATGTGATGCTGCGCGTCAGTTTGGTGCCAACGAACAGCGCCAGCAGCTCGATGATCGCGAACACAATCGCAATCGACAGCAAAATATATTCCACGCCCCGAGCGTAATCTCCAAGCGCGGCAAAGAGTCTGGCATAGAGCACCGAAGGCCGTGTCTCGACTTCAGCGAGAGCTCCCGCGCGCTGCCGTTCTCCCGTGGCCCAATCCACAACCTGCAGCGGGATCGGGAACGTGATCTTGTGATCGAGCGTGCTGCTCGCTGGCGGAGTGGTCCCGGCGGAGAAAGTTTGCTCGCGCTGTTTCCCGTTCTGGAAGGCCAAGTACGGTGTCGGACCATTCTGCCGCGCTGGCGCGGCCGCGCTGGCATTCGGGATCGCAGCCGGACTCTGGGAACCGTAAACCGCAATCAGACCAAGATCGCCCGCGATCTTGTCGACAAAGTCCTTATCAAGCGGCTCACTCAAAATCACGCGCAAGGATTCGGGCGCAAGCACGGTTGCTGTTCGCAGATAGAGTGTGCCGTGATCGCGCACAATGTCGCGGAAATCCGCGGTGATAAACGACGGAGAGTCAAACGCAGCCGCGCCCTCCGGACCTTCACAGTAAGGCTGCGACTGGTTTCGATACCACACGCACACTTGGCGCCGCGACCATTCCGGACGATGCGGTCTTGCGTGGCCGAGAACGCCCGAATCCAGCTTTCCACTCCCCGAAATATGCGACGTCAGATGATGGGCGATGGCTCGGTTCGCGGCTTCCATGCTGTGCAAATGAGTTGTGATGTCGGATGTCACGACAAAGCTGGCGAACTGTCCGGCAAGGAGATAAAGGGTGATCAGAGAAATCATCACCAGCAGAAAAACCGGAATGACTCCAATAAAGACATATGTGACAATCAGCCGGTTTCGCAGCCGCCACAGCAGTTGCGAGCGCAGCCAGCGGAACCCGGCAAACGCGAGCAGAACAATTGCGAGGATGCTGAGAAAAGTTACCCAGCCTCCCAGGCTCGCTGACATCGATGGACTCACATGACGCGTCAGCCACTGCACCGCGAACAGAAGGAGATCGAGTGCCAGGACGTAGAGCGCCGCCCACGCGACGCGACTCCGCGGCCAGAGCCCCTTTTCGTGCAACTTGCTCTCGAGTTCCAGGGAGATCAGTCTCATCGCATGGCCTGCTTTGCCGTCTGGTTATAGGACTCCGCTCTTTGCGGTTCTATCCATGGCGTCATATCTCAGGCGTCATATCTCAGGATAAATGTCGAAAAAGGCCGCGAGACTCGTCTTGAGTTGCTTCTCGATCTCGTCTTTACTGCCCTCGAGAGTATGCATGGTGACGTGCGCCTCGCGCCCATTTTTCAGCTTGATGGGCGCTTCGCCAACCGCCTCGACTTCATCGGACGGCAGCAGGCGCAGACCGTAAACCAATGTCAGGTTTGCCATCCCACGATTGTAAGCCAGCGGATGTGGGCACGAAGAGGAAGGTGCGACGATTGGGGAGATGCTCAGAGGTCCGCTTGTCGTGCGAAGCGAAGGATCTGCTTTTTGCTGGTGCACGAGACAGCAGGTCTTTCGCTGCGCTCAAGATTACAAACAAAAACCCATGTCACAAATTTATGAAACGAGCTGCTACCCCGGTGGCCATTGCAACGGCCGTCCGCCGATCAAGTGCACATGCAGATGAAAAACCGATTGCCCCGCGCGCGGGCCCACATTCACCACCGTGCGGTAGCCGTCTTCAATCGACCGCTCCCGGGCAATCTGCGCCGCCGCCAGGTGACAGCGCCCCATCAACTCAGCGTCTTCCGCCACGGCCTCCTTCAAACCGGAAATATGTTTTTTCGGGATAATCAGCACGTGAGTCGGGCCCTGCGGGTTCAGATCCTCAAAGGCATAAGTGTGCTCATCTTCATAAACTTTCTTGGATGGCACTTCACCGCGAATGATCCGGCAGAATAGACAGTCCGCCATAAGTTAGTCTCTCCTCTGCCCGGAATAACTATCACCAGGCCAGTTCAACATGGAGTTACGTTCTCGATATCTCGGGAAGAAACAATATCACTTAGGCTAACAGGGTTTTGTAAAGAAACGTATTTCAGTCGAGCCGCACCAAAAACACTGACCCCTCAGCAGTCTCCGTCTCGCGGGCGAGAGCGGTTGCGCGCTGGCGGTTGTCGTCGAGCACTCGTACCCGCACCCACCAGACTCCGACGGGACTCACAAACTTTAAGACTTTGGCCGTCTGGTAGCGCTTCTGCAGGTGCTTCGCCAATTCAGCAGCCGCTTTCTCACCGCTGAAAGAGCCGATCTGAACCGCCCATCGGCCACCCGTATCGAGCGATACAGGCGACTGGAGCACCTCGAGCCGAACTTTCGCAATACCAGGCAAGTACACGTCGAGAACCTTCGCGGCGGCCAGCGAAAGATCGACAATGCGTCCTACCACGAACGGACCGCGATCGGTAATCCGCACTACCGCTGAATTTCCGTTCTTCAAATTGGTGACGCGCACGATCGAGCCCAGCGGCAAGGTAAGATGCGCCGCCGTCATCGCGTGCATGTTATAAATCTCGCCGTTCGATCCGCGCCGGTTGTGATAGGGAGCGCCGTACCAGCTCGCGATACCGGTTTCCTCAAAGATCGGTCTTGCGCCGGCAGGGACGTCGATCTTCTCGTCTTCTCCTATATCTGCGGACGGAGGGGTCGCGAGAGGCTTTTCTTTTTCCTGCGGAAGTGCCGGCGGCGGAGTTTCCGCCGGTGTATGTTTTCGTCCACCACAGCCGCTGAGCAGTGCGCTGAACAGCAATAGAAGGAGCAGAAGACATGGCAGCGACGATGCCGCTACCGTCTGCAACGGGCACCGTGCGTTCATGGGCAGGTCGCTTGCCGGGCGGCGGTTCAAGAACCCTTTCGTTGTGTCTCTAGAAAGTCCGCGAACTGGGAGAGTTTTCCCGCCGCCGTTCGCAGTGCCTTCGACGAATGTGTTCGCACCGCTGGCACAACCTCGTCGTTCAGATACGCCACCAGTTCCGCCGTCTCCTTTTCCAGTGTCTCGGCGATATTCGCTACCGAGCGATTGAAGCGAACGGAAGCCTCTTCCACCTTGCGGTCAAATTCGGTCATAATCATCCCTGCCGGTGCGGGTTAATGGTCACGCGCGTGTTGCGATTGACCAGCTTTACCATTATCGTGGGCACTCTCGCGAGGGTCAAATCCGGATGAATCGTCTGTGGCATTTGCCTTCCGGCGGAGATTGCACGGGATCACGGTACAATCACGCCATGCGTCTGCGGACAGCCATCGAATCCGGACTGATCTCAGTCTTGCTCTTCCTCTTGATGTTCATGCCGGCATGTACCTTTTACGGTGAGCATCCGGCGCGCTCCTTCTCCGAAGCAACGGGAGGCGAGGGTCTGGAACGAGTCTTCTGGAAAAATGTGCAAGCTGCGAACTGGGTTGAGGTGGAGCGCGCTCTCGCTTCGAATTATGCCGGAGTGGCACCCGGCGGAGCACTCGATCGCTCCGCCTCGCTTGAGCAGTATCGCGGGTGGCAGTTAAAAGACTATGCGCTTGGCGATCTGAAGACCGAGATGAACGGCAGCACCATCGTGGTGACCTACACCATCACTCTAAACGGCACCTTCAATGGAGCCGCTGGTTCGCAACCGCTTCCCTCGGCCCCGCAGCACATGATGACCGTGTGGCAGCAGCAAAAAGCCGGATGGGTTGCCATCGCGCATGGCGTCAGCCAACAAATCAGCCAGCAATAATGCGCGCATCGAGATCCATCCCCGTAGAGACGCGGCTAGCCGCGTCTAGAACCACCACGGCTCCGTCCTGGGTCAACTCGGCTGTCTCCGGCAAGCACTTAGCCACCTATCGGCGCGCGCTGTTGCTGTGGTACGACGAGCATTGCCGCGATCTTCCCTGGCGCGAAACGCGTGATCCCTACCGCATCTGGCTCAGTGAAATCATGCTGCAGCAGACGCGAGTGGCCGCCGTGCTTGACCATTACCGGATCTTCCTCGAACGCTTTCCGAATGTCCAAGCGCTTGCGGCGGCTTCTGAAGAAGCTGTGCTGGCAGCCTGGAGCGGCCTGGGCTACTATCGCCGGGCGCGCATGTTGCATCAGACCGCGCAGCACATTGCTAAACAACATGGCGGCCGCTTCCCGCGGAATTCAGAAGCCTTGCTCGCTCTGCCTGGCATCGGACGCTATACTGCCGCCGCCATCGCCAGCATTGCCTTCGCTGAACCTGTGGCCGTTGTCGATGGCAACGTCGAGCGTGTGCTACAAAGATTGATCGGCATCAATCTCACCATGCCGCAAATTTGGCAACATGCGCAAGCGCTTCTCGCTGACTCGCGGCCGGGGGATTTCAATCAGGCCATGATGGAACTCGGCGCAACCGTGTGCGCGCCGCGCCGACCTCGCTGCCCAGAGTGCCCTGTCCGGAAATGGTGTGTAACGGAACGATCCAACCACGGCCCAAATCGCACAATAACAATGGAGCGCCGGGCGTCCTCGCCCGGCAAGACGTCAATACCAGGCAAGGAACGTCAGGTCAGGAAAGAAATCTGGTGCATGCTCAGTCACCGCAACGGACACATCCGGCTCCTCCAACGCCCGGGAAAAGCCTCGCTCATGCCCGGCATGTGGGAACTCCCCCAATCGTCCGAGCCTCCGCGCCCGTGGCCTGGTTCCGCGCACTGGCGCTCATTTCGCCATTCCATCACCGTCACCGACTATACGGTCCATGTTGTGCGGAACACGCCGTTGCCAGATGCTCCTTCCGCCGCGAAGGGCAAGTGGGTCGCGATCGATCGCCTCCCCGAGATCCCAGTCACCGGATTGACGCGAAAAATCCTGAAGGCTAGCGGCATCATCTAAATAAATTATGGGAGGCTTTTCTTCCATGAAGTGGCTCGATCGACTATTCGGAGGTCCGAAAGATATGGCTGCATTGCCGGCCGGAACCAAAGCGCCTGAAATCAACCTGCCCGCCATCTTTAATGGCAAAGACGAGGGCAAGTTCTCATTGCAAGCCGCCCTCAACCAAGGGCCGGTGCTCGCCGCCTTCTTCAAAGTTTCCTGCCCGACCTGCCAATATGCGTTCCCGTACCTCGAACGCATTTATAAAGCGCACGGCGGCAAGAAAATCACCATCGTGGGAATTTCGCAAAATGATCGGAGCGACACCGCCGCTTTTCTGAAAGAGTACGGCGTTACCTTCCCTACTCTGCTCGACGATCCGAACGGCTACGCCGTCTCGAATGCTTACGGCCTGACCAATGTCCCCACTTTATTTTTAATCGGACAAGACGGCCAGGTCGAAATCACCAGCGTTGGATGGGTCAAACAGGATGTGGAGGACATCAACGACAAGCTCGCCGCCGCCGAGCAGACTCCTCCGCTCCCGATCTTTAAGCCTGGAGAAGACATACGTGAATTCCGCGCCGGTTGAGGGTCCAAAAACTGATCCCGCGGTCGCGGGACAAGGAACGGGCTTGACTCGGATCACAGCACAAGTATTGGTAAGGCTGCGGAGGGCTCATGGGTCATCCTTTGGTAACCTTCGTCTTCATGACTCTATAACAGTTCGCCATTTACAATATTTGTAGAGATATTTTAAATAGTTGATGAATTGTGGGGTATCAGCAGTGGACAGCATAACCAGAACTCGCGAACGGCAAAAATTGTTGGTGGAATTGCTGGCGAGAAAAATACGGCTTCGTGCGGACCAGCTCTACAATGAGCGGGGCCGCGTAGAAGGGCTCGCGCTGGAAGACTGGGTGAAAGCCGAGTCGGAAGTTCTGAAATCGAGTATTCTTGCGCCGCTGTGGAACGCGCGCCAGGAGCGGGAACTGGTGGAAGAGCGGGAACTGGCGGAAGTATAGAGTCACAATTCCTCCGCCCCAGCAGACCGGGCCGGAACAAGTAAGTCTCAGCTACTCCGTATCGTCATCACGACAACCTACCTGGAAATCCGCAGCCGCAGCAACGCGACACGCTGAGCACCGCGTCCAGCACAAATGCCATGGCCACAGTCGCACCCACGCGAACCTGAGGCGCCTTAGGGTGCGCTCTTTGGCGCCTTCGCCCTCGCAAGCTTGGCTTTTACAGAACGAATCTGTTACGTTCAGCGTCGGCATGCGACGGAAAACGTTGCCGAATTCTTTGTGGAGGGTAGACGTGGGATCTCAGAAATGGCGGCTGGTCCTGTTTTTTTGTCTGGTACTTACGGTCTCGATGCGGGGGCAGCAAACGGCGCAAGCGGATGAGGCTACACGGAAGCTGGCGGTCGACATTTTCAAACAGCTGATCGAGATCAATACAACGGACTCGGTGGGCAGCGTGACCGCAGCCGCGGAAGCCATGGCGCAGCGCTTTCGGGATGCCGGATTTCCGGAGAGCGATATCCATGTGCTGGGGCCGAATGACCGGAAGAAGAACGTCGTGGTGCGGCTGCATGGATCGGGCAAGCAGAAGCCGGTCTTGCTGATCGGGCATCTCGACGTCGTGGAAGCGCGGCGCGAGGACTGGACGACAGATCCGTTTCAGTTCGTCGAGAAGGACGGTTACTACTACGGGCGCGGCACCAGCGATATGAAGGATGGCGACGCGATCATGTCGGCCACGCTGATCCGTATGAAGAAAGAAGGATACGTGCCGAGCCGCGACATTATTCTCGCGATGACGGCCGATGAGGAAGGCGGCACATCGAATGGCGTTGATTGGCTCCTTAAGAATCATCGTGACTTGATTGACGCCGAGTTCGTGCTGAACCACGATGGCGGCGGAGTGCTGGCGGATCACGGCAAGCCGGTGATGATGGAAGTGAACGCCACCGAAAAACTGTATGGCGATTTCGTGCTGACGGCGACCAATCCAGGCGGGCACAGCTCGCTGCCGCGGCCGGAGAACGCGATCTACGAACTGGCGGATGCGCTGACGCGGATTGCACACTACCAGTTTCCCTTCGAGTTGAACAACATCACGCGCGCTTATTACGAGCGGCAGGTGAAGATGGCAACACCGGAGCACGCCGCCGATCTGAAGGCGATGCTGAAAAATCCTCCTGACATGGAAGCAGTGGCGCGGCTGTCGAAGGATCCGCTGGACAATTCCACCATGCACACGACGTGCGTAGCAACGCGTTTGAGCGGCGGCCATGCTAACAACGCGCTGCCGCAGATGGCGCAGGCGAACGTGAATTGCCGCATCGAACCCGGACACACGCTCGAAGAAATCCGGCTGACGCTCGAGAAAGTGGTGGCCGATCCGAAAGTCGCGCATCCGACGCTTAAAGTGCAGTTTCGCGAGAACAGCAACATGCTGATGGATCACGGTTCTGACCGGCACAGTTACGTTCCACCGGCTCCGCGGAAAGAAGTGTTCGATCCGCTGGAGAAGATTGTGGCCAAAATGTGGCCGGGAATTCCGGTGCTTCCGAATATGAGCACGGGCGCGTCGGATGGCGTCTATACGAATGCAGCGGGGATGCCGACATATTGCGTGTCCGGCGAGCAGTATGACCGCGACGATATCCGCGCGCATGGAAAAGATGAGCGGATGGGGGTCGAGGCGTTTGCTCGGGGCGTGGATTTTTATTACGCATTTCTAAAGGGAGTAACGGCGGAGTGAAGAAATATCCCAAAAAGGTTCGCCGCCGCGCCGCAAAGGGAGATCACATTTTGGCTCCGGAGGACCGGCGTCGGCCTCGTTTCTCCCGCGAACTTGGCGTGCTCTACGAAGACGATGCGGTGGTCATTGTCGACAAACCGCCAGGGCTCCTGGCGGTGCCAATTCCGGGATCCGCTACGCCTTCGGCATGGTCGCTGCTGTCTGAGAGTCTCGAACTGAAAAAGCAAAAGACGCTGATCGTACATCGCATCGATCGCTTTACTTCGGGGGCTCTGCTCTTTGCCAAGACTGCTCCGGACCGGGCTGCGCTGGTAAAGCAATTTCTCGCCCACACTCCCGTGCGGCAGTATCTTGCGGTCGTGCGCGGCCGTCTCGCCAGTGAGGCTGGAACGCTCGTCCACTATTTTCGACGTGAAGGAATGTATCAGCAGTTGCGCACTGTGAAAGATCCTGAAGCCGCTCGCGCCGAACTCCGGTATACCGTCGGACGCCTTTTTGCGGATGCTTCGTTGGTACGGGTCGAGCTGGTGACAGGATTCCAGAATCAGATCCGCGTGCAATTTTCGGCGGCGGGC
>Ga0209647_1004475_pt1 | contig 10516 bp, 8 predicted proteins | sample GraSoi_2013_60cm_FD_185827 | JGI IMG/M metagenome (GOLD analysis project Ga0209647, IMG submission 185827) | Grasslands soil microbial communities from the Angelo Coastal Reserve, California, USA - Sample 9_17_2013_60cm (SPAdes) (version 2) | ecosystem: Environmental > Terrestrial > Soil >...
AAAACGCAGCGCCACGAGGACGAGAAATACACCGAAGGCAATTTCCAATTGCCGCCTTGGCAGCCAATGCGCGAGCCGTACGCCATAAGTCGTCGTGAAGCTCGACACCGGCGCCATCAGCACGAAGCCGATCAGCGAAACAAAGCCGATAGATAGTGGCGGCAGCTGGGCCATATGCGGCCATCCGGCCAGCATATAGCCAATCGCACCAGCAATGGTGATCGGAACGCCGATTCCGGCTGAGGTGCCGACGGCCTGGTGCATCGGCCTTCCGTAAAGGGTGAGGACCGCGTTCGATATTGCGCCGCCGCTGACGCCCACCAGAGACGAAACCAACCCGGTGACAAAGCCGTAAAGCGCAAGCAGACCGCGGCCCGGCAGTTCATTGCCAAGCTTCCAACGCTCGCCGCCATACAGCATGCGCACGGCGATGAAAGTCACGAAAACCAGGAATGCAATCTTGAAAACGGGCGCGGGGGCGAACGAGGCTGTCACCGAACCGATCGCAACGCCAACGATCGCGGGGAATGACCAAATGCGCACGACGTCCGGAAGCACCGCGCCTTTCTTTTTGTGTCCAATATAGGAACGCACCGTTGTCGGGACGATAATGGCAAGCGAGGTGCCGATACATGTCTGGATGCGGACGTCTTCCGGCACGTCAAGCACGCGAAAAACTTCGTACAACACGGGAACAATGATCGCGCCACCGCCGATGCCAAACAGGCCCGCGAGAATGCCGACCAGCGCGCCGGCACAAGCAATCCAGAGCGCGAGCAAGGCGATCTCGCTGATCGGATATCCCAGCAGCATAGTTCCCCGAGAAAAACTGCGGCGGACGCTAAGTCAGGCGGCGATGTGCGCCAAATCAGGACGGCTGTCTAGCACCAGCGCCAGCGCATCAGCTATGACGACCACGCCAGCGTCTCGCTTGACGGCCTCGGTCGCGAGATGCCGACGGAAGGCACGCGCGCCCGGCACTGCGCGGAAGAGTCCCAACACGTGGCGAGTGATTGCGTGTAGTCGCGCGCCATTGGCCAATTCCCGATCGATATACGGGATGAGTGCCAGCGCGGCCTCTTTGAGAGATCCAAACGGGGCCGGCGCGCCATAGAGGAGCGGATCAACATCAAGTAGCCGCCAAGGCTCCTGGTAGGCCGTCCGGCCCATCATCACGCCATCGATGGCCCCGAGCTCGGCTTGCGCCTGCTCCAGAGTCGCGATTCCGCCGTTGAGTACGATCTCAAGATCTGGATGGGCCGCCTTTAGTCGCCGTACGAGCCCATAATCGAGTGGCGGCACTTCACGATTTGCACGCGGTGATAGCCCCTTCAGCCAGGCTTTGCGGGCATGCACAATCAGCGCAGCGATACCGGCACGCTTAGTTGTGTCGGTAAAAGCAAACAGCGCTTCATCCGGATTTTGCTCGTCGATTCCTATTCGGCATTTCACCGTTACTGGGACCTTTACCGCATCCTTCATGGCCGCAACGCACTCGCCAACCAGCGATGGCTCAGCCATTAGACAGGCGCCGAAGCGGCCCTCTTGCACGCGATCAGATGGACAGCCGACATTGAGATTGATCTCGTCGTAGCCGAAGTCTTCGCCGATGTGCGCCGATTGCGCGAGGGCCTTCGGATCGGAACCGCCAAGCTGGAGCGCCACCGGGTGCTCGAACGGGTCAAAACCGAGCAGCCGCTGACGATCGCCATGCAGCACCGCACCGGTGGTCAGCATCTCGGTATAGATCAGCGCCCGACGCGTCAGCAGCCGATGGAAGAAGCGGCAATGCCGGTCCGTCCATTCCATCATCGGAGCGATGCAGAAGCGTCGTTGCTGCATTTTTGTGGTTTCGATCTGCGCCACTAACGTTTTGATAGCACCCGAAGCGGTCTGATTTGTGCTCAAGCGGGCTTAATGCCGCTCTTTTTATATTTTGGCAAATGGTGGCGCTGGCCGGCGTACCGCCATCGCCCGTGTTCGGAGGGTTTGCAATGTCCGCTTTAAGCCCGAAAGTGGGCATCAGCGGGAGGCACTACAATGTCCGCTTTGGGTCAAAAGCAGCCATGCCCGATGGCCGATTTACCCCAATAGCGGACATGATCGACACCAGTCGGTCTAATCATCAAATTTGGATTAAGCTTTGACGCGGCTCACACGAACGATGTCCGTTACAAAATCGCTCTGCGATTTTGTTTATTGCGTGGAGGGAGGAATTTACGCAAAAATAAATGCGCCTCTTTCTTGAGCATACCCGATTTCATTTGGAGGTTGTTTTGGCTGAAACCGTCGCAGCGATCGTGGCAGCACACCGGGCTGGAACACTAACGCCGGAACAGACCGCCGCGCGCAGCTTTGCCCGCATCCGTGCTCACAGCGACCCCGCCATATTCATCTATCTGCGGCCGGAAGCCGATGTGCTGAGGGAAGCACGCACGCTGACCGCATCCGATGATATTGCCCTGCCAATGTATGGCATTCCTGTTGCAGTGAAGGACAATATCGACGTCGCCGGTCTGCCAACGACCGCAGCCTGCCCGGCTTTCAGCTATAAGCCGTCAGAGGACTCAACTGCCGTGGCGCGGTTGCGGGCGGCCGGCGCCATCGTGATCGGCAAGACCAATCTCGATCAATTCGCTACTGGCCTGGTCGGTGTGCGTTCGCCCTATGGCGTACCGCGGAACACGTTCAATTCAGAATTGATCCCGGGCGGATCGAGCTCCGGCTCGGCGGTCGCTGTTGCTGCTGGATTGGTGCCACTCGCACTCGGCACTGACACCGCCGGGTCGGGACGGGTGCCGGCGGGCCTCAATAATATTGTCGGTCTGAAACCAAGCCTCGGCTTGATCTCGACCTTTGGTGTCGTGCCGGCGTGCCGAACGCTCGACTGTGTGTCGGTGTTTGCACTCACGGTCGACGACGCATGGGTGGCGCTTGGTGCCATGGCAGGGCCGGATCGCGCCGATCCCTATTCGCGCAATCGACCGCTTGGAAATACCGGTGCTATGCCGCCGCATGTTAAGCTCGGCGTGCCGCGCGCTGGCCAGCTTCTGTTTTTCGGGGACCGTCAATACAAAGCCGAATACAACGCCGCGCTCGGACGGCTGGCGCGGCTGGGCTGCGAGTTTGTCGAGATCGATATCGAACCATTCTATGAAACCGCGCGCCTGCTTTACGAAGGCCCGTGGGTGGCCGAGCGTACCATCGCCGCGCGCTCGATATTATCGTCCGACCCCGACGCCATTCATCCGGTGACGCGCGAGATTATACTGAGCGGGTTGCGCCCGACTGCAACCGACGCCTTCACGGCATTCTACAAGCTCGAAGCGCTGCGCCGCGTCACCGACCACACTTTCCGTCAGATCGACGCATTAGTTTTGCCGACTGCTCCCACTGCCTATTCGGTCAAGCAGGTGCTGGCCGATCCAATCCAGCTCAACAGTCGACTCGGTACCTACACAAATTTCGTCAATCTGCTCGATCTTTGTGGATTGGCGGTACCAGCTTCGATGACGGAGGCCGGCGTGCCGTTCGGCATCACGCTGCTGGCGCCGGGCGGCGCCGACGCGCGTCTTTCCGAAATCGGTCGCGTGTTCCATGCCGATACTGCATTGGCGCTCGGCGCGCTGAAGCATCCGCAGCCACCGTTGACGTCGGCAGCAACGTCACTCACCGACAACGAGGTCGCTGTTGCGGTTGTCGGCGCGCATTTGTCCGGCCTCCCGCTGAATGGAGAATTGCGCGCGCTCGGCGGTCGCTTGCTCGAGGAGGCAAGGAGCGCCCCCGATTATCGGCTTTATGCGCTGGCCGGCACAAAACCGCCAAAGCCAGGCCTGTTGCGCGTGGACGGTGGCAAAGGCGCGGCGATCGAGGTCGAAGTCTGGGGACTTCCGACGGAAGCCTTCGGCCGTCTCGTGACTGGTGTACCAATGCCGCTCTCGATCGGTACGATTAAGCTCTCCGACGGCCGGCGTATAAAAGGCTTTCTGGTGGAAGCCGCTGCTACGATCGACGCGCGCGATATTTCAAGCTTCGGCAGCTGGCGCACATTCCTGGCGAGCGAACAAACGCCGGCGTAGCATCGTTTAAAGCGATTCCGTGTAGGCTTCGTATTCGTCACGCACGGTTACTATATGCGCATACATTGCCGACGCCGCAACCGATTGCTCGCCACGCAAGATCGCCTGTACCACGCGATCGTGCTCGATATGCGATTTAGCGAGTCGGCCGAGATTGCGAAACTGCGCGCGACGAAACGGCTGCACTCTTGCGCGCGTTGATAGCGTCATCTCTGCAAGATAGGTGTTGTGGGCGCCAGTATAGATACTGCTATGAAAAGCCTCGTTGACCTCGTGGTAGCGCTGTGGGTCGCCACTCTGAATCATCACCCGCAATTTATCATGGATACCCTCGAGTCCGCGCCGCTCGACGCTTGTCATGCGTTCGGCGGCAAAGCCGGCACAGAGCGCCTCCAGTTCAGCCATGGCTTCGAACATGCCGGCAAGCTGGTCCGCACTTGGTTGAGCGACGACGGCAGCACGATGCGCACGCACTTCCACTAATCCGCTCGCCACCAGCAAACGGATTGCTTCGCGTACAGGTGTCCGCGAAACATGAAATCGGTCCGCAAGCGTGATTTCGTCGAGCGCAGCGCCGGGTAAGAGCACGCCCCGGACGATCTCATCGGCTAGTTGCAAGCGTAGCTCCTCGGCGCGCGTTTTGCGTTGCCAAATGGCGGATCGCGCTTCCGCCACCGGTGCGGTCAGGGTCATGCGGACACCTTGAGCGATGGTCTGGGTGCAACGACTGCGCCCATCTGCTCCAGTGCGTGCGCGACACGCAGGGCGATATCTTCGCGCCAGGGCGCTGCGATGATCTGCACGCCGATCGGCAGCGGCTGCAACGTTACGGGGACCGCTACCACTGGCAAGCCGATGAACGAGATCGGCTGTGTGTAAATGCCCAAATTGGCGCGCACCGGCATCTCGACGCCGCCGAGGTTGAACGTCTGCTGACCGATTTTCGGCGCCGTGCAAGGCGTCGCCGGAGCCAATATCGCATCGCAGGACTTGAACAATTCGAGCACGCGGGAGTGGTACCAGCGGCGGAAATTCTGCGCCTTCACCACCAGCGGCGAAGGAATCATGGCGCCGGCGAGCAAGCGGTCGCGAACAGCCGGATCGAATTTGTCCGCCCGGTCACGCAGGCGGTCGAGATGCAGCGCTGCGCCTTCTGTAGTGGTGATCACATAGGCCGCGGCACGCGCGCGCCGCGCCTCGGGAATTTCGATCTCATTGCTCGCGCCGGCCGCCTTGGCAACGCGATCGAGCGCCTCAAGCGCTTCGGGAAAGGCGCCTTGCTGGAAATAGCCGCCCGCAACTGCGATGCGCAAACCCTCGAGCCCGCGCTCAAGCTCTGGCAATGTCGGCTCAACCGCGCGATCGGCACAGGCCGCGTCGTCGGTATCGGTGCCCTGCATCAAATCATAAGATAGTGCCAGATCGCGCGTTGACCGCGCGAACGGCCCGAGATGATCGAGGCTCGTAACGAAAGGAAAACTGCGCGCCCGAGACAGCCGGCCATAGGTCGGCTTGAGGCCGAAAGTTCCGCACAGCGACGACGGCACTCTGATTGACCCGTTGGTGTCGGAGCCGAGTGCGAGCGGCACCATGCCGCCGGCCACTGCACCGGCTGAGCCGCCGGAGGAGCCGCCGGTCATGCGCGTGAGATCGTGTGGATTGCGTGAGGCGCCGTCGTGCACATTTTCGCCGGTGAAGTCGTAGGCGTATTCGCCCATATTGAGTGCGCCGACCAGCACGGCGCCCGCCGCTTCGAGTTTCTCGATCAACGGAGAATCGCGTTTTGCCGGCGGCAAGGCGCGGTTGATCTTTGAGCCGGCAACGGTCGTGATCCCCGCGACGTCGAATAAATTTTTGACGGCGAAGGGTACGCCTGCGAGCGGCCCGAGTTTTTGTTTGTTGGCCGCCGCTGCATCGATTACCTTGGCGCGGGCGCGCGCCCGTTCCGCGGCAATAACGGTAAACGCGTTCAGCACCGTGTTGCGTTCACCGATCCGCGCCAGCGCATCCTCGACAACAGCCGCCGCGCTCGTCTTGCCCGATGTGACCGCCGCCGCGATCTCGGTCGCGGTTGACCATGACGTGTCAAACGGCGCGGGTTTAGGCCGCGAAGATGGGCGCAGGCTCGGCATCGTCCGGCATTTCAAATTCGGCGACCACCGCCGCGTGTTTAAGTGTGACTTCGAGATTGGCTCTCACCTCCGGCAGCCAATCCGTTTTCATTGGAAGACCGAGCGTCCGGGCGGACGCGATGATGAAATCGAAGAGCGGATCTGGATCGGCCATACGCTTTACTCGCTACACTGGCGGATGCGGGATCGCGGTCAGCAGGTCGCGGGTATACGCTGCTTGCGGCGCTACGAGAACCTGCTCGGTTGGCCCCTGCTCGACGATCTGCCCCGTCTGCATGACGATGACACGATCGCACAACAGGCGGACAACGTTGAGGTCGTGGGAAACAAAGAGGTAGCTCATCCCCAAAGAATCCTTGAGGTCTTGCAAGAGGTTGAGGACCACCGCTTGCACCGAGACATCGAGCGCGGCGGTCGGTTCATCGAGGATGATGAGGTCGGGTTTGAGCGCGATGGCGCGGGCGATGCCGACACGCGCCTTCTGTCCTCCGGAGAGTTGATGCGGAAATCGGTCGAGCAATTCAACCGGCAAACCGACCTGCCGTGCCAGTTCCTCGCAGCGTTCGCGCACAAAGACTCTCTCGCCGTTGCCGAGGCGCAGGATCGGATCGGCAATGGCGCGCGCTGCGGTAAAGCGTGGATTGAGGCTGTCGGTTGGGTCCTGAAACACCATCTGGATGCGTTTGCGCAACGGCAGCGTGGCGAATTTGCGTGCCGGGATTTCGCCAATGTCCTGGCCGTCGAACATGATGGTGCCGGAGGTCTTGTCGATCAGTCGCATCACCATCGTCGACGTGGTGGATTTGCCACAGCCTGACTCCCCAACAAGGCCAACGCTCTCCCCACGGCCGACGGTGAAACTGATGCCGTCGACGGCACGGAAATTGTCCGGCTTCACTGTCGGCTTTGGCCCAAACAACTTCTTAAACGAACCGCCGGCGTCGTTGCGCGGATATTCCTTGACCAGCTTTTCGACGACTAGCAGCGGCATCGCCGCGTGACCGTTGGTACGGCCGATGGGTCTGGCGCCTTTTGTCTCTTCCTCGGGAAGAAGATCGCGCAGCGTTACACCGGGACGGGGAGTCGCTCGCATCAGCTTGCGTGTGTAACGGTGCGACGGCGCCTTGAATATCGTTTCCGCCTGGGCGGTTTCGACGACATGGCCTTTCTCCATCACCACAACGCGATCGCAATAGGCAGCGGCCAGACCAAGATCGTGAGTGATGAGGATCATCGACATGTCGCGCTTACGGGTGAGATCCACCGTGAGATCCATCACGGCTTTCTGCGTGGTCACGTCGAGGCCTGTTGTCGGCTCGTCGGCGATGAGGAGCTGCGGCTTGCAGGCGAGTGCCAGCGCGATGACGACGCGCTGGCACATGCCGCCGGACAGCTCGAACGGATAAGCGTGGTAGCGCTCGCGGGGCCTCGCGATGCGCACATGCTCCAGCATTTCGATCGCCTTCTCGCTCGCCTGTGCGCTGTCTACTTGCGCGTGCTGGAGCAGCACGTCCTCGATCTGGCGACCGATCTTCCGGATCGGATTGAGTGCCAATCGCGGCGATTGGAAAATCATCGACATTTCACGGCCGCGCAATTCGCGCATCTCGTTTTCCGGCACGGCGCGCAAATCGACGCCACTGAACATTACCGTGCCGTCGGCGATGCGGCCGGCGCGGTCGAGAATGCGCATCACAGCGTAGGAAGTGACGGATTTGCCGGAGCCGGATTCACCGACGATCGCCAGCGATTCGCCTTTCGCGACAGAAATATTGATGTGCTGCACCGCGCGAACGACGCCGCGTCGCGTGGCGAACTCGACAGTCAGATCCCGCACGTCAAGCAGCGGCAGGCTTTTGTCGGAGTTACGCAGCAGCGTCTCGGTCTTGCTCGGCTTCTTGGCCATGGTTCATGTCCGCCGCTGCGGGTCGACGAGGTCGCGCAGGCCGTCCCCCAAAAGATTGAAGCAGAACACCGCGATCATCAGCGCCGCGCCGGGAAACAGCGCGATCCACCATTCGCCAGAAATGATGTTGCCGGCACCCTCGGCTACCATAATCCCCCACTCCGGTGTCGGCGGGCGCACGCCAAGGCCGATGAACGAGAGGCCGGCGGCATTGAGGATGGCGTAACCCATGGTAAGCGAGATCTGCACCATCATAATCGGCATGATGTTCGGCAGGATGTGCATTAACAGAATGCGAAAGTCGCCGTTGCCGGACAACCGGGCCGCCTGCACGAAACCAGCGTCGCGACGCACATTCGCTTCGGCGCGGGCGACGCGCACATAAAGCGGGAAATTGATGATGGCTGTGGCGAGGACGATGTTGGTCACCGTATTGCCGAGCGCGGCGACGATGCCCATGGCGAGCACAAACAGTGGGAAGGCCATGATGGTATCGGATATGCGGCCGACAATGCGGTCGGTCCAGCCTCCGAAGAAACCGGCAGCAATGCCGGCGAACCCACCCATGGCGAAGACCAGCACAACGGAGGTAATTGCGATTGTGAAGTCGAGGCGCGTCGCCACAATCACCCGGCTGAATATGTCGCGGCCAAGCTGATCGGTACCGAACCAGTGTTTGAGCGATGGCGCGGCAAGCGCTGCCGAAGTGTCGCTCGCCAGCGGATCATGCGGCACGATATAGGGGCCGATCAGGGCGCAGAGCGCGATCAGGATAAATAGGCCAAAGGCAATTCCAGTGATCGGATTCTCCGCAATTACATAACGTGCGTGGCGGAAAATGGAATTGCTTGGTGCCTTCGCCACCGCCGGTCCTTGTGGACTGAGCAAGATGTCGGTCATGCCTCAAGTCTCACGCGCGGATCAATGACACCGTACAGAACGTCAATGATCAAATTGAGAACCACATAAAGGATAGCCATGGTGAGGACGAAGCCCTGCACAGGCGCGAAGTCGGAGGAGATCAGCGCTTCGACCGCGTAAGAACCAATGCCAGGCCACGCAAAAACCTTCTCCACCAGTACGTTGGCGCCGAGCAAGAAGGAGAACACCATGCCGAGGGTGGTAACCACCGGCAGCATGGCATTGCGGAATGCATAAGTGAGAATGACGGTGCGGCTGTCGAGTCCACTGGCGCGTGCGGTACGCACAAAATCGGAGGCGAGCACGGCAAGCATCGACGCGCGGGTCATACGTGCAATTGGCGCCAACGAGAAGACGCAGAGCGTGAGGCCGGGCAACAGCAGCTGACTTAACGCGGCGCGGAATGTCGCGAGATCGCGGTTGAGCAGACTGTCGATCAGATAGAAGCCGGTGATTTGCGGCGGCGGCGAAAAGAATACGTCGAGGCGTCCGAGGGGCGCCGGCGACCAGCCGAGCAGGAAATAGAACACATAAACCAACAATAGGCCGGTGAAGAACACCGGCAGCGATACGCCGGCGGTCGCCACCACGCGGCAGGTGTGGTCAATCCAGGAGCCCTGCTTTACCGCGGCAAGAATGCCCAGCGGCACGGCGATCGCCATCGACAAGATGAGACCGAACAAAGTGAGCTCTGCCGAGGCGGGCAACCGGTTCTTAAGTTCTGTGAGCACCGGTTGACCGGTGGTGAGCGAGGTGCCGAGGTTGAGATGGCCGAGGTCGGCGACGTAGCTGCCAAACTGAACGATTAGTGGCTTGTCGAGACCGAGTTTGACACGGATCTGCTCGATCGCCTGCTTGTCTGCTGCGGGGCCGGCGAAATAGGCCGCCGGATCGCCGGGTAGCGCGCGTGTCAGCAGAAAAGTGATGATGACCACCCCGATCAGGTTTGGGATGACCAGCATCATGCGCTTTGAAATCAGAGCAAGCATGCGACGTCTCTGCCGTCACACCCGGTCGCCCAATTCGGCATGTGGGTTAGCCTTTCACGAGAGTGCGGTAGTCGAGCCGGCGGTGGAACCAGTAGGCGTAGCCGGACACGTTCTTCTGCATCGCGACGTTCACATACGGCTGGTAGAGCGGCACGCGCGGCATGTCGGCGTAAGCGGTCTCGACAAAGCCTCTAACGTCCGTGTCGTAGGTTGCCTTGTCGCCGTTTGCCGCCGCGGTTACGGCGCCTTCGATGAAGCCGTCCATCGTCTTCGACTGGTAGCTCATTGTGTTGAAGATCGAATTTTTTCCGTGGTAGCACCAGATGTAGAAGTACTCCGGATAATCGAGCCAGCCCGAGAAGACGTTGGTGTAAAGCGGCAGCGTCTTCTTGTTGAGTTCCGTACGCCAGTTGGCGCCTGGCACTTTGTTGATCGTGGTGCGGATACCGATTTGCGCAAGGCTCTCCTGAGTCAAAACGCAAAGTGGCT
>Ga0209647_1004477_pt1 | contig 10511 bp, 10 predicted proteins | sample GraSoi_2013_60cm_FD_185827 | JGI IMG/M metagenome (GOLD analysis project Ga0209647, IMG submission 185827) | Grasslands soil microbial communities from the Angelo Coastal Reserve, California, USA - Sample 9_17_2013_60cm (SPAdes) (version 2) | ecosystem: Environmental > Terrestrial > Soil >...
TGTCAGACTTGCCCGCGCGTGTCGACTAATAATACGCCACGCAGCAATGCGCCAGGGCAGATCAAGCCATATAATCACATCAGCCCTATGAAATAACTCATCAGTCCAACCCAGAAACGACCCCTCGGTAACCCACTCCGCTTGGGTCGCAATCCTGGCAGTATCAGCAATGCGAGCCTCCGGTGGACGCTCAGCGCCAAAACCACCTTCCCAACCAATCGTATCAAGCTCATAACAGGGGATATGCAGGTGTGCTGAGAGCCGCGCAGCCAACGTCGTCTTTCCACTGCCTGGCCCCCCAATAATATGTATGCGTGTCATTGCAACTCCGTTCCAGGCTGTGATACCTGGGCAGGTTTCAACATGAATCATCCTGAATTCTAAGACTTGCTGATGAATAAGCTTCTCGAGCCGCATCGTGTATAGTAGGGGTAGCCCTCGCGGCTACCCTGGTGGGGTGCGGCCACCCTGGCTCTTTGCCATGCGGCTACCCTGGCCTCTTGTGGCTACGCTGATCCCTTGCTCATCTCAGTCTCTTGTTCCACTGGCGTTGCCGTACTACTCGCTGTACCCACACCCACCTGTGGCTCCTCTGCGTTAAACTGATCAGCAGGTGTTGCTATATTGCTGGTCATCATTTGCGGTTGAAAGTACATTTGCTGTGGCGCTTGTGGCTGTAATGCGGGTGTTTCGTCTAACGATTTCTGAATCATTGGGAGGACGAACCAGATATTGCCAAGACCAAAGAGAGTTCCTGTGAGCAGGCGTAGTTCCCATGTGCTTTCACGCAAGCCGAACATTTGTGTGATACCATCCCATGCCATGGGCAGTATCAGCAGTATCCACAGCCACCAGGGGAGGCCAGGCAGGCGTTTTTTGCTCAACACGAAGATCAAGCTGCCCAGGAACATGGCTGTATAGATGGAGAAGTTGCGCGCACAGAGGCCAAGCTGGTGTCCAAAAATGTAGAAGGAATGCGAGGGAACCTGGGCGCACACATAGTGCAGCGCAAAGAACAATGGCTTGGCAATTGCATCAAGTCCAAAGTAGGAGAGGAAAGGGATGGCGAGGGCGATACCGACTAACGCCCCCAGGATGACCGTGACTATAACCGCCCAATACTCTAACAAAAATTCACCCAGGTGCTGAGCAAACCTCTCCAGCGCGCGTTTGCTTCTAGGCAGAGGCGGATTAACCTGTCCATTGGCCTGTTGTACGTGTTGCAGCGCCATATATATTCATTCCTTGAAGCGGGACCGGTGCAAGTGCTTTGGTGTACTTTACTAAGGCACGTCAAAAGCCCTGGCCAGGTCGCGATACTCGATACGTCCTTCTAAGAGTATGTCGTTATTAATAATAATGACAGGTATTCGATAGCGGTATTGTTCAAAGATATCCGGATTACTGCGGATGTCAATTTCTGTCAATTCATAGCTCGTTTGAGCTGCAATGTCATCGAGCATATCTCGTGCTTCATCGCACAAATGGCATCCCGTCTTCGTATAAAACGTTACCCTCGTTTGTAACGGTTCTTTAGCCTTACTCACACAAATCTCCCCAGAACAATGTCTTCACCATAATCATAACATATGTCAACTGAGCATGATAGGGGCAACATCTGAACTTGTGCCTAAAGGCTGAGTTTCGCTTCAGGTAATTTCTCAAGTGGAGCCACCTACAAGCATACTGTTACCCAACAATGTATTGCTCCTTGCGTCCATCCAGTATACTCGGTAGCAGAAGGAACGAAGTATATAACACATATCTGGCTGAACGCTTTGCTGCATTGGAACAGTGATCAACCATACAAGGGAATACACACGACTGCACAAATCACATAATTCTGACAGAGGAGGCATGAATATGAGAGAGTATCGGCTAGCTGTGTTGCCGGGTGATGGCATTGGGCCGGAGGTCATTACAGAGAGTGTACAAACGCTCACGGCCCTTGCCGACATCCATGGTGGCTTTTGCTTTGACATCCAGCAGTTCGATTGGAGTACGGAGCGCTATCTGCGTGAAGGGGCCCTGATGCCAGCGGATGGACTCGCTGTCCTTGAGCGAGGAAGCTTCGATAGCATTCTGATTGGTCCCATTGGAGATCCCCGGGTGCCTGACCACCTCACGCTATGGGGCCTGCTGTTACCCATCCGCCAGGGGTTCGACCAGTACGTTAACCTCCGCCCTCTACGGCTGCTGCCGGGTGTAAGCAGTCCATTAGCGAACAAGGGACCCGGAGAGATCGATCTGGTGTGTGTCCGTGAGAATACTGAAGGCGAGTACGCCGGGGTGGGTGGACGCGTTCATCAGGGGGCAGAGGAAGAAGTGGCGATCCAGTCAACCGTCTTTACACGCAAGGGCACGGAACGGATTATGCGCTACGCATTTGAGTATGCACGGCAACATGGTCGCAAGAAGGTCACCAGTGCCACAAAGTCCAATAGTATGCAGTACAACATGGTCTTTTGGGACGACGTGTTCCAGCGTGTGGCTCCCGAGTATCCGGATATCGTGCATGAACAGCAGCTTATCGACTCGCTTGCCGCGCGCTTCGTCTCTCAGCCAGAAAGCCTGGATGTCGTCGTGGCCTCAAATCTCTTTGGTGATATTCTCACAGACCTGGGCGCGGCAATTTCTGGCAGTCTCGGCCTGGCTCCCAGCGCAAATCTCAATCCAGAACGACGCTACCCTAGCTTGTTCCAGGCGATTCACGGCTCCGCGCCTGACATCGCTGGCAAAGGGATCGCTAACCCCATTGCATCCATCTGGTCAGGACAGCTGATGCTCGACTTCCTTGCAGAACACGAAGCTGCAACTATGCTGATGCGGGCCATCGAAGAGGTCCTGGCAACCGGTCAGGTTCGTACGCCTGACCTTGGCGGCTCGGCCACAACCCGACAATTAGGCGAGGCCATTCGAGCACAATTGCGCAGGACCGCTGCTTCTTCGTAGAGGCGGAGCCTGATCTCTTTATTTGAAATGTATTGCCTCTTGCGGGTGCCCTGGTGGTGCGAGGCACCCCTTTCACGTAGAGGTTTTTTAGGAAAGGAAGGAGAAATAGGAGCGAGGACTCCGAAATCTCTTCTACGACTCTTGACAGCGAATGACAATCTCTGTATACTTCTCTATATCACCTTTGTCGAATAATTCATAGTTATGAAATTTGATGAGTATCAAACGTATGGGAAAAGTGCAACCTGGATATTCTCCCTTGTTCACGGTGGAAATTGATGCTTGCCCGATCTACGAATTTCTGATCAGCCTGGATATTGTGTATGATACATATCACGGCGACGAAACGTATGATGCAGGGAAAGCATGGTTTGCTGCTCTGCGCTCGAAGGTATCAGCCGATCTGCGTGCAGCGATGAGGGAACTGGATGCCCTGGACTTTGGGGCATTTGGTGGACATAAGGTCTGGTCGAACCTGACCGGGCTGGCCTATTCCTGTCCCGCCCCGCGCGACATCCCCACGTTCATTGAGCAGGTGGAAGCGCTGACTCCCCTCGAACTGCTGCTGATCCTCTCAGGCTATTACCTGCGTGGTGCCCGTCGCCTGGTCCTCCCCGATCTCATTCTGCAAGCAGCCCAGGGAAAGAGCGAGGCACAGGAGCAGCTCTGCGCTGCTTCGCCAGCGTGGCAGGAGATCGTTCGCGTGCTCTTTGTCGCTGACGCGGCTGAGCTGAAGAGCAGGCTTGTCTCTCTCCTTACGCGTTGGTACGTGGACGTGTTTCGTCACCTGGAGAGTCAGGTTGTTCCGCTGCTCATGCGTGATGCTCAGATGAAACGCGAACTGGTACACACCATGTCGAGCGAGCATCTGATAGAGACAGCAACCAACGGCCTTGAATTTATCCCTGAGCCAGGTCACCGCAAGGTGCTACTCATTCCGAGTTTCACGCTCCGGCCCTGGATTATCACGACCGAGTACCTCGACGTGAAAATCTTCTATTATCCCATCGCTGACGAGATTGTGCAGCAAGGCCATCTTCCACCGGCCAACTTAGTGAGAATGTACAGGGCACTGGCGGATGAACGGCGCTTACGCATTCTCAGATTGCTTGTTCAGCGAGATCATGTTTCCCTGCAAGAGGTCGCCGATGCAGTTGAAGTGACAAAATCAACGGCCCATCATCATCTTGCCACCTTGCGCACTGCCGGTCTAGTGCGTGTGTCAGACGCAGACAAAGGATACAGCCTGCGCAAAGAGATGCTGCCCAATGTCTGGAAGTTACTCCAGGGATATTTGCAACTGGAAATCGACCCCATCGCGTAGCAACAACCCTCACAACTGTCGCTCATACGCAGGAAGGAACCCATGTCAGTCAGCAAAAAGAACCAGCCGACCTCCCCGCTTCATCATATCGTACCGTTGTGGCGTAACTGGGATTATCTGCTCCTGTGGTCCGGCCAGGCCATTTCTTCCATCGGTTCGCAGCTTTCACAATTCGCCCTTCCGCTCTTCGTCTTAGCCTTAACCGGCTCTCCTGTCTGGGCAGGCGTGGCTGGCGGGCTTAGGACCATACCATACCTGTTCCTGAGCCTCCCGGCTGGTGCGCTGGTGGATCGCTGCAATCGCAAATGGATCATGCTCGTCTGTGATAGCGTGCGCGCAATCTGCCTGGCGAGCATTCCCATAGCTGCCTTAACCGGCTCCCTCTCCATTCTTCAACTCTGCCTGGTATCTCTGCTCGAAGGCACTTGCTTTGTCTTCTTCAATGTTGCCGAGGTCGCCTGCTTGCCTCGTGTAGTAGCAAAGGAGCAGCTAAAGGCGGCAGCATCGCTGCATGAAACAACGGATAACATTTCGTACACGCTCGGCCCCTTACTAGGCGGCATCCTCTTCGGTATCGGGCGGGCCTTGCCATTCCTATTTGATGCCGTTTCGTACATTATTTCAGTCGTTTCGCTCTTCTTCATCAAGAAGGAATTTCAGGAGCAGCGAACCGAACCGACGCGGAATGTATGGGCTGAGATACACGAGGGGCTCCTTTGGCTTTGGCGACATCCAGTTCTGCGCTTCGTCGCGTTCCTCAGTTTCATGGGAATGTTTATGGATTTTGGTACGGTCTTGCTCGTCATCGTCATAGCAACGAAGCTTCATGCTTCAGCAGTGGCTATTGGCTTGATCTACGCTATTGCCGGTGTTGGCGGTATCGTGGGTGCGCTGCTGGCCGCTCCCATGCAGAAATACTTTCGCTTTGGGCAACTGATGATTGGTACATACTGGTTCTGGTCGCTCCTTCTGCCCTTCTATCTCTTCGCCTCCAATACGCTTGTGCTGGGCTTGATTACTGCGCTCACCTTTACGCTCGGCTCGGTCTACACGGTTGCGCAGTTCAGCTTTCGTCTCTCGCTGATACCAGATGCGTTGCAGGGGCGTGTCAACAGTGTCTTCCGCCTGATCGCTTTTCTTGGCCCACCACTGGGATCGATGATCACCGGAACCCTGCTCCAAACACTCGGCATCGCTCCAACTGTCCTGATATACACGGCCCTGCTCGTGATCGTTTCCCTCATAACCACGTTCAACAAGCATATGCACCAGGCTCCCTAAGTACAATCAAATACATTCTGAAAGATATCGTGCCAATTCTCCCGCTGTATTCCTCAGCGGGCACGAGCGCGGACTCGCGCCTGATTGCTGTGAACGTACCCCCGGTTAGAAACATAGGGGGATGCGGCGGCCCTTTCCTCAAAAAATCTCTACTTGAAAGGCGGGGCTCCCCCTGTGCTACACGCATGTCCACGGTGATCCGGGGCTACCCTGGTGGTGTGCACATACGCGTGCCACCAGGCGCACACCTCTAACTTCCCCTATCCCTGACAGTTGAATGGCGGCGGCGGACACACAAAAGCCGTCTGGATGTGGCTGGGGTGCGTAGGTAACGCGGCATTCATACGCAATGTCCATCCAAATAGTCCGGCCAGTAGTGCCAGGGCCAGCATGATCAGTAAAGCTGTTCTTCGTAATGTTGCAACCATTTTAATAAACTCCTTTTCCTCTACATCCGCAGGTAATGTGCTTCCTGCTGGATTTTTTCCTACGGGTTGTTTTTCCCGTCTATAAAGCAGGTGGGAAAAGGAGCCAAAAACTTGCATTTTATGATGTTTATTTCAAATCGTCTATAGAAGTAATAGTGAATTAATGCAAGTGACATTGGCAAATGAAAGGTGATATTATGCTTGAAAATAGTGACGAACTTCGCTCACGAATACAAGTTATAGCGGCCCAGGCTATACGGCGCTATGCTCAGGATATACTCACTATCGACGAGTTGACGGAACAGATATTTCAAGAATGGCAGCGTAATTGTTATGAAAGCGGACATCCTTCACAACAGCTCCTGACACGCATGGCCCAGCGTCTGTGCAGTTACGCTTTATGTGCAGCCTGGCGTTCAGGGCAGCTTGATAAGCGCAATAATGTCTTTGCTAATCTCAGGCATTACTTGCAGCTCATTTTGCGCAACTTCGGCTATGCCGCGAGGTTACAACAATACGTCTACGCAGATGAGGATATCCTGCATCAGACCCTTGAGGACCTGTATCGTACCTTAACCCGTAACTCTCAAGCCGGGCCTGACGATCCTGGGGCATTTCTCAAATGGGCACAGGTAGCGCTTATACGTCACGCGCGTGAGTATATCCAGAAGAGTAGCCAGGATCGTTATGAATCGCTTGATGCTCACCAGGAAACGTTCGAGGAACGACTCGTAGATGAGTATAATACTGACCCACAAAAGAATGTATTGCACCAGGAATTGCAACAAACTCTCAAAGATGTTATTCTATTAATACGCAATCCGCGCTATCGTATGGTTCTGTTATACACGTACCTGGCAGAGGTAGATGAACGCGAACTGGCCAGAAGCCTGGAGATCGAGGTACAAGACATTTATATGTGGCGTCACCGGGCACTACAAGCCTTGCGTAAAAACAAAGATATATTGCTCACTTTAAAAATGTGGCGAGAATAACATTTATGCAGTGGTAGGGGACGGAGAGCGAGCAACACTATGCTCAAAAGGAATATATACTATGGTCTGTGACCAGCTGCTCCAATTACTGGGCACTGATTGGCGGCGAAATACGAACCACAGCAGTTGTATTGCTGCCCACATCCGTTCCTGTTCACACTGTCGTAATGGTCAGATACAATGTAGTGAGGCTTTAATTGCAAGTGACCAGCTTAACTGTGAGCAGTGCCGTGGTCGCTTTCCTGTCTATTATGAAGCTACGCGCCCTGACTGCCCCCTGGTTGAGATGGCTGATAGCGAACTCATTGAAACTGCGCTACATCTCAGCCACTGTACGAATTGCCATGAAGAATATGCAACATTAGTTTTGCTCTCAGAATTGGAAGAGCGAAACGAAATGCTCGAAGAGTAAACAGACAAAAAGGCGCCCATGTGCGAGTACTCACTCGCACATGGGCGCCTTTTTGTCTGTAGTTAATCTGTCTCTCGTTGGCGTGAACGTTCGTGTTGAGTCAGGTAGCGCTTCCTCAAACGAATATTTTGGGGCGTGACCTCCACCAGTTCATCATTATTGATGAAGTCCAGCGATTGTTCCAGGCTCATGATGATGGGTGGTGTTAAGCGTACCGCGATGTCGGAAGTCGAGGAGCGAACGTTCGTTTTCTGCTTCTCTTTACAGACGTTGACCACCATATCCATCGGCCGTGCGTTCAGTCCCACAATCATACCTTCATAGACTGGTGTACCGGGTTCGATGAAGGTATCGCCGCGCTGCTGGGCATTGCTCAAGCCATACGTCACTGCCACGCCTTGCTCAGACGCGATCAAGGCGCCCATGCGCGTTGTACCAATTTTACCCAACCACGGTTCGTAGCTTATCAGCAGGCTACTCATTGCTCCATTCCCCTGAGTCAGCGTCAGAAAGGCATTGCGGAAGCCGATTAAGCCGCGTGTCGGTATGTGATACTCGAGGCGCACATTGCCGGAACCATCATTAGTCATGTTCGTAAGCTGGGCCTTACGAGAAGCCAGCGTCTCAGTAAGCGCTCCGATGTACGTATCCTTTGTATCGATCACCAGGTGTTCAATTGGCTCAACCAGTTTACCATCAGCCCCCTCGCGCGTAATGACCTCTGGTCGCGAGACCTGGAACTCATAGCCTTCGCGACGCATCGTCTCAATCAGTACTGAGAGATGCAGTTCGCCACGACCTGAAACGATAAATTCGTCGGGGCTATTGCCATCCTCAACGCGCAAGCTGACATTCGTTTCCAGCTCGCGGTAGAGGCGGGCGCGCAGTTGCCGTGATGTTGGATATTTGCCCTCGCGACCGGCGAATGGGCTGGTGCTTACACCGAACGTCATTTTCAAGGTCGGTTCGGTAATCGCGATAGTTGGCAGCGCTTCCGGGTAATCGACATCGGCAACGGTTTCACCAATATTCGCACTGGCAATACCTGTCAATGCAACAATATCACCGGCTGAAGCCTCGGCTACCTCTACACGTTGCAGCCCCTTATAGGTCATAACCAGGTTAATCTTTTGGCGCGAAATAACGCCGTCACGATTAATATGCGCCACAAATGTATTAGGTGTAATGCGTCCTCGTACAATGCGCCCAATGGCATATTTGCCTTTGTAGTCATCGTAGTCAAGGGCGGCAATCAGCATTTGCAAAGGAGCTTCAGGGTCTACTGTTGGAGCAGGAATAGTATTGACGATCGTCTCAAAGAGCGGCTCCAGGCTCACACGCTCATCATCAGGCTTGTACATCGCTACACCATCCCGGCCAATGGCATAGAGCACATGAAAGTCGAGATGGCTATCGCTTGTCGCAAGCTCAAGAAACAGGTCCTGCGTCCATTCAAAAACCTGGTCAATCCGGGCATCACGGCGGTCAATTTTATTGATGATAACAATCGGTTTTAAGTTGAGTTCCAACGCCTTTTGCAGGACGAAACGGGTCTGGGGCATCGGTCCCTCTACCGCATCAATCAGCAGGATACATCCATCGGCCATATTTAGCACACGCTCAACCTCGCCTCCAAAGTCAGCATGACCAGGGGTGTCAATAATATTGATTTTTATACCACGATAGATGATAGCTGTATTTTTAGCCAGTATAGTAATGCCACGCTCACGTTCCTGGTCATTGGAGTCCATGATAAGCTCGCCTACTTGCTGGTTCTCGCGGAAGATATGGCTCTGCTTAAGCAATCCGTCGACCAACGTGGTTTTCCCATGATCGACGTGAGCGATGATGGCAACATTGCGTATATCGTTGCGTTGTACGAGTTTTTCTGTCTGTGTCTGGGTCATATCGTTTAGAACCTGCATACTTTTAATCAATAGCTCCTTAAGGGCATAAGAAAACCGGGACGGTTTCAGTCGCCCGGTGTATAAATGGATATTATACCGATGCTGTCAACCTAGATTATATCTTTTCTGCACAATTACGTCAAGTTTAAGCTGTGTTAGCAGTACCTCCCGCCTCCATTGCGCGTCCCTTCATTACGCCTGACCCGTGCTACTTATTCAGTGCCCGGTCAATGTTATAGCAGGCGGTAATCAGCGAAAGATGGGTAAACGCCTGGGGATAGTTTCCCAATGCCTGGCCCGTTGGACCAATCTCTTCCGCATATAGACCAACATGGTTGCTGTAGCTCATCATCTTTTCGAGCATCAAGCGCGCTTCGTCCAGGCGACCAGCCATTGCCAGGGACTCAGCCAACCAGAAACTGCATGGACTAAAAGTGCCTTCTATACTACCAAGACCATCATCTGCCGCTTTTTTCGGATTATAACGGTAAACAAGTGAATCGCTGGTCAATTCTTGTAAGATGCGGTCGATGGTGGATTGAATGCGTGGATCAGTTGGGCCTGCGAAGCGCGTAAGTACCATCAATAGGGAGCTAGCATCAATCGCATCACTTCCATAATATTGAACAAAACTTTGCTTCTTTTCATTCCAGCCTGCATACATAATTTGTTCATACACATCTGCGCTTGCTTGCATCCATTCCATCATAGGGGCTGGCAGCCCGCGCTGGCGCGCCAGGCGTAGCGCACGGTCGAAAGCAACCCAGCTCATGAGGCGCGAATGGACAAAGCGCTTAGGTCCACCGCGCACTTCCCAGATGCCTTCATCCGGGTCTTGCCAGTGATCACTCAGCCATTCGAGCAGGCGACGTAAGTTTTGCCACAGGTCATAAGAAATGTCACCATAGCGATTAAATATGTAGATAGCATCCATCAGTTCGCCATAAATGTCGAGCTGTTTCTGACTAAACGCCCCGTTGCCGATACGTACCGGTCCGCTTTTACGATAGCCCTCCAGGTGATCAAGAGTGTACTCTGTCAGATCGTGTGCGCCATCGATGGTATACATGGGCTGTAACGTACCGTTCTCTTTTAATTCATGGCAGCGTGCATCCAGCCAGCCCATAAACGTCCTGGCTTCCTCGGTGAAACCGAGCGTCAACAAACTATACAGCGTGAATGCTGAATCGCGTAACCAGGTGTACCGGTAAT
>Ga0209647_1004478_pt1 | contig 10509 bp, 10 predicted proteins | sample GraSoi_2013_60cm_FD_185827 | JGI IMG/M metagenome (GOLD analysis project Ga0209647, IMG submission 185827) | Grasslands soil microbial communities from the Angelo Coastal Reserve, California, USA - Sample 9_17_2013_60cm (SPAdes) (version 2) | ecosystem: Environmental > Terrestrial > Soil >...
ACATTTTTCTCAAAGGGGCTGCCGTTATCGGGAGGACGATCAACCACGGCAACGGTACAGCGTGAAATACAAATAAGCTTATCGTTTTCATCGCTAATCTTGATCTCCCACACATGCGTCGTGCGGCCGCGATGAACCGGAGTTGCCACCGCGGTCAGCTGCCCATCGCGCTTCGGCCGCAGGTGGTTGGCGTTGATCTCCAGACCAAACGCCATCTGTTTATTGGGATCAATATTCATCACGGTGCCGAGCGATGCCACCGATTCTGCCAACACCACTGAAATCCCACCATGCAGGTAGCCAACCTGCTGGCGATGATTGGGGCCAATCGGCATGGTCGCCACCACTTTATCCCTGGCAGCAGAAACCAGGTGAATATCCAGTATGTCCCACACTGACCCCTCACGAGTAGTATTGATGCGTTCCACAATTTCTTCGTTTGATATTTCCACGAGTCGCTTTCCCTCTATTCATCCCTCTTCATGCATCTTGTTTTTTTAGTTGAAATTCCTTACCCGCCAGTCCTTTAAAGACAAAAAATCCCGCGTAGAACATGAGCAGCCACATTACCACATCCAGGGGAGCGGCGAGTACGCTAGCAAAATCCGCATAGCTCGTGTGCGTGACAAGCGCCCCCAGGATCTCTGTGCCAGCTTTAAAAAATGGCGTAGCAATCAAGAGTAATAGCGCGAACCAATGACCTCGCCCGTTCCAGAAACGCCAGATGAGCATATACACAATACTGCCGTAGACCAGGATTGGCGTAATATAAAAGGGGATTGGCACATGCAAAATCAGTCCGTTAAGGGTATAATGCCACCAGGAGGCGTAATAGGCAAGTATATCAAATAGTATGTTGAGCATACCCATCACCAGGCCACCCAGCAGCGAAGCAATGAGAACTAGCCGCGTTGGACGAATAAACAGCAAGGCAGCCAGGTAGACGACGATAATAAAGGGTATCACCAGCGTGGTGAAAGCCTGTAATTCCATACCAGGAAAAGCTCCTTCGAGAGTTGTTGTGTTTGTCAGTTTCTGTTCATTAGCGTAGTGCGTTTCTACTATTAAGTCAAGAGCAGAAAGGAGAGAGATACCTCTAAGGTACCTATAACTTTTATGTCAATGAATATTCTACCACTGCGCGTTGCCCTGGCCCAGATCAATGTAACCGTGGGTGACCTGGATGGCAATGCACACAAAATACATACAGCCATGCAGCAGGCCCATGCGGCAGGCGCACATGTTGTCTGCCTTCCCGAATTGGCCTTGGCAGGCTATCCTCCCGAAGATTTGCTTCTCAAACCGGGGTTTGTGGCCGACAATCTGCGCAAATTAGATGAATTGATTGCTGCCAGCCGCGATCTTCCTGGACTGACCACCGTCATTGGCTTTGTGGATCGTGACCACGATATCTATAACGCGGCAGCGGTTATCGCCGAGGGCACGCTGGCTGGCGTCTATCATAAACACTACCTGCCCAATTACGGCGTCTTTGATGAGTATCGCTATTTTCAGGCGGGGCGCAAGGCTCCTGTTTTTCTGATTCACGGCGTCCATGTTGGCGTCAACATCTGTGAGGACATCTGGTATCCAACCGGACCCCTGACCATGCAAGCGCATGCGGGAGCCGAAGTTATCATCAATATTAATGGTTCACCCTACTATGCTGGTAAAGGCCATTTCCGCGAGGAGATGCTGGCTACACGCGCTGCCGATAACGGCGTGATTGTAGTCTACCTTAATATGGTAGGCGGCCAGGATGAACTTGTCTTTGATGGTGGAAGCATGGTCTTTAACGAGCAGGGCGCGCTCGTTGCACGCGCCAAAGAGTTTGAGGAGGACCTGCTCATCGTTGATCTCGATACAGCCTCGGTCTTTCGCTCGCGCCTGCACGATCCCCGCCGGCGCCAGGAACGTTTACAGGTAAAACCCGACGAGGTGCCAGTTATCGATGTTGTTAATACCTCGTATGCTCACTTACAACACATACAAGCTAACGAAGTCATCCTTGGCGCCCCCCAACGGATCGAGCCCAGGATGGACAACCTGCAAGAAATTTACGCTGCCCTCGTCCTCGGCACCAGCGACTATGTACGTAAGACAGGTTTTAAGAAAGCTATCATTGGGCTCTCCGGTGGCATCGATTCATCACTGACGGCGACTATCGCTGTTGACGCGCTTGGTTCAGAGAATGTCCTGGGTATCTCTATGCCTTCGGGCTACTCCTCTACGGGAAGCAAAACAGATGCACAGAAGCTTGCCGAGAACCTGGGTATCCAGTTTATGACCATTCCTATCGAAGAAACATTTCGTACCTCGCTCAAGATGTTAGAACCCGCCCTTGGCGAAGGTGATCCTGGACTGGCAGCGGAAAACCTCCAGGCGCGTATCCGTGGCAATATTCTGATGACTATCTCCAATAAACTAGGGCCCATTGTCCTGACCACGGGCAACAAGTCTGAGATGGCCACAGGCTATAGCACCCTCTATGGCGATATGGCAGGTGGTTTCGCCGTGCTCAAAGATGTGCTCAAAACTCTTGTCTATGATCTCTGTATCTATCGTAATAGCCTGGGTGACAAGCCGGTGATTCCCCAATCTGTGATTGATAAGCCCCCCTCGGCCGAACTCCGGCCCAACCAGAAAGATGTCGATAGTCTACCACCCTACGAAGTGCTTGATCCTATCCTCAAAGCCTACGCCGAAGATGACCGCAGCTTCAACGAAATCCTGGCCATGGGCTTTGAACGCGCAACTGTTGAGCGCATCATGCACCTGGTAGATATCAGCGAATACAAGCGCCGCCAGGCTCCTCCCGGCATCAAGATCACCACGCGCGCCTTTGGCCGCGACCGCAGACTCCCCATCACCAATAAGTATAGAGAGAACAACGTCCAGGGCCGCTAAAAAGTCCTGAACAGGGAGCATCCAAAACTACATGTCTCATTTTGAGACATGTAGTTTTGGATGCTCCCTGTCTTTCGACTCTACTTCATAGCATTTTTCAGCCAGCGTAGTTTATGGTCACATATATATTTGTTCATTTGGTATGATAAAAATAGAGGTTCCTCGGTTACAAGAGAAAACAGTGGCGTAGAGAGAGAAATGCATGGTCACGTCGGATATGCTTTTACAGCTCATCGCAAACCTGCAGCGCGACGTGACGACCAGGCAAGGACGACGTACACTGCTTGAGTACGTCGGTGTCAGCAGCGGAGCACGCCTGGTACTCCTCTTTGTCGTTGACAAAGAACATCAGGCGCTGAATCTGTTAGATCGCTGGGGTCGTCGCTCGCAAAGCTCCACGCCTTCGGGTGAGAAGACGCACGATAAGCGTCTTCTCCGCAAGCGTATTCCTGCTTCAGGCCTTTTTGGCGCTGTATTAGATCAGCCTGGGCTGATGCATATCGCCAGCGCCTCGACGGATGCTCGTATTTTGCCCCAGGAACGCGACTGGATAGGGCGTTATGATCGGCTGATATTGAGCAAGGTCGGTGAACAGCAAGGGGTCCTGGTCTTATGTTTTGAACCTGAATATACTCCACGTCAGCTTAATGACCCCCTGGCCGTTCCTGACGAAAGTAATCTGCTGATCTGCGTAACATTGCTCTCAGCTTACCTTTCTACAACTGACGAACACTCCCCCCCTCCAACACCTAAGATAGACCAGCCAGGCACACCAGTTCCTGCCAGAGACTACCAACAATTGTCTACGAGTATCGAACAGCTAGCAGAAGGCTACGAACAGCAATTGCAGGCAGCTATTGATCAGGAGCGTAATCGTATCGCGCAAAATATTCATGATAGTGTTGCCCAGCAGTTCGCTGATGTCCTCTATAAGTTAGAGTTTATCCAACGCATCCTGGATAAGCAGCCAGATGTTGCACATCGCGAAATCAGCCGCTTATCCGATATCCTCAAAGAAAGCTTACATGAGTTACGCTACACCATCTCTGCCCTCATTCCACCACAGTTGGAGCAGCAGGGTTTTGAAACAGCCTTGCAGCTTTTGTTGGATGAGTACCGGCGCACTGAGCCGAGCCTACAGATTGACTACGAAGGTGAAGCTATCGCCCTGTTGCCGTCTTCATTGGAGGCCCCAACCTATCGCTTCATCCAGGAAGCATTACAAAATATACACAAACATGCTCAGGCTACCCGCGCCACTTTGCGCATACGTGTTCTTACCAGTCTTCTCCTTATCGAAATCAGTGACAATGGACGGGGTTTTGATCTGTCGCAGGTGATGAACAGGCAAGCTACCGGAACGGGCTACTCTATCGGATTACGCATCATGCGTAACCGTATTCAGCAAGCAGGTGGGAGTTGGGAAATCCAGAGTAAACAAGGAGTAGGTACAACTGTCAAAGCGCGTTTTCACCTGGCTACACACCCGGCAGCTTTAACTAACCGTGAGCGCGAAGTGCTGCGTTTGATGGCCGAGGGTTTGACGAATCGAGCTATTGCTGAAAAACTTTCAGTAAGTACTGAGACCATCAAATCACACGTTCACCACATCATGCAAAAAATGCATGTAAACGACCGTACCCAGGCAGCCGTTCTGGCAGCCAGGCAACAGTGGTTGTGAACCTCAGTCTATACCGCGTTCAGGCAGAAGATATGTCGTCGGGTAATAGGCCCTGGCGCAAAGCAAAAATAGCAGCCTGGGTACGATCGCGAATCCCTAATTTCTGAAAAATAAGCGAGAGATAGTTTTTAACTGTTTTCTCTGAATAGGCTAGCTTCTCCGCGATCTCTTTGTTACTCATGCCAGCTGCCACATAGCGCAGGATTTCAATGTCTTTCTCAGAAAGCACACTATTGAGCTGATTAGCAGGGGCAGAGCCAGATAAGCGACGGATTTCATGGACGATAGCGCTGGTCAGCTCTGGCTCGATAAGCATGCCTCCTCCATGTACAACCCTGATAGCTTGCATCACTTCTTGTGACGAGGCGCTTTTGAGGAGATAGCCTTTTGCTCCATTTTTCATAGCCTGTAACATTTGCTGGTGGTCTCCCGACATCGTCAGCATAATCACAGCGATGCCCGGAAACTCGTGAGTGACCTGGCGGGTCACGGCAATACCATCCACCATGGGCATACGTATATCCATTAGCACAACATCAGGCTGCAGTTTGCGGATATTATACAGAGCATCAAAGCCATCTACAGCCTCCCCGATCACATGTATATCCTCTTCCAGTTCCAGTAACTGGCGCAGTCCTTCACGCATCAGGGCATGGTCATCCACTAATAATACACTAATTACGGTGGTACTCTTCTGATTTGGTGATATACTGGGCATGACATCCCCTGTGGGAGTCGGACCCTGAGCAGTGCGGGCATGAGGATCGTCAGTCATCTCTCCACTATCCATTTTATGCGCAAGGATTGTCTGATTACCGACGTCAAGTGTTGATTTTGCAGTACCAGGGGCCATAGCTATCGTGGTAAAATGCCTGTCACCGATTGGTTTCTGGCGCATAACGACTCCTTTCGACATTATAGAGCTTCCTTCGTAATCAGCAAGCGGCGAGATTTTATTGCCCATGCTTAGTATGAGCGATCGAGCAGAATAATACATCACTCATATGGGGGATTTTTGCTTACTTGCTTATTTTTCAGTGGGATGCAATTGCGGGTGAGATTGGTTAACTTATATATACATAAATATAGTAATACGAAAGGATGGTCCTCAGATGGAGGCATTACAATTTGAGACAGAGATATTGAGCGATATTTACGCGGAGGTTGAGCGGCGTTTTACCTCGCTTGATGACCCGGCACATGGCTGGGAACATGTAGATAGAGTCTATACACTGGCTTTGCAGATTGCCGAGCAGGAGGGGGCGAATCGCTTTATCGTTGGTACAGCAGCACTAATGCATGATTTAGGCCGAACAACTGGTCAGCATACAGCAGTACATCATGCTGAAATTTCTGTTACCCTTGCCAGTGAACTACTGACAAGTCACGTGTTACCCGCTCATGTGCAAGATGCCATCCTACACGCCATTGCCGCGCATAGTTATAGCCGTGGTATTGAACCTATGACCCTGGAAGCACGTGTCGTACGTGATGCTGATCGGCTGGATGCGCTAGGTGCGATCGGCATTCTACGTTGGGCGATTACTGGCGCAGTACGTCGTACCTCCCAAACCAGGAGTTATCATCCCACAGACCCTTTCGCGGAGGAACATACTCCCGACGATCACACCTATATGCTAGATCACTTCTATGCTAAATTGCTCAAACTAAGTGAGACCATGACCACACAGACAGGCCGCGCGCTTGCAGAGCAGCGCACGGCCTTTATGTATAGCTACCTGGACGAGTTAAAAAAAGAGCTGCTAGCCTAGGAGTTTCTCCAGCTCTCTTTTATTGCGGCGAGTTGTTGGGCATGCATTTGATCATGCAGGGGCAGGACATTGACCATTTGATAGAACTTGCGTTGTCCCCAGGCAGGGTGGCGGAAGGGGCGTTCCCAGGCCTCTGCTGGTAAGGTGGAGAGAAACTCGAAAATCTCTTCACGGCGGGCCGCCATACCTGCCAGGATCGTATCAAGTGTGGCAGGAGGCTCGCTTGCATTGGTGCGCCGGGGAGCCTCTTCTTCTGTAGCCACTACCAGGGGATTATCTTCATCCTGTACATGTTTGAGTTCTTCCAGCGCCAGCCCATCGGCAATATAGAGGTGATACGCCAGCTGTAGTGGCGACCATTCCCCTGTACCGGGCTGTTTGCCCAGTTCATTGCGACTAAATTTTGCTAACTGCCCCATAAATTCTATGCGAGCAGCAACCATCTTGGACCGTACTTTCTCATAGGGATTTTCAACCGTTGTCATGTACCCCTCCATCAAGACAATATGAACGAGCTTATGCTTCACGTTTTACTAGTTGGCTATATAAACGTTCTAGCTCATCTTGATTGCTAAAGTGCAGGACTAATGTTCCCTTACCTTTAGTATTACACTTCAAATCAACCTTGACCATGAGGGTATTACGAAAATCAGTTTCCAACTCCTCAATTTCAGGACTGCGGCCTGGCCGAGATGGTAGGACCTGCTGATTGTCGTTGGCCCGTTCCGCCGCCTTGATGCGTGCAGCGAGTTCTTCTGCCTGGCGCACATTCAAACGCAAAGCAATAATTTTGTCCTTGGCAAGGACTTGATCTTCTTCGCGGGCAATACCAACTAACGCGCGCGCATGTCCCTCGCTGAAATACTCCTGCTGGTTAATCAGTGCTTCGCGTACTTTAGGGGTGAGTTGTAACAAGCGCAGAGAGTTGGTGATGGTGGAGCGATCTTTACCAACCTGTTTGGCTACCATTTCCTGGGTAAGACCAAACTCCTGGACAAGCGCCTGGTAGGCCAGGGCCTCCTCAATCGGATTGAGATCTGCACGCTGAATATTCTCGATCAGGGCTAATTCCAGCATCTGTAGCGGCGTCACCTCTTTGATGACAACAGGTACCTTCGTCAGGCCAGCCATACGAGAAGCACGCCAGCGTCGCTCACCAGCAATCAGCTGAAATTGTACAATGTGAGCCGTTTCAGCTTTAGTATTATCCGCTTTGTCGTCCTCATTGAACCATGGATCGGCCGCTCCACCTTTTCTCGCTGCATCGGAAGACGCATCAGATGTATCCAGGCGTGTCACAACTAGCGGCTGCAGCAAGCCATGCTCTTTGATGGAAGCGCTTAGCTCATGCAACTTGGGATCATCATCGTTGAAGATACGGCGCGGTTGACGTGGATTGGGAATGATGCTATCGATAGCAGCGAAAAGAATAGCGTTCTCATCAACACGAGTGGGTTGCTGGGATGCCCGAACTTCTGAAGCCCCTGTTAATAAAGCATCCAGTCCACGTCCCAGGCCAAATTTCTGCTTAGCCACGAGCCATTACCTCCTCGGCCAGGGCACGATAGGCCAGAGCTCCTGGCGAGGTGGGATCATAATCGAGAATGGCTTGACCAAAACTGGGGGCTTCGCTCAAGCGAACATTGCGATTAATAATCGTATGAAACGTCTCTTTCGGGAAGAAGTTGCGTACTTCGCGCACAATCTCACCGGCCAGGCGTGTACGCGGATCAAACATCGTTAATACAGCTCCCGCGACATAGAGATTAGGATTAAGCTTGCTCTTCACAATACGAATAGTATCATTTAGCTGGCTGAGACCTTCGAGGGCCAGGTATTCACATTGAATAGGAATAAGCACACCATCTGCCGCTACCAGGGCATTGATGGTCAGCAGGCCCAGTGAAGGAGGGCAGTCAATAAGAATATAGTCGCAGCGGTCGCGAATAGGTTCCAGGGCCTGGCGTAGCTTATGCTCACGCGCAATCGTTCCGACCAGTTCCACCTCCGCGGCAGCTAGATCTACTGTACATGGGGCAACAACAAGCTCACGGCGTGGCGTTGGTACAATGATATCAAAGATACTCATTTCGTCATTTTCCTGAACGAGTAAATCGTAAATAGTCTGCTCTTTGAGATGCTTCGACACGCCTATACCACTGGTTGTATTACCCTGAGGATCCATATCAACGAGTAACACTTTGCGCCCGGCAGCTGCAAGATACGTAGCAAGATTAATAGCGGTGGTGGTTTTACCAACCCCCCCCTTTTGATTCGTAATTGCAAATACTTTTGACACAGGCTGCTACCGTACCTTTCATCTAACCATGCTCGTTGTAAACGACGAGTGCCTTTTAGGCACTCTTCACATATAAGCACATTGTAACAAATGCGAGTGTCAGAAGCAACAGTTTAGGTTAATACAAAGGCAGTCGATTACGCCCAATACGAAGGGCTAATAGCAGCCCGAATGCTACCGCCATTAGCACAACCGAAAGGGCTACCGCTGTGTCCAGGTCGCTCTCGGCAGCCACGTATACGGCGATGGGCATCGTCTGCGTGATGCCGGGAAAGCTTCCTGCGAAGGTAATGGTCGCCCCCAACTCGCCAAGCGCCCGCGCCCATGCCAGGCCTATACCCGTCAACAGGGCGGGACGGATCAATGGCAGTACCACGCGCCGGAACGTGTAAAAAGGCGAGGCGCGCAGCGTATAAGCGGCTAGCTCATAGCGTTTATCAAGCTGTTCGAGTCCCGCTCGTGCACTATTGACGAAGAAGGGCGATGAGACAAACATCTGGGCCATAATAACCGCCGGAGTTGTGAAAGGGAGTGTAATACCCAGGGGAGTAAGATAGCGCCCGAGCAAACCAAAGCGCCCAAAGGTGAGTAGCAGAGCAACGCCAGCCACAACAGGAGGTAGTACCGTCGGCAATGTCACCAGCGTCTCTAAGAGACTCCGTCCAGGAAAATCCTTCCGTGCCAGGACGTAGGCTACCGGCAAACCAAAGAGCACCGTCAAAAGAGTACTGACACAGGTTGTAAATACGCTTAGTTGGAGAGCCTGGAATATCTCTGGTTGTTGCATAGCACTCCACAGTAATGAGGGTGGTTCATGGAACAACAAAGATATTAAGGGGATAGCCAGGAAAAGAAAAAAGCTCCCCGCCAGGATGCCTACACCTATTCTGGCAGGCCAGCGCAATAATATCGTACTCATAGATAAAATCCTCTATATAGGCGAGGGTTGAAACAGTTTGAGGTGTGTGGACGTGTCCACACACCTCAACTGTTTCAACCCTCGCAGCCTCCATTATGGGTTTATCGCGGTAAAGTGGTATTGTTGCAGCACATCCTGACCGGCTGGAGAGAGAACGTACTGTACAAAAGCCTGGGCGTCACTGGCATGAGCACTGCTTTTGGTGACGGCGATGTAATACTGGGCAACCACATTAAAGTTGGCCGGAATGGTAATCATTTTCACTTTGGAGGATACCGCGTTTGTCACATCGGTCACATACACAAAACCGGCATCCACCTCGCCTAACTGCACTTTATTGACCACAGATTTCACATCGGTCTCTTGTGAAACAAAATTTGCCTTGACCGCGCTCACATAGGCCGGACCGTAATCAGAGGATTGAGCCATTTTATCCAGCACCTGTAAGCTATATTTGCCCGCAGGAACCGTTGGGGCCTCGATATCTATTTTCACACCTTTCCTACCAAGGTCTTTGAGGGAAGTAATGTTGCCCGGGTTGTTCGCGGGTATAATCACGGTTAATATATTCTTGACAAAGAGCTGGGAAGCGCTAACCAGGTTCGCGTTGCTGGCTTTCTGCATATTTACCTGGTCTGCGGAAGCAAATACATCGGCAGGCGCGCCACTGGCAATTTGCTGCTCAAGGATCTGCGATCCATTGAAGCTGGGAGTGATGGTAATGTTGGGATGAGCTTGATGATACTTCGCCGCGATGGCGCTGAATGATTCCTTGAGCGAAGCGGCGGCAAAAACATTCAATGTAACATTTGAAGGCGTTGGCGTTACTGAAGCGTTCGTTGTGGTGCCACCACAGGCTGCCAGTAACAGGGTACAGAGGATACATAAGCAAAGGGCGTGCAGGTGATTCCTCATTTAGACCTCCTGGAGA
>Ga0209647_1004479_pt1 | contig 10509 bp, 9 predicted proteins | sample GraSoi_2013_60cm_FD_185827 | JGI IMG/M metagenome (GOLD analysis project Ga0209647, IMG submission 185827) | Grasslands soil microbial communities from the Angelo Coastal Reserve, California, USA - Sample 9_17_2013_60cm (SPAdes) (version 2) | ecosystem: Environmental > Terrestrial > Soil >...
TGGGCACGCTCGCGATCGGCAAGGCGGGCGCCATCAACGCTGCCCTGCTAGCTGCCGCCGTGCTGGCGCTGTCGGATGCCAAACTCGCCAAGCGGCTGGATGCCTGGCGCGCGCGCCAGACCAGAGCCGTTGCAAAGCGCCCAAAAGATTGAGCATGCTCCGTTTGCGCTGGACCCACACTCCGCTCATTTCCGTGCAAGCGGGAATCCAGGGCCAAGACAATCATGTTCAAACATTCTGGGTCCCCGCTTTCGCGGGGACGAGCGGACGAGAACCTATGCCAATTAATACCAGCAGAATGCCGTGCTGAAGCCCGGCGCGACCATCGGCATTCTCGGCGGTGGTCAGCTCGCGCGCATGCTCGCACTCGCGGCGGCGCGGCTCGGGTTGCGGTGTCACGTCTATTCGCCCGAAAAGAACTCCTGCGCTTTCGATGTGGTCCATGCGGGCACCTGCGCGGCCTACGAAGACGAAATGTCGCTCGGCCGCTTTGCCGGCGCTGTCGACGTGATCACCTACGAATTCGAGAATGTGCCGGCCAAGACGGCGGCATTCCTCGCAAAACGCAGGCCGGTCATGCCAGACCCGCAAGTGCTCGAGACAACACAAGACCGGCTCATCGAGAAGAATTTCGTCAGCGCGCTGAAGATAGCGACCGCGCCCTATGCGCCGGTCCACAGCGCCTCGCAATTGGCCGATGCGGTAAAAGTGGTTGGCTTGCCAGCTGTGCTGAAAACACGCCAACTTGGCTATGACGGCAAGGGCCAGGCAAAGATTGCCAAAGGCGGCGATGCCGTCGCGGCCTGGCGATCCGTGCACAATGCGCCATGCATCCTTGAAGGCTTCATCGATTTCGAGCGGGAAGTTTCAGTAGTCGCCGCGCGTGGACGCGATGGCAAGGTCGAATGTTTTGAAATCACCGAAAACGAACACCGCGACCACATTTTGAAAGTTTCGCGCCTGCCGGCAAAAGTTCCACCAGCACTCGCCAACCAAGCCCGGCAGATCGCGACCCGTATCGCAAAGGCCTTCGACTATGTCGGCGTCCTGGCCGTGGAAATGTTCGTCATGCGCAAAGGCCAGCGGCGGGTTCTGCTGGTGAACGAGATCGCACCACGCGTGCACAATTCCGGTCATTGGACAATCGACGGCGCAACGGTCTCGCAATTTGAACAGCACATCCGCGCGGTAGCAGGCTGGCCGCTCGGCAAGCCCGTGCGGCTCGGCCGGCGCCTGGAAATGGTGAACTTGATCGGAGAGGAAGTGAACGACGCCGCGCGATGGCTCACTGTTCCAGGAACCTTGGTACACATCTACGGCAAGGGTGAGGCACGGCCCCACCGCAAGATGGGGCATGTGACGCGGGTATGGACGCGGTGACGGCTGGCAACAGCTAACCCCTCGCCCTATATGAAATTTGGCCGTGCGGCAGGCACTTCGGCTGCCTTCCAATGGACTCTTAACGCCTTTTCTGCTAGAGCCGCGCGACTCAAAGCCCCCGTTTTCGGGGCTTTTGCCTTAACCCGACGGACCAATAACGAAGGAGCAAGCGTGCAAGTTCTCGTTCGCGACAACAATGTTGACCAAGCCCTGAAGGCGCTCAAGAAGAAGATGCAGCGCGAGGGCATATTCCGCGAGATGAAGCTTCGCGGACATTACGAAAAACCATCGGAGAAGAAGGCGCGGGAAAAGGCGGAAGCGATCCGCCGGGCCCGCAAGCTGGCGCGCAAGAAGATGCAGCGCGAAGGCCTGCTCCCGATGAAGCCCCGCGTCGTTCCCGGCGCCAGTGGCGCTGGCGCTGGTGGCCCCGGTGGTGGTGGCCGCGGCCGTGGCGGCCCACCGCGTTTCGGCTGATCGCGGTTTCGCGTCTACGATTTCGGAGTTGATGGTGGCGCGGGCCTCATTTGCCCGCGCTATTGTTTTTCAGAGCCATTTTTCCAAATAAATGAACGACAAAGCCGCGCTAAAGTGCGGCCGCTCCATTCAAATCCAACGGCGCAACTGTTTGTTATTTTTGTTGGCGTATCCGTCGTGGCGGATACGCGGGCAAAAGCCGTTGCCCCTGTCCCTGCAGGAGGCACGTCGGTGGCACGCGTCGATTTCGATCAATATGCCGGTCAGTATGAGGCGATCCTCGCCGCACAGACGAATTTCTTCGACGGCGACAGCAACTATTTCGCCCGCTACAAAATCGAGTTGGCACAACAAATCGTCGGTCGCGTCGACACGGTCCTGGATTTCGGCTGCGGCATCGGCCGCAGCATGCCCCACCTGCGCGAGATTTTTTCCGGCGCCGACATTGTCGGCTGCGATCCTTCGGCCGAAAGCCTTGCGATCGCACGCGAGCAAAATCCGACCTGCCGCTTCATGTCGACGGACGACCTCGGCCCGGATTCAAAATTCGACCTGGTGATTGCGTCCTGCGTCTTTCACCATATCCCGCCGCAGGATCGGCAGATGGCCATACGCTATTGCTACAGCCGCCTGAAAGAAGGCGGTCATTTCATTATCTTCGAACACAATCCGATCAATCCGGTCACTCGCCGGCTGGTCAAGAATTGCCCGTTTGACGCCGATGCCGTGCTGCTGAGCATGCGGGAGACGGTCGCCCGCATGCGCAATGAGCATCTCAACGTCGATGAATCCAGCTATTGCCTTTTTTTCCCGCAACCGCTCGCGGCGCTTCGCCCGTTCGAGAAATATCTCCGGTGGCTGCCGATGGGCGGACAATATTTCGTCTGCGCCTCAAATCCACCGCCCGATTCAAGCCGCGCCGCCTAAGTCATCCCTCGCCTTCACGCTCGGCAAGAAACTTTTTCACCACCGCTGCTGCGCCATAGTCATCAAGATTGACATGGCCACCAAGCGGGAAACGCACCATGCGCTTGGGCTGATTTGCCAGCGCAAACAATTTTTCGCCGAATGCGATGGGCACGATATTGTCGCGCTCGCCATGGAGCACCAGCAGCGGCACCTTGATGCGCGTAATGCGCTGGTCTGATCGGAACGAATCCTTGATCAACCAGCGCACGGGTGCGAACGGATAAGCAGCCGCACCGACTTCGGAGATGGATGTATAGGGCGCGTCGAGAATAAGCGCGCCAATCTCGCGCTCGGCGGCAAGCGCAACTGCAACACCGGTCCCGAGTGACTCGCCGAACAGCACGATGCGCCCGGCCGGGAAACGCGCACGCACAAAATCGTAGGCGGCCATTGCATCGCGGATCAGGCCGGATTCGCTGGGATTGCCGGTGGATCCGCAGTAGCCGCGGTAGCACAACGCTAAAAGGCCGGTGCCGTCGGCGGTGAGCCAGGTCAAACGCCCGACGCGCGCGGCAAGGCCCTCGGCATTGCCCTGAAAATATATGACAACCGGTTTGGTGCCGCGCGGGGGCACGTACCACGCGACCAGCGTCTCACCGTCCGAGCTGGTGAGCGTTATCTCCTCGGCATGCGGCAAGCCAGCACCAGCCGGCGATGTGCGCGTGGGATCGGGGAAATACATCAGGCTGCGCTGAAAGACATACATCAGCGTCAGCAATCCGCCGTAGCAGAGCACAGCGAGGACGAGAATCCATTTCAACGCGGTCATGCTGTCTCATAACACGAGATTCTTCCGTCAGGCTTGCTGCCGCCGTCCGATCCTCATAGCCTCATGACAACCGTCAGGGAGGTCGCTATGCCGCGCTTGCGTTACATCGAGGAGAACGAGAAGACCCCGCATACGCGGGAGTTGATCGAGTCGGCCAAGAAGACCGGCGCGCCCGACCCGCGGGTCGTCAGCATCATGACACGCAGCGAGATCGGCACCGGTTGGGTCGAGTACTGGAACAAGGTGCTCTACAAGGGCCTGCTGCCTCACAAGCTCAAGGAAATGTGTCGCATCAAGATTTCGGTCGCGCACCAGTGCGGTTACTGCTCGACCGTGCGCTCCAACGTCGCCAGGGCCGAAGGTTTGACCGAGGAAATGATCAGCGATCTGTTCACGTATCAGACCAGCAAGCATTTCACGCCACGCGAGAAGGCAGCGCTACGCTACGCCGACCTCTTCAAACAGGGCGAGCATGCCATCGACAAGGATGAGGTCTATCGGGATTTGTCCGAGCATTTCACCGACGAAGAGATCATCGAACTCGGCCTGCTCTGCGCGCAGACCGACGGCGTCGGCAAGCTTGTGAAATCTCTCAATGTGCTGAGCTGGGAAGAGGCCTGCGAACTTAATCCCAAGCTCACGCAAGGAACGGCGCAGGTGGCTGCGGAATAGTGAATATCCGGCAGGCAACGGCAGGCGACGACGACGCCATCTGGCGCATTCTTGAACCAACTTTCCGCGCCGGCGAAACTTATCCCATCCCGCGCGATATTTCCCGCACCGACGCGATTGGCTATTGGCGATCGCGTGGCCACACGGTGTTCGTGGCCGATGATAACGGATCCATCCTTGGCACTTACTATCTCCGGGCCAACAACCGTGGCGGCGGAGCGCACGTAGCCAATTGCGGCTACGTTGTCGCGCCGGATGTCTTCGGCCGCGGCGTAGCACGGGCCATGGGCATGCATTCGCTGGACGAGGCGCGGGCGCGCGGCTTTGGGGCCATGCAGTTCAACTTCGTGATCGCGTCGAATGAGCGTGCGGTGCGGCTTTGGCAGAGCCTGGGATTTGCCATCGCCGGACGCCTACCGGAAGTCTTCGATCACCCCCGGCTGGGCCGCGTCGACGCTTACGTCATGCTCCGACGCCTTTGATCCGGCCTAAACCCCGGCCTCGGCCGGGATTTGTTAAGGCTAGCGGACAAATGGCGAAAAAATTTGAGCCGAACCAGGCAACTATTTGATGGCAGAGGAGTTGTTGCTGCGAGTCGATGCCGTTGCCCGGCCCGCGAGGGGGGCCGTATTTGTATTGCGTTGCGGGAAGTTGGCTGGGAATGAACGAACCAATCGGGTTTCTTGAAAACGAACTAGAGCGGGCGGTCATGGCTTTTGGCCGGATGCCGGCCGCCGATAATGTCGTACCCATCGTCGATACCTTGCGTTCGCAGGCGACGGTGCGCGAACGCCGCTTCCGCGAACTTCTGGATGCGCTGCCGGCGGCTATCTACACGACCGATGCGGCCGGGCGGATCACCTACTATAACGACGGCGCCGCCAAGCTTTGGGGCCATCGGCCGCAGCTCGGCACGAGCGAATGGTGCGGATCCTGGAAATTGTTCTGGCCAGATGGCACGCCCCTCCGACATGACGAGGGCCCGATGGCCATTGCACTGAAGGAAGACCGGGCGGTGCGCGGCATGGAAGCCGCTGCCGAACGTCCCGACGGCACACGCGTGCCGTTTATCCCTTACCCGACACCGCTGCATGATGAATCCGGCACGCTCGTTGGGGCGGTGAATATGCTGGTCGACATTACCGACCGAAAGCGATCCGAGGAACAACAGGCGCTCCTGGTGCGGGAGTTACATCACCGCGTAAAAAATACGCTCGCCACGGTGCAGGCGATCATGGGCTCTACCGCGCGCGCGGTCGATAACATGGAGGATTTCAAAACCGCCCTGTTCGGCCGTATCCAATCGCTTGCCAAGACGCATCTGCTGCTCGCCGACCACGAACGCGCCGTCGAATTTGGTGATATCCTGCGAAGTGAACTCGGTGCCTTCGACGACGGAACCGGGTGTATCGCGCTGCGCGGACCGGAAGTGACGTTGTCATCACAAGTCGCTGTATCGCTCGGCATGACAATCCACGAGCTCACGGCGAACGCCGCAAAATATGGCGCCCTGTCGGTCTATGGCGGCAAGGTGGAGGTGACATGGAACGTCACAATTGATGCCGTACATCGCACACTCGCCTTCGACTGGGTGGAAAGCGGTGGTCCGCCGGTGAAGAAACCAACGCGGCAAGGTTTTGGCTCGCGGCTTTTGGCGTTCGTCCTGCCGGGGCAGATTCAGGCCAAGACACGCGTCGAATATGCGCGCGAAGGCGTGCGCGTGCATTGCGCTTTGCCGCTCCCGGTCGATGTAACGGGTGAACCTGGCACTAAGCTCTGACGGCTGACCCTTCCGCTGTCCCGCGATTCGCTGATAGTGTCCCGCGCGGAACCGGGGATATGCATTCAGATTCGGCTTTGGCAGCAGCGGCGCGGGGCCGCGCTCGTGATGTTGCGTGGACCGCCCCTGAGGCGGGCCGTCTCGCTTATATCGACGGCATGCGGGCCATCGCCATCGTGGCGATCATCGCTTTCCACGCCCGCATCCCTGGTTTTCAGGGCGGGTTTGTCGGCGTCGATATCTTTTTCGTTATCTCCGGATTTCTGATCACCCATCAAATCGTCGAACAGACGCTGGCAGGCCGTTTCTCGACGCACGATTTTTATGCGCGTCGGATCCTGCGCATCTTGCCGCCGCTGCTGCTCGTGACATGTGTCACGCTCGCCATTGCGCCGCTATTTCCGCTGCTGCCGCGAGAGATGCGTGAACTCGCGAATTCGGCTGCTGCCACCGCTGCAATGGCATCGAATTATTACTTTACCTCCGGTACCGAATATTTTGCGGTTCGATCGGAAGTGATACCGCTGCTGCACACGTGGTCGCTGGGGGTCGAGGAGCAATATTATCTGCTGGCGCCCGCCATCATCGGCGTGGTCATTGCGGCCGCCGGGCGCCGCAAATGGCACCCCAATGTCGCGTTGCTGGTTGCCGGTGCAGCGGTCATCGCCGGCTCATACCTCGTCCTGGCAATCCTGACCAAGACCGATCATCGCCTGGCGTTTTTCTCAATCATGTCGCGCGCGTGGCAATTTTCGCTGGGCGGAATGCTCGCAACGGCCGTCATCGGCGGCAACATGGTGCCCGCACGATATCGTGCAGCGTTAGGAATCGTCGGCTTCCTCGCCATCGTCGCTTCGATCTCTTTGTTTGACGCACATATCGCCTATCCGGGCTTGGCCGCGGGATGCCTGCCGACGATCGGCGCGTTGCTTCTGCTGGCGTCCGGGCTTGGCAACGAACGCGCACCACTGATGCTAATCCTGGCCAGCCGGCCGGTCGTCACAATCGGCGTGCTGTCCTACAGCTGGTATTTGTGGCATTGGCCGTTGACCGCACTCGCTCGAACGCTGCCGGTCGCGCATGGCAGCCATTGGAAAGATATCGCTGCATCCAGCGTGGCGCTCATCTTGTCCGTTCCGACTTATCTGTTCCTCGAGCAGCCGATGAAAAGTTTGCGGCGGTCGGACATCACGCGCCGGTTTGGGGGACGCATCGTCCTTGCGGGGCTTGCCGGTTCCGCGGTCGTCGCGATTGTTGCGCTGGTCCTCGCCCGCAGCCCGCTATTCGTAGGAAACGTGCAAAGCATCGATTTGGCGGGGGTGCCGTCTCAGCCGTTGAACGGCTGCCGGACCAGCAATGCCGTGGCGGACTTCGAATACGTCAAGCCTTGCCTTGTCGGCGTCACCGACGAGCCGAACGTCGTTGTTTGGGGCGACTCGCACGCACTGATGCTGGCGCCCGTTGCGGAATGGGCGGCGCAAGCCGCACACGGCGCCGCGATAATATTGGGCAAGACCTCATGTCCGCCGCTGCTGGGAGTCGAAGTCGATTTCTTTGTCGCGCGCACGTGTGCCGCAAGCAATGACGAGCTTCTTCGATGGTTCCAGAAACAGCAAAGCCAGAAGATCACCGGCGTGGTCTTCGGGGCACGGTGGCTGCTTTACAGCGGCCATGACACGCCGGCAGGCGATGCCGAGCTGCCCCGGCTGCTGTGGCGCGACAGCGATCGCGCCAGTAGCGGATATGTCGACATTCTCGACCGCGGCCTAACCGACATGCTGAAGGCGATCTCGCCGGCGCAACGCGTGCTCATCGTCGGCCCGGTACCGGAGCTCGAACATCCGCCGGCCGATTGCCTGATGCGGGCACAGATCAGCGGAGAACCGCGCGAATTCTGTCTGCTCGACCGGCGCATGGTGGAACAGCGGCACACCGAAGCAATGACCGTGCTCAAACACGTTGCGGCCGCGTTTTCGAACGTCAGATTGATCGATCCGCTGGATGCGTTCTGCGACCGTGACAAGTGCGCACCCTTTAGCCCTCAGGGCGTCTATTATCTCGACACAGATCACCTTACCCCGCTCGGCGCCGAGTTGCTTTATCGCCGTTTCGAACGTGATTTCCTCTGGGTCTTCGGTAAAGCCGGGGAAAAATGACGTGAAATGGCTTTTCCGTGCGCATTGCGGCGCCTGCGGAAACCCCGAATTAATGTAAGCGGAACTGCACGCGGAGTTGTGATCAACGATCGCCGCGCAGCGGCGTTATAGTCTTTATCAATGGCTCATGACGTGACGTGATCAAGAGCCGGTAAAGCAGAGTCCCGACTCTGAGCGCCACGCCACCCGAGCCACAAGCCTCGGGAGGTGAAGTTATGGCTTATTCAAATATTCTGGTTGGTGCAGGCGTTCGCCCCGCGGTACCCGTCGTCCGAAGCATCGGCGTGGCCGACTTGCGCGATGCCCTAGTCAAAGGCGTCAATGATTTCTACGCAATGCCGACTCATGCGATGTTCCTCTGCATTATCTACCCGATCGTCGGCTTTGTGCTGGCACGTCTCGCGTTCGGCTATTCCATTCTCCCACTGCTCTATCCGCTTGTGAGCGGGTTTGCTCTGGTTGGCCCAATCGCAGCGCTCGGCATTTACGAGCTAAGCCGGCGCAAGGAAGCGGGACTCGAAACGTCCGCAACGCACGCCTTCGATGTGTTTGAATCGTCGTCGATCGGCGCGATCGCCGCGCTCGGCCTTCTCCTCCTGGCTATTTTCGTGATCTGGGTTGCGGCCGCGAACGCCATCTACATCGCCAATTTCGGGTATGCACCGCGGCCATCGATCGAAGCGTTCTTAAACGAAGTTCTCACGACCCGCGCGGGGTGGAATCTGATCATCCTCGGCAACGGCGTCGGTCTCCTGTTCGCGATTCTGGTACTCACGATCAGCGTCGTGTCGTTTCCGTTGCTGATCGACCGCGATGTCGGGGCGGCGGTCGCGCTTTTGACGTCGATCCGTGCCGTCGCTCGCAACCCATTGACGATGGCCGTGTGGGGCCTGATTGTGGGTGCCCTGCTGATCATCGGCTCTCTGCCATTCTTTCTCGGCTTGACCGTGGTGATACCGGTGCTCGGCCACGCGACCTGGCACCTCTATCGCAAAGTCATCGAACCGCAGATGGCCCCGCCGCCGACACACCCGGAACACGGCAAGGAACGCCGTTACGCGGCCGACTTCCCGGCCGTGCTGTTTCCGTGGACGAAGTAGAGGCCGCCACACACTAGCTGCGAAGCTGGTGCACCACTAATCGGTTTGTGTCCCTGCCAGGCGTTACGCGACAGCCGCGTAACGCCTGGCCAGCATTGCGCGCTCGAATTTGCGCGGTGTCATCGGCTTGGCGAACATATGGCCTTGCAGCAAGTCGAAGCCGAGATCGCGCACAACGAGAAAATCGGATTGCGTCTCGACGCCCTCGGCTACGGACCTGGATCCCGTATCGCGTGCGATAGCGATAATTTCCGCACAATGCTGTTTAATGCGGTCATCGGCGCAACCGCAAATATATTTCCGATCGACCTTCATCTCGACCACAGGCAGCTCACGCGAGCCCGCAATGGACGCGCCTTGTGCATCAATGTCGTTAATGGCGATCCCGATATTGCGCGAGGCAAGCTGAGCGGCGATGCGCCGCACGAGCTCCTGTTCATTGACAAGATCCACACAATCAAGCGCGATCAAAAAGCCGCTTTTCCGGACCTTTTCGGGAAGGTGCTCCATCATCCGGTCGATGAACCGCATGTCGCCCAACGCGAGCAGCGGCAGGCGGATCGAGATTTGAACCTGATGATTGGCGGCGGCAAATTGCATCGAATCCGCCAAAGCCCGCGCGATCACAAACTGCGATAAACCATGGAGGTAGGGGTCGTTGACCGCCGGGATAAAATAGGCCGGCGGCACGACGCCCCAGGTCGGATGGCGAACGCGCACGAGCGCCTCCGCACCGCCCGGCACCAGCGACCGCGGGCTGATCTTCGATTGATACCAGAGTTCGAGCCAGCCGTTGCACAACGCCTCGTCGATATCGACCGGGAGCGGCGGCGCCGGTTGCACCGGCAAGAAGCAGGCGAGATTTGCATGAAGGTCACGATCGCGAAACGGCGTTCCGAGTGGCGGCAGCATGACCAACCCGGCTTGCGCACCAAATTCATGCGCGCGGATGAGAGTCCCCGAACTGCGGCCACCGAATAACATGACCATGCCGCCATAGTTCTGCGCCTGAAGCGTCCGCAGGAGCATTTGAACCTCGGTTCCGCCTCCGAGCGGGCCGAGCACAATCAAGTCGGGTCGAAAATCGCGGAGTGCCGCCCTGATCTCAAGGGTGCCGGCTTCGCGTGCGATGAAACCGAGTTCATCAAACATCTCGGCCAGAAAGCTCCGCACATGAGTTTTATTCTCAACAACGCATGCCCTTGGCGG
>Ga0209647_1004480_pt1 | contig 10505 bp, 10 predicted proteins | sample GraSoi_2013_60cm_FD_185827 | JGI IMG/M metagenome (GOLD analysis project Ga0209647, IMG submission 185827) | Grasslands soil microbial communities from the Angelo Coastal Reserve, California, USA - Sample 9_17_2013_60cm (SPAdes) (version 2) | ecosystem: Environmental > Terrestrial > Soil >...
TTCGCCGAGCGTGGAATGGAGAGAGTCAGTTTCAATGCAAGCGTATCGCTTTAGTTAATCCGATCGCCCTCGGTTGATCCTGAGGCTTCCGTATAGGTATTTCAAAACCTGGCTATGAGGTTCAACTATCATGGATACTCCGGGCTAACCTCGATTTCATCCGACCCCGGCTATCACCCGCTGCGATCCCTGGGGAGTAACAACGCGGCGCTAGCCAAAAACAGGAAAACGGTCGGCCAGAAACCGGTCGGCGCGGATATGGGGTCAGCTCAAGCTGCTTCTGTGAATCGCGCTCCCCCATCATGGGGACATAATATTAGCAACTAATTACCTTTCTTGTCGATGTTATTGCGTGCCATTCGGGCAACACGCCGTCGTGTGGTGACCCCTTGATGGTGGTAAGCCATCCCGGGAACCCGCCCCTATCGGTCTCAGCGTTAATATATGGCCCCGGTTGAACAATGACATACAACCCGGCCTGACCAGCCAGACTCAAGAATTTATCCGGGTCACGAATTCCGGTGAAATCGTAAGTGCCGGCTTTAGGTGAATGATACTCGATTTCGTAGACTAACCTTTGATACCTGCGTCTATCTTGTTCCGACGGCATGCCGGCCCTCTGCCGGAGCAACAGTATCAGCAAGCCCTTTCTTCAGGGACACTATTAGAGCGCTCAACAACTTGGTCCGGTTCTGAATCGGAAAGCGCGACTTCCCGAAGTATTGCTCAACCTTTTCCCATGAAAGGATGCATCGTCCTACGTAAATCAGTTCATCAGCGGCGGCTTGCTGATGGAATACGGCTCTCAATTGATTCAAAGAATTAATCGGGTAGGCGGCGCTACTTTCAATCAATTTTGCCGCGTGTGCCGCTGCGAACAGTATGTCGTCAAGCGATAATGCCTCGGTTAGCAGCGCGATATCGTCTGAGGTAAATGTCTCGCCTGCCATTTGCTGCCTATAATTCCAAATTGGCTGAAAGTCCAGGGTGTTCGGTCGCTAATTCGTAAGTCCTTCGACTATTATCAACAATTATTTTGTTTGGGCGATTCGAACGCACAACCGGTTGCGGGTAACCCGGTTTTGCATAATGATGTTAGGCTGCGTCTCGCGGAACAAACCCACGCACCTAATTTTGATTGCCGTGAAACAGGGGCGAGGCGCGAGAACAATCAAGCAAGGTAAGGATATTTATGGCTATCGCACCCCTAGGCAAAGCTATTGATGTCGTTGGCGCTCCGAATGGCCAGTTTTGGATCTTCTCACTGAACGTAGATGGTCAAATGATATACAAGTACTGGGATGATAGTGCCTGGCAGCCGTCTCAGGGTGGCTGGGAGTCGCTCGGTGGCAACTTTGCTAGCCCACCTTCCGCTTCGCTGAGGAGCTACACCCAAACCGAGAGCAGGTTGGACGTCATTGGCGTCACCTCTAGCGGTAAACTTGCGCACAAATACTGGGACGGAACTGAGTGGCAACCATCGCAGGTCGGTTGGGACTACTTGGGCGCGCTGGGAAATCCGCCAACGGTTCCGTTTGCTCACCCGGTCGCGATCACTGGTCTCGAAGGTCCTCATCTCGTCGATATCGTCGCCGTTGGAAAGGACCGGCAGGCTTATCACAAATACTGGGACGGAGCCTCATGGCAACCGTCCGGGATTTGGGAGGCGTTGGCTGGTGCGATCATCAGCCCGCCAGCGCTTGCCGGACTGGACACGCTTCAGCTCAAGTTCAACGTCTTCGGCCTCGACCAAAGCAGCAATGTCCTCCACAAGTACTGGGACGGGGCGGCTTGGCAACCCTCGCAAACCAACTGGGCAAATCTCGGTGGCGCCAATTTTTCCATTGCCAGGCTTTCAGCTCGGGGAATGAGCTCTGATGTTCAGTTTGATGTCTTTGGAGTCGGCGACGGCAGCGGAGTGTTCCATAACTCATTCTCGGTCAGCGCTGGATGGCAGAACTGGGAGTCATTGGGAAATGGAGAGTTCAACTGGCTGAGCGGTTTTCCCGCAGTGGTCCAATGCGACTATCCTCTGAATCGAGTTGATGTTTTCGTCGCCAATTACACCGGCCTATGGCACAATTATAAGGGTTACTTCGGCGGGGCGTGGCTCCCCAATTGGGAAGCACTCCCCGGTCCACCTGGTCCGCCGGCACCTTTCTTTTTTTGCGCCCCCGCAGCCGACTCGGTTTTTTCTCCGGCCCTCGGGACGGCCGTACTTCATGTTGTCTGCCTCAACTATCTTGAGATGCTGCACAAGTCGTTTGACATCAATGGCTGGCATCCCTCCCCGCCAAACGCGTGGGACGGGCTGGGTTATGGGCTTGGAAACCAAGGATTCAAGAACCTGGCTCCCTTGTACTTGTGAATCAGAGTAGGTGCGTCGCTACGACTTTCATCCATTTTCGCCCGTATAGGGTACTAGGCAGATTCGTGTAATTTTAGTTAACTAGGCAGACTGGGAGACAAAGATCAAATCGTAGCCGCCCCAAGAACCAAGAACGGCGCTAATAGCTATGTCCGACCATTTTCATGCACCTTTGCCGAAAGCTCACGGATTAAGCGCTCAGCTCCGCTGATCGTTTCACGAAGGATTTCAGCAGCGGGCCGGATTTCGTCTATCAGACCCACAGACTGTCCAGCAAGGAGGCTCATAGACTCGATGTCTCCGGTTGCGTGGATGTTCGGAGGCATACTAGGGTATTGGGCAGATTGGTGTAATTTTATACGCTAAGGAACCCTCTTTCCATACTTCGACGCTGAGACGGTTGAACCTGGGTACGAAGGCCCGGCTTAAGCGTCGACGCCGGGAAATCTCTCGGCCTGAGCCGGTGCGAACCGGTCGCCAATTGGAGTCGATACCTCCCTGCTGGAACACGTCAGCCCCATCGAGTGGGATAACTTCGTACCCTACGGCCAGTATCTCTTCGATCGGAAGCTCGTCCGCTGGCGCCGTCCACGCAAAAAAGGGCGCCCTTAGGGTATAAATTTACATGAATCTGCCTGGTACCCTTATTTCCCGGCTTGGCCATTGATCCTGCCTGGATTAAAAAATATCCGGAAAAAATCACGCTGATCGAGCAGTTTAAGCCGGAAATACTTGTGTTGCGTAGCATTAGAAATCCAAGGCTCACAAAGAAAGCTCACGCTTTAGGAGCACGCATTGCGGAGCATTTTGGAGAAACATACTTGGCTGCTCCCCCCTCTCAAACAGAGCCCACGCGGCAACCGAGCCGGCGACAGTCTATCGCACCACAACCCCGACCAAGGCGCGAACCGGATCTTGGCCCCGAGCACGAACCCTAAGGTCGCCCACAGCTAATAGCGCCGGCACGCTGGCGGGGGATGATCCGCCGAGCCGGGGCCGCCGTTTAGATAAGCGGGGCAAGGGGATTCTCTTTAAAGGTTTTGTGGGGTCTGTTAGGCTCGTGCCGTGAATGAGGCGGCGTACACGCGACAATACATAAGGGGATGGCATGTCGGCTGAATGGGTCGCTGCGATTGCGGCGCTGTGGGCTGCTGTTGCAACGACATGGGCAGCAATAGCAACATCAAAAGCGATCACTGCTACAAAGAAAGCTCCTGTGGACGCAGCACATGTTGCTGCGTCACTTCAAGAAGCCAGCGAAAGAACGCGGCTGAAATTGTGGGTCTTTGGAACTGTGATGCAGAATAGGCATTTTCTAGGCGAAGTAGAATGTGTAAAGGCGCCCAACCTCATTGATACTGTCTTTCATGACTCGCCTGGGGTTAGGGATGCGTGGGCGCAGCTTTATGCTGCACTAAATGACCGGAGAAATTTTCCGGCAACCGGGCCAACACCATTGATAGATGAGAGGCGAACGTCATTACTTGCAAGTATGGCGAGCGAATTGGGGTTAATCGCGAATTTCAGACCAGATGATTTTTCGCGAGTGTATCTTCCTCAATCGATCTTAGCCGAACTCCAAATTCGAGACATCCAACGGAGGGCTACTTTGAACGCTCTGTCCGGTCAGTCGTTAGGTGAATCGCTGGCGCTACCTGAGCCTCCAGTTGTTTTTCCTCCGCCACCCGAAACACCAAGAACATAATTGTGCCAACGAAGCACTCGAATAGAACGATAGGCAGTATGGCAGAAGGAATTTTCCGCATAGCCTATACCGGGGCAAACGGAAGCGGGCTTGGAATCGTTGTACTCCACAACGGCTCTGTAGTGGGAGCTGACGCAGGAGGTGGCAGCTATGACGGTTCGTACACAGAGAATGCAAATACGAAAACGGTCGATATCGAGGTCACATTGAGCATGCCTGCTGGTGTCGCGCCAGTTATGACAGGAATTCCTCTGCCGAAAGGGATGAGTCTATCAATCAAAACGTCGTTGCCGTTGGATAGTGAAAAACCGACATTAGTGCAGACAGTTCTTGGCCTAGTGAACGTCCTATTTAAAAAGATACGCGATTTTCCGTAAAACGGGTCACCTCAGGAAACGGGCAGCGGCGAAACGGCGGCAAACCGTGCTTCTTGAGGTGACTGCACGAAACGCAAAATAAAGCGTCTCTCCTGACGAGCATTCGCACTCTCATCCGCGAGGAGACAAAGCTCCTTACGGTACTTAAATCTCCGTTTCGTGCGGTCCCCCGAAAAAGATCCCCTTTCTTAACACGATAAAACTCATTATCGCGTTTAAATAGAGTCCCTCACTCAGCGCCCGTCGAAATTCCGAGGGGCGATGTCCAGCGGAATCAGCGGATGTGTCCGTTTTTCAGGGCCGCGACCTGTGTTGCTGTATCCTGTTCGGTCGTTGAGACGCGGGCGTATCTTGAGGCTTAACGTACAATTTTTTCCGTTTGGTGTAGTGAGCCCAGAAAGAGGCATCCCTGCGGACGTGGTAAGGGCCGACGAACTCACGAAGTCGGCTCTACTTCGCCGACTGGCGGCCGTCAAGGCGCTGCGTAGACATGGTCGCTAAGCGCCTTTCACTTTTCACTTTTCACCTCTAAAGCGCTCCGCGGAGACGCGGAGCGCTTGCCGAAACCACTCAGTCGCCCGTCGTGAGATTGATCGTATTGGTGCTTTGCGTGGACCCGCTCAAGTTGAGCGCGTACACCAGCACCTCGTAAGTCGTATCGGGCGCAAGACCGCTGAGTTCAACGCTGGAGCCCTTCGAGACGTAGTCGAACGGGATGGGGTTTCCTCCTTGTAACAGCTCAACCAGATAACCGGTTGCACGATTCGACTGAGCCCAGGATAACTTGGCCGTCGTACCTTGCGCGGTTCCAGTTACACCACCGAATTTCCCGGGAAGCGTCCCGGATTTAATTGGTGAGGTCAGATAGAGAGAAGCGAACTCCTCACCAATCATTGTCCCCCAGCCTGTGCAATCGTCGTAGCCAGGCCCGGCGTTATAGCCAGGAATTTGGTACAACTCTGCGTTCCCGTTGGTCCCATCGAGAATATCGTTCAGCATGTTGGCCTGGTTTACCCGCGCGATTTTGTAGAAGAAGGGATTGAAGAAGCCGATTTTCCCCAGACCGACGGTCTCACGACTCGAGTTTAGCGAGCTCAAAAACCCTGCCCAGAGCGGCGCAGAAACGCTCGTTCCACCGATCTCTTGCCAACCGCCGAAGAGCGATGAGTAAACGGCGACACCGGTCAACGGGTCGGCGACCGCAGCAACATCCGGGAAGTTACGGTGCGTCGCTGATCCCCCGTTTTTGGTCATGACTTTGGCAGGTTGCCAAGAAGGAATGAGCCAATACTTACTAACGCCGCCGCCGGTCGCGCCGTCGCCGATCCCTAACAAATTCCAAACCTGTTCACCCTGGTACATGGCATGCGGCGCAGTATACAAAGTCGTACCGCCGACCGAAGTCACTAATGGTTGAGCGCCGGGATCACTTGCGTTTAATCCCTGGGCGCTACGTCCGTAAGCGCCGCCGTCTCCTGAACTAACCAAAACGGTGATTCCCTCTGCCGCCAACTGGACGAATACCTGGCCTTCTGCTTTGACCTGCGTTTTACCTTGAATCACCTCATCGGTGCCATAGGAAATGCTCAGGGTCTGTACAAGATTGTCATCGGCCACGTCCTTCAACGCGTCGAGCAGAGCAACGGCGAATGAATCTTTTCCATCTTCATACACCAACACTTTTTGGACCGCTGGATTCATCCCGATCACCATGTCGATATCGAGTACGGCTTCGAGCTCGACGTTTGGATCGTTAATCCCGCCCCGGTAACCATTTACGCCCCGTAAAACGGCAGGGACGTTCGGTAGATGGTTAGTTTCCAGGTATTTTGTAACGTCCGACTTCGCGAAACCGCCCTGTTCAAATACGGCCACCGTTTGCGGAACGGTGCCACCGAACGATTTGGGAATGAAATAAGCCGTCCGCAGATCGGAAGCGTTGTACGCTCCGCCTGGTCCGCTGCCTCCGGGAGTATCGGACTGCCCTTTGCCAACCAATGGTTCGCTCAGCTTTTTGTGGACTTTGACTAACGGCACGAACTGCGTGGTACTGGAGAGTCCTATCAGGCCGACTAATTTGTCCGCAATATTGCCGGGAATTGCTGGCTCAATCCCAACAGAAAAGAACTCCTCCCCATCCGGCGACTGGTAATTATTGATTTGGACGTTAAAGAGCGACTCAAATTGTCCAACCGTGCCAGTCACGGTTAATGTCGTGCGGCTGATCGATTCTTCGGAGATGGTAAGCCCGCTACCGATCGCCCAATTCTTTACCGCAGTATAGTTGGCTTGATCAGCGCCATAAGCGGTGGCGAATTGGTCTGGAGTTAGGAATTTGCCATACAATTCGCCGCCGGGGGTAGAGACGCGCTCAGCGAACTCCGTCGCCGCTTTTTCATCTTTTAGCGGCAACACGAGGATCACGCTAATCTCCTTGGACGGATCCGTGGGCGCGACCAATGTTGATTGAGCAACCAAGGGCGAGAGATCAACTATCGCTCGCGATGCCGCCATTATTTCCCGGCTAGGAACTAACAGATAAACCAAAATACCTAATAACACCGACGCCAACCGGCGTGGTGTCCCAGCGGCCAGAGCAAAACGGACCAGCAGATGCAGGTCCACCAGGTTACCTAAGCCTTTCATAGTCTACTTCTCTCTTCAATTTCCAGGAGTATCCAAGCGCCCGGAATACCGGAAGAATTTGGAGAACTTTTTTCAGTAGGCCGGACCCGCCCGGATGTTAGTCCGACTATCTCTGAGAGGCTTGTTATAGGCAAGCTTAAAGCCTGGCAAATGGGCGGGCGTCGGGAGGAATACGGATAGGCCTTATAGGGGTCCGCTCACGAAACGGAAATTAAAGCACTGTAAGGGCTCTGTTATCCTCGTGAACGATCAGCGTAGTGCCACGCTGTCAGACAAACCGAATGCCCGGAAAAGAAAAGGTAGTCAGCACCCGGATTTGCGGTGAAACGAGCTGTAATCAAATCCTGGCGCGTTTTCCTTTGGTCAAATCACCCACAAAAGGCCTTAACGTGCTTTATAATCCGTTTCGTGAGCGGACCCCTCTTTCAATCCATTAACGCCGGCAGCCGCTGGCGAAGCTGTTCGATTTCGGAATGTCGAGGATCGTGAACCTGAACAACCTTACGTCGAAATCGCGACGTCTGAAGCCGATCCCTACCTGCCGCGGTTCTCGGCTTTTGAACAAGTTCAAATCGCGCCAAATCTAATTCTGAACGTGCCTGCGCCAGAAGAGATTGCACCTTCGAAAATGGCCTTCGCCGATCGCGTAATCCTTGTCGAGAACCTTCAAGACATCGACTTTATCCGTAACGAATTCGGTGTTGCTACAGGTTTTAACAGGGTCCAGGACGGAGGGTATAAGTGTTGCCTCCTTTGTTTCTAGTGATGCTTATTGCAGTAGCGTCAGGACGTGAACCATTGGGACTATGGATCGTCTCGAACCAGATCGCATGCACCGATGTTTGTCCCCCCACTTGCTGATACGCAAGCACCTGGCAGCACCATTCAGTATCATGGACGGGTCCCTGGTTGTCGTATACGACCAGATTTCCGTCTCTCTGAAAGATCACCACGAAACGACCGTTCGGGGAGGTGCGTCTACCAACGGGACCGATGTCATCCGGGAGAAGTTCTTCATTAACTTCGAGTCTGTGCGTAAATTCAAGAAATAGGTGCCCGACCCTCTATAAACGAGTCCAAATTTGCAGAACTGGGCTCTGGCCTTGCCGAATCGGGAAGGGGCCGTACGACCTATCGGCCACGCGACCGCAGCCAGCCAGTCCCAGTTTTATCAAAACTTGGCGGATAATAGCAGAGATCAGGCTGGCACGCCAGATCAGCTGGCCCCACGCGCTTCTTCAGCTTCATACTCGCCCAGCCGAGAGGCTCATTAGCGGCTATAGGGGAGTCAGAACGGGTGCCGGGGGTGGTGTCCGAATCGGACACACCGGTTCACTGTCGCCCTGTACTTAAATCGTAGACTGAGGCCATTTACTGCACTTAATTCGTGGACTGTGGGCGTATCCACTGGCTGTAATTCGTGGACGGAACTGCATTTAAATCGTGGAATTGCCTAGGGAGCGTGTCTACGATTTAAGTACAGCGCGACACCCGAAATTCAGGGTGAAATCAGTCTACGAATTAAGTGCAGTAGTCTACGATTTAAGTACAGGGCGACACAGGGAATATCGTCCGCGGCCTCTTCTATGAGCGAGCAGTCGCATCGCAATCAGTTCGCGCAACCGGTCGTTGAAAGCAGTGGATAGTACCGCGTGGCGACCTCGAATGGATCTGACGTTTTTCCGACAAAGCATCCTCTCAATCCAGGCGTTCGCCTGCCGCTTGATTTCGGCACGTGACTGGTTCCATTGCACTCTTATGAGCATCAATTCACCGTCGGCCCAAATTGGATGCGTGCAGAATTTGTACCGCGGTTCATTGCGATCGAGTTGTTCCACAGCCAGAGCGTACGTAAAAGCTTCGCCTGCGGTTGCTCCTCGAACCGCACGTTCCGGTGCGATGACCGATCTTGCGATCCGCTGCTCGCTTCTAGACAGATCGTTCCATCTAGCAGTCAAAAGGTGAGGTTTCGGGGCAAGGTTCGCGAGTATGACGGCTAATTAGGGTACTAGAGAGATCCCTGTAATTTTCCGGTAAGAGGTGTTAGCCCAACAAAGGTACGTAAAGTCCCACAGAAATCTTTCTTAGATCCCCACACTCTGGAGCGCAGCCTGATACGCCTTATCGACCGATTCGAGTGATAGGTGTTGGTAGACCTCTAGACTCTTTTTGCTTTCGTGGCCTGAAATCAGCTGAATCTGTGAGTCGGTGAGGCCTTTGGACGTCAAGTAGGTCAGCATCTGATGGCGGAACAGATGCGGGTGCAGTGGCTGTGTAATGCCGGCCATCTCCCGGTAGCCTTGAACAATTTGTTGGATTCGGCGTGTCGTGAACGGCCCGAAGCGCCGGGTCTCGAATAGATATCGATTGCGCGGCGCGGCGTGCAGGTGGCTTTTGAGCACCAAGCGGAAGTTCGCCGGAAACAAAATGTAGCGGTCCTTGGCGCCTTTGCCCCGATTGATGAAAATTTTGCAGGCATCGAGGTCGACATCGCCGACCTCGATGTGGACGAGCTCGCTCACGCGTACAGCCGTATAGAAGAGCAGTTTGAGCAAGATCTCGTGCTGCACATTGCCGCATTCCTGGATGGCTCGGAAGAACCGTTTCAGATCGGCGTCGGCAAGCAACTGAGGCAGCCGGCGCTCTTTGCGCCCCCGGCGCAGGCCCAACTTCTTGCGGGCTTGTTGCGAGATATAGAGGAAATCGTCGTACCCCAACCGGGCCTTGCGCGCGATCCGCACGAGCTGAGCCACGACGGCGGATTTCGCCTTTTCATTTGGCGATACGAAGTTACCCCGCTTTGCGATCCTTTTGGCTTTCATTCCTGTATTCCCGGGGCATTCTACTTCGCCTTTTGGCGATTGTGCGAAATCAGGGTACTAGGCAGATTCGTGTAATTTTATACGCTAAGGGTGCCCTTCATGGAGCACGGCGCCGGCGGACGAGCTTCCAATCGGGGTTATACTGACCGTAGAGCAAAATGTTGTCCCACTCGATTTGGCTGACGCTTTTTAGCAGGGAAAGATCGATTCCATTTGCGACCGGGTTGCGCTGACTGAGGACCCAGGAGATTTCCCGCGCCTGCCAGTAGACGATGCACGCCAGGATCAGGTTCAGGCAGCTGCAGGCTGAGCGCAGCGCTCGGCCTAACCATGCGAGATTGCCTGCCGCCTTGGCATAAGCCGAATCTCGGCGCGCAGATTCCTTGGCCAAGCCTCAGCGCCGAGATATGGAACGACGGTTCCTTAGCGTATAAAATTACACGAATCTGCCTAGTACGCCTATTTAACCTCCCGCATTCAGACTTCTCAGCAATTTGTCCGGCTTACCGGCCTTGATCAGTTCGCCGCGCTGCGCCGCCTTCATGGCCGCCACGGTTTCCGCATTCGGATTAAGCGGCTCGAACGGC
>Ga0209647_1004482_pt1 | contig 10504 bp, 6 predicted proteins | sample GraSoi_2013_60cm_FD_185827 | JGI IMG/M metagenome (GOLD analysis project Ga0209647, IMG submission 185827) | Grasslands soil microbial communities from the Angelo Coastal Reserve, California, USA - Sample 9_17_2013_60cm (SPAdes) (version 2) | ecosystem: Environmental > Terrestrial > Soil >...
TGTTTTGATCATCTCGTGAATACCGGCGATGACTGGTCGCGTCGTATCGAGAGCAACCACGTACTCAAGTCCCTTCGGGAATCGTTGCTTGAGTTCCGCCATTAGTTTTCGAACCCCCTCGGCTGCTACCAGCGAGTTCGTCCCAGGCAGTTGATAAAGTGCTATGATTGAACTCGGCTGTCCGTTCATACGAGCGCGCGTTGAATAGACTTGCGAGCCGAGTTCCAGCCTCGCTACATCTTTGAGTCGAACCGTCGCGCCCGCCGAACTCTCTCGAACCACGATCTGACCGAATTGCTCCGGAGTAACCATCGTGCCGCGAGCCACGGCCATATAGGTAAATTCTTGGCCCAATGGCGCCGGTTCGCCGCCGGCCAAACCAACCGGATTAAGCGCATTCTGCTGTTGTACAGCGCTAATGACTTCCGGCACGCTAATATTGAACCGGGCCAGTTGATCAGGCTCTATCCAAATGCGGATTGCATACTGACCGGATCCAAAGACTTGCACATTCGAGATTCCTGGAACCCGCGTAAGCTGATCATTCAAATTTATGTAAGCGTAGTTAGTAAGAAATTCCGAATCAAAGCGTCCATCCGGCGAGCGCAGAGCGAGCAACATCAAGGGTGCAGCAAACGATTTTTGAACGCTTACACCCTGAGCGACAACTTCGGGCGGAAGTTGAGCATTCGCCTGCGCCTGTCGCATCTGCGTTAATATTTGATCGGTTTTCGGGTCGCTCGTCTCATCGAAGTTTACCCTTAGCTTCATTTGCCCCGTATTCGCGTTGAGCGAATACATATAATTCATCTTATCTACGCCACTGATCTGCTGTTCAATCGGTGTTGCCACTGACTGCTCGACGGTGAGCGCATCGGAGCCCGGATCGGTAGCCGACACTACGATCTCGGGCGGAGTAATATTTGGGAAGAGGGATACCGGCACAAAGGCAAGAGAGACTAGACCGACAATGATAGTGATGAGTGAGATAACGATCGCCAGAATCGGACGCCGGATGAAAAAAGCCGACATCGCTAACGCCCCTGCGCAGGCGTGGGCGTACTCCACGCTACCGGTTTCACCAGTTGACCGTCGCGAATTCTCTGCATTCCTTCAAGCACCACCTGATCGCCAGCTTTAAGCCCCTCTTCGATGACCCAGAGCGAATCTACCTTTTCACCTACTTTCACTTGCCGGACTTGGGCCCGGTTTGCTCCGTCGACGACCGCTACCTGGTAGCTGGTTTGCAGTTCATTGACCGCGCGTTGCGGTACCAGCAGCGCACCGGGAGCGTTTCTAACGGTAATCCGAACACGAACAAACTGGCCTGGGCGTAAAATATTGCTTGGGTTGGCGAACAACGCTTCAATTCGGATCGTGCCGGTCTGTTGGTCAACGTTTCGATCGACGGTGGTGAGCTTGCCTTGAACCGGGTAGAGCGAACCGTCGGCCAAAATGATCTCCGCTGGCGGCGCTACTTCTCCCTTGGCCCGGGCGGTCTCCAGCCTTCGAGCAAACTTCAGGTAGTCTTGCTCGCTAATTCGGAAATAAGCCTTAATCGGATCGACCGTCGACATGGTCATTAGCGGCTGGGCATCACTGGGACCAACCAAGTCTCCAATCCCAGGGTTAGCGATCCCGGCGACGCCGCTAATCGGTGCCATGATCTTGGTAAACTGTAGATTTAACTCCGCCTGACGAACGGCGGCCTGCTGAGCCTTTACTTCGGCTTTTGCGGCGGCATTCGATTGAATCGCGTTGTCTCGATTCTGCTGACTCTCTACCTTTTTCTCGAAGAGCTCAGTTTCGCGCTGCTCGGTTTGTTCGGCTTGTAATTGGTTTGCCTCGGCCTGGGCTAACGACGACTTCGCCTGTTCCAGCGCCGCTTCGTAGGTGCTCGGATCGATTTGAAACAGCAGGTCACCTTTCTGCACAACCGCGCCTTCTTTGTAATTTTGGGAAATTAGATGACCGGAAACACGCGCCCGAATATCGGCATTCACTGAGCCATCCAAAGAACCAATCCATTCGCGAACCACCGGCACGTCCTGTTGGGCGACTTCCATGACCAGCACTTCCGGGGGCTGGTCCAAGACCGCATTAGCGGTAGGCTTTGAACAAGCCGAGAGAAGCGCGAGAGCGGCACCCGATAGGGCAACAGTACCGGCAGAAATTAGAGATCGCGGTGATCTTCGGAAAGTGGATTGGCGCTGCATGATCAACTGCCAGGGGACTCGCGATCCCCTCGCTGTCGCTTGAACCGAAAGCAGTTCGACCAGTTGAGGCAGCCATTTCATAAATCGCGCAGTGGATCAGACTTCCGAACCTTGGGCGAGGCAGGCATCCTAATGATCTCGCGAGGTCTAGCTCAAGAGAGAAACAGCGGGCTGCAGAATCAGAAGATTGATAGTGACCGGCAGCGTTAATCGCGACGCCGAGTTCTGCCGTTTCCTCCCCGAGTCGACCGTTCGCCACTCGAAACCGAACCACTCGTTCTTCTTTGCTGGTAGCGCTGCTGGGCACTCGCATTTTGTGCACCTCGCTGGCGCGCCGAAGCCTCACGGTTCAGGCTGTTGGTCAGGTCGTCAGAGGATTGCTTGATCCTATCTGCGCTTCCTGTCTTTTCCCCCTGACCTCGAGTGTTCCCGGGTGAAGGTTTATTCCGAGCAGTTCCTGGCGTAGAGGCGCCATTTGCATCACGCCCTTTGCGATTGGTTGGCTGGTTTTGACTGGAGAGATTGTTTTGTCCCGACTGATTTGTCGCGTTGGTCTTGCTCGGTGTGTTAACCGGGTTCCACTGACCGTTATCCCACTTTGACCAATCACCACTATCATCGCGTTTATATACGTTGCCGTCATGCCCGGCATAAAGATTGTCTTGCCCTTTCACTACGCCCGTACTGCCGTAGTTCGTCACGACGTGACCGGCTTGAATCGTTTGGTCGCCGCGCGTGACGGTGGACGTACCCCATTGCGCGTAGTAGCCGCGCCCTTGCTGAGTGGTCCATGACGTGTTGGTGCTAGGGTTGTAACCCCACGCGCTCGTTCTTCCGCCGTAGGGATATTGTTGGGTATAGACCCGACCGTACGCGCCGGTGGACGGGTTGTACCACGCAGCGCGACCCGCAGCACTGTATGGGCCGTATGCGTAGCCACCCACAGCGTAGGTTCCGGCATTTGGGTAGTAGACCGCAGATACACCGTAAGTCGCGTAATAAGGGCGGTAAATTGGTACCGGCCCCGGATAGATGTACGGCGGATAATAATAGCCGGTTCCCCAGACCAGAGCGACTCCGGTAGCAACTCCAGCGACATACGCGCCGGAGTAACCGGCTGTATAGCTACAGACAACCTCATCCTGGTTTGATTTTTCTACTTTCACGTAGGTCACGTGATAGACCGGGCTACTGGGCGGAATCGAATAAATCGGCTCGGGAACCTCGGTCACGATCTTCCACGGACCCTTGGGTGAACTGGAGGCAAACCAGACCGCGTTCAAGCAAAGATAATATTGATCGGCTAGCCGGATTACATCGGCGTCGGCATTGGTCGCATAACTCAAATCAGTGCCAGGAATCGGAGCGAATTCGGGTTCGCCGGTGTATTCCACTTTTGCCTTACTCTCTGCTTCAGCTCGCTTAACTACGGCAACCGTGGGAACCTGGGCAAGTAGCACCGCGTCTTTCGATTCGTCGGTGCCGGGAAGCGAGGCTAGGACTTCGGACACCTCGCTGCCAGGCGGGATCTTCGAAAAATCCTGCGGTAAATCATTGCCGGCATATGTCCAGGGACCTTCCAACTTCGAAGCGCGAAACCAACGCCCGGTGATAAGATAGTAGAACTGTCCGTCGGTGGTGTCCTTGAATACCCAACTACCGGTGTTCGTCGCGTAGCTGAGCTGCGTCCCTCGGATGTTCTTGTACGCCGGTTCGCCGGCAAACGCTATCAACTCGGATGGTTGATCTGTGAAAAAGACTTTGGGTACTCTTGAAGTTTTGGTCGTCCCGGAGGTAGCTGCTTTCTGCACGTGTTCCCAACCGTAAGCGGCAGCAAGTTTAGAGAAATCCTCGGGCAACTTTTCTGCCGCGCCCCAGATTCCATCCAGTGATTTCGCGGTTAACCAGGTTTGGTCGACCAGTAGATAATATTGAGATTGCGACGGCTCGAAAAAAAGATCCCATCCAGTGTTCAAAACAAACTGAAGTTTCGAACCCTTAATTGGAGCCAGCACCGGTTTACCCTCCACCGCTAACAGGACAGCAGGCTGGGTGGTCACAAATATCAGCGGCGGTTCCGTTTTCACTGACACCGGCTTCACATTTTCCTGGCCAGATTGCAGACTAGCGACCAAGCGATCTAGTGAGACAGTGAGCGGTTTGCCTGGAAAATTCGATTTGAGCAGCGTTTCCATTTTGGCTGCTTCGTCGTCAGGCAAAGAAGGGAAACGAACGGCAACGATCTCAATGTTATTGATCAGAACAGTGCGTTTCTCGATGTTGGCAACCGTGTCGCCTTTCAACTCCTCGATTCCGACCATCGGTTTTTCTCCTTTGGGCGTAAGCGTGAAGGCAACACGTGCTCGTAACTCTCGGAGATTCTTCCATTCATCAACTTGCGGCTGGTAATAGACAAAGCGGACGCCATTCCGATCAACTTCGCGAGGCCAACCTGGATCGAGTGACTTGGATTCGGAATCCGGATGGGCCAATTTCTTTGCGGAATCCAGACATAGCGTCGTTTTGGGCCAAAACACCAAGAGAAGAGCGGCGAACAAAAGAGTGCGAGGGAAAGAGGCTTTCATAAGAAAGAGGGAGGAACACCTGGGCAGAACCGGGTATATCAGAACCGGTATCCTAAGCCGAGAGATAACGATCAGTGCAATCTAAATTGGCGGACGAGGTCTTCTTCGTGCGTTCCTTCTATCGAACGGATCGATTACCACTCAGCCGCTAGCTATTTTCTGTTTCATCGATCACGAGACGAAACAAACCTCCGATTCCCCCGGGTATTTGCTCGTATGAATGTTCTGGTAAAACCGATGCCAAGCGCGTTACGCTTAGCGCCAGAGTCACGAGTCGGCACTCGATGGACTATTTCTTCCACAGCTATCCAAAGGAATTGGCGAAGCAGATCGTTTCTCGATGGGGACCTCCTTCGGATGCATTCGATACGCTTCCGCCGGAAGAAGCGCTCGCTTTCTTTTTGAGTGAAGCGTACCAGGCAAGTCTACTTCGAGAGGAGGACCGTTCGGTCATCTGTCGCCTAATTCTCATCGATCCGATTGAACTTAGTGACGAAGTTGGGCCGCCGAACGGATTACACGTGTTAAAATTCCGCGAAGAGCGGTTGATGCATGAGGAGGAGATCAGGCGCTTAAGCCCGACCGCAACTTTCTATCGATCGTTGATCGGGGTGCGTTGGGACTCCGATAGAGGTTTTCTACTTTGGGGAGTTGTCAATTCCGGGTCGCGCTGGATCAACACGACCGATGGCGGCCGCTTGCGTAGTCCGACCGTTCCGAATCGTTTGATCATTCACATCCGCGGACCGGGTAGTTTGATTGCTCTAAAAGGTGAAAATCGCGTCGCCACTCTGCTCAATGGCAAACTCCAGGGTCACGGCTTCAATATCTACGAAGCCAGTTGGCTGGCGAGCCTGCAGGACAGATTTGCGAAGTGGGTGCTTCACGAATGTTTCAAAGGCGGCCATCACTCGGGGGCAACGGTGGAACTGGATTTCACCCGAATGCTTGCCCAGAATGTAACGAGGCGGCTGATTAGCCAGGTCAGACGGGCACGACACGGCGGCATGCTGATCATCGTAGCGAGCACGAACTGGTATAGGCTAGTCCGTTCCGACGGACCGATTTGCCCGAAGTACTGGATTGAAGACACCAAGGCGAGATCGCGTTATCGTGAACTGATTTTTGCCGCGGTTCGAACACTTTCTGAAGTAGGGGCTCAGCACGGGTTTCGGAAGGTCGGCTGGAAACAGTACCAGGAAATTCGGGATGATCGCCTGGCCGAACTTGATGAGTCAATTTTTGAATGCGCCCATTTACTGGCGGATCTCATGGCAGTCGACGGGGCGCTCGTCCTGACCGCCGCCCGAGATATCATCGGCTTCGGCGCGGAAATACATGTACGGACGCAGGAAAACGAAATGGTTTACCGGGCGCTCGATATCGAAGCAGAGCAGGCCATACCGGAACGCGCGGACAACGCCGGCACTCGGCACCGTGCCGCCTATCGGCTTGCTCGGGACCATCCTGAGTGCATGATCACAGTGGTATCCCAAGACGGTAGCGTGCGATACGTGGGAAACCAGAAGGGGCAAGTCACCTATTGGGACATCCTGTCGATTTAACCTTCGAGCTACCCCAATCGAGAGCGAGGTCTCCGATTACGCGCGGCGAAACGTCGACCTCGACACTGCGGAAAGAACTTCAACATCTGGAGAACAGTAAGCCAGATGGTCAGCAATTGGCCGGCTACCTTCGGATCGCGCAAATCACATCCCAACGATTAGAGGAAAACAATCGGGGCCAGATGAAGCGACTAGTGACTCACCGATCACAACATACAACCGCGCCGGCAGATTGGACTGCAATTTTCCATGCGCGTGCAACCGAGTTGCTTCCTCTCGTTAACTCAAAGCCGCTGTTGCGAGACGCGTTACTCTTCCGGGCAAACCCTCTGGTGAAACGAATCATCTTCATTTCAACTCCCCATCGCGGAAGCGCGATTGCCTCCGGGGAACGAAGTTTCATAATGATAGAGAAGTAATTAGCTCTGGGGAATCAGTCCCCAAAAACCGCAACCCCCGGCTTTAGGTTCTATTATCACCGAAACCAGCACCAGGGAACCCTTTCAGAGGTTTAGACCGTTCGCCTGATCGCGCAAGAACTTTTGTTTAGTCTGATGAACTTTTGTAAAGATAGACGAAACAAAACTACTATTTCTCGATCTAGTGTACTGTACGAAAATAGCGCGAATGGGACGACCAGCACTTCGCACTCGCAAATGTTAAGCCGTACGCATAAATGTACTGCTGGCTTTAAGTAATCTGCATTGCACTTATCCAAAATGGAGAATAAGGCGCCCCCCAAAGAGCAAGAAGAGCCGAGCCAAGAAAGTCGGTCACCCCACCCGACTCATGTTTCTGGACGAATCCGACATATTGATCAAAGCGACTTGGCTCTACCATCATCGGAATCTGACCCAGGAACAAATCGCCCAACAATTGGGGTTTTCTCGGCCCACCATCGTACGGTTGCTGCGCCAAGCGGCCGAGCAGGGATTAGTCACGGTATCATTGCGGGCCGACGCATTGAGCCGAGTGGAACTTTCTGCTCAACTGGTTGCACGGTTCGGACCGCGTGAAGCGTTCATTGTACCCACGGCCGACGGTGATACCGAAGTCGACCGGAGACGCGCGGTCGGGAAAGCCGGCGCACTGTACCTCGAAGTAAACCTACGGCCAGACCAGATTTTTGCCGTGACCTGGGGCCGGACGATGCTGGAAGTTGCTTTGGCGCTGCGGAACCATCCAGTCCGCGGCTTGGTCGTTGCCCAAACCCTCGGAGGGTTGAATAGCGCGGGTTCCTTCAGCCCATCCCGCGTCACCTCGTTGTTTGCGGAAAAGCTTCATGCCAGGACCTATCATCTTTACGTGCCAGCAATCGTGGCGACCAAGGAGTTACGCAATGTCTTGCTCGCCGATCGGGGTGTTCGCCTCGCTTTGGATATGGCACGCAAAGCTTCTTGCCTGATGGTTGGTATCGGAAAACCGGAAATAGGAGCCGCGGTAGTTGAGACGGGATTCCTTAGTGGCGCTAATCTTCGCCGATTGCTGGCGCAGGGCGCGGTTGGAGACATCACGGCTCGCTATTTCGACATCAACGGAAAACGGGTTCTCGGTGAGGTGGACGATCGAGCGATCGGGCTGCTTTGGGAAGATATCGAGAGTTTGGAGAACGTTGTCGGCGTGGCCTGTGGATCCAACAAAACTAAGGCGATCCTTGGCGCGCTGCGCACTGGGTTGTTAGATGTTTTGGTTACCGATGATCGGACCGCAGCCGCAGTGCTGAAACCGGCTTAGAAGGACAACGCCGGGAGCGCCGACAACGCCGGCTTGGCCGACGACGTGTCCACCATAGCTTTAGTGAAGATGAAAGCATCCGGAGTTTCCAACGGGCGAAATCGGGTAGCGGCGAAACTGCGACTCAGGACAGCCCTAAGAGTTCGAAATCGACATGATTCGCGGCTGTCGGCTTCTAAGATTACGTTTTGCTGAAATGCATAAGCACGTTTTACCTACAGCCGCCGAGCACCAAAACGAGCCGGTTCGATATCCCGCTCTCAGGGTAATCGATCTTAACGCAGAGGCACCAGCGAGATGCTCATATCGTGGCACGTGCTCGACATAATCTGTGTTTATTTTCAAGCGAAGATGTTCGATTCCTTTCGTTGTCGCCATACTTCTGGTTCGGTGTCGAGACGAGCACGACGACGGGGACGAAGCGCTTAGGAACCGTTTAACTACTTACTATGAATATTCCACTTTCGGCGTTGGACTTGTCTCCGATTTCGGCCGGACAAGGGGACGCACGAGCTGTTCGCGATACGGTCGAGCTTGCGCAGTTGGCCGAACGCCTTGGTTATCACCGGTACTGGGTGGCCGAGCATCATAATATTCCGAGCGTCGCGAGTACCGCCCCGGAGATCATGATCGGGCAAATCGCTGCACGGACTTCGCGAATTCGGGTCGGCTCCGGCGGTATCATGCTTCCGAATCACGCTCCGCTCCGGGTGGCAGAGATGTTTCATGTTCTGGAAGCCCTCTATCCAGGGCGCATCGACCTCGGGATCGGTCGCGCACCCGGCACCGATCAACTAACCGCGCTGGCATTGCGCCGGAGCAAGGAGAGACTCGGAGCCGCGGATTTTCCGGCGCAGCTCTCTGAGCTCATTGGCCTCAGTAGCGGACAACTACCGGAGAGCCATCCCTTCGCCGGTATCAAAGTCATTCCGACCGATGTCACATTGCCACCGATTTGGGTGCTCGGCTCGACCGAGGACGGAGCGGCGATCGCCGCCGACTTTGGGCTCGGGTTTGCCTTCGCACACCACATCAATCCCGGCGGAGCGCCGTTGGCGCTCGACCTCTATCGATCGAGCTTTCGAGCATCGCGGTGGCTTGACCGACCGCGCACGATTCTCACCGCCCAGGCCATCTGCAGTGAAACCGACAAACAGGCAGAGCACCTTGCGTCCACATTTGAATTGGCCTGGATCCGCTTACGGAGCGGTCGACCGGCTCCACTATCGCCACCGGACGAGGCATCCGCTTACCAATACTCGGCGGGCGAAGAGGAAATGTTGAAATACGCGCGTCTTCACTATTTTGCCGGCGGACCAGCGACGCTCCGAGAAAAGTTGTTGGAACATGTGAATCGGGCCGGAGCAGACGAACTCATGATCATCACAACCATTTATGGGCACGCTCAACGGATGCGCTCGTACGAGTTGATTGCCAAGAGTTGGCCAACGAGCGCCGAAGGCGCGATTTCAGGATAGCCTAGGTGTGTGTCGGACTTAGAAAGAACTTTTTAGTAGGAGGTTTGTTTTGTTAAAAAAGTTGGCGATGGCTGAACGTTTAGTGGAAGTCGATCGCAACACGCCGATGCTCTTGCCGGCAGAGCTGCGGGATTGGGTACCGGAGGATGACTTGGTTCATTTTGTCATTGAAGCGGTCAAGACATTGCCCACTGGGCAGTTTGTCGTCAATGAGCGGGGCACCGGCTACACCCAATACCCGCCCTCAATGATGTTGGCTCTTTTGATCTATTGTTATGCCAATGGGATTTTCTCCAGTCGCCGAATCGAGCGAGCAACCTATCGGGATTTGGGAGTGCGGTTTTTGACTGGCGACACCCATCCCGATCATGACACCATCTGCAGCTTTCGCCGACAAAACGAAAAGCTCATTGGGAAGTTTTTCCTGCGGGTATTGGAGTTGGCTCGGGAACTAAAGCTTTTGCAGGTGGGCACCATCAGCGTCGATGGCACTCGGCTCAAAGCCAATGCCAGTAAACATCGCGGGGTCAACTATCAACGCAGTGGTCAGCTCATTAAAGAGCTCGAAGAGGATGTTCAGGAGCTTTTGCGCAAAGCCGAGCGAGCCGATAGCCAAGGGGAAATGGATCCGGCCAGGCTGCCAGAGGAGATCGCAAAACGTCCAGAGCTTCAAGCCAAATTAGAAGCCGCACGGCAACCACTGGAAGCACGCTACCGACAGGAGTTTGCGGCCGAAGTAGATGACATGAGCCGACAGCAAGCAACACCCGTTGCTATACTGTCGGCTCTTTATGAATAGCAAAACTGAAACAATCGGAACGATTGATCCAATCCAAGCACAAGTAGCATTGAGGAGTAGGCTGGACCAGCCCCGAGTGACGAAGGTCAAGTATGGCCAAGAAATCATCGAGCTGGATCTGAGGGAG
>Ga0209647_1004483_pt1 | contig 10502 bp, 6 predicted proteins | sample GraSoi_2013_60cm_FD_185827 | JGI IMG/M metagenome (GOLD analysis project Ga0209647, IMG submission 185827) | Grasslands soil microbial communities from the Angelo Coastal Reserve, California, USA - Sample 9_17_2013_60cm (SPAdes) (version 2) | ecosystem: Environmental > Terrestrial > Soil >...
CATTAGGACACCGACTTGAAGTACCTCCGTATAGGTTCTTTTTGGTTCCGCACAACATGGGTCACTGTGCTACCATCTGGATAATCGATCTCAGGCGGCAGTGATACTTTGAGTACTGATTTGGCAGCATAAAGATCCGTATCGCGATCACGAGCAGATCAACAATGCCCGCAAAGCCGCTAAGGCCCTCTTTAGACCGCGCCACCAAGCGCCGGAGGTGGTTGGCACCATCAGCTCACACCACGGTCTCACCCGAAGGCGCGCAGCCTTCTCGCACGCCGAGAATCATCAGCACGGCACCGAAGCGCCCCTGCAACAACCGAAGGCGTCGGCGAGAGAACGACGCGTTCCGCCATTTGCGCGATGGAGAGCGTCACATCTTCCTGGAGGATCGCAAGCAACTTGCGGTCGATCTCGTCCATCTGCACTTACCCGTTCACCGATCTTCAGGGCATCATGAAAATTACATATTAGATTAGGGAATTAAAAATTATAAAGCACGATATTTGTGTGAAATATGGCACAACCCTCGAAACCGCGCCGCTCGCACTACATGAACTGGCCGGTGAGTTTGCGGCCAGCATTGTGCCGAATTCGGTGTGGCTCAGCCCTAGGCTGCGTTCGACAGCAGGCGCCGATGCATTATGCTTTCCAGCCTCCGCCCAGCGCCCTGAACAAGCCCACCAGCGCCTGCATGTGCGCGAGCCGTGCCTGCACCAGCGCGCTCTCCGCTGCAAAGAGGGTGCTCTCGCTGACCAGCACGTTCAAGATCGTGGCGGTGCCGCCGTGGAAGGCGTCCAGCGCCATCCGGTAGGCCCGCCGGGCGCTAGCCGTGGCTTTCTGCTGGGCGGCCTGCTGGTCGGCCGTCGCCTTCGTCGCGGCGAGGGCGTCCTCGACATCGCCGAACGCCGAGAGTGCAGCCTTGCGATAATCCTGCAGGAGTTCCTGATAGCGCCCCTTCGAAAGTTCGAGTTGGCCGGTCAGCTGGCCGCCCTCGAAGATTGGCTGCGTGATCGAGGCGGAAAGCGTATAGACACCCAGCACCGGCATGGCGTGATTCGCCAGCAACAAGCTGGTTACCCCGCCATCGGCGGTCAGCCCGAAGGACGGGAAGAACTGCGCGCGCGCAACCTTGATGTTGGCATTGGCCGCAATGAGCTGCGCCTCCGCCTTCTGCACATCGGGCCGCCTGACCAGCAATTCCGACGGCAGCCCCGGCGCAACAGCAGGCGGCGAGAGATCGAGGAGCGACCCGGGCTGGAGCTGCAACTCCTCCGGCAGCTTGCCCACCAGGATAGCCAGAGCGTCCTTCGTCGCGGCAAGCTGCTGCTCGAGCGGTGGGATCGCCGCGGCGAGACCATCGGCAACGGTCTCCTGCTGCACGACGGCGAGCTGCGGCACCAAGCCCCGGCGCTGCTGCTGCACGAGGCCGTCGAGATCGCGCGTGGCGCGCGCCAGATTGTCGCGGGCCACACGCAACTGGTCCTGCAGCCCGAGCACTTGGAAGTAGGTCGACGCAACGCTCGATGTGGTGGTGAGGGAGACAACCTGCCAGTCGTAGCGGCTGGCAGTCGCCGAGTCCTCGGCTGCCTCGAGCGCGGCGCGGTTCTTGCCCCAGAAGTCGAGCTCATAGCTTGCCCGAAGCAGTCCCTGAAATGTCGTGTAGTGACGCTCCCTGCCGACATTGTTGAGCAGGCGATTGGGCCCGGCGTTGACGTTAGCGTCCACAGCCGGTAGGAGCGGCGCGCCGGCGATGCGCGCCTGCGCGTCGGCTTGTTGGATGCGGGCGGCGGCGGCGGCGAGATCGGTGTTGCTGCTTTGCGCCTCGGCAATCAGCGCGTCGAGCTGCGGCAAGCCAAAGCTCTTCCACCACTCCAAGGAGGGCCATGCCTCCTCGGGCGTGGCAGTATTCCATGTGCGCGGGACCGCTGTCCCCGGGCGCTGGTAGTCGGGACCAAGATCGCATGCGCCGATCGCGGCCGGCAGGAGCAGGGCGACAAAGGCGCTGCGCCGGGCGGTTGCCGGCACGATCCGCGGCCGCATCATTCCCCCACCTCCATCGCGCCGCGGCTGTCGACGGCCGCGTGGCCCCGCCGCGAGAGCAGCTGCGCAAGCCGGTCCATGTAAAGATAGACGATCGGCGTCGTGAACAAGGTCAGCACCTGCGAGACGGCAAGGCCGCCGACGATCGCGTAACCGAGCGGCTGGCGTATCTGCGATCCGATACCGGTTCCCACCATCAGCGGCACGCCGCCGAGCATGGCGCATATGGTCGTCATCAGGATCGGGCGGAAGCGCAGGCGACAGGCGTCGTGCACCGCCTCGGTCGGCGATTTGCCGCCCCGCTGGGCCTCCAAGGCGAAATCCACCATCATGATGCCGTTCTTCTTGACGATGCCGAGCAGCAGGATGATGCCGATGATCCCGATCACATCGAGCGGCATGCCGACCGCCATCAGCGCGAGCAGCGCGCCGAGTCCGGCCGAAGGCAAGGTGGATATGATCGTGACCGGATGGATCCAGCTCTCGTAGAGCATGCCGAGGATCAGGTAGATCGCCACCAGGGCCGCACCGATCAGCGGCACCTGCCCCGCGAGCGCATTCTGGTACGCCTGCGCGCTGCCCTGAAACGAAGACTGGATCGTCGGCGGCAAATGGAGTTGGCGCTGAACATCCTGCACCGCGCTTTCCGCCGTGCCGATGGAGACGCCCGGTTTCAGGTTGAACGAGATCGTCACCGACGGAAACTGGTTCTGGTGATTGATGACGAGCGGCGCGGTCTCAGTGGTGATACTCGCGATCTGGCGCAGCGGCACGGGCGCGTCGGTCGAGGAGCGCAGATAGATCTGATCAAGGGCGTCAGGACCGCTGCGGAAAGCCGGGTCGACTTCGACAATGACGAAGTATTGGCCGTAGGGGGTGTAGACCTTGGTCGCCGGCCGCTCGCCGAAGGCGTCGTAGAGCGCGCCGTCGATGTCCTGGGGCTGCAAGCCGAAGCGGGCGGCGGCCTTGCGGTCGATCTCGAGCTTCAATTGCGGCCCGTCCGAAACCTGGTCCGTGCCGACATCCGTGAGGCTGGTAACCTTCTTCAGCTCGGTGACCATCTTCGACGCCCAGGTGCTGAGCTCGTGCGGATCGACGTCGACCAGCGTGTATTGGTATTGGGCTTTCGCCGCGCGGGCGCCGATGGTGAGGTCCTGCGCCGCCTGCATGTAGAGACGGATGCCCTCGACCTGCTGCAGCTGCTTGTTGAGCCGCGCGATCACCTGTTGCGCCCCTGCGCGTTCGCCGTACGGCTTGAGCGCGATCCACATGCGACCCTGGTTCGGCGCGGCCGTGGTGGGGCCCGGACCAAGGTAGCTGGCGACCGTCGCCACGGCAGGGTCCTTGAGGACAATGTCGGTGACCGCCTGCTGGCGTTCGCTGAGGCCGTTGGTCGAAATGTCCTGCGCCGCCTCGGTGATGCCGGCGATCATCCCGGTATCCTGCTCTGGGAAGAAGCCCTTGGGGATGATGACGTAGAGCACGCCGGTGACGGCGATGGTTGCGAACATGACGAACAGCGTCACAAGCTGATGCCGGAGCGCGAAGCTCAGGCCACGATCGTAGCGCGCCAGCAGCCAGTCGAACGCCCGCTCCGCCGCCTCGTAGAGCCGGCCGTGCCTGGCACCCTCCTTGGGCTCGGGCTTGAGCAGCAGCGAGCAGAGCGTGGGCGTCAGCGTCAGCGAGACGAAGGCGGAGACGACGATCGCCACCGCCACCGTAACCGCGAACTCCTGCAGCATCTTGCCGACCACGCCGGCCATCATGAACAACGGGATGAACACCGCGATGAGCGAGACGGAGATCGACATGATGGTGAAGCCGATCTCGCCGGCGCCCTTCAGCGCGGCTTGCAGCGGCCGCATCCCTTGCTCGAGATAGCGCGACACGTTCTCGATCATGACGATTGCGTCGTCGACGACGAAACCGACCGCGATGGACAGCGCCATGAGGGAGAGATTGTCGAGACTGTAGCCGACCGCGTACATCACGGCGAACGTGCCGATGATCGAGAGCGGCACGGCGATGCCGGGGATGACCGTGGCCCAGAACTTGCGCAGAAACAGGAAGATCGTCATGACCACCAGGCCGACCGTCAGGATCAGCGTGAACCGCACGTCGCTGACCGAGGCGCGGATGGTCTGGGTGCGGTCGGAAACGATGGACACTTTCAGCCCGCGCGGCAGCGATGCTTCCAGGCGCGGCAGCTCGGCCTTGATCTGGTCCACTGTCGCGATGGCGTTGGCGCCGGGACTGAGCAGAACGTTCAGCACCACCGCCCGCTGCCGATTGTACCAGCCGGCGAGCAGGCTGTTGGCCGGGCCGATCTCGGCGTGCCCGACATCGCGCACCAGAACCGGCGCGCCATTGCGATAGGCGACGACGATGTCGTCGTATTCGGAAAGGCTGAATAGCTGGTCGTTTGTCTGCAGTGCGACGGACTGCTGCTGCCCTTGCAGCACACCCTTGGCCGCATCGACAGTGCCCTTCGTCACCGCCGTGCGCACGTCCTGCAGCGTCAGGCCCTGCGCGGCGAGCTGCGCCGGGTTCACCTCGATCCGCATGGCGGGCTGCTGCTGGCCGCCGATGGTTACCAAGCCAACGCCGGAAACCTGCGACAGGCGCTGCATGAGGATGTTCTCGCCATAGTCGTCCACGGTGGTCAGCGGCAGCGTGTCGGAGGTCAGGCCGAGGATCAGCACCGGCGTGTCGGCGGGGTTGGTCTTGCGATAAATCGGCGGCTGGACCATCGCGCTCGGCAGGAAGGCTGACGCGGCGGTGATCGCGGCCTGCACGTCGGTGGCGACGCTGTCCACCGGGCGGTTGAGACCAAACTGCAGCGTGATCTGCGAGAAGCTGTTGGCGCTCGACGATGTGATCTGCAACAGGCCGGGGATCTGGCCGAACTGCTTCTCGAGCGGTGTCGTGACCGCCGACGCGTTCGTCAGCGGGTCGGCGCCGGACAGCTCGGCAGTCACCAGGACCGTTGCCACGTTCACGGTCGGCAGGGAGGCGATCGGCAGCCGATTATAGGCGACCAGCCCGACCAGCAGCATGCCCACCATGAGCATGATCGTGGCGATAGGCCGCTCAATGAAGAGAGCCGACAGGCCGCCACCGGTCTGCGGGCTCTCCTCTTCACGTCCGCTCGCTTGCGAGCGCGTGCGATCCGCAGACGCGTCTTCCCGAAGCGAAGGCGAGTTCGCCTCGCTCACGGCGAGAACCCAACGCGATTGGTTTGGGTGTTGCGCATCGACTGGACGGGCGTGGGAGCATTTCCTTGCTGCGGTTCGGCGTTCTGCACGGCGACATGCGCTCCCGGCACGAGCCCATACTGGCCGTTGGTCACGACCTGCTCGCCCGCGCTGAGCCCGGATGACACCAGAACTTGCCCATGCCGCGATTGTCGCACCGTCACCGCGGTCGGTTGCGCCGTGCCATCGCCGGCGACAGTCCAGACATACGTGCCCTGCGGACCCCGTTGCAGCGCGGTGGCCGGAACCGTCAAGCCGCCATGCTGCACATCGAGCACCAGCCGGATGCTCACGAACGCGCCCGGCCAGAGCATGTCATGGGGATTCGGGAACGTACCGCGCAGCATCACGGTGCCGCTGGTCGCGTCCACCTGGTTGTTGATGACCGAGAGGCCGCCGGTATCGAGCTTGCGCGAGTTGTCCTGCGACCATGCCTCCACGGTGAGCTCGCCCTTGCCCGCACGAATCTTGATCTCTGGCAAGTCCGCCTGCGCCAGGGCGAACAGCACGTAGATCGGCTGCACTTGGTTGATGACCACCAATCCGTTCTGATCGGCCGGGCCCACTACATTGCCGACATCGACGAGTCGCAAGCCGGCGATACCCGCGCTCGGCGCGGTGATCGACGTATAGCCGAGCTGCACCTGGTCGCGATCCAGCACCGCCTGGTCGGCGGCGATCGTCGCCCCCAGCTGCGCGACCAGCGCGCGCTGCGTGTCCACCTGCTGTGTCGAAACGAGACCCTTGCCGACGAGCGGAATGTAGCGGCGAAGATCAGCCTCGGCGTTGGCAAGGTTCGCGCGATCGCGCGCGAGAGTGGCCTGATCCTGGTCGACGGTCGCCTGATAGGGGCGAGGGTCGATCTGCGCGAGCAGTTGGCCGGCAACCACTGCTTGGCCTTCCTCGAACGCGAACTTCTGGACCTGGCCGGCCACCTGCGCGCGTATGATCACCGTATTGGCGGCCTGCACGCGGCCGAGGGCATCCAGCTCGATCGGGACGTCGCCCTGCACGACAGGAGCAATCGTCACCGGTGTCGCCGACGGCGTTGAGTCGCCGGTGGCGGGCTCGGCCGGCCCACGCAGCAAGATGAAGCCGCTTGCCGCGACTATGACGATGGCGCCGATCCCGACCCACGCGCGCCACCGCATCTCAAAACCGCGCCCGGCGGACGGAAATCGGACCCGCGGGCCCGCGGTCGCGGGGCCGACCGGGATCGGGCTGCCCGCGATAGCGGCGGACAGGTGCATCGGCCGGGACCTTCCGCGCATTGAACTCGACGTTCATACGCATTGTCCTCGCGAAGGAGGCGGCGTCCAAAGCCTTCCGATAGCTACCGGGCAAGCTTGTGGCGGCTTATGGACACTTGAAGTTCGGCAGCCAGCGACTCGCGCCTTATCTACAACGTCCGCGGGCTGGTTTTAGGTCCGCGGAAGCTGGCCCATAGTGCATCGTTCCATTGCGGGAAAATAATGCACCAGCAAAAACGAAGAGGCCCGCTCCCCATCGCTCGCCAGAGGCCATCGACAAACGCGAGACCATCGTGGTCTTCTTGCCAGCTGTCGAAAAAATGCTTGCCCTGGTGCACCGGGTGATGTGCTGCGTTACCGTAAGGTGCCGAGCAGGTCCGGCCCTTGTCATGCACGGTGAACTCGGGAATGCGCTCGCGGTTCTGGTGCGCAAGCGCCTCAGTCAGGTGATAGTCCCGCAGCCAAACGGACCCGGGGGCGGGCCCTAGTGGCAAGAATGGGGCGTTGGCTCACAACTCCTGAACTGCGACTAAGGTTACGCCTGTTGCTGACCGTTTGTCATCAGGATCTGCCGGCCCTGAAACTGTAGAGGTGCCGTGCCAGCCAAATGTGGAAAGACCCCATGATCGCGGAAAGTGAATGGGGACCGGTCTGCGAGGAGCCGTCCTCGCGGTGATAGAATTTTGGACTTCGATGCTCGACGAAAGGATAAGCCTGAAACTATTATTGCCGGACGTGCCGCCGCGGGTGAGTGCACGCAGTCAGATGCTTTGAATTTGATGGTAGATGCTGTTTGAGCCTTCCGGCCGCTCGGCGTCAGTGCAGCAATGTGACACTTCCATCCGTGAGATCTGCTGCCTGTCTCCGATCGGACGCCTCTCCCATGGCTGCTTATGGCACGACGCTGCCGTGAGCTATTCGCGACGTCAGGTCCGCTAAGCAGCTTCGAGCGGTCGTTCCCCCAGAACCGTGCCAAAACCGGAAGTCGAGGGAAGCCCGCAATTATAAGGTCCAGGTGAAAGGCCTGACGTCCCATCCTCCGATCTTGGCGCCTTCGCAAAACCATCACGCATTGCAACTGTAACCATTTCGCGCCGATCCGAAGTCGAGGCGTAACGGCGATCCGCCAGCTTCTTCTCTGCCTGAGCCAATTAGCCGGACTGCTCTCCGGACGAGGCGGTCGTGGCTGCGCTTTTTCGACAATCAGAGTGAGAGGATCGCATGAAAATTCTCATTGCTTCGACTCCCGGGACGGGTCATCTCAATCCGCTGCTTGCGATTGGGCGCATCTTGATCACCGAAGGCCATGAGGTCGTCGGTTTATCGTGCAACGCGTTGCGCGAGCGCATCGAAGGCATCGGGGCAGGATTCCACCCTCTTCCCGCGGGCGCGGATTTCGATTTGCGAGACATCATCTCGGTGGTTCCCGAACTGAAAAACATACCTCCGGGGCCGCAATGGTTGCGCGTCGCGATACAGCGACTGTTCGTCGACACCATCCCCGCTCAGCACAAGGGCCTGCAGCAGGTTCTGCGGGACTTCCCGGCCGACGTGATCATCGGCGACGACATGATTTTCGGCGTCCTGCCGATGCTGCTCGGACCGCGCTCGAAACGGCCCCCCATCGTGCTTTGCGGCACATCGATTTTGCACTGGCGCCGTCAAGACGGAGCGCCGCTTTTTGCTGGATTGCCGCCCGCAACCAGCCAGGCCCAGCTCGAGGAATACGCGGCCATCTCTCAGGAACATGACAGGATTGTCAATCAGCCTCTGGCCCGTCGCCTAAAGGAGTTGGGCATTGGGCCACTGTCGACGCCTCTGTTCGAGTCCGTCGTAGAACTTGCAGATGCCTATATGCAGCTGACGGTTCCGAGTTTCGAGTTTCCCCGCGACATGCCGCCCTCGGTGCATTTCATCGGCGCCCTTCCTATCATTCCGAATCAAGCTCCGCTCCCGTCCTGGGCGCCTGAACTGGACGGCTCGCGCAAGGTTGTTCTGGTCACGCAGGGGACGGTGGCAAATCACGATTTCGGCCTCTTGATCGCCCCGACGCTGGCGGCGCTTGCGAACGAGCCTGATCTGCTTGTGGTCGTCACCGCGGGCGGCCGCCCAATCGACGCCATACCTGGCCCAATTCCCAGCAATGCGCGCCTCGCCAGCTATTTGCCGTTCGAATGGGTGCTGCCGAAGGTCGACGTGTTCGTCACCAACGGTGGTTATGGCAGCGTCAATCAGGCGATGAGCTTTGGAATTCCGCTTGTCACTGCGGGGCTGACTGAAGACAAAGCCGACGTGAACGCGCGTGTTGCATGGTCCGGCGTCGGGATCGATCTTGCGACCAACGAGCCGACGCTGCAGGCGCTGCGCGACGCCATTCGGACCGTGCTCGACGAGCCGAAGCATCGTTCGCGCGCGTCGTTGATGGCTGATGAGTTCGGCGGGATCGACACACGATCAGAAATTCTCCGGATCGTCAGCAAAGTCTCGCAAAGTCCGCATGACGACGGTTCGCGGCGACGCGACGTCGCGGACGACCAGAGCACTCAGGCGCACTTGAGCGCCAGTGACCTCGCCCCGATCGACTGAGCGGCGTCACCCGTCATCATAGTGGAGCGCCTCCAGAATGTGCCGGGGATGCTCGATGCCAATCGCGGATCTCGGCGCATTCCGGCGACGCTGACACGGATCGCCCAGCCATGGGATCCCAACCATAGGATACCCGACTCGTGCGTATTCCGCCTGGCTCCACGGCCTTCACCTTGCTGTTGAGTTTTCTCGTCGCCCTGCCGTCCTTCGGCATCGACATGAGCCTGCCGGCCCTCACGGAAACGGGTGCCGCACTCCGCGTCGCCCCGGCACAGGCCGGCTTGATGATGAGTCTGTTCATGCTCGGTTTCGCCGTCGCGCCGCTTTTCTATGGGCCCGCTTCCGATCGATATGGCCGAAAGCCTATCGTCGTGTTCGCGTGCATACTCTTCATCATCGCCGGGATCGGCTGCGCGCTGGCGCAATCGCTGCCGACCCTCCTGATGTGGCGTGTCGTCCAGGGTGCCGGCGCCGGCGCGAGCATGACCATCGCTTTGGCCATCATCCGCGACTTGTTCGAGGGCCAGGCCGCCCGTACAAAGCTTTCCTACGTGGCCATCGCCACGATGATCGTCCCCATGATCGCGCCGACAGCGGGAGCGGCGCTGCTCGCCCTCGGCGGCTGGCGCCTCATCCATGCGGTGCTTGCCGGGGTCGGCCTCCTCTTGCTGCTGGCAATGTTGCTGGGCTTCGCCGAGAGCGCACGGATCGACCCGGCCAACCGACTGGTCCCTTCCGTCATCGCCCGCAACTATCTTCGTGTCCTGATGCACCCGCTCTGCCTTGGGTACATCCTCGTCAACGCCGCCGCTTTCGGGGCGCTCTTCGGTTATGTCAGCGGCTCCTCGCTGTTCTTTATCAATGTCGTCGGGCTGAGGCCCGAACAGTATGGCCTCGTCTTCGCGGCCACTTCGCTGGGCATCATGGCGGGTGCCTTTCTCAACAGCCGGCTCAGCGCCCGGGGCGTCTTGCCCTTCTATCCGCTCACGGCCGGCTTGGTACTCGCCGCGGTTTCCACAACGCTGTTGCTGGCGATGACGCTAGCCGACTGGATGCCGCTCCCCCTCGTCATCCCGCTTCTGGTCCTCGGCACCCTGGCCTTTGGGCTGATCGCGCCCAACGCGATGCAGGGGGCCATGCAGCCCTTGCCGCAAATTGCCGGCGCCGCCGGCGCCGCGACCGGCTGCATCCAGATGACGATGGGTGCCGTTGCCAGTGGGCTCGTGGCGGCTTTCTATGATGGACACTCGGCGCTCTCTATGACCGCCCTCATGGCGGTGTGCTCGCTTCTCGCCTTAGTCTCATATCTGCTGCTTGCCCGTCCCGCCGAGTGCGTCGTCGTGCCGTCTTGAGCGGGGTGGGCGCTATC
>Ga0209647_1004485_pt1 | contig 10501 bp, 16 predicted proteins | sample GraSoi_2013_60cm_FD_185827 | JGI IMG/M metagenome (GOLD analysis project Ga0209647, IMG submission 185827) | Grasslands soil microbial communities from the Angelo Coastal Reserve, California, USA - Sample 9_17_2013_60cm (SPAdes) (version 2) | ecosystem: Environmental > Terrestrial > Soil >...
CACGGCTTCAATCGCTTGGTTATTGATCGCCGTCTCGTCGACCACAAGTCTGGAGATTGATATGTCTAAGCCACACCTACTATTGATCCATTGCTCGGACGACATCCTAGTGGGAACGAAGGGCCGGCAGCGCGGCCGCAGCTTCCGACCTTTGGTTATTCGTGGGGGCGCGCGAGGGAGATCCGTACCGAGACAGAGTTCGTGGGAGGCTGCGCTTGAACTGATCGATCTCGGTTTTTTAGTTTCCCATGCAAGTTACCTTGCCTTCTGCAGGCGAGTTTAACAGTTCTTGAGGCCTACAATTGGACGGATCCTGAAAGGACCAGCTAGATTGACGTGGTGCACCCGGCCCGCGTGCTGCGGTCGGGTGGATCACCGGAACGCCGCGCTCGATCACTTCGTCGCCGCATTCCTCCTCGACAAAGCACCTCCGCTTTATGAGCAGAAGACCCGCGCGGCAAGGTGCCGGGCTTCTCCGAAGCGCGCGGTCCGTGGTAGAGGCGGGCCACCGGGAAAGCTTTGCCGGCGCCGAGAGCGAGAAGGAGGAGATCGATTGGGCGGCCGACGCATCATCGGAGACATCGGAGGTACGAACGCACGGTTCGCGATCGCCGAGGGCGGCAAATATCGTGAGCTCATGCATGTGGAGGTCGCCCGATTCGGCTCGCTTCACGACGCGCTGACCGATTATCTCAACGGTCTGCCGCCTGCATTGCGGTCCGGACTCGACGGCGCTCTTGCGGTCGCGGGCCCGGTGTTCGGCGACAAGGTGACGCTCACGAACCTGGGCTGGTCGTTTTCAATCAGCGATCTACATCGAAGCCTTGGACTGGGCTCGCTGAAGGTTGTCAATGATTTCGCCGCAACGGCGATGGCAGTACCGCATCTGCCCGGCGCGGACGTGTTTCCGGTCGGGCCGAGAACTCCGGAGGCAGCCGGTCCGATCGGGATCATCGGTCCGGGCACGGGACTGGGCGTGAGCGCCTTGATACCGGACGGGCGAAAATGGGTGATGGTCGCGGGCGAGGGCGGGCACGTGACCTTGCCGAGCGGGTCCAAGGAGGAGGACGCCATCATCGAGGTCTTTCGGAAGCGGTGGGGCCATGTCTCGGCCGAGCGCGTGCTCAGTGGCACAGGTCTCGTCAATCTCTATGAAGCACTCTGCACGATCGACGGCTCCGCGGCGCGGGCGCTGACGCCGGCCGACGTAACCGGTAACGCCATCGGCGGGACAGATCTCCAATGTGTGAGGGCGTTCTCACATTTCTGCGCATTCCTGGGGTCGGCGGCCGGCGACCTCGCACTGACGTTCGGCGCCACCGGCGGCATATACATCGCCGGCGGGATACTGCTGCGGTTCAAGGAAGCGTTCGCGTCGTCTCCGTTCCGCGAAAGATTCGAACGAAAGGGACGTTTCACCGACATGCTGGCCAAAATTCCGACCTGTCTCATCCTCGAAGAGTCGCCGGCGCTCCTCGGCCTAGCTCATCTGCCGTTGGCGGGTTAGACGCATTTTCCATTTAGGTGGCAGCATATCCTGCGTTTCGGATGTTGTTGGCGCAGTCCTGTGGTGTGAAGCAATTGAGCAGGGCTCCAATGCGCTGCCAGGTTGCTTCGACAGTTCGCTCGGCGGCCTTTCGGAGCAGCGTTTTCAGCTTGGCGAACACCTGTTCGATAGGATTGAGGTCAGGACTGTAGGGCGGCAGGAAGAGAAGCCTCGCGCCGACAGAGCAAATAGCCCGGCGCACCCCTGGCCTTGTGGCTGCCGAGATTGTCCATGATGACAATGTCGCCAGGCTTGAGCGTCGGCACGAGGAACTGATCGATATAGGCCTTGAAGCTTTCGCCATTGATCGGTCCATCAAGAACGCAAGGCAAAATTCGGGTAATGTCCCAAGGGCACGCCCGGAGGACACAGGCGACCTCGATCGAGCACAGCTATTTCTCGGTTGGCGCGCCAGCGATGACAATAGGGAAAAATACTGCTCTTACTTGGATCCGGGACTTGTCGGCCGGTCATCCGGTTGCAAATCGCAAGGATATACCGTTGCTGTCCGAAGATGATTTTGAAAGCAGTCTCGACACCGTTTGCGAAGCGGCGGCCGGATCAATTGAGGGGGTCTTCGGTCCGGCTTCACTGACCTGGCGGGTCGACCGCGAGGCGGCCGTCTTCCTTGGCGCCGGCCGCGCCTTGTTGCTTCAGTTAGCGCACCCCTGGGTCGCCGCTGCCATCGCCGAGCATTCCCGGACCTTTGCTGATCCGATCGGCCGGTTCCACCAAACGTTCAACACTGTTTTCACGATGGTGTTTGGCACGCGCGATCAGGCGCTGGCTGCGGCCCGGCGACTGCATCGGCGTCACGCCGCGGTGACAGGAATATTGCCGGGGACGGTTGGCCGCTTCGCCGCGGGCCGTCAATACCGCGCCAACGAGGTCTCGGCGCTACGGTGGGTGCACTCCACGCTCGCAGAGACTGCCGTGTTAACTCACGGATATCGAGCGTGAGAAATACTGGGTCGAGGCCCGCCTGTTCGCGGCGTTATTCGGCATTCGGCCAGCCGATTTACCATCAAGCTGGACGTCGTTCACTGCTTACAATGAGGCGATGCTGCGGTCGGATATGCTCACTGTCAGCCCCGCCGCCCGCAAAATTGCTGAGCAAATCTTCTCGGGGGGCGCGACAAAATTGCGTGCGCCGAAGTGGTATCTAGCGCTCACGGCCCACTTGCTGCCAGAGCGGCTACGCGGCGAATTCGGATTGGTCTTCGGCGAATGTGAACAACGTAGCATGAACTTGGCGCTCGCGCTGATCCGACGCCTCTATCCGCGGCTTCCAATACGCATACGAGCGGTGGGCCCTTATCAGGAGGCCCTGGCACGCTTGCAAGGCGAGAGGCGGCCCGACTTGGCAGTGCGTTGGCTCAACAGACTTTGGATCGGCCGGCCGATGATGGAATAATGATGTCGCGGAAGTGGGCCTGTGCCTGTCGTAAATTAAATCCGGGCATATTGGTGATGCATTCCGCCCAGGATTGGGCGACAAAGAATGTGCGCGGTGCACATGACCGTCTCGGAGCCACAGGCGCTGAGGGTGACCGTCCGCGCTATTCGCGCGAGAGCCGCCGGGTGTCCCCAGCGGTTCGCGCGTTGCGTAGCGATGTCGTGCGACGCGCAGCGTCGCGTGGTGGAACGTTGCGATGCGCCGAGGCGTGTCGCGTTGCCTACCATGTCGCGTTGCCTACCATGATGTCGATAAGTCCTACGCGTCTCATCGACTACGCTAGAACTTGGCGTGGTCGCGAGGCGACTTCAAGACAGCGCTGCTGCCGTATCGTCTTTATATTCGTGAGCGATAGCATGAGGTCGCCATCATTCCCGTCGGGAATTTGCTTGGAGACGGGCGCGATCTGCACTGCGTCGCCAGCCAACCAGTCCGGCAACTGGAGATTGTTACCTCTGAAACTCTAGAAATTCCCGCCAATTGCGGTCTTGTGCAGATTAGCGTTCCGTCTCTAAGCTCCCAATTGGGGCAATCTAAGAGCGAAATCGCCGATAGTCTCCGGCAGATATTTAAACTATTCCCGTTTTTGGGAGACTCCGACGCGGAGACCCGGTTCGATCTACACTGCGTGGCGGACGCGGCAGTGCATTTGTCGTATATTGAGATATGGCAGATGGTCAGGTCGTACTGGTGACAACTGAACCATTAGGGGGCGGTTCGCCCGTCCGCTCGGTCTACTTCGTGGCCGAAAAGGATCCTGAGAAGGCCAAAGCAATTATCGGTGCAATGATGGCTCCCAATGAGAAGGTCGAAGCGTGGGGCCGGCTTCCGGAGGCAGCAGTCAAAGCTCTCGGATTGAAACCTGGCGATTTCAAGCACGGCTGACCGGCATCGAATGAAATTACGAGACGGCGCAAACTGAACCGGATTGCCGTCAATGACGCACGCAAGGTATACGCTCCGAAACGTAATGACTTTGTCGTCAAGACGGGCCTAAAGTGTCTCGGAAAATGCATCTCCCAGGAGGTGACAATGAAAGACCTTGTGCAGTGCCGCAAGTTAGAGGCTAAGTTTCGCCAGCTCGCAGTGAGCGACCCGACTAAACGTTTCATATGGCTCGCCGAAGCTGAAAAATGGGAACACGAGGCCGAAGCGGAAATCGCCTCTCACTTCGAAGCATGCAATGCTGTGCGAACTACCGGTGCAATTGACCAATAGCCACAAAATCTAGTGCCGCCCCCTGGAGGCGCCGCTTTGCGTTACGCCGCAACTTGAAATCACCACACTGCGCCCCTAAGTAAAGTGGGTTAGCATGCTCACAGTGCTCTTGATCACGCGGCGAGCCGTCTCGCAGACGGACGACCGTTTGGCTGCTACGCAGACCGTTCCGTCTTGTGCATGCGATTTCGAAAGCAAGCGCCGCTTGAGGTTGCCGATGCGGCCCGCGATCCGCCACAAGGCACAGCACGCTCACATATCGACGGTACGACTAAGGCAACGCCGCGATAATCCCGATTGGAGACCTAACTCTTCCGGGTTGACACTGAAATAACTGCGCAAGTTCGTTGCCGCATCGCTGTGTTAATCAGCATGACCCTTTACAACTGCAATATAGGAGCGAGCCGTGTACGACGGCTCGAGAACAACCATGACCATGAATCAATTCAGATCCGCCGCGCTGTCGCGAAGACGGGCGGAGCGCTCACCTCCCGCGGAGGGGCGTTCCAAAAACCGCCAAAGCGTGAGGACGAACTATGAGCGGTATCTCGCGTTGGCTCGTGCCCAAACTCTAGCCGGCGATCAAGTCGAGGCGGAGAATTCCTACCAACACGCCGAACATTATTTCCGCTCCATGCGCGAGAGCGCGCGATAACCGCATGGGAAGCGACTATCCTTTCATCGTAAGTCTCCCGGGTTAGCTTTTAACAGCCGCAGGCTGTCCTCAAGCTCACCCTGATCAGCTTCAGGCTTTTCACTGGTTGCGCGTCAGTCATGTTGAATAGCTTTGGCTAAGGAAAAACGAAGTTCCCGCCTTGGACCGTAACGGATATCGGTCAACTAAAGTCTCTAGCAAAGCAAAAAAGCCGGCGCTAAGAAGATCGCAAAGGCATTGAATCGCACTCCGGGTGCGACAACGGTAAAAGCGCATATGAAGGCAAAGGTCGCGATTATTAGCAAGTAGTCTGCCACATCTGAATTGAACGGCTTTCTTTTTGATTTCCCGGAACGAACCACCGTATGCTCGGTTGTCATATGTTACCGACCATTAGGGAGACGCGATGACAAACAGATTGATCCCAACAAGTATGAACAGCAGAATCGACAGGGCGATTGGTCCACTAAGTCCGGCCAGAACCCGAATCAGACGCCTGGCCAACAGACGCAAAATCCAAACCAGGGCGGCCAGCAGAGCGGCGGCCAACAAAGAGATCCGCAACGCTGATGGAAACGAACTGCACGCTTCGACGAACAGTTTTGTTTAGCAGAGCTCTTCCGGCTCACAATCCGCCTTCTTCGACACTTCCCATTCTTAGGCGCACGATGCCTTCGGTCCATGCCCTCAGAGGAGGTGGCTATGGAACATCAATTTTTCATTCGCCAGCAAAACCTTAAGCTCTATCGCAGTCTCGTGGCTGCATCGGAAGTGGCGGCAGCGAAAGCTGACGCGCGGCAGGAGAAGCTTTTAAAGCTACTGGCAGAGGAAGTAGCGAACGAACCGCCGCCCAGAAAGAACTAAGGCACTTGATGCCGGCATGACCCTCGCTGCGGGGCGAGGGGGATCACGACTGTTTGTCGAACCCCGCCGATTATCGCTGCCGCTGCTATCGTAGGATTTGTCGATGTACCCGCCCATCGGCCGGGCCGCTGTTGACACACCGTGCCGCGGCCAGCAGGCCGCCATGATCGAATCCCGACCAACCAATCTGCGGACTTCAGCGACGGTCACTTGCGCCTGGCTGTGTTCGATTTAGCCAAAAGTCTCATAATGTGGAGTCCTATTGGGGATTACACTGCTTTAACCGCTATCGCTCCGTGATAGATGGGACGGAGGCAGCGGTAGCTCGTGGTACCGAAGCCCGCTGGAGCGCTCCTCGGGTGATTCAAGTTCCCCTGGGTCAGGCGTTGCGGACGCACTCGCAATTCGCGCCTCTAAACGTCGCGCATGAAACGTGCACCGCGAAAAAGTAAAGCGCTGAAAAATTGGAGGCAATGCCTTGAAATAATAGGAGCCGCACATGGCAATTCAAATCCAGAGCGATTTCCGCCGCGTGATTGTCGCTGCGTCGGTGGGAAACGTCATCGAATGGTATGACTTTTATATCTTCGGCAGCTTGGCCGCAGTTCTGTCGGTCAAGTTCTTTGAACAATCCCACCCGGTCGCAGCCTTGTTGAGTACGATTGCGCTGTTCACCGCAGGATTCCTGATCCGTCCACTGGGGGCGTTCCTCTTCGGATGGATGGGCGACCGGGTCGGCCGCAAGTATACGTTCCTTGTTACGCTCAGCGGAATGGGATTGGGCACGGGGGCGATCGGATTGATCCCGACCTACCAGTCCATCGGCCTGACCGCCGCGTTCCTTCTCTTCGGTCTGCGGATGATCCAAGGCCTGTGCCTGGGCGGCGAGTATGGCGGCGCCATCACCTACGTTGCCGAGCATGTGCCGGACGACAGCCGCGGCTACTACACCGGCTGGCTGCAGACCTCTCCGACTCTCGGGATTGTGGTGTCGCTGGCCGTAATCATTGCGACGCGGACGTATTTCGGTAATCAAGTATTCGACGAATGGGCGTGGCGCGTTCCGTTCCTGGTTTCGTTCCTGCTGGTGGCCATCGCAATCTACATCCGGCTCCAGCTCCAGGAGACGCCGATCTTCCAGGATATCAAGGCTAGGGGGCAGATGACCAGGAATCCCTGGAAGGAGGCCTTCCTTAGCTCGAACATCAAATACATACTGATCGCCATCGTCGTGCTGATCGGGCAGGGAGTGGTCTGGTACAGCGGTCAGTTCTGGGCGCTGTACTTTCTGCAGCAGGTTTCCAAGGTGGACGCGCTGACCTCAGCCTACATCGTGGGAGCCGCGTTGCTCATTGCAACGCCGAGCTTGATCTTTTTTGGCTGGCTGTCAGACCAGATCGGCCGCAAGCCGGTGATCTTGGGAGGCATGTTACTCGCCGCGATCACGTACTATCCGCTGTATTTGTGGCTGGGAACGGTCACACAGCCCGGCAACATCAACTATCCGATTGCGATCTTCATCATTTTCATCCTCGTTTGCTACGTCGGGATGGTGTATGGGCCGGTCGGGGCGTTTCTGGCGGAATTCTTCCCCGGCAGGATTCGGTACACGTCGGTGTCGGTGCCGTATCACATCGGCAACGGCTGGGGTGGCGGACTGGTGCCGTTCATCACTACGGCAGCTTTCGCGGCCACCGGCAGCATCGGCTACGCGCTGATTTACCCGATCGCGGTTCCCGCGGTGTGCTTCGTGCTCGCCCTCTTCCTAATGCCGGAGACCCGTAAGATCAGCATCTGGGAACCGATAGAGCGTAGAACCGCATAATAACAAAGTCGCCATGTGCGGGGCCGCCAGGCCCTGCACACTTTTCTCGCGGCTCAGCAGGGAAAGGTCAAACCTTTGCTCACGCCGTCCACATCGTCGACACAATCCTCTCCTCCGACCGCAAGCAGTTAACGGTCGGGCTTAGGGTTAAGGCAACTATCCTTCTCAACTGGCTGGGTGATGCCAGCGATCATGCCACCAGGTGATGAAATCGCGGTCGGTCACTAGTTCCCCGGCTCCAAGCAAAATCACCAGTATGCCCGAGACCATACTGCTTACCGTGGCTGATACCGACTCGTAGCCGACCGTCCAAGGTGCCGCCAGCAGAGCCAGACCCAAGAGAATCTCTCCCCATTCCTCCAGATAGGACGGAATGACAAATCCCTCTACGGCAAACAGAATGACGCTCAACCCAAGCACGATGGTTATCCAGAGAGCCGCCCCACCGAAGTCCAGGGCGAACGGCGACAAGACCAGCCACACGCCCAACAATAGGCTGGCCACGTCTTGCCAATGTTGAATGCGCATGATGCCCACCTCCTTCCTTCTCCCTATATGATAGTGCACTGATGACGATGCATCCGGTGACGATGGTTGAAACCTGCGTCCAAGTGTCTTGTCGCGTTTTTTCGTTCTGTGAATACGCGAAGACGAAGCCCCCGGAAGCCGCCGAAGTGGAGGCGGACTGTCACTTTTAATACGGCTGCACCCCGGAAGGCCAAGCATTGTGGGCTTGTGAGGTCCGAGTGACTTTGATCGCATGGACAGATGTCGCGCGCGAACCGTCAGCCGTTGAAGCGGATTAACCAGGGGCCTCTTTCATCCGCGATTCGACAACATCTTCTGGAGTATTGCCTCGACCGAGTGCGGCGAGATCCCAAGTTCGACAAATCCAGGCTTCTCGCGCGATGACACGGTGTCGATCTGCATGAGTTCCACCTGATTGCGAGTGAGGGGTGGGGCAGGGAGTATTTCGGAGGCCCATGCCAGTGCGTGCCAAACGGCAAACGGCATTGGAATCAATAGGGGCGCGAGGCCAGCTTGGTGCGCAACGGCTTTGAGAAATTGCTCGTAAGAGTAGACGCGCGGGCCGCCGAACTCGAAGATCGTTGAAAGCGTCTCCGCTCGCTGCATGATCCGGCCAATCGCGTCCGCAACATCTTCCACATAGGCCGGCTGCAATCTGGTCCGGCCGCGGCCGAACATCGGATAGATTGGGAGCTGGCGAAGGAGCTTGAGGATGGTGGTGAGAAAGGCGTCGTCCGGTCCGAACATTACCGCCGGGCGGACGAAAAGTGTATCGGCGAACGCTGCCCGGACCGCCAATTCGCCTTCGCCGCGCTTTCGGATGTAGCGGGATGGTGAGGCAGCGTCGGCACCGATTCCTGATACGTGAACAAGCCGTTCGACTCCGGCCCGGTGCGCTTGAGCTGCTACCCGTTGGGCAGCCTCGACGTGAACGGAATGAAAAGTCTCCTGTCCGCGCTCGAGGTAAAGGCTGACCGCATTTACAACGCCGTAGGCGCCGGCCAGCGCATCCGCGACTGACCGCTCGTCGTGAATGTCGGCCTCGACAGATTGAAGTTGCGGATCATCAGGACCAAACAGCCTGTGCCCCCGATCCGGATGCCTTGACGCGGTCCGAACAGGAAATCCGTGAGAGCGCAGATGCCGAACGATGCGGCGGCCGAGAAAGCCGGTTCCGCCGAACACGGTGACGGTGCGATCGTTCGTTGCCACCATGATTCAAATTCGCCAATTCATGTGGAATCGAACAGCGCTCCGGATGCGGTGGGCTTCCCGCGGTTAGCTATTGATTTTTTGCTGGCGCGCCCGGTAGCACGGCTGCCACACCTTCCGGATTGATGTTGAAGGCCAAGAATATCAACGGCTCGTTGCCTGGGTTTCCCCATTGGTGCACGAGAGCGTAAGGTTCATAGATCAGGGAACCTGGTCCCCTTGCTTCCGTCTTACCGTCGACCGTGTTCGCTCCGGTGCCAGAAATAATATAGTACAGAGCTGCTCCTGACCGATGGTGGGGCAGGTTGGAGGGCATCTGTGCCGGAAATGTGACTCGTGTGAGATTGAGATCATAACCGCCTGGCTTCAGGTCGGGGATTGGAGTCGCCGTGCGATATAGCTCTCTCACGGCGGCAGGTGCCGTCTCGGTAGGCCGATTCAAGTCCACGGCGGTTAGCGCCGCGGTCTTTCCGCCGGCGATGAACAACCCGTCTCCGGCGTTGAGCATTTTCGCCTCACCATCGAGCGCGACCTCGGTCGATCCTGACATCTGGTAGAGGATGCCGTTGGCCGCCAAGACGCTGCTCCTCTCGTCCGGCTGAAGAGTGATGCTCACCGCTTTGAAATAGAGCGGCACGTCCGTGACGGTCGGCAGTTTGGTTGCGGCGATCACTGTTCGTGTAATCGCCGGCGGAGCCGGGGTGGATTGTGCGGTCCCGGAGGCGGGAAGCGCTATCGCGCCGAGCAATAGTAGTCCGGTTGTCCTGAACTGCATGATTGCCTCCCAGGTTCAGCGGACAATCGGAGCACTATACGCGCTCCCAGCGGCTCATGGAATGGCAGGTCGCTTCGAGCTGATATCGGGCGGAAACCGAGAGCGAAGGTCGAGCGAAACTGAGTTCGTGACCGTCGGGGTCAATTAGGTGGAAGAAGCGCTCACCCCATTCGGCATCGCGGGGCGCGGCAGCTGGATGGTATCCCGCTGTGAGCGCACGGTCGTAAAGTGCGTCAACATCGGCAACGTAGAAGATTACGCGCCCCCAGGACGAGCGCCGCTCGACAGGCTGGGCGATGAGGTTGAGATAACTCGTCCGTGCTCGAAAGCTGGTGAATGACGACTCTTCGCCGCCATGCAGGACCTCAAACCCCAGCGCGCGGTAGAATCGGACAGCTCGTGGCTTTTCGTGGGTGCCCAGT
>Ga0209647_1004488_pt1 | contig 10493 bp, 8 predicted proteins | sample GraSoi_2013_60cm_FD_185827 | JGI IMG/M metagenome (GOLD analysis project Ga0209647, IMG submission 185827) | Grasslands soil microbial communities from the Angelo Coastal Reserve, California, USA - Sample 9_17_2013_60cm (SPAdes) (version 2) | ecosystem: Environmental > Terrestrial > Soil >...
CGGTCGGTGCCGGCGATGATAAAGCGGCCGTTGGCAAATTCGATATCGGCCTCGGACGCCTCCATCAGATGCGCGGCCGCGCGCTTGCCCTTTTCGATCACGATTTTCGAGGCTTCGACGATCGCCATGCCGCTGGCGGTAATCGAGCGTGAGCCGCCGGTGCCGTTGCCGGTATGCACGATATCGCTGTCGCCCTGTTCGAGTTTTACGCTCTCGAAGGGCACACCGAGCTGCGCACACAGCACTTGCGCAAACGGCGTCGCGTGGCCCTGGCCATAATCGAGCGTGCCGGTGATCAGCCGCACCACACCGTCATCCTCGAACACGATCTTGCCAAGCTCGACGCCGGGAGGCGCGGTGACCTCCAGATAAGAGCCGACGGCAACGCCGCGCAGCTTGCCGCACTTGCGGCTCTCTTTCTTGCGTTTGGCAAAGTTGGCGTGATCGGACATTGCCAATGCCTTCTCGAACACGCCCTGGAAATCGCCGCTGTCATAGGTGACGCCGGAAGACGCCGCGAAGGGCATCTGTTCAGACTTGATGAAATTGCGCTTGCGCAGCGTCAATCGGTTGATACCCATCTCGTCGGCGGCGCGGTCGATCAGCCGCTCCATGAAATAGTTGGCCTCTGGCCGTCCGGCGCCGCGATAAGCGCCCATCAGCGTCGTGTTGGTCAAGACCGTCTTGATATCGACGCTCATCAAGGGCGTACGATAGACGCTGGCGAGGTTTTTCCCGACGTTCAGAGATAACGGAATCGGCGCAACGCCGGTGATATAGGCGCCGAGATTGCCGTAGCCCGAAACTTTTACCGCCAAAAACTTGCCGTCGGCATCGAGCGCAAGCTCGCAATGAATCTTCTGCGCCCGGCCGTGGCTGTCGGACAAAAAGCTGGTCGAGCGTTCGTCGGTCCATTTTACGGGCCGGCCGAGCGCCTTCGCGGCGTGCAGGATGCAAACATATTCGGGATAGTTGATGTTCTTCATGCCAAACGAGCCGCCGACATTGGCGGTCAGCAAATGAACCTTCTCGTTCGGCACTTTCAGGATGTTTTTCGCGAGATTCTGCCGGTTGCCGGCGACGCCCTGCGTCGGCACCTGGATGGTGTAGCGCTGGTTCGCCTTGTCGTAGGAGGCAAGCGCCGCGCGCGGCTCCATCGCCACCACCGCGACGCGGGTGTTGACGATATCGAGTTTTGTCACATGGGCTGCGCCGGCAAACGCAGCCTCGACCTTTTCGGCGTCGCCGTAATGATAGTCCAGCGCGACGTTGTTCGGGATGTGATCGTAGAGTTGCGGCGCGCCGGGTTTTGCCGCTTCCTCTGGGTCGGTGACGGCGGGCAGGGGATCGATGTCGATCACCACGGCTTCGCCGGCATCGCGCGCCTGCGCCAGCGTCTCGGCGACCACGAAGGCGACGGGATCGCCGACATAGCGCACCTTGTCGGTCATCAGCGCGGTACGGTTGGTCTGCAACAGCGGCGAGCCGTCGCGGCTCTTTAACGGAAGTCCGCAGCTGAAGGGGCCATAGCCGGCGGCGACGAGGTCGGTTCCGGTCCAGACTCCGAGCACGCCCGGCATGGCCTTGGCGGCCGAAACGTCGATACCGCGGAGGATGCCGTGGGCGTGGCTGGAGCGCACGATCCAGGCATAGGCCTGTCCGGCCAAGTTGAAATCGTCGGTATATCTGCCCTTGCCGCGCACCAGGGTGTCGTCCTCCTTGCGGTGGACCGGCTGGCCGATACCATATTTTTGCAGTGCGATAGCGTTCTCCAGAGAAGACGGAGATGTATGGTCTTGCATCGAAAAATCCCTGAAATGCCCGGCTTTTGCGCGATTTCGCGCTTCCCCTGCAGATAACGCGCCGATTACCCCACGACAACGCCTGATTAGGCATGGTCCCATGTGAAGGGCAGTTGCGCCGCACCGGCGCGCTGCTAAAGTTTCCGTGAACGGAACTTAATTCCAAGTCGGCCGGGTACTGGCTGCGGAAAGACATTTTGAATGAGCCATGACACGCGGCTTCGCGATGGCCTTGAGCCGTGCGGCGGTCCGGAAGCGTCGGTCGCGGCAGGGGGCACCGATCTGCGGGGAACGGACAGTTCGCCGGCTGGAACCGGCGTCTACGCGGCGCTCGATCTGGGTACCAATAATTGCCGGCTCTTGATCGCCTGCCCGACCGGGGACGGATTTCGCGTGGTCGATTCGTTCTCGCGGATCATCCGGCTCGGCGAAGGCGTTTCGGCAACGGGGTGCATCAGCGACGCCGCGATCGAGCGCGCCATCGCCGCGCTGAGCATCTGCCGGGACAAGATCCATTTCAGGAAAGCAAAACGCCTGCGGCTGATCGCCACCGAAGCCTGCCGGGCGGCCTCGAACGCGGAAGGATTTCGCGACCGGGTTGCGGCCGAGACCGGCATCCGGCTCGAGGTGATCGATCGCGAGACCGAGGCGGCGCTCGCCGTGATCGGCTGCTCGCCGCTGCTCGACCCGGAAGGCCGCGGCGCCATTCTGTTCGATATCGGCGGTGGCTCGACCGAACTGGTCCGGATCGAGCGCAATCCGGACGAGCAGGACGCAACCCCTCGCATAAAGGCCTGGATGTCGATCCCGCTCGGCGTCGTTACCTTGGCGGAGCATTTCGGCGGCAGGGATGTCACCGCGCAATCCTATGCGAAGATGGTCGAGGAAGTAGCCCAACACGTCGCCCCGTTCGCTACCGAGCACGGTGACGATCTGGAAAAGATGCACCTGCTTGGCACCTCAGGCACGGTGACGACGCTGGCCGGCGTCCATCTCAATCTGCTGCGCTACGATCGCCGCCGGATCGACGGCATCTGGATGAGCAACGCGGACCTGACCACGACCATCGCGCGATTGCTCCGTATGAGCTACACCGAGCGCGCCGGCAATAATTGCATCAGCGTTGAACGCGCCGATCTGGTGCTGGCGGGCTGTGCCATCCTCGATGCCATCCGCAACGCGTTTCCGCTGCCGCGGTTGCGCGTCGCCGATCGGGGTCTGCGCGAGGGCATGCTGGTCGAGATGATGCGCGAAGACGGCGCCATCAGCGTATGCTGATAGGCGCACGCTAGCGTTATCCTTTCGTTTGAGCATGATCTCTGTGCAAACGCCCTTGGCGTTTGTCGCGCGGGAAAACCGGTTTCCACTTTTCCGGATCATGCTGTAGCGCGATGTGCTAGAGCCTGACCTATGGCAAAAGATACCACTGGACGGTTGCACGTCACGGTCAAAACCGGCGGCAAACGAAAACTGTCTTCAAAGCTCTGGCTGGAGCGGCAGCTCAACGACCCCTATGTCGCGCAGGCCAAGCGCGACGGTTTTCGCTCGCGCGCGGCTTATAAATTGCTCGAGATCGACGACAAGCATCATTTCCTCAAACCAGGCATCACGGTGGTCGATCTCGGCGCTGCGCCCGGCGGCTGGAGCCAGATCGCCGCCAAACGCGTCGGCGCCGCCGACGGCAAGGGCAGGGTCGTCGCGATCGACCTTCTGGCGATGCCGGAGATCCCGGGCGTGACGTTCGCGCAGCTCGATTTTCTCAAAGAGGACGTGCCGGAAAAGTTGCTTGCGATGATGGGCGGCCGCGCGGACGTCGTGTTGTCCGACATGGCCGCCAACACCACCGGCCACCGCAAGACCGATCAGCTCCGCATTTTGGGACTCGTCGAAGGCGCCGCCGCGTTCGCCGCCGACGTCTTGAATCGCGGCGGCACCTTTGTCGCAAAAGTGTTTCAGAGCGGCGCCGATGCCGAATTGCTGGCGCAGCTCAAACGCGATTTTGCCACCGTCAAGCACGTCAAGCCGGCATCGAGCCGGCAGGATTCTTCCGAGCGCTACGTGCTGGCGATGGGATTTCGGGGGCAGGCGAACGATCGACCAGAAGCATGATGGTGCTCTCGGTCAGTAGAACACCACAACGCAATCGCGCATCTTTGCGCCTCACCATCGGCGAACCACGCCATACTGTTTTACGCGGTATGCACGAGACTTCGCTCCTCCGCTGAAGCTCCGTCATGATTGGGTCACATCGCGATGTCAGCACAGCGATAGGTGCTGCAGGAAATCCGCGCGCAACCATCTATCGTCGGTAGTTGCTCTTAACCGCGCGTCTTGGGCTGAGTTAAAAATGTAAATGACACCGTAAGGCATTTTTTCTGGATCGCGATTAGCGTTGATGTCTTCGATGGCAGATCAAACCAGAAGAGACAACATGCCCGACAATACAGTTGATTTCAGGCGGATCCTCTTAGCCGCTTTATGCATTTGTCTCCCGCCTTCCACTTCTTTTGGCAACGCGGCCTCCGCCGTCACACCTGATCCAGCCTCAGAATGAGCGACAGCGGTAATGATCTCGAAACCCTGCAGAACATTTTCCAGGATGCGAATGCGCCCCAGGACGGCACAATTGCCCCGATGCAATGAGCTCGATATCGCCGACCCCGTGCCGGAGAACTTTGACCCAAACGACCCGGATCATTCCCGATGGAAGCCTTTGCCGCTTGGGCCATGGGGTCGCTATCTGTGGTGGATCGATCCCGCCACTTATAATATTCAACAATTTCCACCACCCGCAGACGCCGATGCATATCCTTATGGCAACGACCTGCGGCGCGTCGAGCGCGGGATTGCCCCGATGCAGAAGATCTTTGGGGACGTCATACAGTCCATCAAGAACGATCCGGCTTTCCACGCCCACTATCCTGGCAAAAAGATTGAAATCGCCGGCCCCGCCTTCTCAGGGGCAAGCTTCGCACTTGTCAATTATTTCGGGAAAGAACTCCCCACTTTGGAGGAGCACTTCCTGCCAATGTCTTCAAGATGTTCGCCATGATGACAGGGATGCGCAGAGCGGTCACCGTTCCCACCGGAAAGCCAAATCTGCGCGCATTCGCCGCAAGCGATGCGAACTCCGCGGGCGTCGTGATTTTCAATTACAACAGCGCGTTCACCGACAAGCCCGAGCTTTTTTCCGTTGAATTGAACAACTTGCCGCTGAACGGTGTGGTGTCGGTCGAGCGCTATCTGGTTGACGCCAATACCAGCGACCTGCACGCCTACCTCACGCAGCCTCACCGGCCGGATCCTGATTTGCACAAGGTCGAGCAGTTCAACGCGCAAGTCCACAACGGACAGTTGATGCTGCCATCGCGCAGTCTGGGGCTGGGCGTAACCTTCTGGCGGGTACACGTCTGAAGGCGCAGTAAGGCAGTGCCAGCGAAATTCGGTCGCGATCACTTCTACTGCCGTGATGGCGATGGTTTTGTGCCTCACCCCAGCCGCTGATCCCGCGCGTCCTCGGTGGTTTCGCTCGCCGCTTTCGCCACGGCCTTGGCCGCTTCCTTGCGGCTGGAAATCTCGACCGCCTGGCGGCCGGAGATTTCGTGGCCGGCATCGTCGGGCATCTGCCAGAAGAAATAGGCCGAAATCGCCGAGATGATCGAGACTACCAGGAAGGCCGGGGCGAATGCATCGGCGCTCAGCTCGGTCGCATGATGCAGCAGCAGCGTGGTCTCGACCGAGAACGCGCCGACCGCCACGCCAGCCGAAATCGCCAGTTGCTGGTTGACGCTGACGAGCGTCGTGGCCCGGCTCATCTGCGCCGGGTCGATCTCGGCATAGGCGACGGTGTTGATCGCGGTGAACTCCAGCGAGCGGAAGAAGCCGCCGACCACCAGAATGATCATGATCAACAGCAACGGCGTCGTCACCGTAAACAGCGCACAGGCGGCGAGGAACAGCGAACTGACGATCGCGTTGATGGTCATCATGTTGCGAAAGCCGAAGGTGCGGATGATGCGCGCGGCCAGCGTCTTCATGCCCATGGCGCCGACCGCGGAGGCAAACGTGACGAGTCCCGATCGAAACGGCGACAGGCCGAATCCGACCTGCATCAAGAGCGGCAGCAAAAACGGCAGCGCGCCGATGCCGAGGCGAAATAGAAAACCGCCGATGATGGCGGCGCGCATGGTCGGCAACCGTAGCAGCGAGAAATCCAGCACCGGTGAAGCGGTTCGTCTGGCGTGGATCACGTAGAGCGTCATGGAAATGGTACCGATCGTGACCAGCGCGGCGACGATGGTCCACGGCAGCAGATTGAGGCCCGCAACCGAGAGCCCGAAGGCGATGCCGGCAAGGCCGATGCCTGCGAGCACGAGGCCATAGAGATCGAACCGCTCGGGGTTCTCGCTCTTGATCGGGTCGATGTAGCGCATCGCCATGAAGATGCCGAGCAGCCCGATCGGGATGTTGATCAGGAAGATCCAGTGCCAGGAGAAATAGGTGGTGATGAATCCGCCAAGCGGCGGGCCGATCACCGGCCCGACCAGCGCCGGCACTGTGACCCAGGCCATCGCATTGACCAGCGCGCTCTTGTCGATCGAGCGCAGCAGCACCAGCCGTCCGACCGGCGTCATCATCGCGCCGCCGAGGCCTTGCAGGATGCGCGCGATGACAAAATCGGTGACCGAGGAAGACAGCGCGCAGCCGATCGAGCCCGCCATGAAAACCGCGATGGCGATCGAGAACACCATGCGGGCGCCAAAACGATCGGCGGTCCAGCCGCTCGCCGGAATGAAGACCGCAAGCGACAACAGATACGAGGTGATCGCAAGCTTCAATGTCAGCGGGCTGGTGCCGATATCGGCGGCGATCGCCGGCAGCGAGGTCGCGATCACGGTCGAATCCATGTTCTCCATGAACAGGGCAGTGGCCACGATGAGCGGGATCAGGCGTTGTTTGTTCATGAAGATTCGGGGGAGGAAACGAGCGGGAGGGGGCGCTGTAGCACCCCGTCGCCGCAGTGGCTATTGCGGAACCCCGGAAACCACCTAAATCTCCGTGACAATATCGCTGTGCGGAATACCGCCGGAGATCGGCCGATGATCTATATCCTTGCTGCTTTAGTGCCGCCGCTCGGGCTGCTCCTGAACGGGCAGCCTTTTTCGGCGATTTTCAACCTGGTCCTGATCGTGGTTTGCGTGATTTTGGGCCTATTTTTTCACGTCCTATTACTGGTGCCTTCGGCGCACGCATTGATCGTTGTTCATATGAAGCGCGAGGAGCGCATGCATCGGGAGGTCGTCGACGCAATCCGTCGCCATGGCCCGCCGCCGGGGTATCCGCGCTGAAGTTGGATTCGAGTGGCTAGCCCCTTTGATTCGCCTCTTTGATTCCTCATGGGGCCATGCTATCGACCACCGCCAACCCTACCGATGGGCTCGATTCGCCGGCGATGCCATCTGCGTCGCCGAGGGAGACGTTCATCCCTTAGGTTCTAGCGCGGCGGACGGGCCGCAAGGAGTTGGTAATGACGCAGGTGCACGGACTTCAGGGGATTCGCGAAGCCTTTACGTTCGACGACGTGCTTCTCAAACCCGGCCTCTCGGATGTGCTGCCTTCAGAGGTCGATATCCGCTCCCGCGTCACGCGCGCCATTGCGCTCAACATTCCGATCATTGCCTCCGCGATGGATACGGTCACCGAAGCGCGGATGGCGATCGCCATGGCGCAGGCCGGCGGCGTCGGTGTCATCCATCGCAATTTTGACCCGGAGGGCCAGGCCGCCCAGGTGCGGCAGGTCAAGAAGTACGAATCCGGAATGGTGGTCAATCCCTTGACCATAGGTCCCGACGCAAAATTGTCGGATGCGATGGCGCTGATGAGGGACCATGGTTTTTCGGGAATTCCTGTGGTCACCGGCGGGGCTAAGGGCGTGCCAGGAAAACTCGTCGGCATTCTCACCAACCGCGACGTGCGTTTTGCCACCGATCCGGACCAAAGAGTCTCCGAGTTGATGACGCACGAAAACCTCGTCACGGTGCGTGAAGGCGTCAGCCAGGACGAAGCCAAGCGGATGCTGCACAAGTACCGGATCGAGAAACTGTTGGTGGTCGACGACCAATATCGCTGCGTCGGCTTGATCACAGTAAAGGACATGGAGAAGGCGGTCGCGCATCCGCTGGCGTGCAAGGATGCGCAGGGCCGCCTGCGCGTCGCGGCCGCGACCACGGTCGGCGAGGGCGGCTACGAGCGCACCGAGCGCTTGATCGACGCCGGGGTCGACCTGGTCGTGGTCGATACCGCGCATGGCCATTCCTCGCGGGTGCTGGAGGCCGTCAACCGCATCAAGCGGCTCTCCAACGCCGTGCAGGTGATCGCCGGCAATATCGCAACCCAAGAGGGCGCGCAGGCGCTGATCGACGCCGGCGCGGACGCGATCAAGGTCGGCATTGGTCCGGGTTCGATCTGCACGACGCGGATCGTAGCCGGCGTCGGCGTGCCGCAACTGACCGCGATCATGGATGCGGTGGAAGCTGCAAAGAAGGCCGGCGTGTCCGTGATCGCCGATGGCGGCATCAAATATTCCGGCGATCTGGCAAAGGCTCTCGCCGCCGGTGCCGACATCGCCATGGTCGGCTCGCTGCTGGCCGGCACCGACGAGACGCCGGGCGAAGTGTTTTTGTGGCAGGGCCGTTCCTACAAGGCCTATCGCGGGATGGGCTCGGTGGGTGCGATGGCGCGCGGTTCGGCCGACCGTTATTTTCAGCAGGACATCAAGGACACGCTAAAACTGGTGCCGGAGGGCATCGAGGGTCAGGTGCCGTACAAGGGCCCGGTCGGCAACGTCATGCATCAGCTCGCCGGTGGCCTGCGCGCCGCGATGGGATATGTCGGCGCCAGGAATCTCGCCGAGTTTCACGAGAAGGCGCAGTTCGTGCGCATCACCGGATCGGGCTTGCGCGAAAGCCATGTCCATGACGTCACCATCACGCGGGAAGCGCCGAATTATCCCGGTGGGGTGTGATCATGGTCGATTGGTCGGACGAGCGGATAGCTGCACTCACAGATCAGGATCTGAAGAATCTGCTTGTCAACGCCGAGCGCAAATCGGTTGCCGCGGTCGTCGCGCAATGCAAGGCCGAGATGGAAAAGCGCGATGCGTTGAAACCGCGCAAGACGGCAAAACCTCGGACCGAATTGAAGGAATTCGAGCACGAGATGTCCGGGCAACTCGCCGCGGTCGGCAAGGAAATGGCTGAAAAATACGATCTCTCCGAGGAGACCGCGAAGGCAAAGTCCGCCGACGTGAAGGGATTTCGATCGCACAAGCTGCTCGATGCCAAGGGATTTGCAAAACTCGGCGGGCATCAGCGCGACGGCACGGTCGCGGTCGATCGCTATATCTCCTACCGGCGCGGCAACGGCACCGTGACGCTCGGCGTTTGGCTATTGAAAGACGCGCCGATCGAGGACCATGAATTCCATGTCAGCGCACCCGCTACAATGATCGAGGGCGGCAAGAGTTTTGCCGAGGTCCGGCCGGGTATTTCGGAAAAGGACGCGCAGGAGACGCGGCACATCCGCGCGTTCAAGGATTTGCCGAGTGCTGCGGCCGCGTTCGACGCGGCGCTGGCGAAGATTACGGCTTAAACGTCATTGCGAGCCAACGGGTCGCGCGAACGCGCGCCCGATGATAAACTCCGCGAAGCAATCCAGCTTTCTTGTTTCTGCGGCAAAAATGGATTGCTCCGCGGAGCCTGTCATCGGGCGGCGCTTCGCGCCGACCCGTTGGCCCGCAATGACGAAAAAGGAGGAAACAACCATGTCCCAGGCAAAACGCGTCGTTCTCGTCTCCCGCCCCGTCGGCGAACCGAAACCGTCGAATTTTCGCATCGAGGAATATGAGGTGCCGACGCCGGGCGAAGGCCAGGTTCTCCTGCGCACCATATGGCTGTCGCTCGATCCCTATATGCGCGGGCGGATGAGCGACGGTCCGTCCTATGCGGCGCCGGTGCCGGTCGGCGGCGTCATGGAAGGCGGCACGGTGTGCGAGGTGATCGCCTCGAACAATCCCGCTTTTGCCAAGGGTGACATTGTGCTTTCGCGCGCGGGCTGGCAGACGCACGCGCTGTCGGACGGCAAGGGGTTGGCAAAAATCGATCCAAAACTCGGACCTATATCGACCGCGGTCGGTGTGCTCGGTATGCCCGGCATGACTGCCTATGCCGGGCTGCTTGAGATCGGCAAGCCGCGGCTAAGCGAAACCGTGGTGGTTGCGGCGGCGTCCGGAGCGGTCGGGTCGGCAGTCGGGCAAATCGCAAAGCTCAAGGGCGCGCGGACGGTCGGCATTGCCGGCGGCAAGGACAAATGCGATTACGTCAAACAGGAACTGGGCTTCGACGACTGCCTCGATCATCGTGACCCCGATCTCGCGGCCAAGTTGAAAGACGCTTGTCCCAAGGGTATCGACGTCTATTTTGAGAATGTCGGCGGCGCGGTGTTCGAGGCGGTGTTCCCATTACTTAACGCGTTCGCGCGTGTCCCCGTGTGCGGCCTGATCGCGCAGTATAACGACACCCAGCCGACGATGCCGAAATGGGCACCGTCGATGATGCGCGCGGTCCTGACAAAACGCCTGACCATCCGCGGTTTTATCGTCAGCGATTTCGCCGCGCTTCATGCAGACTTCTT
>Ga0209647_1004489_pt1 | contig 10491 bp, 9 predicted proteins | sample GraSoi_2013_60cm_FD_185827 | JGI IMG/M metagenome (GOLD analysis project Ga0209647, IMG submission 185827) | Grasslands soil microbial communities from the Angelo Coastal Reserve, California, USA - Sample 9_17_2013_60cm (SPAdes) (version 2) | ecosystem: Environmental > Terrestrial > Soil >...
ACGAGCCGAGTCGCTCTGGAGAGCACGTATCTGTTCAATTAAGATAAACTGCTTATCGGGTGCCCGGCTAATAAAGTGCAGATCGGGATGGTTGCCGTGCATGACTTTTCGGCAGGCCAGGCATACATTGCAAGGATCTCGTGGGGCAATACGTGGGTCAGGGCCGCCAGTACACAGCAAGGTCTGGGCAAAGCGGTGGGCAAGCAGACTTTTACCGATATGTTGAGGGCCAGTAAACAGGTAGGCATGGCGGACCTGCTGGGCCGCGAGCGTGCGCCGCAGCAGGTCAATGGCATGTTCGTGGCCGACAATATTCCAGTTTTGTTGGGCAGATTGTTGCGTCTCTAGCATAGAGACATGGTAGCAGAAAAGCAGGTTAAAGGCAATTCTCCCCTGATGTTGTATAACAAATCAGGTATCATCGCCACTTACGGTGCAAATTTTATGTATGTGTTGCGGGTGTGCACCCGCAGCACATGCATAAAATTTGCGAAGCGCCACAGGCGCTGAGAAGTCTAATAAAGAGGGGACCTGAACAGTTATGATGTTGTACACTAATTAAGCGCTACACAAAATATATATAAAGGGGTAAGGAAAGATATATATGTTTCCAGCTCTGCCACAGCATATTCAAGATGAGCTTATCCTGTTAGCACATACCTATGGACAACCAGTAGTCCGGGTGGCTGACCTGGCAATGAGCAGCCTGTTCGATCCGCTGAATAAGACCGATCGTTACGGCGAAGCATGTATGGTTGTGCGCCGACCCAATGGTAAGGTGCTAACGATGAAAAAGACGTTCTATCCTAAAGGGGCTTACAGGTTGCCTACTGGCGGAATTTCACATGGAGAGGGCGTCCTGGCTGCCTTGTTACGGGAAACGACCGAAGAGACGGGCTTACAGGTTGAGGTGCGGCGCTTCCTGGCAGCAGTAGCATATCGCACCACGATCACTGGCGAAGAACCGGTGTTTTATACCTTTGCTTTCTTGCTTGATGAAATGGGCGGCACACTGACGGTGCTTGACGAGAGCGAGCAAGTAGAAGACTTTCGCGAGGTTGAGCCAGCTGACCTGCTCAAGCTAGCAGAGTACTTAGAGCAGCTAGGCGCGGAATATAGCCAGGCACTGCAGGGACAGGTAGGCGATTGGGGACAGTTTCGCGCCGTCATTCACCGAGCTGTATGGCAAGCCTTGTATGGATAAAGGGATTTTTGTGTGTAGGGCAGACGCAAGCCAGGTCTCCAGGGGAGACGACATCCTGCCCCTATGAGCGCAGAGATACATTTCCCTTGCATGCCTCAGGCGAAGTGCAAACGTGTCCCAACACTTGTCTGCACATAGGCATCCGGCAGCGTACGTATGAGTTCATGGGTGGCTTTCCAGCCGGTTTGTGCATCCTCACCGCCTTTGGCGGTTCGCATAAACATGTGTTGTACGTACAACACCCTTTTCTCTTCTGTATAGAGTATACTGCTATGCGTAAGAGATTTCGTCTCGATGATCGCCAGATGCTCGAAGAGGAGTGATTTTTTCGAGAGAGATCAGATAAGCAGGCCCAAAACTCCTTTCTCACGTAAGGTGATATACTATTCATATGAATGCTCATTTCAACTATCTCAGTCACCTTGCTTGCAGCGTTTGTGGTTATCAATACCAAGCGGACCAACTCCAGACAGTCAGTCAGCCCTTGTTGTCCCCGAGCATTGCTGGCACAATATAATCTGGCGGCAGTGGCAAGTGATGTGAGACGAAATGATTTGGTACATCGTGAAACAATCATGTGGCGCTATCATGAGGCAGCAGCGACATTAGCGGTCTATCATATGTTACTGGATACATAATTTCTTACACCCGAAGATGAGACAGTTTTGTTCTTTACAGGCAGTGGCTTATCTGAGATAGGGACTTATGTATGATCTAAATGTCTCATGGGTCACAGCGTTTGTCCTGCAAATATGTTATGCTACAAGTGAATATTATTAGTCCGTTGTATATAGCGAAAGCATTACTCTCATATATTAGGATTTTATTTAGATAAGGCTGATGTAACCAATGGAGACCTCTATCCGTTTCTACCATACGAATAGCAGTTTACGACCGTTTAGAGATGCGGAGCGTAACAATCGTCCCACGTCCCCGTTGTCAGAGGATGAGGATAGCCGTGCGGAGATAGCCAATGCGGACGGAACAGAGGTAGATACACACCCTCAGTTGTCGGTACCGGTCATACAACAAAAGGTGGATGTGGCTGATTTTGAGGCGATCTTCCTACGTTTTCAGGGACCTATTACAAATTTCATTTATCATCTCATTGGAAATCGTGAACAAGCGTATGACCTTGCACAGGATGTATTCGTCAAGGCTTACAAAGCCTTATTGAACGGTACGGTAGTCCAGCCAGGTGCTTTATCTGCCTGGTTGTATCGTATCGCGGCTAATACGACGACGGACTCATTACGTCGCCGCAGGCTGATTGCCTGGTTACCACTTTCGCTGTTTAATGAAGATCGAGGTATCGGAGCAGGCGTGCTCTCGGACTCGGGTGGAGCGGTAGGGGAGAATTTCAATAGCAGTGAAGAAGATAATAGTGGCAATGGACGAGGCGGTAATGTCAGTTCGATGTATGAGCGCGGTGGGTATGATGGCGGGCGCTTCGAGAGTCGCGTGGCTGATCGCGAGATTGTCGAGCGCGTGCTTAAACAACTGCCCCCCAAGTACGCAGTATGCTTATGGCTCTACGAAAATGATGGTTTATCTTGTGCAGAGATAGCAGAGATATTAAATATCAGTGCATCGGCGGTCAAGATGCGTTTGATGCGAGCACGAGAACGTTTTATTAACTTGTACAAACAAGAAGTGAGCGAAACGTGAATTGTATCGAGGCACAGGTGATGCTGGCGGCACACCGAGAACTGAAGAATATTGATGTAGACACAACCGAGCTGGATGAGCACCTGGAACAATGCTCTGCATGCAGACAGGTACTTGCCGGTTATAGTTCGGTTGGTGAGCACATACGTGGTCTGTCGGCAGTGGAGCCGCCACCTGAAATGCATGCCAAACTTATGCAGGCGCTCGCTGCTGAGCATTTCCAGTTTATGCAACGATTACCAACTGCCGCGCCTCCACCGCCTGATTTCCTGAAATCCTATATGCAAGAACACGCCCATTCCTCACATAAAATGGATTCGCTCGCGGCATTTTCAACCGCTAATACAGGGGCATTACCCGTCCTGTCCAAGCCGTATAAAAAGCGGACAAAGTATCGTATGGGCAGCCAGTTTGCTATCATTGGGCTAGCTGCTGTCTTCTTTATAGCCTTGATGATGGGCGGTATCACTTCCCTATTGCTGTTGGCTCAGGGTCATGTCTCGGGAGGACAGGCCCCCGCAATTGTCGACTTTCCCACCGAGGTTCAAGTAGCAGCATATACCACCCATACAAGCTACCAACATGTAGTAAGCGCCATCGGCGATACATCGTCAATTTACTATACTGCCTATGGCAACGATACAAATAGCGGATGGATGCTGGAGCAGATGGATCGTACCACCAGGGTCAGTACGCCACTGCTGACAACCCCGAGCGCCAGCCCATTGATTGTCCTAGGCAGTCAGAATGGCTGGTTGGTATGGCTACAATTTGATGCTCCCAGGTTTGCAGGACAAGGTACGCTGCTGCACACTAATACGGTACTCTTACGCAATTGGAGTCTGCATTACCTGTCACTCGTTGCCCCACAGCATGCCCATATGAGTACCACTATTCCTACATCTATGACCCTGGTTTCTGGTACGTTTGACCAGGGAGCTGCACCCAGCTGGGTACATTCGCCTATCCAGGGCATCTGGTTCATGCAAGATACTTTACTGGTGGCGTCGATTGGCAATAACGGTGTTTCCCATCTTATGCGATATCCGTTAACTCCAACAACAGGTTCGCCGGTCACAGAGATTGCGCAAGCAAGCCCCGAGCACACTTTTACGTCACCTACCGCCACTAACGACGGCAATCAGATATACTGGTCAGAGGAATGGCGGACTGACGACGGCATGTTGCATAGCAATATCTGGACGCGCCAGGTGCAGGATACGCCGGTATCTATGCACGGCAAATTAGTCCAGCAATCCATTGTTGTCACACAGCTGTTCCTGCAAGATGGCATGTCCTTCCGACCCGTTGTGGTTGATGATGCACTCTTCCTCTTGAATACCGGGAATCAGCTTGGACTCGCGTCACCTACGCCGGGAGGAACTGCACAGGCAACTCGAACGAATACGCCCGTGCCAACCGTCACGCCAAATACCGGCGCAAACACCACGTCCTGGGCAGACAACAGCGTTTATATGCCGCCTCTGGATAATGGAGTACGCGGCAACTTACTGATGTTCCCACTGAATGGGGATCCTACAGCCACGCCAACGCCCATTGGCGACCCCGGTGCCTCCGCCGCTCTCCAGGCGGGCAAGGATTTCGTCCTGTGGCAAAGTGGAGATGGCAGCTTCAAGATGTATGATGCCGCCACGAAGAATAATGTCATCATTAATGAAGTCTTGAATACCGCTCAATTTGTAGCGGTCAATGGTACGACGGTTACCTGGACCGTCGATAACGGAGCAACTACTACAAATAACAACAGCAACGGCAGTAGCCAGGTTGCGACATTGCAGGAATTTAGCTGGCCCAGGAAATAAATCAAGCAACAAAAAGGGGGCAACAGGATCATGATCCTGTTGCCCCCTTTTTGTTGCTTGAAATGCAAGAAGGAGAAAGCGCGGCGGTCTTTTCCTGGCAGCAAGGTTTGATGGAAAGATAATTGACGCAATCCCATCCACAAATTTAAAATATTGTAATATTTTTGGCGATTTTTATTAAATCATTGACATTCCATGTTTTACCAGTTAAAATACTACCATTAATATACACAAAAACGCCAATTTAAAAAGAATTTTTTAAAAGTGAAAGGACGCATGGAATGTTAGCAACTCTACGCCAACGCAATTTCTCTCTGCTCTGGTTTGGTCAGCTCATCTCACTGATCGGAGATTGGTTACTTTTTATTGCTTTACCTTTTTACATCTATACATTAACCGGTTCGGCGCTGGCCACAGGTATTATGTTTATTATACAGACGCTGCCGCGCATCTTTCTCAGCTCACTAGCCGGAGTGTTTGTCGACCGCTGGAGCCGCAAGTACACAATGCTTATAACAAACCTCATCCAATCAATCGTACTTCTGCCCCTCCTCCTGGTTCATTCCAAAGATATGTTATGGATTGTCTATACCTTCGCATTTGTAGAGTCCTGCGTTTCCCAGTTTTTTATGCCCGCTGCCAATGCAATCGTTCCAAATCTGGTCGATAAGGAACACCTGCTGGCCGCCAATTCGTTGAATTCCATGAGCCAGGAATTGACAAGGCTCATCGGACCACTGCTGGGAGGAGTGTTAATGGGAGTGTACGGTATCAATAGCGTGGTGATCGTAGATGCCTGCTCGTTTCTCATTGCCGCAGGCATGCTTGCCTTGATTACTGTACAGGCTCGACCCAGCCAGGAACAGAGTACGACATCTCAACCCTTGACGGCTCTTAGCAAGCTCTGGCGGGAGTGGCTGGCAGGTCTGCAGCAGGTGAAGCAGGACAAGTTGATTCGTGCCATTTTTCTCGCTTTCGGTGCCTTGATGATCGCTGAAGGACTATTGCAGGTCATCCTTGCTCCCTGGGTCAAGTCTGTCTTGCATGGCACCGCTCTAACGTTTGGTTGGATTGCAACCTCACAGGCGATTGGCGGTCTGCTTGGCTCGGTGCTCATGCCCTATGTCAGCAAAGTGATTAAACCCACACGTCTCATTCCACTGAGCGGTGTGCTCATAGGGCTGCTTTTACTGGCAATCGTGAACATTCCCATCTTCGCGCTGGACCTGATGCTTGTCGGCCTGGCAGGAGTAGCAGTGATCGGATTCTTCGTCAATCTCTATACCATGCTGCAAGATAGCACTACCGATGCCTACCGGGGACGCATCTTTGGGGCTTTTGGTGTCGTCCAGGCACTAACCATGTTGCTGGGCATGGGACTTGCCAGCTCATTGGGAGACCGCATAGGTAGCGTGCCAATTCTGGATATAGCGGCAAGCTGCGATATACTCGCGGGCCTGCTGGCAATATTCGTTATACGCAACTCGAGGCAGTCTGCACCGGCAGTAGAGATTGAGTCAGCGACGGCAAACGCGCTCCCTGTAGGATGATAGGATATAAATCAAGCTAACGCTGAGAATATAAGATGTCAAAATGGATGTCAGCTTTTAGCTTTTCCTGTTCTTGTTATTTTGGCTTCCAGAAAGTTTCATTCCTCTATAGATAAGATCAATGGGGAATTGGATGTTGAGGCTTTCTAGTGTTACTATGCTCTCCGATCCGAATGTATGGAGTTTCCAGACGTCTCCTTCTCGGTGGTAGACTTCTATTAATATGCTCTGAGAGTCAACCATGACATATTCTTCTACTGTTGAGCATTCTCGGTAGTACAGGAATTTTTTCCCTCTGTCAATGGCTTCAGTGCTCGGTGAAAGTACTTCAACGATTAAACGAGGATACCGGATCATATCGTCTAGTTCCTGATCATGTTGATCACAGCTTACCGTGAGATCGGGATAGACGTAACGCGACTCCGAGAGTTGTAGTCGGATATCTGAGTTATAGATGTTGCACGGATTGTTTTCTAAGGATCTCCCGATAGCAATGGTTAAGTTGGCGATGATCCTCGAATGGTAGGTGCTCCCGCCTGCTAGCATCCTCAACTCGCCGTCTAGATATTCGTAGCGTGCTTCTCTGCTGCTTCGATCAAGTATTAGGTAGTCTTCAGCACTCATGATCGGATATTGGTGTAGTGCCATTGTGTTTCTCCTTCCTATGGAAGATGATATCATACTTTAGGAGATAGTGGGGATTATAAACAGTCCGGGCTAAAGTATCACCCTTGACTTGGTCACATATAATTTATATATACCCATTCCAGGGGGGTATGGGTTTAAAAAAGAGAATGGAGCAAGAGGTAAACCTATCATGCAGATAATCAATAGCATTGCGCAGGCATTTTTTACAGCCTTCAGCATGTTTTGGGAAATACTCTGGCCGTTGATTCTGGGCTTTGCTCTCTCCGGTGTCGTCCAGGCAGTTGTATCCCATCAGGCCATGGCAAAGACGCTTGGGGGTAATGATCCGAAGAGTCTCACCCTTGCCACTCTCTTTGGGATTGCCTCAAGCTCATGCTCTTATGCAGCCGTTGCACTCGCCCGTTCCATCTTTCAAAAAGGTGCAAGCTTTACCTCCGCAATGGTCTTCGAACTTGCATCAACCAATTTGGTGATTGAGCTTGGCATTATATTAATCGTGTTGATGGGATGGCAATTCGCCGCGGCAGAGTACGTGGGCGGCATTCTGATGGTTATCTTCATTGCGCTGATCTTTCGCTTCACTTTAACACCCAGGCTGGTGAGCATGGCAAAAGCACATGCCGAGGAAGGCCTCGCAGGCAGAATGGAGGGGCACGCGGCGATGGATATGAGCGTATCAGGGGGGTCGTTTTTTGCCAAACTCTTCAGTGGCAAAGGGTTTACAGCGGTCAGCAACTACTTTGTCATGGACTGGGCATCAGTATGGGTCGATATTGCGCTTGGCCTATTGATTGCCGGAGCCCTGGCTGCGTGGGTACCAGACACCTTCTGGCAAGCATTTTTCTTCAGCAACGATCCGACGCTGGCAAAAATAGAAGGCCCGCTGGTTGGCCCACTGGTTGCCATTTTTAGTTTCGTCTGCTCTGTGGGCAACGTCCCATTAGCAGCCGTGCTCTGGAGAGGCGGGATCAGTTTTGGTGGCGTCGTAAGTTTCATCTTTGCAGACTTGATTATCCTGCCCATTCTTGACATTTATCGCAAATACTACGGTTGGAAAGTGATGGGATATATCCTGGTGACGTTCTATGTGACCATGGCGGCAGCAGGATATGTTGTCGAGTTCCTGTTCGAGGCGCTTGGTATCATTCCCCAGAACCGCAACGTCGTTACCATCACCGAGGGCATCCAGTGGAACTATACGACGATCCTCAACATCATTTTTCTTGTGCTGGCTGCAGTGCTGGTAATACGCTTTATCCGCACAGGTGGGCTGCCAATGCTGCGCATGATGAATACCTCAGAACATGAGATGACTCACCACGAGATGAGCTAGGTGTTTTCAGCAGTCAACAGAATGACCCCCTACCCCTAAACAGCCAATCAAAAAGGTGACCCCCCAAGCGGAAAATGGTCTACTTTGACAGTGACAAAATAGACCATCTTGACCCTCATCAAGAGAAGCGGTACCATAGCCTCAAATAACTGATCATCTCTAGAGGGGTTCTTTTATGCTATCGATACAGGTTCTGAATACCAAGGGAGCGGCCAGACGACTTGGATGCTCTGAAACCTGGATACATAAATTGGCGTCCACAGGAAAGCTCAAAGCGTATATCTACGGAGACGAAGGGGAACTCATTGAGCACGAAAAGGAGACCAAGAGGCAAGGCCGGGCACTCTACTTCCTTGCTGATGATGTGGCAAAGTATCGTCCAGCCGTCCAGCGCCGCCCGCGAGGCAGTAAAAACAGGTACCCCCCAGTTCCTGAAACCCATGGGCATCAACGTGCCAACCATTTTTCTCTCTCTTTGCACTTTTTTGTTGACAGAAGATGGCCGTTCACAGCGTATATAGAATGATTATCGCTTAACATGACAAGCAAACCATGAGAGAGAAAGGTTTAGGAAGCACGTACGTATGACACAGATACCATTCCCATATTTGCCATCTCTACCCGAGATCACATTTCGTCATCTCTATGGTCCAGAAGATGCCCCCGCCTCTGTCACGCTCATCGAAGCATGTCGCGAGATTGATGCAATTGATCCTCTCTCCACACTGGAAGAGATCCCGACCGTTGAGGAGATGCGAGCCGATTTTGCTGATCGCGACCCGCAGAACGTGCTCTTTGCTCTGCATGGCGATGAAATGATCGCCTCCATCCGTCTCTCCTGGTGGACAGAAGCAGATGGCACCTGGCTCTACCTGCATCTGGGTCGGGTTGTTCCACAATGGCGCGGGCGCGGGCTTGGCACGGCTCTGCTACACTGGGCGGAGGAGCGTATCCGCGCGCTTGCCAACGAGCATCCCACCAATGGCAAGGGTGTTTTTGGGGCGAACGCTTCGAGTACGGAGAAAACCGCCACAGAACTCTTGTTGAACGAGGGGTATCGGTGTGTTCACATCAATGCCCTGATGGATTTCACTGACTTTCGGAAGCTCACCCAGCCGCGCCTGCCCGCGAAGATTGAACGGCGTTCCGTGAGGCCCGATCAACTTCGCTTGATCTGGGAGGCGAGTGCTCGTTTTTGGGCTGGAACCTTGTGGGGAGCGCCGGTTCCTTCTGAGGAAGAGTACCAGGAATTTCTCCACCAGCCTGATCTCGATCAGACGCTCTGGCAGGTGGCCTGGGATCAAGATCAGCCTGTTGGCATGGTTCTTGGGCGTCTCTCCAAGGGCTGTGGCTATATTGACGAGGTCAGTGTAGACAGTACGTATCGACGCCAGGGCATTGCCCAGGCTCTCATGCTGTACGCGCTCGCTGGACTGCGCGAACGTGGTGTGCAACGGGTTCGCTTGCACACCGACGCCAACAATCGCCATGGCGCCAGGTCGTTGTACGAAAAAATCGGTTTCTCTGTGGTCAAAGAATTTCCGCGCTATCGCAAACCGCTGTAGTTGGCAGTTGATCGAGCGTAATTCTGACCCTGCACTTTTCCAAATCTCCTCGTTTAGCGTTTGCTTGCCTTCAACTCTCTCTTAGGAAAAGTGCAAAGGTAGAGCATTTTTTTGTGTGTACAAAAAAATGGGAAAACCAGCCAGGCGAGTATGGCCTGACAGCAGGAGAGACGCTGCCTAGCCCAAAAAGGTGATGCTGTTTGTACATTGTTGGATGGTTTGGTAGTATCGGCAAAGAAGGAGCCACCAGGTGCGCATCCACATCCACTCGCAACAAGGAAGAAAGGGGTGGCAATGTTGAACGAACAGGACCGGGAACGGATTCGACAGGGTTATTACGTCGAAGAGAAGAGCACCCATCAGCTCGCGTCCTGACCTGGATGCGGTGGGAAAAAACCAGTGTGTCAATCTTGCGCAGTATGATCAATTGTTGAAACAATCCTGGTAAGGAAGGAGACCCTCGTATGCAACAAGTCCATATGAAAGAGCAAGGGAGCCAAACCTTGCTCGAAATGTATCTCCGCGCGCTTGACCTGGAGGCTTTTCTGGACAATTACCAAGCCTACGCCAAGGATGCGACGCGTTCTGGTCTGCCCTATGAGCGTTTTTTACTGGCGCTGTGTGAAGCAGAAGTCAGTCACCGCAAAGCGCAGAAGATTGAACGGGCCATTGCCGCCGCTAAATTTCCCTTCGTCACGTA
>Ga0209647_1004490_pt1 | contig 10491 bp, 9 predicted proteins | sample GraSoi_2013_60cm_FD_185827 | JGI IMG/M metagenome (GOLD analysis project Ga0209647, IMG submission 185827) | Grasslands soil microbial communities from the Angelo Coastal Reserve, California, USA - Sample 9_17_2013_60cm (SPAdes) (version 2) | ecosystem: Environmental > Terrestrial > Soil >...
AGGGCGGCCGCAACGAAGCTTGCACAGTTCTTCGGCGACGGGCTTTACGCGGTGAACGCGGCGGCAAGTCCGCTGCACTCCATAGCCGCACGGCAAGTGTTTATTGCGTGGGCTTGTGGGGGTGTGGTAGCGTCCCGACACTGCAGCGCAGGGTGGCGTTGCGGAACCCCGCTGCGGTTTCACTAGAGGCCAAAACATTGCCCGCAGAATTGTTGCGTGTGGACGCAAGATCTCCACAAGGCGAAGTGCTGCGCTACGCGGCGCATTTTTTGACGCGCGGCTGCGTGGTGGGAATTCCTACCGATACATTTTATGGACTGGCGGCGGATCCCTTTAATTTAGCGGCCGTTGATGAGATTTATCGCGTGAAGGGAAGACCGGAGACGCGGGCGCTTCCGATACTGGTGAATTGCCTGGAGCAGGCGTTGATGCTGGTGCGCGACCGCGAGGGAGAGATTGCCGGAGTGAATACTCCGCCGGGGAAATTTTTGAGGCTGGCGGAAGCATTCTGGCCGGGCGGGCTGACCTTGGTGATGGACGCATCCAATCGCGTTCCGCTGAAGGTTACGGCCAACACCGGCAAGGTGGCGCTGCGCTGGCCGAAAAGCGCGGTCGTGGAGCAGCTCATTGACGAGTTTGAAGGGCCGATTACCGGCACTAGCGCGAACGTGTCGGGATTTCCGTCGTGTTCGGGGGCGGACCAGGTAATGAAGCAGCTTGGGAGCCGCTTGCCGCTGGTGCTGGACGGAGGCGATACAGGAGCGTCGTTGCCGTCTACGATCGTTGAGCTGGTCGGCGAAGAGTGGAAGGTTCTGCGCGAAGGCGCGATTCCGGTCACCGAGATTGAAAAAGTTTTGCAGTAGACCCCACCCCCCTCCCCCCCTTTTCTGTAACTGCACATTCTAAAGGAGTTAGGGGTAGATTGTTGCGGAACTGCGCATTCCAAAGGACTTAGAGGTTGTCCGGACCCTCACAAACGTCTTTTTCGGTGCTTGGCGGACAGCCAGAAATGGCTGTCCCGCTGGGAGGCGAGACGCAATTCTTTACAGGAGTGAGTATACCATTTCGTACTGATTTGTCAATGAGTTTATATTGGCCGCAGAATCAGTGAGTTACAGCGACCGCCGTGGAGGCGGGGAGCGTGGCTAGGAAATCGTAATCGCCGGTCGGCAGGAGCGGCGGGTCGCTGAGCGATCGGCGGTGAACGGAGACAACGTCGGTGAACCACATCGGCAAGTAGGGAAGATCGTCCGCCAGGATTTTCTGGGCTTCGCTGCAGGGGGCTTTCCTTTTTTCGCGGTCCATTTCGGTGCGGATTTGGTCGGTTAACGCGTCAATGCGCGGGTTGCGGTAGTGTCCGCGGTTGGCGCCGTCGGGTGGGAAGCGCTTGCTGGAGAAGGCGAACTCGAAGAAATCAGGGTCGTTATTGGCGCCGACCCAGCGGGCATAGCTCAACTGAAAGTTGCCTTTGGCCATATCGAAGAAGAGCGTAGCGATTTCGAGGGGGCGCGAGAACGTCGCAGACGGACACAAGGAAAATGTACCTGTTTGACCTCTCTGATCGCCTGATGAAGATACGTGAGAGCTTTAAGGAAGTAGGTTGTACTCTAGCGTTCCGAATCGCAGCGAAACGCGATCCGCGCTGATCTCTCGCTGATTCAATTACGTCGCTTCCACCATTTATACGCCTCAATCGCAACGGCAACTATGAATCCAATCGCAAGCAGTTGTCCAGCTAGACGGAACATATAAGCCGCCTCCTTTATGTGCGTTCCTCAGCCAAGACATCTACGTTCTTACAAGATTGGAAATTTAGCTCGATGGATCGGCGACATTTTGGACAGGATATTTTGTGCCCGTTTACTTTCAGGAGAACATGTTCTTTCTCTGAGCCGATACCCGCTTGGAAAAGCATTTCTGTTTGAACTCCGCAACTTTCTTGGCCGCATTGAGCTTTTATACTCCAGGTGCGTATGGGCGGGAGTTGACTTGGGGCCATACTATCAACAGGCACCGTGCGGATGCTTCCTTCCGAATGATCGGACGGCTGAAAACACTCATTACATAAAACAACTAAAGGCCATTTTCCCGTGGGTGACACCTGTTGACTATGAGTTGTTTGCTGAGATTCGGCATAGCGGAGAAAAAAGAACGAGCGGGCTTGTAAGTTCTGGTTTCTCTCACACTCAAGAGCAAGAACAAACTTCATATTCTTATTCACGCAATTCCCCTGTCGCGGCGCGATGTCACTGTCATTGTAACAAGCCTAGTTAGGAGTCTCTTTTCGCAGTGTCTCAAGCGTATTCATCAAATCAATCGTTTCTTCAAGCTCTTTGGCAACGCCTTGAGGGTCAAACTGGCTCCCCCCGTGAGCGGACGCTAGACTCTCTGCAAATTGCTTCCGGAATTCTTCAAAAGGCACGCCTGCGCGTTCTTCGCTCTTCTCCAAGCAATCGAACATCGCGGTATTTAGCAGTCTTAGTTTTCGGATGGAATCTGCGTGTTTCTGTAGAATTTGAATCAGCGAAGCAAGAATTTTATCGTTCATCTCAGTTAACAAGCTCCTTCAACTCCCAAACCCGTTCCGTCACTCCCGCCGCCATCGCAGGCGTCACCCTCAGAGTCGAATGCACCCAGCAGAAGTTGTAATGCGCGAAGTGTAGCGCAAGAGCCGCCTTCAGATTGACGAGTTTCTTGCTGAAGGCATTTGTTAGCCGGGTGAAGCGCCTGAGTTGCATCCGCATCGTGAGATTCTGCCGTTCGATGTGCGAAGTGGAGATGAGATTGGGGTCAGGATTCCCCGTGATTGGGATAGCCCGCACGTCTACGATCTCGCCGGGGCTGTAGCGTGTGTCGGCCTTGCCAGAGCGCGCTTGGGTGAGTGATTGGCGGGATTGAGGATGTGGTCGAAGGTCGCTTTTACATCGGCGGAGGTTACTGGGCGGCCGTCGTGGAAATGAACGCCGCTACGCAAATGGAAGACGTAGGTCAGGGGATCGGGAAGTTCCCAGGTTTCGGCTAGGTCGCCGTGGAGATTCATTTGTTCGTCGCGCTCGAGGAGGGAGGAGAAGAGGAGGCCGTCAATGCGCTGGGATTGGGCGTCGGTGGCGTAGCGAGGGTCGAGGTTGGCGGGGTTGGATTCGATTAGGAAGGTGAGAGAGGAGGGATCGTGGGTGCCGCGGTTGCAGCCGGAGAGAGAGGTAATGAGGCAAAGAAGTAGCGAGGTAAAGAAAAGGCGGGGGAAAAGATAACCCAGAGACGCAGAGGGCGCTGAGGGCGCTGAGGTTCGCAGAGGAAAAGACAAAGATTTAACACAGAGGGCACGGAGGGCGGAGCACAGAGGGCGCAGAGAGTTATCGAGAGGAAGCATAGGAGATTTTACCAAGGATGGCGGGGTGGCGGGCGCCGGTGGCGGAGGGGACATTGCTGGGACGGCGGTGGAAGGTTTCGTAGGCCAACAGAGCGAAGGCGAAAGATTCTTTGGCGTTTTCGGGAACGCCGAGTTGTCTGGAGGGGAGGATTTCGATTTGAGTCGAGCGTCGGAGAAATCTGGATTTTCTTGAAGTTGACGCTTTGCCGAGAAGGGGCGCAGCGTGCTGCGCCCCTACGGGGTCGACGCCGGCGAGCCGGGGCTGGGACGCGCTAAAGCTCGCCCCTACAACTTGGTTGCCGGGGCTTGCGCTTAGGGTGGCGGCTAGTTGGGCTAGGATTAGGGGATTTTGGGCGCCGCCGCCGGAGATTATTAATTGGTGGATTTTGGTTTTGGGGCGGACGAAGCGGTTTAGGGCGTCGACTATGGAGAGGGCGGTGAAGATGGTGGCGGCGCGGATTAGGTCGTTGGGCTTGGCTTTGTGGCGGCGGCCTAGACGTAGGAGTTCTTCGACATAGATGCGGCCGTAATATTCGCGGCCGGTGGATTTTGGCGGCGCGAGTTTCAGGTACGGGTCGCGCATCAGTTCGTCGATTAAGGCAGGAATGCTGCTGCCTTGCTTGGCTAGGCGGGCGTCCTTGTCATAGCGCTGGCGATTGTGCGTGAAATTTGCGACTAGGGCGTCGATTAGCATGTTGGCGGGGCCGGTGTCGAAGGCGAAAACTTGAGATGGCTTGGCGTTCGCGGGGATTACCGTGATGTTGGCGATGCCGCCTAGATTTAGGGAGACGCGGCCTAGTTTGGGATGGTGGTAGAGGAGATAGTCGGCGTAGGGGACTAGCGGGGCGCCTTGGCCGCCTTGGGCGGTGTCGGCGGGGCGGAAGTCGGCGATTGTGGTTATGCCGGTGCGTGCGGCGATAATGCTGGCTTCGCCGATTTGCAGCGTTGAGGCGGTTGGACGACCGAGGTACGGGATAGCGCGGCCTTGGTGGAAGATGGTTTGGCCGTGCGAGCCGATTAGCGCGATTTTTTTTGGCGCGATGCGGAAACGGCGGCAGGCGGTTAGGGCGGCTTCGGCGAAGGTTTCTCCCAGACGAAAATTGAGTTGGCTGAGGTCTCCGGCGGAGACGGGTTGTTGCTCGGCTACGCGGAGGATCTGTTTGCGTAGTTGCGGCGGAAAATTTATGGAGGTGTGATTCAGGAGTTTGGCGTTTAAGTGCGGCGGGGCGCCGGAGATGCGGGCTAGGGCGACATCGATTGCATCGGCGGAGGTGCCGGACATTAGGCCTAGAACTAGGGACGATTTGGGTGGCATGTGAGAGTTAGAAAGAAGATTTCACCACAGAGGGCACTGAGAGCACAGAGAAGAAAGCAGAGTGAGAGAGGAAAGAGGCAATGCGCGCATCAAGCATGTGTCGCCGTCTAGACGAATTGACCCAAGACTGAAAGCTCAGGGTCCAGAATTTCAATCAAAGTAGCCGGAAGCGCTCCCATTTCGACAGCCGTTCTAACTTGTTCCACCGTCGCGACCAAATATCTACACGCATATCTTTCGGGAGAATCTATGCTTACGTTCAATGGTCGAAAACACAAATAATATCCAGTTTTCTCGGTGCGTAGGTCCATTTCCGCTAGGAAGCACCGATGCCGCTCTCTCGCGTATTCATCCAGAAGCGTAAAGAATCTTGTTTTGTTCGAGGTCATGAGATTTGTTTTTTTAAATCGGCTAGGAGATTTAGGGCGTCTAGGGGCTTTAGTTGGTCTAGGTCGGCGGCGCGGAGTTTTTCCAGGACGGCGCGGTCTAATGGCGTGAACAGGACTTCTTGCGTGCCGTTGGGGTGGGTGGGGTCCGTTGCGGCGGGGGATAGCGTTTCGCTTAGTTGGTGCTCGCTTTGTTCGTGGCGCTTTAGGACTTCGCGGGCGCGCTCGATCACGCTGCGGGGGAGGCCGGCCAGGCGGGCTACTTCTATGCCGTAGCTTTTGTCGGCGCTGCCAGGTTCTACGCGGCGGAGGAAGATGATTTCGTTGGGCGTTTCCTTTACGGAGACGTGGACGTTTTTTACGCCGGGTAGAAGATCGGCTAGCTCGGTTAGCTCGTGATAGTGGGTGGCGAAGAGGGTGCGGGCGCGCGTGTGTTTTTGCAGATGCTCGACGACAGCCCAGGCGATGGAGAGGCCGTCAAAGGTGGCGGTGCCGCGGCCGACTTCGTCGAGCAGGACGAGGCTGGCCGGCGTGGCGTGGTTGAGGATGGCGGCGACTTCGGACATTTCTACGAGAAACGTAGAGCGGCCACGGGCGAGATTGTCGCTGGCGCCGATGCGCGTGAAGATGCGGTCAATGATGGGCAGTTTGGCCTGGCGCGCTGGCACGAAGCAGCCGATTTGCGCCATCAGGACGATGAGCGCGGCCTGGCGGAGATAGGTGGACTTGCCGCCCATGTTGGGGCCAGTGATGAGCAGAAGCTGCTGGCGCGCAGGCTCGAAGAAAAGATCATTCGGGACGAAACGCTCGCCGCGCTGGCGGAGGAGTTCTTCGATTACCGGATGGCGGCCGGCGACGATGAGGAGTTCGCCGGTGGCGTTGAATTCGGGGCGGGTGTAGCCGCGGTCGGCAGCTAATTTTGCAAATGAGGTGAGGACGTCCAGCTGCGCGATGGCACTGGCGGTTTTGCGCAGGCGTGCGGCTTTCGCGGCGATGCTCGAGCGCAGGTCGATAAAAAGTTGGCGCTCGATTTCGAGGATGCGCTCGTCGGCGGCGAGGATTTTGCGCTCGTATTCTTTCAACTCGGGAGAAGTGAAGCGCTCGGCATTGACCAGGGTTTGCTTACGCTCGTAATCGTTGGGGGCGAGATGCAGGTTGGGCTTGGAAATTTCGATGTAGTAGCCGAAGACATGGTTAAAGCGGATTTTGAGCGAAGCGATATTGGTGCGCTTGCGCTCGCGCTCTTCCATGGAAGCGATGATTTGCTTGCTGTGCTGGCTGAGGTTGCGCAACTCGTCGAGCTCGGCGTGAAAGCCGCCGCGAATGATGCCGGGATCGGTGGCGAGAGCGGGCGGATCGTCAGCGAGGGCACCTTCTAGGATTTCGCGGACATCGGTTAGCTCGTCGATCTCGTCGTGGAGGTGGCGGAGAAGCTCGCTGCCGCCAGCGGGCGGAGGCATCACGAAATTTTTGAGGACAGGAAGCTGCGAGAGGGATTTGCGCAGCGCGAGGAGTTCGCGCGGCGTGGCTAGGCCGAGGGTGATGCGGCTGGTCAGACGTTCGAGATCTAGAATGCCGCGCAATTCCTTGCGAATTTCTCCGCGCACGACCGTTTGCTGGAGAAGGTGCGCGACGGCGGCGAGGCGCGCTTCGATGGCGTCGCGGTCGATGAGCGGGCGGAGAATCCAGGAGCGAAGCAGGCGCGCGGCCATGCCGGTGACGGTGGCGTCGAGCGCGGCGAGCAGCGTGGTGGGGCCGCTGCGCGAGGATTCTTCGGTGAAGATGGGATTGACCAACTCGAGATTGCGGACGGAGACGGGATCGAGAACCAGAGCGTCGTGCTGCTGGTAGTAGCGAACGCGGTCTAGATGACCCAGAGCTTCGAGCGGGGACGCACCGTTTCCGTTCGCCCCGTTGTGCTGATCGCTCTGGTGTGTCGCGTTTTCGCGGAGGTAGTGGACGATGGCTCCGGCCGCGGCAATGGCTTGCGGGTGAGCGTCGAGGCCGAAGCCGGTTAGCTCGGCTACGCCGAATTGTTCGCGCAGGATGCGCTCGGCGTAATCGTATTGAAAGACCCAATCTTCGAGGCGCGATTCGACGCCACCGGTGCCATCGAGCAGGGAAGTTTTCGCGGTTTCGAAAAGCTGCTGCGGTCGCGGGAGGAGAGTTTCGCGGGGATGGAGGAGTTGCAATTCGTCGCGGAGATCGTCGTCGGCGCGCGCGCCGGAAAATTCGGTGGCCTGGAACTCGCCGGTGGAGAGATCGACGTAGGCTAGGCCGACGGGAGATCCGGAAGCGTGCTTAGCAACCGCGGCTAGGAAATTATTTTCGCGGGCGTCGAGGACGGCGACGTCGGTGGCGGTGCCGGGCGTGATGACGCGCACTACTTCGCGGCGAACAATTTTTTTGCCGGGACCGGGTTGTTCCATCTGGTCGCAGATGGCGATTTTGAATCCGGCGCGGATTAGTCGTGCGACGTAGCCGTCGGCGGCGTGATACGGCACGCCGCACATCGGGATTGGCTGGCCTTTTTCGCGATTGCGCGAGGTGAGCGTGATTTGCAGTTCGCGGGAGGCGAGCATGGCGTCTTCGTAGAAGAGCTCGTAGAAATCGCCGAGGCGGAAGAGGAGGAGGGCGTGCGGGTAGCGCGATTTTATCGCGTGGTATTGCTGCATTAGCGGTGTGGAGGGGTCGGACATGACGTAGTTGTCAGCTATCAGTCGTCTGTTTTCAGTTTCGGAGAAAGCCAAGACAGATCTAAACAAGCACATTTGTTGGTTGCCGAGATGGGGCGCAGCGGTGCCTGCCTGCCGCAGGCGGCTGCGCCCCTACGATCGCGGCGGAGGACTGGCGCTGCATGCTGCGCGGCTACGACGGAGGGGCAGCGGCTGTGATTTGCGGCGATCATGTTTGGATTCCTAGTTGGGTTAGGAGGAAGGCGTAGTCTAGCGCGATTTCGCGGAGGTAGTCGTAGCGGCCGGAGGCTCCGCCATGGCCTGCGCCCATGTTGATTTTTAGTAGCAGGGGATTGGCGTCGGTCTTTAGCGTACGCAGTTTTGCTACGTATTTCGCGGGCTCCCAATACATTACTTGGCTGTCGTTCAGCGAGGTTTTTACCAGCATCGTCGGGTACTCTTTGCGTTCGAGGTTCGTGTACGGGTCATAGCTCTTCATGTAGGAGTAGTCGGCGGCGATTTGCGGATTGCCCCACTCTTCGTATTCGCCGACGGTTAGTGGGAGAGAGGCGTCGAGCATGGTGTTGAGCACGTCGACGAAGGGCACGTGGCTGATGACGATGCGGAAAAGGTCGGGGCGCAGGTTGGCGACGGCGCCCATCAGCAGGCCGCCCGCGCTGCCGCCTTCGATGACGAGCCGGTCGCGTGCCGTGTAGCGCAGTGCGATGAGGCGCTCGGCCGCGGCGATGAAGTCGGTGAAGGTGTTGCGCTTTTTGTGCATGCGGCCGGCATCGTGCCAGGGCTTGCCGAGTTCGCCGCCGCCGCGCACGTGGGCGATGACGTAAATCGCGCCGCGGTCGAGCAGGCTGAGGCGATTGGAGCTGAAATTGACGGGGACGGAGATGCCGTAGCTGCCGTAGCCGTAGAGCAGCAGGGGTGCGCTGCCGTCGCGCGGCGTGTCGCGGCGATACACGACCGAGAGGGGAATGGTTGTGCTATCGGGCGCGCGGGCCAGGAGGCGTTCGCTGGCGTATTGCGATGGATCGTAGCCGCCGAGGACCGGTTGCTGCTTGCGCAGGATTTGTTCGCCGGTGCGGAGGTCGTAGTCGAAGACGGAGCGCGGCGTGATGAAGGACTCGTACTGAAAGCGGAGGTGGCTGGTGACGAATTCGGGATTGGTGCCGAGGGAGGCGTTGTAGACCGGCTCGCTGAATGCAATTCGTTGCGAGGACGCGAGCGGATCGCCTGCGGCATCTCTTGCGACCTCTCCCAGCGGCAGGATACGCAAATAGGGAAGGCCCCCTTCGCGTTCGTATAGGACGAGATGCGAGGCGAAGGCTTGCGCGGACGCGAGCATGACCTCGGGCCGATTGGGGATGAATTCGCGCCAGCCATCGCTGCGTGGGTCGCCGACGGCAGCCGTCATCAAGCGAAACGTGCGGCCGCCGGAATTGGTGCGGATGTAGAAAACGCCACCGGAACGGTCGCCGGACAAGCCGGGATGATGGTCAGCGTAGTATTCGTGATTGTCTTCGCGCGGGGCAATGAGGCGGAAGTCGGCATTGGGTTGAGCGGCGGCAAGGAAGCGGACCTCGCTGGTGGTGTGGCTGGCGATGGTGAGGAGGAGAAAGGCGCCGCTGCGGGTGCGCTCGACATCGAGGCGAAAGCGCTCGTCGCGCTCTTCGTAGAGCAAAGTATCGAGCTCGGTTGCGCCGAGGACGTGGCGGTAGAGGCGGTAGGAGCGCTTGGTGGTTTCGTCTTCGACGGTATAGAAGAGCGTGCGATTGTCGGCGGCCCAGGCGGCGCTGGTGACGCGCTCGATTCGAACGGGGAGAGTCTCGCCGGTGGTCAGATTCTTGATTTGCAGCGTGTACTGGCGGAAGCCGGTGGTGTCGAGCGAGTAGGCGAGCAGGGAATTGTCGTCGCTGACGGCGAAGGCGCCGAGGCTGAGAAAGGAGTGGCCTGCAGCTAGGGCGTTCAGGTCAAGGAGCAATTCTTCGGGTGCGTTCTCCGTGTCGCGGCGGCGTAAGTGTATGGGGTACTGCTTGCCCTCTTCGGTGCGCGTGAAATAGAGATTGCCGCGCAATCGGTAGGGAACGGAGAGATCGGTCTGCAGGATGCGGCCGAGCATCTCCTGATAGAGCTTTTCCTGGAAGGGCGCGGTGTCGCGGAGAATGGCGTCGGTGTATGCGTTTTCGGCGTTGAGGTGGGCGATGACTTCAGGATTGTGTTTGTCGCGGAGCCAGGCGTAGTCGTCGACGCGGCGGTCGCCGTGAATGACGTGCTCGACGGGCTGACGGCGCGCTATGGGCGGCTGGGGCGCGCTGGAGCGCTCGGAGTCAGGCGTAAGTCTGGAGATGGCGACGTTGGTGTCAGGGTTCATGCGTCGGGTCGTTCGGTGCGCGCGGCGGGGTCGGGAGCCGGGCGAAGTGAATCGTGTTCGTCCGGTATAGTAGCGGAAGTTGGCGGCGGCGGAAAGCGCCGGCGGCTGGTGCACTCGCCCAGGGCGAGCAGGCCGAGGACCGAATGGCAAGAGAACGAGAAATCAAGCTGCGGATTGAGGATTTACCGGCGCTGCGGCGGGCTTTGGCCAAGGTTGGCGCGGTTGTGGTGACGCTGCGCGTGCATGAGCGCAACATTGTTTTTGACACGCCGAAATTGACACTGACCAAGCGAGAGCAGTTACTGAGGATTCGAACGGAGTCGCCAACTGGCCGAGGCCGCGCGATCCGATCGCGCAACTTG